>WNFV01008563.1_pt1 | contig 12564 bp, 12 predicted proteins | sample 5400101 | NCBI WGS metagenome assembly WNFV01 (sample SAMN13153361, study PRJNA577476) | soil metagenome | isolation source: 115 cm soil or saprolite under grassland replicate 1 | place: USA:California | collected 2016-06-15
GAAGAAATTCGAACTTGCGATCGTAAGCATCGGCAAGCGTGCGCTTCACGTCAGCTGGAAGATCCCAGAACCGCCGCTTGAACGGCCCCAGCGCCTTCTTCCGCGTCTTGTAATAGAACTGCTCGTCCGAATCGGTGGCCTTGCGCTCGTCCTTGGCATTTTCGCGGAGCCAGGCGTAGATCTCATCGCGCAACGTCGCCGGCAGATTGTCGTAAAGCATCGTCTGAAAATTCGTCGCCAGATGTATCTCGGCCGTTTCTGTCTGCGGGAATTTGTGGAACGCCTGATCGGGCAAAGTCGACGCACCGTGCTGAACCGCCCCCGCCAGGCCGTATCGCTCGCGCGCTTCCTTCGACAGACGCATCAGCGTGTCGAAGTCGATCTGCACGTCGGCAATGGTTCCGTCGGGGAGAACGACTCCTCCATGAGTCGTCCCTGACTGGACGCTGATCTTCGACAGTCCCTCCGCATGCGGCTCGATGGTCTTCAACGTCCGGTTGAAGCCATCCATGTAGCTGTGGAGCTCGTCCACCGTACTGTTCTGCGTGCCGACTTCGCCGATTTCGCCGCCCAGGGAAATGGTGATTCCCTCGGGCTCGAGCCCGCGAACGTACGACGCGATGTCAGCGGCCTGTTCGTAATTTGTCCGCTGCTGCTCGTCGAGCGTCGGCTTCGACAGGTCGACGAGCGTCGATGTGTCGATGTCGATGTTGTAGAACCCAGCGGCGACAGCCTCTCGTGCTAATTGCTTGACCGCTTCGACTTCGCCCTTCGGATTTGCGGCGAATTTCTTGGCGTTTACCTGGAAGTGATCACCTTGAATGAATACTGGTCCGCGGAACCCCTCGCGCAGCGCCGCAGCGATCATCACCGCGACATACTCCGGCGGACGCTGGTCGGTGTACGCGATCTCGGATCGCGCTATCTCGCAGATGAATGCGCCTGACCTGAGCTTGATCGCCGTCCTGAAGAGGGAGCGCGCCGTGTCGTAGCTCATTCCGCGGACGTTGATCGCCGGCACTGTGAAGCCGCCCGTCTCGCCGCGCCCGCGGGCCAGGTAAAGGTCGTGGATCGACGATGGAATGACCCCGACGTTCTGCCCGATCTCCCAGATCAACCATCGCGCGTTATCCCGACTGTCCTCGTCACCGAAGACAGCGGTGTAGGCGAGAGTGTCCATCGCGGGAGACGCGATCGCCGACTCCTCTTCGATCGTCACCGTGCCTTCATGCACGCCGACTGCTCCGTTCATCAGCCGCTCAGTCATCGTGGAGGAAAGTCGCCGTGTCGACAGGTGGTTGCAAGGGCCTCAGACGCTCCAGCGCGGGTCGGGCCTTGGCAAGGACTCCCATTCTTTTTTTGCTGCGTCTGCGCCCGGCCGCCCGAGCAGCGCGTACGCGAACTGCTTTCCGAGCTCGACACCCGGCTGATTGAAGGCGTCCACGCCATAGAGCTGCCCCGCGTACGCGGTCGCGATCTCGAACAGCATCATCAGACCGCCGACGTGTCGCGCGTCCACGCGCTCGATGTGAATCGTGAGGTTCGGTCGCCCACGCCTGGCCAGGGCACCGGCGGTTGCACGCTGCTCGACGTCTATCAGCTCGCCGAGTGAATGGCCGCCGAGGTAGCCCAGCTCCTTCACCTCTGCGAAGGCTCGCGGAATGGCCAGATCAGTGACGCGGTGCTCGACCGCGATGAACGACACCGTCTTGTTTTTGGGTCCTTCCATGAACAGCTGAACCTGACTGTGCTGGTCAGTTGCACCGAGGGCCGGCAGCGGCGTCGATCCCACAGATCTTCCGTCGCGGGTCTGCTTGCCGAGGCTCTCCGCCCAGAGCTGGACGAACCAGTCGGCGAAATCGCGAAGCGGGTCGGAGTACGGCATCAGGACATTGATCGACTTCTCGTATCGCGTATCGGCCAGCCATTGGAGCATGGCATACGTTCCCGCTGGATTGCGCTCGAGCTCCCGTGTCGAGCATCGATCTGCAATCTCCGATGCGCCGGCAAGGAGCTCAGTAATGTCGATGCCGATCAGGGCCGCAGGGAGTGTCCCCACCGGGGTGAGCACGCTGAACCTGCCGCCGACATTCGGTGGGATGTCGAGTGCGGGGATTTTTCGCTGTCGGGCCAGGGGCCTCAAGGCGCCCTGCCTGGGATCAGTGACGAAGACAAAATGTTCGGGCGCCGGCAGTCCCGCCTTGCTGACGCGATCATCCACGATCATGAACTGCGACATTGTCTCCGCGGTGCCGCCGGACTTCGAAGTGACGACGAAGAGCGTCCGCGTCAAATCGAGTCGCTCGAGGAGTTCACCTATCGTTTCCGGGTCGACATTGTCCAGCACCTGGAGCCGGGGAAACCCGCCTCGTGCTTCCGTCGCGAGCATGTTCCACTCGCTCGGACGGAGCGCCGTTCGAAGAGCGATTGGGCCGAGCGCAGATCCGCCGATGCCGAGTATCACCACATCGTCATAGCGGCCGCGGGCACGTTCGGCGAATTCGAGCGCCTGATCGCGCAGCAGGTCGTCGCTGGCGACGTCGACGAAGCCGACGGTCCCACCCTCACGCAAGCGTTCGAACGCGGCATGCACATCGGCGAACTTCGACCCGGTCTGCCGCCACTCGGCTTCCGGGATTCCTCCGACGCCTTCGCCGATCATGTTCGAGAAATCGATTCGAATCTTCATGCTCTCAGTCGATACGAACGGTAAGCCCGTCGAACGCAGGCATGATGCCGCGCGGAAGCTCGGCCTCGAGGTCGGCGTGGAAGTTGTCGTGTGTCAGATGCGTGAGGTAGGTCCGTTCCGCCCCGATGGTCTGCGCCGCCAGCACCGCTTCCGGAATGCTGAGATGAGTCGGATGTCCCGTGCGGAAGAGAGCGTTGATGACGAGAACTTTTGCCCCCATTAGAGCCGTCGCTGCGTCGGGGGGAATCGATTTGGCATCGGTAACGTAGGCGAGCGAGCCGATGCGGTAACCGAACACCGACACCGGTCCGTGGGGCACGGCGACCGCCAGAACCTCGGCGTCGCCGATGGTGACGCGCTGGCGATTCTCGAGAGGAATCGCTCGCCCTTCGGGCTTTGACGTTCCGGGCAGCGCACGGATGCTGTCGTCGAAGATGTACGGAAAACGACGCGCGAGACGGGCCAGCGAATCGGCCGGCCCGTACATGTCGAGCGGCGCGTCGCGCCGGTTGGAGATCGACCGGATGTCGTCGATGCCGTGCGTGTGATCTGCGTGATCATGCGTGAAAAGAACTGCGTCGATGCGGTCCACCCCGGCGGCAATCAGCTGGACACGAAGCTCGGGCGGAGTGTCGATCAGCAGTCGCACTCCCTGATCACTCTCCACCACCGCGCCGACGCGGCTTCGCTTGTCGCGCGGGTCGGGCGAATGGCAGACGGCGCACCCACATCCGATCTGGGGCACGCCGAAGCTCGTTCCGGTTCCGAGGAAGGTAAGCTTCATCGGCGCAGTATCAGATCGTCTCGATCTTGAGGAGATTCGTCGTCCCCGGCATGTCGAACGGAACTCCGGCGGTAACGATGATCCGGTCGCCGGGCATCGCCAGCCGGCGCTGCACCACCGCCTGCTTCGCCCGGTGCATCATCTCATCGTACGTGTCGCAATGTGGTACGAGAACGGGGATCACGCCCCATACGAGCGCGAGCTGGCGATACGTGCGCGGCTGGTCGGTGAGCACCAGAATCGAGACGCCCGGCCGGTGCGACGCAACGACTCGCGCTGAGAAGCCGCTTTTCGTGAATACGACGACGAGAGGAGCGCCGAGCATTTCAACCGCCGCTGTCGTCGCTGCCGCAATGGCGACTTCAGTGGGTACGACCGGCATCGACGCCGTCGGCTGTGGGCGCACGGCGCGATTCGGCGGCGGATGCTGCTCGACCTGCGAAATGATCCGCGTCATCGCCTCGACAGCGAGGCGGGGATACGCGCCGGCGGCAGTTTCCGCGGACAGCATTACCGCGTCGGTTCCATCGAGGATCGCGTTGGCGACGTCACTCGCTTCGGCGCGTGTTGGCCGCGGATGCTCGACCATCGACTCGAGCATCTGGGTCGCGGTGATAACCGGACGTCCCATTCTATTCGCGAGACCGATGATTCGCTTCTGGGCGTTGGGCACTTCCTCGAAGGGCAGCTCTACCCCGAGGTCACCGCGGGCGACCATCACCCCATCGGAGGCCTCGAGTATGCTCTCGATGTTCGATAGCGCGATGTCCTTCTCGATCTTGGAGATGACGAGGAGGCCCTTTGGAACCAATGCCTTGAGCTGCTCGATGTCGCGTGCGCGGCGGACGAAGCTGAGCGCGAGGTAGTCGAGCTGCTGATCCACGGCGAACTCGATGTCGGCCGCGTCCTTCGCCGTGATGGATGGCGCCGATACCTGCACGCCAGGAAGGTTGAGGCCTTTGTGGGGACGGATTACTCCGCCGTTGAGAACCCGGGTACGTACCTTGGGGGAAGCGACCTCTATGGCGATGAGCTCGATGAGCCCGTCGTCAATTAGAATCCGGTCGCCTTCGTGAACGTCTGTGGCGAGATGATCGTATGTGATGGGAATCTCGCCGGCCCGGTCTTCTCCCTCGTGGACGAGGACGACGTCGTCCCCCTGCTTGACTGAGCGTGGCTCGGGCAGGTCGCCCACCCGGATTCGCGGCCCCTGAAGGTCACCGAGGATTGCGATGGGCCGGCCGAGTGCGTCGGCCAGGCGGCGCACCATGGCGATCATTTCGCAGTGCTGCTCGTGAGTCGCGTGCGAAAAATTGAGGCGGGCTACGTTCATGCCCGCCTCGATCAGTCCCCGTAACGTCGATTCAGTCGAGCTAGCTGGTCCGAGAGTGCAGACTATCTTCGCCCGGGGGATGTAGGCGCCGGTCACTTCGTCGATGCCGCCAGGGAGCTCATCTTCTTTGCAATTCCGGCGGTGAGCGAGTCGAACGATTTCTGGAAGCTCGCCAATCCTTCCCTCAGAAGAGTGTCGGTCACGTCCTTCATCGAGATGCCGACCGCTTCGATCTCGCGCAGCAGGCCTTCCGCTGCGCCGACGCGCTTGTCCACCGTCCGCTCAACCGTCCCATGATCACGGAACGCGTCGACGACCTTCGGAGGCATCGTATCGATCGTGTCCGGCCCGATCAGCTCCTCGACGTACATGAGATCGGGGTATGCGGCATTCTTGACGCTGGTGCTTGCCCAGAGCGTCTTCTGAAGACGGCCGCCCTTATCGGCGAGCGTCTTCCAGCGCGGCTCTGAGAACTTCTGGCGGAACAGGCGATACGCCAGCTTCGCGTTGGCGATTGCGGCGCGTCCCTTGAGCAGCCGAAACCGGTCAGCGTCGCCGCCATTGGCGGTCTTGATCATCGCGTCCAGGCGCTTGTCAACCTCCGTGTCGACGCGGCTGACGAAGAAGCTCGCGACGGAAAAAATTCCATCGATGGGCTCACCCTTCGCGATCCGATCCTCGAGTCCACTCATGTAAGCTTCGATCACACGCGCGTGGGCGTCGAGCGAGAATAGAAGCGTGATGTTGACATTCACGCCGCGCGAAATAAGCTCTCGCACCGCGAGGGCGCCCTGTTCGCTGCCCGGAATCTTTACCATTACGTTGGGACGATCGACCTCCTTCCACAGCCGGCAAGCCTCCTCCACGCTCCGCTTCGCGTCGTTTCCAAGGGCAGGCGACACCTCGATCGAGACATACCCGTCGCCACCGCGAGTCGCCTGATAGACGCCGCCGAAGATGTCGCACGCGTGCTGCACGTCGGTCGTCTCCACCAGCTCGAACAGCCTGTCGGGCGGGGTCCCGGGATCCGCCGAAAGCAGCTGCTCGTCGTAGGCCGAGCCTTCGGCGAGCGCCTTCTCGAAAATCGTCGGGTTCGACGTCATGCCGGTGAGGGCGTCCTCGCGAATCCGTCGCTCGAGGTCGCCGTTCTGGAGCATCGGGCGGTCGATGTAGTCAAGCCAGATCGACTGGCCCTGGTCGTGGAGAAGCTGCAAGCGATTCTTCAACATTGTCTATCCCTCCTGCGGCTCAATTTAACTACGAATTGCCGACGGCGAACTGAATTACATCGATTGACCGATTGACCGATTGACGGATTGACGATCACGGCGGTTTCCGTGCATCCAAAGCCCGCCCTGCGGAGTATATATATCCACAGGCAGCACACGATTCTCTACGAGGAAATCAATGTCCCGATTCGATGACATTCTGCGTCGCCGCAACTACATCGCGGCGCTTCTCCTTGCGGCAGCGGTGCCGGCTGGAATCTCCCAGGCCCAGTCGGGCGTCGCATCGCAAGCCGCACATCGCCCGCTCAAGAAAGGCGATCCCGAGCTCAAGAAGATCCTGACACCAATCCAGTTTTCGGTAACTCAGCGGGATGCGACTGAAACGCCGTTCCGCAACGAGTACTGGGATAACCACGCCGCAGGGATCTACGTCGACGTCGTCTCCGGGGAGCCGCTCTTCAGCTCTCTCGACAAGTACGAGTCGGGCACCGGCTGGCCGAGCTTCACCCGGCCGCTCGAACCGTCGAACCTGCGCACCAAGACCGATCGGACCTTGTTCATGGACCGCACGGAAGTGCGATCCGCCAAGGCAAACTCACACCTTGGCCACCTGTTCGACGACGGTCCCGCGCCAACGGGCCTTCGATACTGCATGAACTCGGCAGCCATGCGATTCATTCCAGTTGAGCGGCTGGCGGCTGAGGGCTACGGGAAGTATCTGCCGCTCTTCCAGAAGCAGGCTAAGCAGATACGGTAGGCGCTCGCCTGAAGGCCGGCGCTACGGCTTCGCCTTTGCGAACTTCGGCAGATCCGGATGTCGCTTCAGGAATTCGACATACAGGCTCGCATCGGTGTAATCTCGCATGTCGCAGATCTTGTCGCCCCGAAAACGGATCACGACGCACGTTCGCTGATCCATCACATCGTCGGGGGCTGTCTTTAACCAGCTTCTCTCGCGAATCTCGACGGTCACCATGTCGTCACCGCACGATCGCCAGTCGCGCCACACGTCCTCATAGCCCCAGTCTGCTTTGCCCAGACCCGGCTCGCGATTCTCGAAGGCGCGCACTATCGCCGCCGGCCCCGTCCAGGTTCCGCCGAGCGACGGGGGGCCAGCCACCCAGTACTTCGCGTCGTCGGTGAAATAGCTCGCGACCTCGTCCATCCGGCCGGCGAACAGCGCCGCCTCGTACTTCTTCGCGATCTCCATGGGAGTGCTCATGCCATCACCTGCCCCGGCCGGTTGAGCCGCTGAGCCTTGCGCCCGGTGCGTTGCATGGGCTGCTCCATCTCTGCGCGGTGCTCGTCAATCATCCGCCACGTCATGAGCGCACGGCCAACGAGATCGGCCGATGCGCTCCGCAGCGCGTCACTCGCCCGAACCAGCCTCACGTTATTTTCCATGTCCTCGGCGTCCCATCCACGAGTGTGGGCGATGAATGGGAACTGTGGGAACATGTAGCCGAGCTCCGACCAGAAAGTGAGCATCCCGCCTGCCACTTCCTGCACATTGTCCTGTCCGCCTGTGATGATGAACGCGGCGACCTTGTTCTTGATCAACACGTTGTCGGCTATGGTCACCTGGTTCTGCACACAGTTGAGCCGTTCGGTCATCTTGAAATAGAGCGACGACGCCCGGCCCCATCTGATTGGCGTTGCAATGATCACCACATCGGCCCAGTGTACCAGTCCCTCATAGACTGCGGTGAGCTGGTCGTCCGGATCCCGCTCGGTGATCGCGCAGGGCCACGTACAGGCGCGCGCAGCCTTGGAGTAATTCCCCTCGCAGTGGCGAAAGGCGAGCTCGCGTAAACGAATCAGCTGAGTGTCGGCGTGGAGGGCGCCGCTGGCGTGGCTTATTGCGTGATCGAGCAGAATATCGGATGTCGAGAAGCGCGGATTGGTGTCGTCCATCGCGGTGGTGGAGATCCCGAGAATGCGCGGTGGAGCGTGGGCCGGCTTGGGGTGCAGCTCGAGTAGATGCGAGGGCTTGTGATAGATGAGTTTGCCCGGCATCGCCGGCGGCGTTGCGACCGAGACGAGCCCGCTTTCCTCGCGAAGCGCGAAGGTAGGAACCTGCTCCTCGTCGTAACCAGTGGGCCCGCGTCCAGTGACAACGCTGTACTCCCACCCGTGCCACGGACATTTCACGTACTCGCCAGTGACCGTTCCCTCGCACAGTGGCCCGCCTTTGTGATTGCACCGATTCCCAATCGCCCGAAGCTGTCCATCATGGACGAACACCGCGATCGAATGTTCTTCGATGTCTACGGAAAAGGGGGCACGACGCTGCACTTCGTCGCGGCTGCCCAGAACGTGCCACGTTTGAATGGAATCCACGGAACCGCCTCGGCGAGAATCGCCGCAAATATACTGGAACTGCACTGCGGACTACGGACTGATTGCGGCCTGCGGACCTACTGCGGACTGCAGACTCTTGGGTCAAGTCGCTGCGTTCGCTTGATATTTCATGATCCACCAAGTTAATTAGATAATTGGCTAATTAACTAACATTCTATGAATGACGTCTTCCGCGCGCTCGCCGACCCCACCCGCCGCGAGATCCTCGAGATGCTCCGCACCGGGCCGCGGACCTCCGGCGAGATCGCCGAACGCTTCCCGACGAGCTGGGCGACAATCTCGCGACACCTCGCGGTTCTCCGCGACGCCGATCTCATACAAAGCGTCCGCGATGGACAATTCGTTCGGTACGAGCTCAATACGACGGTCTTTCAAGACGTCGTCGAGCACCTCATTAAATGGCTACGACCAGGGAGAAACCATGCGTAAATGGATCGCACCGCTCATCGTCATCGCCTCGGTCATCATCACGGCGGTTGTTTTCCCACGGCTGCCAGCCACGATTCCAACCCACTGGAACCTGGCGGGCGAAGTCGATGGCTACAGTGGCCGAGTATGGGGCGCCTGGTTCGTGCCTGGGATGCTGTTAGTGATGTGGGGGATGTTGAGGTGGCTACCCGCAATCGATCCCCGCGGGCCGAATTACACCAGGTTCGCGGGCGCGTTCGAGGGCATGATCGTCCTCGTCATGCTCTTCGTCTTCGCTGCACACGTCGTGATCCTGGCTGCGGCCCTGGGACAGCCCGTACAGATGGACCGCCTTGGTCCAGCCGGCTTGGGATTGCTGCTCATGGGGCTCGGAAATCTCCTGCCGCGCGCACGCCCAAACTGGTTCGTGGGGATTCGAACACCGTGGACGTTGTCGAGCGACCGTGTATGGGAGCGCACGCACCGTGTGGGAGGGTACTTCTTCGTCGCGGGCGGGGCGCTGACAGTCATCGCCGCCATCGTGTCCCCGCGTCTCGGATTTCGAGTGATGATTGGTGCGTGCGTAGCCACGACGATCTTCGTCTTGGTCTACTCATACATCGCATGGCGCCAGGAGCGGGGACCCACAAGCACCCGCTCATAGGCGGCTCGCGGCCGCGAGTATCCTTCGGTGACAGTTCACTCGACGGCTGTAGTTCAGCTGCAGTCAGTATCCCGCGCGCAGGTACAGCGGCGCTGTCACGAGCCGGGCCTGGGTGGGATCGCCCCAGTGCCGACTCAAGTCCGCCTCGAGTCTCTTCACTTCTCCCATGCCGTGGTCGGCGACGTATCGCGCCGTTGCCGACCACGTGCGAACGTAGCCGATCAGCTCCTGCAGAGTGCACTCGCGCGCCAGCGTGAACCTCGGCACGGTGACTTCGTCGAATGGAAAAGGAACTGTGGCGTAACCGTCCAGCACGAGCTGTCGCTCGGGGAGCCAGCAACTCTCCACAGTTCCGCGATTGAACCGGTGAAGGATCTCCTGAAGCTCGGGTGTATCGAGAACGGGGTCACCGTAGCCCCACACGGCGATAGCACCACCCGGCGCGAGGATGCGCCTCGCCTCATCGAAGAATGAAACGGTGTTGAGCCAGTGAAGCGCCTGCGCGACCGTCACGAGGTCAACCGACTTGTCGGGGAGACCGCTCGAATCCGCGGTAGCCACGCGATACTCGATACCTGCCCGCGGTTCAGCGCGCGCTATCTGCTCAGGACTGGCGTCGGTCGCAACGACGCGCTGAAAGTAAGACGACAGTCCACGGGCGGCCTGGCCATTGCCTGTCGCGCAGTCGAGCGCGACGCGATGAAACCGAGGCAGAGCCGCAATGAAATCGAACAGCGCCTTCGGGTACTCGGGTCTGTAGGCAGCGTAAAGGGCCGCCCGGTCCGAGAAGTGGTCCTTGAAGCTCAGAAATCCCGCTTTCGCATCTCCGAGAAGAATCGCTGGGCCCGGTCGTTCTCCTTGATCGTTTCTTCGTCTACCGGATCGTCAGCCAGATTCGAGTCGTACTTCCTCCCGAATCCCTTGGGGATCTTTGACGTGGTTCCCGACTTGGCAGCATTCTTCTTCGCGAGCGCAGCGAGCTTGCGTTTGTCCATAATGGATATTGGGTTTGATGGTCGCCGGGTTGAGGCTTTAAACTTAGCGACTCGTTGCCCAAGGTCGACAGATTGCCGCAACACGAATGAGAGGAGATAAGAAACTCACGGCCGGAAAAACCGGCTGGATCATCGCCGGCGCGATTCTACACGTTGCCTGCAGCGGGTCCACCGATGCTCGCGATACTACGCCACCGAGCGTGACGAGCACGTCACCGGCCAATTCTGCGTCCGGCGTTCTCATCAACAGCGTCCTCACGGTGACCTTCAGTGAGGCGATGATTCCGTCGACCATCAACCCGGGTAGCGTCACGTTGAAGGTTACGGCGTCCGGTGTGGCCGTGTCGGGCAACATGACCTACGACGCCACCAGCCACCTGGCGACATTCACACCATCGGCGCCGCTGGATTACGATACAGGCTACACGCTTACGGTTACTCCGGCAGCACTGGATCTTGCCGGGAATCCGCTGACGGCGCACTACAGCGCGACGTTTCGGTCGATTCAGCGCGTTTTTGGAAAACCGTATTTTCAGGGGACCAACGACATCGCCGATTCGAATCAGCCCCAGATCCACGTCCACCTGAGATTCAGTCAATCGGATCATGCGATTGGCCGGCCGGTTGACTGTGAGCGCCTTCCCGAGGCCAACTGCGACCTTCTGCCGCGAAATGCCGCCGGTGGGGCGGCGATTGGGACGCTAGACGATCAAGGAGTTGCTGCTACGGTCACGCAGATTTCCGGGACCTTCCCGGATCCCGCCATCTCGTTCACAATCACGCTGGCGAATGGGCGGACGTTCAACTTCAGCGGCACCGTGACGGGCTCCGATGCCATGGCGCTTACAATGAGTGGTGCAACGCTTGCGCCTACCTCTATCGTCCTCTCCAGAGGAGCCGAGCAGTGATCCTGTGATCTGATGCACCGTCCTCCGGCCCTGAATTCGGTTATCGCCCTGCGAGGTAAAGGCATCGTACTATTTTACATCGAACAAACCGGTGGTACAGCTCCCGCGGTCGCGCATTCGAGCGTCGGAACCACACCAGGTCACGCTGACGATGACGCTCACCTCGCCGAGCAACCGACAAGCCACGGTGGGTGGCTTCTTCTATGGCCCAGACACTTGGAAGGCTCGCTTCGCGCCGGACGAGTTGGGGGATTGGTCGTGGCAGGCGGTGCTCAATGACGGGAGAGCGAGCACCCGGTCGACGGGCCGGTTCACCGTCGTGCAGTCGGAGTGGCCCGGCTTTATACGCTCCAATCCGACCAACCCGTTCCGGTGGGTGTTCGCCGATGGGACGTCGTACAACCCCGTCGGCATCGGCGACTGCGTTCTGGACAACGACCACGACGGGTCACCACTAAACGACTGGGGCCTCGACGGCGGCTTCCGGCCTGCGGGACAGGAGACTGGCCGGACGGTCGACATCGATGCATACCTGAAGGCCTATAGTCAGGCGGGAGTCAATCTCTTCCGCTGGAGCGTCGACAACTGCTCCTTCGGCTTGTACGAACGCATCAGTCCCGATGGCAACGTGTACCGGGCGAAAGAGGGCGTGGTCGGGGATACGCTGGTGCGAAAGCTCCGTCAGTATGGCTTTCGGACGTACATGGTGATCTTCGGGTTCAACCCACCAAGCGATGTCGACGCGATCAAGCGTTACGTCAAGTACGTCGTGGCTCGTTACGGCGCCTCTGTCGACTTCTGGGAGCTGATGAATGAGGCCACAGCGAGCGACGATTGGTATCGGGAAGTGGCGACATATCTACGCAGCATTGACCCATACAAGCATCCGATCAGCACGAGCTGGGAGAAGCCGAACCTCGATGTGATCGAAATCACCTCGCCGCATTGGTACGAGAAGGAGGACGAGTTCGATTCCGATCGAGTGACGTGGGATCGTTTCACGCAGTCGACCGGTCCAGACGGGGGCTTGTACTGGAAGGCGGCGAACAAGCCGGTAATCGTCGGCGAACAAGGGAATCAGTTTCAGAACTGGGACGACCGCTCGGCCTTGCGCATGCGCCTGCGGAGCTGGACGACGTTCTTCGCGGAAGGTGCTCTGATCTTCTGGAATGGCAGCGGCGCCAAGGATTATC
>WNFV01021117.1_pt1 | contig 12563 bp, 11 predicted proteins | sample 5400101 | NCBI WGS metagenome assembly WNFV01 (sample SAMN13153361, study PRJNA577476) | soil metagenome | isolation source: 115 cm soil or saprolite under grassland replicate 1 | place: USA:California | collected 2016-06-15
GCCCTCGACCAATATGCGGCTCGAGGTCACTCCGCACCGGCGCGGCCCGGGGTTCTGGCAGGTGTCGAGCGTGCGCCAGAGCCTGCACACGGGCGCCCACATCGACTCGCCGCTGCACGTCTTCAAAAACGCCATCACCACCGCCGAGATCGGGCTCGATCAGGTGATGGGCGAGGCTCTGGTCGTCGACCTCTCCTTCGTCGGGCCCAATCACGCCATCACCATCGAGGATCTCAAGCGGGGCGGCGCCGGTGACGTCAAGCGCGGCGATATCGTCTTGCTGCGCACCGACTGGACGGACAAGATGTACGGCACGTGGCCCGACTATTTCACCCAGTCGCCCTATTTCCCGCCCGAGTCGGCCCAGTGGCTGGTGGACCGCGGCCCCAAGAATATCGGCTTCGATTTCTTCGAGGAGTACTGCGCCCGACTGCCCGAGTTCACCTCCGAGGACTTTGCCATGCACCGGGTCATCCTGGGCGCCGGCGTGGTGATCATGGAAGGGCTGACCAATCTGGGGGCGCTGCCGCGCCGTCGCGTGGACTTCGCCGCGCCGTTCTACAAGATCGCCGGCACCGAAGGGGCGCCGGCGCGCTTCTTCGCCACGGTGTGATCGGCTTGGAGCGCGCGCACTAGTTTTCTAGTGCGCCTGATGGAGAGTCGCGCGCCGGTTTCCACCCGCTCGCCTCGGACGGCGGGGGCGTTCATGGGGCACGCCTTCCCCACATGAGGAAGCGCCGCACCACCGCCGCGCTCGCGCCGCAGGCGGCCTCTCGACAAGTTGGCGAACTTCCGTCGCTCTTTCGGGCGCCTCCTCGGCATCGCGTTTGCAGCACTAACACACGCTCACGAGGAGGGGGTCGCCATGGATGGCTCCATCGCGTGGGGAAGCGAGGCGATCCAGGAAGCCGTACTACAGGGGGTGGCCGAATTGCTCGCGTATGTCGCCATCGTCGTCGCGGCGCTGCTCCTCCTCTCGCTGGCGCTGCTGGTGACTCAAGCCAAGCGCCACCGTCACTTCTACTGCGCCCAGAGCGGGCTCGACGTCGAGGCGGAGTTCGACGAGCGGGGCCTGCCGGGCATGCGCCGCGCGGTGGGGGTGCTCAGCTGCAGCGCGTTCGAGCCTCCCGACGCGGTTCGGTGCAAGCGCCGCTGTCTCAACGAGGACGCTCGACGTCTTTGGCAGGCATGGCCGGCGCTGCCGGTCAGGAGGCAGCCATGACGTGCCGGGTGACTGCACAGTCAGGCGGATACGAGCTCGATCCGGAGAACTGGTGGGGCGCAGTGGACGGCGAGATCCTGGAAGCCCTTGCCGGCCGCGGAGCGATGAGCCTCACCGCGCTGTGTGAGCAGACCGGCGTCTCAGAGGGCGAGATGATCAGCTTCGTCGCCATGCTGGCCCGCGAGGGCCGCATCCGGATCTGCCAGATCGAGCGAGCCGCCTGAGGGGGCGCCGGCGCTAGCCGGGTGATACCTGCGCGGCGGCCTCGCGCCGCCGCGACCCGGCGCCGGCGCCTCTTCCTCCTTCGGCCAGCGGCACGCCGTCGCGGTAGGACACCCAGTGGCCGAGCATGGCGGGCACCCGCCCCCCCGGCGTGATGATGCCGGTGAGGTTGAGCGGGTCGCAGGCCGACAGCCGTACCGCTTGTCCGCTCGGGGCCTCGCGCCGCACTGCTCTCAGCGCCTCGAGCGCCTCGGGCGCCGCGAATTGCTCGCCCACGAAGCCGCCGACGATGCGCCCGCCTCTGAGCTCGCCCCGCATCTCGAGCCGCCGGTAGACTTTCAGCAGCTCCCGCCAGCCGGGCGCCTCGGGCTCGCGCAGGAGCAGATCGCGGAAGACGATACCGTAGCGCCGCACATACTGCCGCGCGCGGGCTTCCAGGAGGTCGTCGGGCGCGGGCGGCGGCGGCGCTTCGAGCAGCGCCCAGCGCCCCGTACCGATCGGTGCCCTCAGCGTCATCCGTCCGGGTCGCTGGCGCCGCCGCTTTTCGGAATGCAGCAGGCTGCGCAGCCCCGCGAAGCCGTCCCCGGTCACGAGCCCGGCTGAGACCAGCTCGCAGAGCGCCTCCTCCACTTCGATGCGCAGCCGGCGCACACGCGCCGCGATCTCGTCGGTGAAGGAGGCGCCGGCCACGCGCAAATGTGCCAGGACGTCTCGCGCGGGGGCCGACAGCCCGGTCTCATCACCGCCGTCGCGCGGCTCCAGCAGCCAGGCCAGGTTCTGGCGGCGCAGCAGCGTGATCGGCACCACACCCGAGAGCCGGCGCCCGGCATGACGCGCGCTCTCGTGGCGCCGCAGCCGGCCCCAGGCCACTTCGCCCGACAGGCACAGCTCGTCGAGCCAGCCGGGCTCGTAGCGCGCGACCCGGGCCGGCAGCACCTCGCGCTCCCAGCCCGCCGCCGCCAGCTCGAAGCCCTCGAGCTGCTCGATCACCCGGGCCAGCCCGTCGCGGCCGTGGAGCTGCAGTCCGGGGCGCACGTGCTGCCAGGCGAAGAGGAAGCGCATCAGATCGGCCGCGCTCACGGGCTCGATCTCGCGCCTAAGCCGGTCGAGCGTACGCCGGTGGATGCGCGCCAGCAACCGGCGGTCGCACCATTGGATTGTGTCCGGAGGGGTGTCCGGAGAGAAGCGCCCGCGCAGGACGCCACCGTCGGCCTCGACGCGCGCGAGCGCCGCAGCGATCTCCGATGCCGCCAGATCAAAAGGCTGCCCGAGGGCCGCGGCCGTGATGGGCCCCACGAGCGCGAGCCGGGCCCGGACGAGCTCCGCAAGCGCGCCCTCGCGATCCGACCAGCCAGGCGGCCGCCGTGCGGCCGGCTCGGCCACGTCCGGCTCGAGACGACCCTCCCCCCAGATCGCGAGCGCGAGCGAGCGGCGCTCGGCGGCCACCCAGAAGCTCCGCGCGCCCGCCCGGAGCCAGGCGGCGCGGCCCGCCGCGATCAGCTCGTCGAGCCAGCCGGTCCAGCCCGAGATCTCGCCCTCGCCCGCGGGCAATGCGCCCACGTCGAGCAGGAGGTCGTGGAGCTCGTCGGCATCGCGCAGGTCGGGGCGCGCCTCATCCACCACCGCGGCGATGGCCTCGGAGTCCAGCCGGCCCATGTCGTCGGCGATGTCGGCCGGCAGCCCGCGCCGCAGTGACACGGCCCGCGCCCGGCGCTCTTCCAGCGGCGCGTCGTCGAGATAGGCATACGGATTGGCATTGAGGATCTCGTGGGCGAAGACGGAGGGCTCGGGCGTCTCCCGCGCGAGCCGCCGGATCTTTCCGCCGAAGAGCGCCTCCAGCCGCCGCTTGAGCCCTTGGGCGTCCATCGCCTCGCTGAGACAGTCGCGCACCGTCTCGTTCACCAGCGGATGGTCGGGGATCTCGATGGGCCCGACCGCATTATCCTGGCAGCCGAGCTGGGCGGGAAAGACGGCGGCCAGCAGGTCCTGGGCGCGCATGCGCTGCAGATAGGGCGGCACGCGGCGGCCACCTTCCCAGCGCAAGAGCGCCAAAGACCGGCTCGCGTCCCAGCGCCAGCGAGTGGCGAACATGGGCGCTTGAAGGGCCGCGTCGGTGAGCAGCCGTTCGACGCTCGAGGGGTGGACCATTTCGAAGATGCTCTCGAGCGGGAAGCTGTGCTGGGGCCCGAGGGAGAGCAGGACGCCGTCGTCGGTGGCCGCGGCCTGCAGCTCGAAGTCGAAGCTCTGGCAGATGCGCTTGCGCAGCGCCATGCCCCAGGCGCGGTTGATCCGGCCGCCGAAGGGGGCGTGGATGATGAGCTGTTGCCCCCCGGCCTCGTCGAAGAAGCGCTCGGCGACGATGGTGTCCTGGGTGGGCACGGCGCCAAGCGCCTCCCGGCCGGCCGCGAGATAATCGCGCGCCAGCGCCGCGCCGGCCTCGTCGAGGCCGGCCTCGTCCATGAGCCAGCGCGCGGCGGCCTCGGGCTCGTCGAGCCGGCGGGCAACTTCCTCGCGCACCGTTGCCACCTCCGCCGAAAGCTCCGGCGTGCGTGCGGGCCCCTCGCCCAGCCAGAAGGGGATGGTGGGTGGCGCGCCCCCGGCGTCCTCCACGCGCACCCGGCCGCTCTCGACTCGTCGAATCCGCCAGGAACTATTGCCGAGCAGGATCACATCGCCCGCCATCGACTCGACAGCGAAGTCTTCGTCCACCGAGCCGATGAGAGTCTCGTCCGGCTCGAGCACCACATCGTAATTAGCATTGTCGGGAATGGCGCCGCCCGAGGTGAGCGCGGCCAGTCTGGCGCCGCGGCGCCCCTTGAGGCGGCGGCCGACCGCGTCGCGATGCAGCCGCGCCCCCGCCCGCCCCCGGCGAGTGGCGATGCCCTCGGCCAGCATGTCCACCACGGCATCGAAGTCACGGCGCTCGAGCTCGGCGTAGGGCGCCGCCCGGCGACAAAGCGCGTAGAGACCGTCTTCGTCCCACTCCTCAGCGGCGCAGGCGGCCACGAGCTGCTGGGCGAGCACGTCGAGCGGCGCCTGCCGCATCGCGACGCGATCGATCTCTCCGCGCCGCGCCGCGCGCACTAGCGCCGCGCACTCGACGAGCTGGTCGCGGGTGAGGGGGAAGAGCCGGCCTTTGGGAATGGCGCCGAGGGCGTGGCCCGAGCGGCCGATGCGCTGCAGTCCCGTCGCGATGGAGCGCGGCGAGCCGAGCAGGCAGGTGAGGTCCACCGCGCCCACGTCGATCCCGAGCTCGAGCGAGGCGGTCGCCACCACGACGGAGAGCTCGCCCGACTTCAACCGCTGCTCCGCGCTGAATCGGCGCGCACGGCTGAGACTGCTGTGATGCGCCGCCACGGCGTCCTGGCCGAGGCGCGTTGCCAGGTGCAGCGTCACGCGCTCCACCAGCCGCCGCGTGTTGACGAAGACCAATGTGGAGCGATGGGCGCGGGCCAGCTCGGCCACGCGGTCGTAGATCTCGCCCCATTGTTCGTGGGTGCACACTGCGCCCAGCTCGTCGCGCAGCACCTCCACGGCGAGGTCCAGATCGCGCCGCTGGCCCACGTCGACGATGGCGGGCAGGGCGCGCTCCGCGCCGACCAGCAATCGCGCCGCGGTCTCGATAGGCCGCACGGTGGCGGAGAGCCCGATGCGCTGTGGGCGCGGGCCGCCGCTGCCGGCCACCAGCTGCTCGAGCCGCTCGAGCGAGAGGGCCAGGTGCGCGCCGCGCTTGTCGCCGGCCACCGCGTGGATCTCGTCCACGATGACGGTGCGGGCGCCGGCCAGGCCGCGTCTCCCGGACTCGGAGGTGAGCAGGATATAGAGCGATTCGGGCGTGGTGACCAGCACGTGCGGCGGCCGCTTGGCGCCCTGCCGCCGCTCCGTCGCCGAGGTATCTCCCGTGCGCACCGCGGTGCGGATGTCCAGCGCGCGGAAGCCCATTCCCGCCGCCACCGCCGCCAGCTCCCCCAAGGGCTCCTCGAGATTGCGGCGGATGTCGTTGGACAGCGCCTTGAGCGGCGAGACGTAGACGATCTCGGTCCGGTCTTCGAGTCCGCCGGCGCAGGCTTTGCGCACCAGGGCGTCGAGGCAGTAGAGGAAGGCCGCCAGCGTCTTGCCCGAGCCCGTCGGCGCCGTCAGCAGCACGTCGCGGCCGGCCGCGATCGCGGGCCAGCCCAAGGCCTGGACCGGCGTGGGCTCCCCGAAGCGGCGCCTGAACCAGGTGTCTACCGCGGGATGGAACATGGGGGTGAGTATAGCTCAACCGGCTGCCGTCAGGGGGAAATGGTGAAGCGGCCGAGCTTCGCGGGACGATAAATGGAGAAGTCGGTTCGGTCGAGCGTGAAGATGTGCCTGATCCCCTCGCGCTCGGCGACGGCCACCAGTGCGGCGTCCGCCAGATCCATCGGCCGATCGCGATACCTCTCCATCAAGGCGCGCATCCGTACCATATCGGCTTCGGTCAGATCGATGATCACGATGTGGCGCGCGTCGAGCGCGTCCCAGAGGACGCGCTGAGCTCCCCATGAGACGGTCCCGAGCAGGTACATCGCTTCCGTCACGACGGGCCAGACCGTGAACAGCGTTGCCGGCAAGCGCTTCAAGGCCCTGACGCAGACCTCGTGGCCGTCGTCCGACCGATCCAGCATTGCGACGATTGGTCCGGTGTCAGCTTGCTCTCGCGCCGCTTCGCCGCGAGCTCCCTGAGCATGCGCTCCGTTTTCTGGTCGAGTCGTACCGCAGTTGGCACTGCAATGCCCCCTTGTAGTCCCTGTATGACGATACTGTACTACAAGAGCCCGAGCAAAAAAAAGGAGGGATCCCCGGTCATCAATGCTTGCCCCCCGCCCGCCGGGCGCGCACGCGCTGGAAGAGGACGGCAAGCGGCAGGCAGCAGATCGCCAGCAGGCTGATCAGCTTGAAGTTGTCCACGAAAGCCAGCAGCGTGGCCTGTCGCGTCAGCTCGCGATAGAGCAGGCCCATGGACTGCGGCACGGCAGCGATCGAGCCGACGCGCGCGTGTCCAGCCACTTCCGATACGCCGGATCGTAGGGCGTGAGGTGGCGCACGAGGACGGCCTGGTGCACCTGGGCGCGCCGGGCCAGCAGCGTGGCGACGGCCGAGATGCCGAGGCTGCCGCCGGTGTTCCGCATGAGATTGTAGATGCCGGTAGCCTGGCCGAGCTGCTCGGTGCGCAGCGTCCCCACCGCCGTCGTCGACAGCGGAATGAAGATGAGCGGCGTGGCGATGCCGTTGAGCACCGTGGCCCACACCACATTGGCCTGGCTGACGTCGAACGTCAGACGGCTCAGCCAGACGCTCGACACCGCGACCAAGCCGAACCCCGCGGCGATCATCAGCCGGCTGTCGAGGAGACCCACCAGCCGCCCGACGATGGTCGCCGAGAACAGGGCGCCGATGCCCCGCGGGCTGATCGCCAGCCCCGCCTGCAAGGCCGAATATCCCAAGAGGGTCTGCAGGAAGAGCGGCAGCAGGGCCGTGGTGCTGTAGAGCACGACGCCCATCGCGGTGATGAGGACGGTGCCGAGCGCGAAGTTGCGGTTGCCCAGCACGCCCAGGTTCACGATGGGCTCGTCCGCGTGCAGCTCCCGATAGATGAAGGCGACCATCGAGAGGGCGGAGATCACGAGGAACCAGCGCACCCACACCGCGGCCAGCCAATCGTCCTCCTGGCCCTTGTCGAGCACGATCTGGAGCGTGCCGAGCCAGAGGACGAGGAAGCCCATGCCCCAGTAGTCGATGCGCCGGCGGCTCGTCCGGTGAAGGTACGGCGGGTCCTCGATGAAGGCCTGCGCCATCAGCGCCGCCGCGATGCCGACGGGCATGTTGATGTAGAAGATCCAGCGCCAGGAATAATTGTCCGTGATCCAGCCGCCCACGGTGGGGCCGAGGATGGGCGCGACGATCACGCCCATGGAGTAGGTCGCCATCGCCAGGCCGCGCTTGGCGGGTGGGAAGCTCTCGAGCAGGATGGCCTGGGCGATGGGCTGCAGCGCGCCGCCGCCGGCGCCCTGGAGCACGCGGGCCGCGATCAGCATGCCCAGGCTGTCGGCCGCGCCGCAGAGCGCGGACGACGCGGTGAAGATCACGATGCACGCAATGAGAAAGCGCTTGCGGCCGAACACACCGCTGAGCCACGCCGAGGCCGGCAGGATGATGGCGTTGGAAACCAGATAGCTCGTGAGCACCCAGGTGGCTTCCTCGGGCGTCGAGGAGAGGTTGCCGGCGATGTGCGGCAGCGCCACGTTGGCCACGGAGGTGTCGAGCACTTCCATGAAGGTGCCGAGCATGACGGACACCGCGATGAGCCACGGGCTGTAGGCGGGGCGCCACTCTGCCGTGTCGGCGGCGGGCGGCGCGGAGACGGATTCGTCGCTCATGGCGGGTTGACGGGCCCGGGAACGCCCGCCATTATAAGCGCGAACTCACGGCCATGGCGGATCTCCACGACGAAGGTTTGTCCGGTCGACTCCGCGCGCGCTTCGTCACCCTCCGGCAGGCGCCGCCGCGCCGGCGCGGCGCGATGGCGGCCGGGGCCGTCCTGCTGCTCGCGGCCTTGGCCTATGGCGGCTACCTCTGGTGGTACTCGCGCACGCACGTCTCCACCGACGACGCCTTCATCGCGGGCCATATCTCGCCGGTCAGTGCCCGCGTCTCAGGTACGGTGCTGAGAGTGCTCGTCAGCGACAACCAGGACGTGAAGGTTGACGAGGTGCTGGTGCGCCTCGATCCGCGCGACTACGAGGTCGCGCTGGCCCAGGCGCGCGCCGCGGCCGAGGCCGCCAAGGGTGACCTCGCGAATGCCGTGGCCAATGTGCCCCTCACCGACGAGACCACGCGCAGCCAGGTCCAGCAGGCCGAGGCCACCCTCGGCGCCTCGCAGCACGGCAGCGAGATGGCGGCTCACGATCTGGAAGATCGACGCAGCCAGCTCCAGGCCAAGCGGTCGGCGGTGGCGGCGGCGGAGGCGGCCGTGCGCGGTGCGGAGGCCGACTTCGAGCGCAACCGGCTCGACCGCGATCGGATGCGCGACCTCGTGCGCCAAAAGCTCCTGGCGCAGCAGGACCTGGATCACGCCGAGGCGGCGTATCTCAACGCTCGGGCCACGCTCGATGCCGTTCGGGACAAGCTCAACCAAGCGCGCAGCGAGGTCGCACAGGCCGAGGCCGGCGTCCAGAGCCAGCGCGCGGCGGTATCCCAAGCGCTCCGGCGCGTAGACGAGAGCCGCGCGGCGCTGGCCAATGCGCGCAGCCAGCGACAGCAGGTGAGACTGCGCGAGGCCCAGGTGGAGGCGGCGCGCGGCCGGCTCGCCCAGGCGATGGCAAATCTCCAGCAGGCCGAGCTGAACCTCGCCTACACCCAGATCCGCGCGCCCTACGGCGGCCGCATCACCAAAAAGAGCGTCGAGGTGGGGCAGGTGGTGCAGCCGGGCCAGCCGCTGCTCTCGGTGGTGGACCTGGACGATGTGTGGGTGGTGGCCAACTTCAAGGAGACGGAGCTCACCCATGTGCGGATGGGCCAGTCGGCCACGGTGACCGTGGACACCTACCCGGGGCGCAAGTTCAAGGCGCGGGTGGACTCGGTTCAGGCGGGCTCGGGCGCGGTCTTCTCGCTACTCCCGCCCGAGAACGCCACGGGCAATTACGTCAAGGTGGTCCAGCGCGTGCCGGTGAAGCTCACCTTCCTGCCGGGGGAGAACAAGCAGCACCTGCTCGTGCCCGGCATGTCGGTCGTGCCGACCATCGGCCTGAGATAGGGGTCAGGTCTTGAATTACGACATTTGCTGCCAAATTTTGGCGGGCCCACCGTCATTCCGGGTCATTCATACTCGCCTGGCAAGTACTTGAGGCGCTCAGAAGATCTTGACGCTGGCCTACTGATTCCAGTCCCGGCCCGGGCTCGGCTGATCGTGGCGACGAAGGCGGTGGCGGTCACACAGTCTTGCTGTTTACTCGGGCTGAGCGCTTGACACCTCCAGAATGTCAGCATAATGTCTCTCCGCGAACCCCGCCCATCCATCCCAAGGAGGTGCGCTCATGCGACGCTCGATCGGCATCGGACTCAGCTTCGTTTTTGCCCTAGTGGCGCTGTCGACGGGGTGGTCGGACCCGGCCGATGCCCAGGCCAAGTACCCGAACCGGCCGATCCAGCTCATTTGTCCGTGGGCGGCTGGCGGCGGCACGGACCGCATCGCGCGCATCGTGGCTGTCCTCCTCGAGAAAGAGCTAGGACAGCCCGTCACCGTGGTCAACCGCACCGGCGGGAGCGGCGCCGTGGGGCACACCGCGGGAGCGACGGCGGCGCCGGACGGCTACACGATCACCATCCCGACCGTCGAGATCACGATGATGCACTGGATGGGCCTCACGCCCGTCACCTACAAGGAGTTCACACCCGTGGCGCTGCTCAACATCGACGCCGCCGGCGTCCAGGTCGCGGCCAACTCCGAGTGGCGGACGCTCAAGCAGCTCCTCGACTACGTGAAGGCGAACCCGGGGAAGGCGAAGGCCTCTGGAACCGGACGGGGTGGGAGCTGGGACCTGGCCCGGGTGGGAATGCTCAAGACGGCCGGGATTCCCATCGACGCCCTGCCATGGGTACCCAGCACCGGCGCAGCCACGGGGCTCCAGGAGCTCGTCGCGGGAGGCGTGCAAGTCGTGACGGCGAGCCTCGTTGAAGGACGGCCCCTGATTGAGGCTGGCAAGGTGCGTGCGTTGGCGAACATGGCCGACAAGCGGGACCCCGGCTTCCCCGACGTGCCAACGCTGAAGGAGCTGGGGATCAATTGGACAATGGGAGCCTGGCGGGGAATCGCGCTTCCCAAGGGCGCGTCGCCTGAGATCGTGGCGGCGCTCGAGAAGGCGCTCGACAAGGTCGTCAAGAGCCCCGAGTACGTGGACTTCATGAACAAGGGCCCATTCGGCATCCTCTACAAGGGCTCGGCTGACTTCGGGAAGTTCCTCGCCGAGCAGGACCAGACGATGGGGGTCCTGATGAAGGAGGCTGGCCTGACGAAGTAATCGTCCCCCTCTCCAGGATGAAGATCAGCGACACGGTCGTGGGCGCCGGTTTCGTTGGAGCCGGCGCCGCTATCTTCGCCGCAACGCTCGGGTTCCCGCGCCTCGAGGGCGGGTCGCCCGGCCCCGCCCTCTTCCCACGGGTTCTCGCCGTGTTGATGATCGGCTTCGGCGCGTGCCTCGTGGTCCCTGCGGCGCTCAGGCGGCCGACGAGCCCGCCTGACGCCACGCCGGTCCCGGCGCGGCCCCACGCCGGCGGTGTCTTCAACGCCCTTCTCGTGTTCGCCGCCATCATCGTATTCATGCTGGCCTCTCCGATCTTCGGGTTTCTGCTGACCACGGCGGCGATCCTGCTGGGACTGATGTGGTGGTTGGGGACCCCGCTCCCCCGCGCTGCGGCCGCGGCGGTCGGTCTCGATCTGTTCGTGTACGTGATCTTCGGCAAGATCCTGAGGGTTCCGCTCCCGCTCGGCTTCCTGTGGTTTTGAGATGACCGGGAGCCTGTGGACGGCGCTCGGGATGCTGGCGGACCCGGCGGTCTGGGGCGTCATTGTCCTGGCGAGTGTGTATGGCCTCTTCGTCGGGGCGATGCCGGGATTGACGGCCACCATGGCCACGGCGCTGCTGGTCCCCTTCACGTTCTTCATGGATCCCTTCACCGGTTTGGCTGCCATCGTGACCATGGAGGCCATGGCGATCTTCGCCGGCGACATTCCCGCCGCCCTGGTGCGCATCCCGGGGACTCCCTCGTCCGCCGCCTACACGGAAGACTCCTACCAGCTCGCGAAGAAGGGCCAGGCGGAGCTGGTCTTGGGGGTCGACGTCATCTGCTCAGCCATCGGCGGAATCATGGGAGCGGTCGTCCTGATGGTCGCCGCGACTGCCCTGGCAGAGGTCGCGATCCACTTCACATCGTTCGAGTACTTCTGGCTCGGCGCGCTCGGGCTCAGCGCCACCACCATGGTCGGAAGCGGTACGATCGCCAAGGGAGCCCTGGCCGTGCTGTTCGGCCTGTTCCTCTCCACGGTCGGCCTCGACATTACGCTCGGATACCCACGCTTCACGTTCGGCAGCACCGAGCTCCTGAACGGAGTGAACTTCATCCCGGCGATGATCGGCCTCTTCGGCATCTCGGAGGTCATCCGAAACGTGACCTCACCGATTCGCACGTTCGAGGTCACCCGAGTCAATCATCGCCAAATCTTCCGCGGGGTCTGGGGTGTCGTCTCCAAGTACCGCTGGAACATTCTCCGTTCCGGGGGCATCGGCACGTTCATCGGCATCCTCCCCGGTGCGGGCGCGGACGTGGCCGCCTGGCTCGCGTACGGGGTTTCCAGGCGGTTCTCGAAGACGCCCGAAGAGTTCGGCAAGGGACACGTGGAGCCCGTGGTGGACGCCGGGACCGCGAACAACGCCTGCCTGGCCGGCGACTGGGTGCCGGCGCTCGTGTTCGGCATTCCAGGCGACGCCATCACGGCGATCGTCATCGGGGTCCTCTTCATGAAGGGCGTGCGGCCGGGCCCGCTGATCTTCGAGCAGCAGCAGCCGCTCCTCTACGCCCTGTATCTCACGTTCATCCTGGCAAACGTCCTGATGATCCCTTTTGGCTACCTGGCCGTCTGGGCCAGCGCCAAGACGCTCAAGGTCTCACGCAGCATCCTCCTTCCCGGCATCCTCATTTTCTGCATCGTGGGCGCTTACGCCATCAACAACAGCTTCTTCGACGTCGGTGTCATGCTGGCCATGGGAATTGTCGGCTACCTGTTCGAGGCGAACGGCATTCCGGTCGCGCCGGTAGTGCTGGGGTTGGTGCTCGGCCCCATCGTCGAGCAGAACTTCATGGTGAGCATGATCAAGACCGACTGGGATCTCACGCAGTTCCTCACTCGGCCCGCCTCGATCATCCTGGGAGTGTTCACGATCCTGACCTGGCTGTCACCGGTCTATCCGTGGCTTTTCCGGCTCGCCCGGCAGCGGCCGTCGCCGCCCGAACTCCCACCGCCGGATCTCTGACCGGGAGGGGTCCGTGGCTGCTAAGGGCTCTTACGTTGACTAAGCTCCAACGCGGCCGCCGTCACCGG
>WNFV01014021.1_pt1 | contig 12562 bp, 10 predicted proteins | sample 5400101 | NCBI WGS metagenome assembly WNFV01 (sample SAMN13153361, study PRJNA577476) | soil metagenome | isolation source: 115 cm soil or saprolite under grassland replicate 1 | place: USA:California | collected 2016-06-15
GCCGTCGCGATTGAGGTTCGACAGTGTGCGTCCTCTCGATCCAAGTACGCCAGCCGTGGTGCCCGCGATGACGAGTCGCTTGGCGTGCAGGCGCGACGCAAGGCTCCCCGCCAGCGTGTCGGCGTTGACGTTGTACAACCGTCCATCCTTGGACGCGCCGATACTCGCGATCACCGGCACGAACCGTTTCGCGAACAGCGACTTGATCAACTTCGGGGCGCTCAGAGGCAGCGGTTCGCCGACGAGGCCGAGGTCGACCAATTCGCCGTTGCTCGCCTGATGCGGCCGCGCAGGCTTGACGGGAGCCACGCCGGCGTCGGCGCCGGTCAAGCCCACGGCGGGCGCGCCCGCCGCATTGATGGCGGCGACGAGCCGCGTGTTGATCGATCCCGCAAGAACGGCGACGACAACCTGCAGCGTCGCTTCGTCGGTGATCCGCAGACCATCGATCTGGTGCTTGGGAATGGCCGCCTGTGCTAGCGCAGCGTCGATTTCCTGGCCGCCGCCATGCACGACGACGAGCGGGCCTTGTTTCGCCAGCCTCGCAATGGTCCGCGCAATCTTCTTCACGCCGCCGCGATCTTCGAGAAGCTCGCCCCCGAGCTTCAACACAACAGGTCTGCTCACAGGAGTCCCACGCGCTCGTCGATGCCCGACATGACGTTGAAGTTCTGGACGGCCGATCCGGCCGCGCCCTTGAGCAGGTTGTCAATAACGGAGACGATCACCGCACGACCGGTCGTCTCATCGACCTTCCATCCGATGTCGCAGAAGTTGGTCCACGCCACGTGCTTGATCTCAGGCAAGGTGGTGCCCGTCAGCCGCACAAACGGCGCCTGTACGTACGCGCGATCGAACGCAGCCGCGACATCGGCTTCGGTCGCTCCGTCGGCGAGTCGCACATACACAGACGACAGAATGCCGCGATCCAGCGGCACGAGATGCGGCACGAACGTGACCTGTCGCGCGAGCGCCTGTTCCATCTCAGGCGCATGACGGTGCGTGAATGCGCCGTACGCAGCAACGCTGCCGTGATTCTCGGAGAAGTGCGTGCGCTCCGATGGTGTCTTGCCTGCGCCGGAGATGCCGGATTTTGCGTCAACGACAACGTCGCAGTCCGCTGCGATGAGCCGCGCGCGAACGAGAGGCAGCAGGGCGAGCAGCGACGCCGTCGGATAGCAGCCTGGATTCGCGACGAGTCGCGCCACGCGGATCGCGTCGGCCTCGAATTCGGTAAGCCCGTACGCCACGCCAGCCGGGACCGCCGCGGTCGCCGGGTACCACTGCGCACGAGCCTGCTCCTCGCGGAGGCGAAATGCGCCAGAGAGATCGATGACCCGGCGGCCCCGATCGAGCAGCCGCGGCGCGATGGCAGCCGCGGCCGCCTCGGGCAATGCCAGAAACACGATCTCCGCGCTCTCGATGACCGCGTCGAGATCGAGCGGCCGGATTTCTCCATCCCAGATCCGCGCGACCGCGGGTAGCCGTCGAGGTTCGCTTGTGGCCTGCGACGCCGTGGCCATCGTCAGTTCGACCGCGGGGTGCCGCGCGAGCAGGCGCACCAGCTCCTGCCCGGCGTAACCGGTGGCGCCGACGATCGCCACTCGAGTCGGACGGCCCTGCTGCCGGGGCTCGAGGGACGGTGAGCTCAGCGTTTCAAGCGGCATCTGTTGACGCAAAAATATGCGACGTAAAGAATAACTATACATGCCGGTTTTCCCTGAAGTCAATGCGGTTGCAGATGAGAAACGGGCAGAGACGCTGTATACTAATGCATCACAGCGCATAACTATGAGAACGCGACGACTGACTACCATTCGTGAGCTCGTCGAGCGCGAAGACGTTCACAGTCAGGAGCAGCTGCGGCGGCGGTTGGTCGCGAAGGGCTTTCACGTCACGCAGGCCACGCTGTCGCGCGATATCAAGGAGCTTGGCCTCGTCAAACGCGCGTCAGACGGGGCCTACCAGCCGGCGGGTATCGACGGGTCAACGCCCGCCGCGGCGGTGATGACGCTGTCACGTGCGCTCGGCGAATTCCTGCAGAGCGTCGACTGCTCTCAACAGCTGCTGGTTGTCAAGACCGGTCCCGGGCAGGCGCAACTGCTTGGTCTCGCCATCGACCGCGCGCGACTGGCCGACGTTGTTGGCACCATCGCGGGCGACGACACGATTCTCGTGATCTGTCGAGACCCGCGTGCCGCCAACGTGACCCGCAGAACGCTCGAGGAGTTTGCCGCAGAAAGCTGAGACAAATCGTCGGCGCTCGACAGACGCAGCGCCGATCCACACCATGACCCAACACTTGTGGTCCGGACGCTTCGACTCAACGCCTGATCCGGCAGCGTTTGATTTCGGCGTGTCCTTCCGCTTCGATCGTCGTCTTTTCGAGGACGACGTGACGGGAAGCCTCGCGTGGGCGGAAGCGCTCGTCACGGCCGGCGTGCTCACTGCCGATGACGGCCGCGCGATCCATGACGCGCTCGTCCGCCTGCTCCAACAGGCGAGGGAAGATCCCTCGTGGGTTAGTGGCCCTGACGAAGATGTGCACAGCTTTGTCGAGCGGCAACTCATTGCGCGCCTGGGCGACGCCGGTCGTCGTCTGCACACCGGCCGCTCGCGCAACGAGCAGGTGTCGCTCGATCTGCGCCTGTACCTTCGCCGTCGTATTCCGCTCTTGCAAGACTCGCTGCGCGCGGTCGTAGGAGCGCTCGCGGACCAGGCCGAAGCCGCAGGCAACGCGCTGATGCCATCCTACACGCACCTCCGACGCGCGATGCCGGTCCTTGTCGCTCATTATTTCCTCAGTCACACCGCTGCGCTGCGCCGCGATGTCGAGCGTCTGACGAACGCGAGCCGCGAGGCCGATGCGATGCCGCTGGGATCCGGCGCGATCGCCGGGACGGCATACGCCGTGGACGTGAATGCCCTCGCGCGCCGGCTTGGTTTCAGCCGGGTGGTTTCCAACAGTATTGATGCCGCCTCGGATCGTGATTTCGTTGCCAGTTTTCTGTACGCCTGTGCGCTCGCCATGGTGCACTTGAGCCGCCTGGCAGAGGATCTGATTCTGTTCACGAGCGAGGAATTCGGCTTTTTCGATCTTGCCGATCGGACGGCGACGGGCAGCAGCATGATGCCGCAGAAGAAAAACCCCGATCCGCTCGAGCTCGTGCGCGGGAAGGCGGGCCGGACGGTCGGACACCTCACTGGTCTGATGACCACGATGAAAGGTCTCCCGACCGGCTACAACAAGGACCTGCAGGAGGATAAAGAGCCGGTCTTCGACGCGGAGGATACGCTGGCCGTGAGCGCAGGCGCCGCAGCAGCCGTGGTGAAACACCTGACACTCCAGGCGGAACGCACGCGACTGGCCGCGTCGGGCCTGCTTCTGGCCACCGATGTCGCCGATTATCTGGTCGGCCGCGGCATTCCGTTTCGCCAGGCGCACGAGATTGTCGGCGCGATGGTGCGGCGTCTGGTCGACGCCAACCGGGACTTCGAAAGCCTGACACTGCAGGAGTGGCAGGCGTTCAGCGATCGATTCGGCGACGACGTGCGGGAGGCTATTCGGCCGGAAGCGTCCGTGCGTGCGCGCCGAACACCGCAGTCGACACAGCCGGACGCGGTCCGCCTGGCCCTCGCGGAAACGCGCGCGTGGCTGGCAGCCGAACGGGCGTCCTGATGAACAGAGCCGGTTTTCGCCGTTCGAATTTCCGCAGCTTGAACCGTCGAACCTCGAACAGCCGACGCGCCGCCCCGGCGCGATTTCTGTCGACCGTGAACTTTCAATTGACCATTACCGTAACGACGGTATACTTGCGCCGTTCGCCGGGCGTCTGTTACACTCAGTCGTCCTGCGCCCAGGCGTTTTTCAACCAAAAAATCGAGGAACGTGGCGCTATTTAAGGTGCGCCGCAGGCACTGAAATGGTGCCCGACTTACCCCTCCTCACTGTGTTCTGACTTCGGCTTTTCGGGGGAGTGCATGCAGCAACGCAGGCTTCGGCCTGGCGACGTGCTGGACGACTACTGTCCGCGCGAGCGCCGCGTTACGGATCACGCCATCGTGGCGATGATCGAAGACAAAATCAAACAAACACGCTGCGTCGTCTGTGACGCAGAGCATGAGTACAAGCAGGCGAAGGTGCCGCCGCAACGCAAAAAGAAGGCGCCGGCGCTCTTCACGCAAGTGCTCGATGGGCTGCAGGGTCCCGCCCGCCCGCCGCATCTGCCCGATGCTCCTGCTGACGACCAGCACCTGATGGCGCAGGAAGAAGAACCACAGCTCGCACAGGTGGTCGCGACAGTCTCCACAGTCACCGAAATGGTGGAGATTGGCGAAAGTCGAACCAGTTTTAGCGGCAGCGGCTCAAGAGGAGGAAACGGCGCGGCCCGACGAATCGGTGGACGGCCCGTTTCGTCGTCGGCTGATTCGCGCTGCGCTGCCACGCTCCGAAGGTATCCCGCCGTCCACCCGCGTCATTCCCGAGTTCACCGTTCGCCAGGCAATGAACGGTCGCGCCAGTCGCCACGCCAGCGGACGTCGGCGGGGACCGCATCAACAGACTGGCCAGAATGGCTCGACGCGATTTGGACGTGGCGCGCCGCATGGCCAGCGATCGAACGGGCAGCGGAGTCACGATGGTCACGGCGGACCGCACGGCAACCGCATGGGACGCTCGCGTCGCGGCGGCAAGAAGCGCTGAGGGCCACGCGCCGCGCCGGCGCTCCATTCGATCTGAAGCAAGGCAGGGGTGAAGAACTTCTGCCTTTTGCATTTCAGGGGGAGCAGATGTCGGATCTCTCGGGGAAAGTTGGATTGGTGGTCGGCGTCGCGAACAAACGCTCGCTTGCCTGGTCGATCGCGCAAGCCGCCGGCGCCGCTGGAGCCACGGTGGTTCTGACCTACCAGGGTCGTTTCGAGGAGCACGTCCGCGAGCTCGCCGAAACGCTCACGCCGGCGCCGCTCGTTCTTCCACTCGACGTGCAAAACGACGACGAGATCGACGCGGTGTTCAGCCGCATTCAGCAGGAGCACGGCGGTCTCGACTTTCTCGTCCACGGTGTTGCATTCGCAAACCGCGACGACATTTCAAATCCCTTCGTCCAGACCTCTCGAGAAGGCTTCAAGCTCGCCCTCGATATCAGCGCGTATTCGCTCGTCGCACTCGCACGCCGCGCAAAGCCGCTGATGCAGCCGCGCGGAGGCGGCAGCATCCTCACGCTGACGTTTCTCGGCAGCAACCGCGTATTCACGAATTACAACGTGATGGGCGTCGCGAAGGCGGCGCTCGAAGCGTCAGTGCGCTATCTCGCCGCGGATCTTGGCGCGGAGAACATTCGGGTGAACGCGATCTCGGCTGGCCCCGTCAAGACGCTGGCCGCAGCCGGCATCGGCGGCTTCTCCACGATTCTCGGTATCGTGCGCGACAGAGCGCCGCTCAAGCGAACCATCGACGCGTCCGAAGTTGCGGATGCAGCGGTCTTTCTGCTGAGTCCGGCCAGTCGCGCCATCACCGGCGAAGTCGTTATGGTCGACGCGGGCTATCACATCACCGGCATGTAAGGGTTCAAGGGTTCAAGGGTTCAAGAGTTCAAGGGTTCAAGGGTTCAAGCGTTCGAAGGTTCAAAGGTTCGAAGGTTCAAAGGTTCAAAGGTTCTCGAGTCGTCAGGTGCTGAAGCTCTCCGTAAGAATGCGTTCCGGAGAGATGCCGGCCGCGACGAGCAACTTTGTGACGCTGTTGACCATTCCAGGTGGGCCGCAGATCGCACAGCGCGTCTCAGTGGTGTGGACTACCGATTGAATCAGCCTGGCGTCGATACGACCGCGCGGACCTAGCCACTGTTCCTTTCCTTCTCGTGTCACCGTGAAGCGCACATCGACGCGACGCTCCGCCGCCCGGTCGCGCAGCTCGCTTTCATACGCGAATTCATCGGCGCTCCGTGCGCTGTAGACGAGGGCCAGGCGTATGTCCGCTTGCCGTTCGAGCAGATCCCACAGCATCGAGCGCAGCGGAGCGATGCCCGTTCCGCCGGCAACCAACAACACGTCGCGCGTGTCGAGGTCGACGGGCAAGGTGAAGGTCCCGAACGGGCCGTCGACGTCGAGAGGTGTGCCGATTGACATCTCTTCGAGATGTGGCGCGTCTTCATCGGCATCGTCTATCTGGACGAGAAACTCCAGCGTATGAGCATCTGCGGCTTGTCTCGGCGAGGACGCAATCGAGTACGGCTTTCGCAGCGGAGAGCCGGGGCGGCCAATGACCGCGGCCTGGCCGGCGGCAAAGGGGAAGGGGCCGGCGCCGAGGTCGAGACGGATGATGCGCGTCCGCGGCGTGGCACGCACGGACTCGCGGAGCGGAAGGACGAGTCGCACGATACGACTCGATCCTAACAGCGTGTTGCTACGAGGCCTTCGAAAGCCTGACCCCGCGCCTGCAAACGTTCGCTATCCGCGAAGATTGACTTCAGTGCCGTCCGCTGCGTTGCTGACCGGCCGGTCGTCGCGTGGGTTCACCGATGCCGTCGCATGCTCGACGGGGGCGACGGGCTGCGGAGGCAGCTCTAGTTTGCGCAGGGTTTTATCCCGATACATACGGCTGTCGCCTGTTGCCAACAACTCTTCGTAGGTATCGCCGTCGCTAGGATAAATTGCGGCGCCGACGCTTGCAGCCATCGGCGCACGCTGCGAGAGTCGTGGCTCGAACACGAGGTGATCGACCGCACGTTGCAGCTCGAGCCGTTTGTACTCGGCTTCGTCCGGACCGCAGTCCGACAGCACGACGATGAACTCGTCGCCCGCGTAGCGGACGCAGATGTCGTAGGGACGGATTGCTGCGCGCAGCGCGGCGCCGACCTCTCGTAACGCCCGATCGCCGATCTGGTGTCCGTAGTTGTCGTTGATGTCTTTGAAGTTGTCGAGGTCGATGACAAGCAGCGCGACATGCGATTTCAAACGCTCGGCACGCGCCAGCTCGCGCTCGAGATGCATCACCATGAACCGAGTGTTCGGCAGTCCGGTCAGCGCGTCCGTCAGCGAGTCTTCCTGCGTCTGCTCGAAGATGACGGCGTTGTAGATGACAGCCGATGCCTGCTCGGTCACTCGATCCAGCAACCGGCGATGTTCGTCGGTATAGAAATCGGGCTGCACATGGTACAGCGCAAGCGCTGCCACGAAGCGATCGTTTGCGACGAGCGGCACGACAATGGCCGAGTGGAGGGTTGTGGAACGCGGCGAGAGTCCTGCGGCTTCGAAGTCGCTGCTTGGCCGCGCGTTGACGAGCGGCTGCCGATTGCGCGCGACCCAGCCGACCAGCCCCTCGCCGCTCCGGATGACCATCGGCGGAAACGCCTGCGCGTCGACGCCGGAGACAAAGCCGCAGCGCAGCGTTTCGCTCTTGGGCTCGTACAGGAAGAGCACGCACGAGGAGAACGGCACAACACTCGTCAACTTCGACGCGATCAGCGCCATGCTGTCCGATACCCCAAGGCTCGTCCCCATGGTCTGGGCCAGCTCATATAGTGCGTAGATTTCCCGGTGTGCCCCCGCGATGTCGTGCACGAGCGGCAAGGACGCCGGCTCGAGCCGCTGCGCCTCGCGCGTGAGCGAATCGAGCAGTGACAGGAATTTTTCGACGCACTTCGCATCGAGAGCCTTGCCGGCTTCCTGCTGCAGCAGCGCAATTGCCGCGTCGCGAGTCATGGCTTTGTGGTACGGCCGGTCGGACGTGAACACGTCAAAGTGATCGACCACGGAGAGGATGCGAGCGCCAAGCGGTATCTCGTCGCCCTTCAAGCCGTAGGGATACCCTTTGCCGTCCCAGCGCTCGTGATGGCTCAAGATCAGCTCCGCGACTGGATGCGGGAACGGGACCGAGCTCAGGATCTTCGCGCCTACTTCGGGATGCACGCGAATCTTCTGGAATTCTTCTTCGGTGAGCGGCCCGGGTCTCGACAGGATGTGCTCGGGGATGGCGAGCTTACCGATATCGTGCAGCAGTGCCGCGGTTCTGACCCCGAGCACCTCCCCCGGTGACATGCCAAGGGCTTGTGCCACCGCAGTGGCGTATAGCTGCACGCGCCGAATATGCCCCTGGTCGGTTTGATCCTTCGCGTCAATCGCCAGCGCGAGCGCCTCGAGGGTTGCGAGGTGCAAATCGGCGAGCTCGATCGATCGCTGCCCGGCGCCATTGCGCGCGCGCATCGAATCGTAAAAAGCGCGCAGCGCGATGGCCGTCACTAGCGCAAGTGTGGCCATTGCCAGATAGCGCATCCACTGTTGGTTGCTTGAAGCCGGGATGAGCAGCAGAAGGACAAACAGGGTCCCGCCCGCGATGACTCCCCAGAGCAGTCCCTGATTTCGAGCGGAGAACGCACTCATGAATGGAATTCAGTTGGCCCAGAACCTGTCGGCGAAGCAAGGGGCCGCTCTGCAATCACACTGGCCGCCACCAGTTACTGCAGTTACGCTCCGCCGCGTCCAAGGTCCGGTCAGGTAACAAACAAATCGCCCGAAGGCGAAAGGCAACACCCCGAGGGTACCGTAGGAGTTTCCCTTCCGGCAAGTCGTAAATGCGCGCAGAACTGCCGAGGCGACGACAGTTTTTCACGGTTTCTGATGTGCTGGCGCGTTTGGTCGATCGCCAGACCGGCTAAACGGCGGCGCGGGGCTGACGCCGACGCGACGACGCCGGCGGTGCCTCTAACCCGTACTCGTCGATTTTGCGGTAGAGCGTGCCACGGCTGATCTGCAGCACGCGCGCAGCTTCGAGCTTGTTCCAGCCGACTGCCTCGAGCACGCGGATGATATGCGCGCGCTCGGCATCGCGCAGCGATGGCAATCCGGTCGTGGTCTCTTCCTCGATCACGCTTCCGCGCCCGTGCAGGAACTCGATATCGCTGTCGCGGATCACGCGGCCCGGCGCAGACAACGCCGCGCGTGACACCGTGCTCTCCAACTCGCGAATGTTGCCGGGCCAGTGATAGCGCGTGAGCAGGATCATGGCTTCGGGCGAAAACTGTTTCGCATCGAGAGGCATTCCGTTCGAGGCGCAGTAGCGTGCGAGAAAACGCCCTGCAAGGACGGGAATGTCGACAGCGCGCTCGCGCAGCGACGGCAGGCGAATCGCAAACGCGTTGACGCGGTAGTAGAGGTCTTCGCGGAAGCGTGCTTCGCGCACGAATTCATCCAAGGGACGATTCGTCGCGGAAATGAGGCGAAAATCGACGTGAATGAGCTTGCTTCCACCGAGCCGCTCGAAGCGGCGCTCTTCGAGCACACGCAGCAACTTGGCTTGCGCGACGAGGGTCAGATCACCAATTTCATCGAGGAACAACGTGCCGGCGTTGGCAAGCTCGAGTCGGCCGGGCTTCCGATCGTTTGCACCGGTGAACGCACCTTTTTCGTAACCGAAGATTTCAGACTCGAAGAGCGTATCCGGCAGGGCGGCGCAGTTGACCGCCTGAAAGCGCTCCTCGCCCCGGCGTGACAACTCATGGATCATGCGCGCGACGACTTCCTTGCCGGATCCGGTCGGGCCGAGAATCAGCACGGAGATATCTGACTTGGCCGCGGTACGAATCCATTCGAAAATCGCGAGCATCTTCTCGTCGCGGCCAATCATTTCGCGGAAGCGCTGAACGGATGGCGACGTGTCTTCGATCCCCATCGCGGCACGGCGCTCGAGAAAGGTATCGAGGAGCTGCACGAGCGCTTCCTGATCGGGCCGCGCCGCGAGGTATTTGGGAGGATCGCCAGCGACCTTCTGGACGACGCCGAATTCGACCAGTTCGCGAACGCAGTTGTCGACGTCGAGCCGCATGCGGCCAAACGTCTGCATCAGCGATTCGATGTCGAACGACTCGTCAGGTCTTGCGCTCATATAGCGAAGGATGCCTGCGCGAAGCGGGGACTGCACGAGCGTCTTGAAACGCGCCTCGAGATCGATCTCGCCGCGCCGAGGCGCTCCATGAGTGGCGCGACGGGCGGCGAATGTCAGGTCATCCACGAGCCGGCGCCTCCCGCGGCTCCCCGCGATAGTAGGCGGTTTGATACTGCTCGATGAGCGCCTTCATTCGAATTGCGTCCTTCTTGCGGTGGCCGTGGCACTTGACGGGACTGGCGCCGCCGCTCGTCTCGATCAAGACGTCGGAAAACAACAGATGCGTGTGTATGCCAACCGACGCGACATGCGCCAGGTGAATCGAGTGCTCGTGTCGGCCAAACATCCCAGGTGTGTAGTGGACCACGTTGGTTGGCGTGATCAATACCTGTGTCGGCAGGAACAGGTTGCCGCGTGAGAGGCGGCTGGCGCGGAACACGTCGCCCGGCGCAAAAGGCCGTCCTTTCCACCAGAGGAACACCGCCGGCAGCAGCAGCACCGTCAGTGCGATGAGAACGACGGGGACCAGCCGGTCCGCCACACCGGAATGCTACTCTATCGAAGGACACATGCCGCACCGATCGCCGGGTTCCCCCCAGAGATCACCGAAATCCTTCCTCTCCGGCAAGCCAATCCGCTACTACCGACCGCAGGGCAGCCGCGACATCAAACACCTGATTGACGAGGGCTTTCAAGCGTTTAATGCAGCCCGTCTGGGTGAGGCGTGCAGGATCTACGCGGACAGGATGCTGGCCAAGGCGCACGACACGACCATCGGTCTCACGATCGCCGGCGCCATGACACCGGCTGGTCTCGGTGGCTGCATCATCGAGCTGATGGCGCGCGGCCTCGTGGACTTCATCATCAGTACGGGCGCCAACCTGTATCACGATCTGCACTACGCGCTGAACTTCACGTTGCACCGCGGCTCCCCGTTTCTCGATGACCGTGTGTTGTACGAGCAGGGCGTGATCCGCATCTACGACGTCCTGTTTCCGGCAAAGATCCTCCTCGACACGGATGCATTCATCCGGAATTTTCTGGTCGAGAGCGCGCTCGACGGCGCCGTTTCCACGTCGGAATTTCACTACGCGCTCGGCGAGCACCTGCGGCAGGTGCGCCCGGGTTGCGAGGAGTACTCGGTCGTCGCCAGCGCGGCCGCGTTCGGCGTGCCGCTCTACACGTCGTCGCCCGGCGACAGCTCGATTGGGATGAACGTCGCCTTTCACGAGCTGATGCAGGGTGGAACGGTCATGATCGATCCGAGCAAGGACGTCAACGAGATCTGCGCGATCATCCTCGCCGGCGACAAGAACGGATGCGTGATTCTTGGCGGCGGATCGCCGAAGAATTTCTACCTCCAGGGTCAACCGACGCTCTGGGAGGTGTACGGCATTCCGAAAGGCGGTAATGACTACTTCATTCAGATCACCACCGACCAGGTCGTTTGGGGCGGGCTGTCGGGCGCCACGCCGTCTGAAGCGGTGAGCTGGGGGAAAGTGAATCCCGGCGTGCTTCCCGACACGGTCGTCACGTACGCCGATTCGACGATTGCCTTCCCGCTCTTTTGCGAATACGCGTGTGCTCACAAGAACGGCCGCAGGAAACGCAAGGCGCTCGTGCACAAGCGCGACGCGCTCGTTGCGGCACTGAAATCCGAGGCCGTGCGGCTACGCAAGACGGAAACGGTGAAAGGCGCGTCCCGCAAGCGCAAGGCAGTGCTGACGCGCAGCTGATTGCGAATGGGCACCCTCTGGTCCGAGCTGGCTCCGCTCGCCCACCACGTGGCCGATGGGCCGCGCGTTTACGCGGATGCCAATATACCCGCGGGTCTCGTGACGTTCATGCGCGCGACGCTTGGCTGGGACGTGCTTTTTGTGCTGGAGCATCCCGATTTGCGGCGCGCGCGTGATATCGCGCACTTCCGCCTGGCGCAGCAACTGCGCCGCACGTTGCTCACCCTGGATCGCGACTATCTGGACGACCGCGATTTTCCACCGGGGGAAACAGCCGGCGTGCTCGTCATCTCCGCGCCGGACGAGCGCGGCCTGCAGAAACTATTGAAGAAAATCGATCGCGAGCTTTTTCACGCGGGCGCAGACGATCGAGTTGCCTTGCCCCTCGATAAATCCAAGCTGCAAGTGTTTCCCCAACTCGAGGGAGGCGACTGACAGGGCCCTTCGAAGCGGGCAAGTCATCGGGTGCACAACCGCCGGATTAGACTCAGAATCTAAGGCGCTCATGAACGTAGGACTCGAAGTCACCGAATCGGCGGTTCGCGCCGTTGCTCTCTCGGACGAGGGTGAAGTGATGGTGCGTGTCGCGTCGCCGGTCGCCGATGGCGGCACGGCACGAGCGATTCGAGAGACGCTTCTGAGGGTCAAGCGGGACGCACGACGTGAAATCTCGCGCGCGGCTGTCGCAGTGCCGCTCGCGCGATTGCCGTCGAATGACATCGTCGCCGCGTTTGCCGAGATCTTCCCAGGTGTCGACCCAGTCACTGTTTCTGCCGGCGTCGCTACCGTTATCGCCGAGAGCTGGTGCGGAGCCGCTCGCGGCCTTCAGCATGTCGTGACGCTGGGAATTGGCGACCATGTGACCGCCGGGATCCTCATCAACGGGAATGTCTGGGCGGGAGCCCATGGTTTTGCGGGATCCGTTGATTGGCTCGCCCTGAATCCTGTC
>WNFV01019511.1_pt1 | contig 12562 bp, 5 predicted proteins | sample 5400101 | NCBI WGS metagenome assembly WNFV01 (sample SAMN13153361, study PRJNA577476) | soil metagenome | isolation source: 115 cm soil or saprolite under grassland replicate 1 | place: USA:California | collected 2016-06-15
AGACAGCGCACGTCGCAGGACAATCAGCACCCTTGCAGATTCCCGCGCTTCTGGCGACCAAGCTGTACCCTCCGCACCCGACACAGGATGTCATCGTACGTCCACGGCTGATCGAACGGCTGGACCAGGGGCTTGCGGGACCGCTGACGCTGATCTCTGCACCGGCTGGCTTCGGCAAGACCACGCTGGTCGCCCATCGGCTCGCGCAGCTGGTGCTGCCAAGCGCCTGGCTCGGGTTGGATGCTCAGGACGACGTGCCTGGAACCTTTCTGCGCTACGTCGTCACGGCGCTACGGGGAATCGATCCGGCTATCGGCGCACAGCTGGTCCCACTGCTGGAACTCTCTGATACGATGCTGCCCCAAGCGGTTATCGGCACGCTGCTCAACGATCTGGCCGCGATGTCCCACGACATCGCGCTGGTGCTCGACGATCTGCACGTCCTGACACACCCGGCCATCTATGATGCCCTGGCCTATCTGCTCGATCATATGCCGCTGCGGCTCCATCTGGTGCTGCTGACGCGCGAGGACCCACCCTTGCCGCTGGCCCGCTTGCGGGCTCGCCGCCAGCTGGTGGAACTGCGAGCGGCGGACCTGCGTTTCACCATTGCTGAAGCCGACGCGTTTCTCCAGGTAGCCATGCACCTGTCGCTGGACGCGGATGCGATCGCTGCACTGGTGGGCCGCACCGAAGGCTGGATCGTCGGCTTGCAGCTTGCCGCGTTGTCGCTGCGTGATTTGGGGATGGAGGACGTCGCCACCGCGATCGATGCATTCACCGGCACTAATCGCTACGTGGTGGACTATCTGGTTGACGAGGTCATCCGCGCCCAGCCAGCGCATCTCCAGCACTTTCTGCTGCAAACATCTCTATTGGATCGCTTGTGCGGCCCACTCTGCGACGCGCTTCTGCTGGGCGATGCGTCACTCGCGTCGTCCACGCCGGACGCCCGAAACGCGGCGTATAGTCAATCGATCCTGGAGGCATTGGAACGAGCAAACCTGTTTGTGGTGCCATTGGATAGCGCGCGCCACTGGTATCGGTATCACCACCTGTTCGCCGACGTGTTGCAGACGCGGTTGGTGAGCGGTGCAGCACCGGGGCAGATCCGGCAGCTGCGACAGCGCGCGAGCGGGTGGTGTGAAACAGAGGGTCTGCTCGCCGAGGCGGTGCAGTACGCGTTGGCGGCCCACGATTGGGAGCGGGTCATGCGGCTGATCGAGCAGCGCGGGACGGACTATGCGCTGCACGGCCACATCGAAGCTGTGCTCGGCTGGCTCGACGCGCTGCCCGACGAGAGCGTGCGCGCACGACCCGCCCTGTGTCTGCTCCATGCCGGGCTGCTGCTGTCGACGCATCAATTCCAGCGTGCAGCTGCACGCCTCGATTGGGTTGAGCAGATCATCCCGTCGATCAAGGCCAATCCACACATACATAGCATTGTTGCCCAGCTTGCATCGATGCACTCGACGCTCAGGCGGTTCACTGGCGACCTCGCGGCAAGTGTCGCGCTTGGGCAGGAGGCGCTCCAGCACTTGAATGGCGGTCGCTCCAACCCTGCCGCGATTCTGAGTGTGGGGCATGCGATTCTGGTGAACGGTGATGTGGGAGCAGCGGCCGAGCAGCAACTTGCGACGCTGCTGGCCGAGCTGCAAGGTACTGAGCGTCCCGCGATTCTCCTCCGCCGCTCGATGTTGTGGGCCTGGATGCGGGTGATGCAGGGGCAGTTACGTGAGGCTGAGCGCGTGTACCGCAGCGCACCGCAGCTGATTGCCGGCCATGAGCAGGGCCTTGCGCTGATCGTCGGCGGCGCGGCGTACTATTTTGGCCTGGGCGATCTGCTGTGCGAATGGAACGAACTGGACGCCGCGGCCGAGCTGCTTGAGCAGGGGATGACCCTCGCTCGAGGGAGGCTGTCGATTGAACCCGACATCTTGCTGACTGGCGTGGTGGCGCTGGCATGTCTGCACCAAGCGCGCGGCCAAGATACGGCCGCTCGTGCGACGTTGCACGAATTTAGCCACCTCACGCAGGGCTGCACGGTTGCAGCCTATCTCACTGCGCGTGTTGCTGCCATCGAAGCGCAATTCACACTGATGGACGGCGATCTGGGGCGCGCCTGTCAGTGGGCCGAGGCGGTTGACGTGTCCGCCACCGCCGAGCCGAGCTATCTCCGTGAGTCGGAGTATTTGACACTCGCACGGGTGCGTCTCGCGCAGGGCCGCGCCGATCCAGCGGGAGCGTATCTGAGCGATATGTTGCAGCTGCTTGACCGTTTACTGACGAATGCCGAGCGGTACGCGCGCCGTAGCAGCATGATCCCGCTGCTGATCCTGCGCGCATTAGCATTTGAGGTGCAGGGCAACCGGCGTGATGCGCTGAGCACGCTTGAGCACGCGATCGGCCTGGCGGCGCCGGAGGGCTATGTGCGTGTCTTTGTGGATGAGGGCGCGCCGCTAGCGGCGTTGCTGAGGCAGGTCGCGGACCGCGCGTCGCCGATGGCGGGGTATGCGGCCAAGCTGCTGGCGGCCTTCCCCCAAGCGCAGAGCGCAGAGCGTAGAGCGCAGAACAACGCTCCATTCGCTGTACGCTCTACGCTCGAACGCTCAAACGCTCTCGTGGAGCCGCTCAGCGAGCGTGAGCTGGAAATCCTGCGCCTGATCGCCGAAGGTCATTCGAACCAGGCGATCGCCGACCGGCTCGTCGTGGCCGTCAGCACGGTCAAGAAACACATCAACAACCTCTACGGCAAGCTCGACGTGCAGAGCCGCACCCAGGCGCTCCTCCGCGCGCGTGAGCTGCAGCTGCTCTAGGGCTTCCGCCCCGCTGTTCCCCTGGCGCTCCATCGCTTCACCCCCTGACTCCACCTTTCGGTGACTGATACTTCACTCCCTATGGCGGTATCCTCTGCTTGTCAGTGACCGAGCATGACCGGCGTGCATGCGATGAACGTGACAACAATGAAGCTGACAACTGAAAGGAATGACCGTATGAAAACGATGACCTCGTCACCGGACACCATCGCGCCAACCCGGCTCCGCGAGTGCAAGCACGGCCTCGTCTTTTGGACCACACGTGTCCTGCTCGGCCTCCTCACGCTGATCATCGGCTTGGCCGCGCTCGGCGCGAGCTACCAGGCGCTCGCCACCGCCACCGATAAGCGAACCTACACCCCGCCAGGCCAACTGGTCGATGTGGGCGGCTACCGCCTGCATCTGTATTGCACCGGCGCCAACCTGAACGGCCGTCCGACGGTTATTCTGGAGCAGAGCGCCGGTGGCTTTGCGCTGAACTGGTTCCTGGTGCAGCCCCAAGTCGCCAAACTCACGCGTGTGTGCGCCTACGACCGCGCCGGCCTGGGCTGGAGCGAGCCTGGGATGCAGCCGCGCAACGGCCAGGCGATTGCCAAAGACCTGCACACCCTGCTGCACCGCGCCGGCATTGGTGGCCCCTATGTGCTGGCGGGGCATTCGTATGGTGGCCTGTTAGTGCGCGCCTATGCCGTGCAGTACCCCGACGAGGTGGCCGGCCTGGTGTTGCTGGATGCGGCTCACCCCGACGAATGGACCCGCACCCCACAAGGACAGGCGACCTATCAACAAGACTCGCAGAACTATGCGATCGCGCGCTACGTGGCGCGCCTGGGCGTGTTGCGGCTGGTCAGCATTCCATTCACCACAACGCCTGCGGCCTTATCCACGCAACAGCAGGCCGAATATCGAGCACTGACGAGGACGACGCAGTACTGGGACAGCGTGGCGGCCGAGTCGCGCGCGATCGGCGAGACGATGGCGCTGGTGCGCGACGCAAGCCTTGGTGATCTGCCGCTGATGGTGGTCAGTGCTGGAAACAACCTCACCAACCTAGATGGGCACTGGGCGATGTATCAACGTGAGCTGGCCGCGCTTTCGACCAACAGCGTGCACAAAGTGGTCGAGGGTGCCGATCACGCTTCGCTGTGGGCTGATCCGAATTATGCTGTGCCGAGCAGTGCAGCGATAGTACAGGTGGTGGAGGCCGCGCGCACGGCCCAGCCGCTGGCGCGGTAGGCAAACGAGCAACACAGTCTCAGGATCTCTCGATTTCCTAACTGGGTTACTAAACACGTGGAGGTACCTATGTCTACGATAACGACGAACACGCACGCGTTCAACCGATCGCATGCAGGCCGACTGCGCTTCTGGCTCAAGCGCAGCGTGCTCGGAATGCTGATCGTCCTGATAGTCCTGAGCGGCGTCGGGTTCGCCTACCAGGCCGTCGCTACGGCGCTCGACCGGCGAGCCTTCCCAGCGCCCGGCCAACTCGTCGATGTCGGCGGCTACCGCATCCACCTGCACACCAAGGGCGAGAACCAGGGCAACCCAACTGCGATCCTGATCGCCTGCGGCGGCTGCACATCGGCCAACTGGGGCTGGGTCCAGGGTGCGCTCGCGCGCTACACGCGGGTGGTGGCCTACGACCGCGCTGGCTTTGGCTGGAGCGACGTGGGCCCCGCGCCGCGCGACGCGCTGCAGAACGTGCGCGAGCTGCATACCGCGCTCGGCCGCGCGGGCATCGCTGGCCCGTACGTGCTGGTTGGGCACTCCTTGGGCGGCCCGCTCGCGCGGGTGTATGCCGGGCAGTATCCCGACGAAGTCGTGGGCATGGTACTTATCGACCCGCGCCATCCCGACAAGGACACGCGCTTCCCGCCCGAGGCGCAGGCCAAGTCGCAGTCCGAGGCGCGGATGATCGCCTTGCTGCGCGTCCTGGCGCGCTTCGGCGTGCTGCGCTTGACCGATCAAGGCAAAGAGCACCAGCTGCCGCCGCAGCAAAACGCCTCCTCCAACGCGTTCCAGGCCTCGACACGGCATTGGGACAGCATCGCGGCCGAAGCCGCCGTCATCGCAGCAACCGACGCCGAAACACGCAGCGCCGGCTCGCTCGGCCGCCTCCCGCTGGCCGTCATCAGTGCCGACACCGCCTGGTGGACAACCGGCGCGCCAGCGGATGCGACCCGCCTTCTCTATACACAACTCAATCGCGAACAGGCGGCGCTGTCGTCCAACAGCATCCATCGCGTCGTGGTGGGCGCCTCGCACACCTCGCTGGTAAACAACCGTGAACACGCCCAGACCACGATCGCGCTCATTCGCCAGGTGGTTGAGGCCGCGCGCACCGAGAAGCCGCTGGTCTCGCAATGACCATTCGATAGCACGTCATTTACGAGGCAAAGGAGTATGTCATGACCATCGCTCTCGCGCTCGCGAAACGCCACCCACTCGTGGCCTTTTTCGCGCTGACCTATCTGATCTCGTGGCTGCCGCTGCTGTTTGGGGGTAGCAATTTCCCGTTCGGTCCCGTGATCGCCACGCTGATCGTTGTGGTGTTGATCGGCGGCAAGACGGAGCTGAAAGCCTGGTGGGGCCGCGTCAGTCGCTGGCGCGGCGAGATCGGCTGGTACGCGCTGGCGATTTTGCTGCCGTTTGCGATCAACGGCGCCGCAGCAGTGCTCGCCGTGCTGCTTGGCGCACCCTTCCCTACCGCAGCTGCGATCGCACGCTGGCCGGAATTGTTCATTACCTTCCCGCTCTACCTGATCGCCCTCGGCCCACTCGGTGAAGAGCCGGGCTGGCGCGGCTTCGCGATGCCACGGCTTGAGCCAGGCCGCTCCGCGTTGGCTGCCAGCCTGGTCCTCGGCATCCTGGTCGCCACATGGCATTTGCCGTTAGTGGTCACGGGCCGGCTACCTGTGGTGAACCTGCTGGCGATCCTGGCCGCCCAGATTGTGTACACCTGGCTGGCGAATCGGACTAACGGCAGTGTGCTTCTTGTGATGCTGACGCACGCCGCGCAGGGTGGTCTTGGCGGCGAGTACTTCGGCCCAATGTTCTCTGGCGCGGGGCGAGGCTTGAAACCGGACTGCTGGTGGCGCTCCAGTGCCTGGTGGCGCTGGGGATCGTGCTGCTGGCCGGGCCAAATCTGGGGCGCAGGGATACGTTGGCAGGGCTGGGGGCTGTGCGCACAGCTCAGCAACTGGCGTAGTAGCAACGAGCACAGCAAGGGGGGCGGGCACTGCGCCGAGCAGGTCAGCGCCACGCTGGAATACAGACAAAACGATCGCGCTATCAGCATACTGAGATCTATAGGAGGTCGATATGGAGTGGCTCAATGAGTTTGCATCCTGGGTGTGGGCCTGCCATCATAATATCCTGAGCTGGCACATTCGCCCGCTGTTCCTCATCCCGTTCGTGTTCTTCGCCTACCGGCGCAATGGCTGGGGCATTCTCGCCACGCTGGTCGCGCTGGCGAGCAGCATGTTCTGGTTCCCGGTATCCACAGTGGTGGACCGTCGCGTCGCGGGGTTCCTGGCTATGGAACGCGAGTACCTGCTCGGTGAGTGGACGGCCTGGAAAGTGCTGCTGACCCTGACGATACCGCTCAGTTTCTGGGCGCTCGCCGCCGCCTTCTGGCAGCGCTCGTTGATCTGGGGTCTGGCGGTCATCAACGCGATGACGCTCGGCAAAATCCTGTGGAGCTTCGTCTTCGGCGAGTCGGCAGACGCAATGCTGCTGCTGGGGCCGGCGCTGTTGGGAATGCTGGTCTGCGACCTCGTGGTGCTTGCCGCCTGGCGCGACCAGCGCCTCGTTGACCAGGAGCGTCGCGCGCCGGCATCGCCAAGGGCAGCATCTACCAGTACCTCATCAACAAGCTGGAGAGCTTCAGCCCCGCTCTCCAGCGGCGAAATTTGCAAAGTTCCCCAAACCGCAGTAGAGTACGAGCAACAGTTCCCCAATCAACCCCAAAGTCTGGGGAAGGGGGTTGTGGTGGCACGCAGCACGCCACGCGTGGATGGCCCTGTGCTGGTTGGTTCGGCTGGCGCCGCGAGCAACATCGCGGTCGGCAGCCCGGCCTGGTTTGCCTGGCTGGAGGAGGCGACCGCATTCGCCTTTACCAGCGTGCAGGGCAGCTTCACCGCGCGCAAGGAGCGCCGTGGGCAGAGCGGCTGGTATTGGAAAGCTTACCGCAAGCGCGATGGAACGCTGCACCGCGCCTATCTGGGCAAGTCCGCCGATCTGACTCTTGACCGTCTCACCGCGATTGCCAACGAACTCGCCGGGCGCGCCACCCTCCCGCCACCACGCGACTCCGCCAGTCTGCTCGGCCCAGCGCCAGCTGCCTCCTCTGACCAACCCCCACCCCTGATCGATGCCCGATTGCCGAGTGGCACCCTAACCTTCTGTTTCTCCGACATCGAAGGCAGCACGATGCTGTGGCAGCAGCACCCGCAGGCCATGCCTGTGGCGCTTGCGCGCCACGACGCCATCTTGCGCCAGGCGATCACGGCACACCGCGGTGTGGTGTTCAAGACCGTCGGTGATGGCGTGTATGCGGTCTTCATGTCGGCGCCCGACGCGCTGGAGAGCGCGCTGGCGGTTCAGCGTGCGCTGCAGACTGAGCAGTGGGGGGCCACCGGCCCGCTGCGCGTGCGCCTGGCGCTACACACTGGGGTGGCCGAGGCGCGCGATGGCGATTATTTTGGCCCCACACTCAACCACCTGGCGAGGCTACTGGCGGTCGGTCACGGTGGCCAGATCCTGCTCTCGCAGGCGAGTGCGGCCCTCCTCGGTGATGCGCTGCCTACTGGCACGAGCTTGCGCGATCTGGGCACCCATGCACTCAAAGATCTGCCGCACCCCGAGCCGATCTTCCAGCTGGTCACGGCCGATCTGCCCGCGGAGTTCCCGCCGCTGCGCGCCTTGGATGGCCACGCGCGCGCTGCGCCCGGCCTGCCGCCGCACCTGCTGGCCACCAAACTGTATGCTCCGCCCGCGCGGCCCGACCTGGTGGCGCGTCCGCGCCTGTTCGAACGCTTGAGCGCCGGACTGAACGGCAAACTCACGCTGATCGCTGCGCCCGCCGGTTTCGGCAAAACCACACTCGTCAGTGCTTGGATCGCCGAAACGGCAAAAGGCATAAGGCAAACGGCAAAAGACCATGCCGAGCGAGACGAACCTGGCTTACCTTTCAGCGTGGCATGGGTCTCGTTGGATCCACGCGACAACGATCCGAGCCGCTTCTTTTGCTATGTCAGTGCCGCACTCAACACGCTCGCGCCCGGTAGTGGTGACGCGGCGCTGGCGCTGCTCCAAACGCCCCGGCCGCCGCCGCTCGAGGCGATCGTCACCACCTTGCTGAATGGGCTGAGTGCAGCGCTGCGGCACGAGCGTGCCGGGCTCCCCGCCGTGCTGGTGCTGGACGACTACCACGCGATCGAGGCGCCCGCGATCCATCGCACGCTCACGACGTTGATCGAGCATCTACCGCCACAGCTTCACCTGCTGCTCGCCACGCGCGCCGACCCGCCGCTGCCGCTCGCTCGCTTGCGGGCCTGCCGCCAACTCAGCGAGCTGCGCGCCGCCGATTTGCGCTTCAGCGTCGAAGAGGCCAGCACCTTTCTGACTGAGGGGATGGGCTTGGCCTTGACTGAGGCGGATATCGCGGCGCTGGAGGCGCGCACCGAGGGCTGGATCGCCGGGCTACAGCTGGCCGCACTGGCGATGCGCGATCGCAGTGACCTGGCCGGCTTCATCGGCTCCTTCACCGGCGGCAACCGCTTTGTGATGCAGTATCTGGCCGAAGAGGTCTTCTTTCGCCAGCCGTCGCATATCCAGACCTTTCTACTGCACACCGCCATCCTCGAGCGCATGTGCGGCCCGCTCTGCGATGCCATATTGGGACTGATACCCGACCAACGGCCAGGGACGGGCAATGAGGATAGCACACCAGTGCGAGCAAGCGTCGCGAATGTCGACCAGCGACCTACGCCGCAGGTCGCTGGCCCCTCGACCGATAGCTACAGCCAGCTGATCCTCGATCAGCTGGAGCGTGCCAACCTGTTCGTGATCCCGTTGGACGACGAGCGGATATGGTATCGCTATCACCATCTGTTTGCCGATGTGTTGCGGGCGCGGCTGCGCAGCGGCACGACAGCAGCCACGGTGGCGGGACTGCATCGGCGTGCCAGTGCCTGGTATCAGCAGGCAGGCCTGATTGATGAGGCCATCCGGCATGCGCTGGCCGCGCCGGATGTCGATGCGGCCGCGGCGCTGGTCGAGCGCTATGCCACTCCGCTGTGGCTCGAGCGCGGCGAGGTGCTGCAGGCGCGGAGTTGGGTGCAGCAGTTACCGGATGCGCTGGTCGTCGCGCGGCCGAGGTTGACGCTGGCCGCTGGCTGGACGCTTGCGCTCACGGGTCAGATCGATGCAGCCGAACAGCTCCTGACGAACGCCGCCACAATGCTGAGCGCGCCCGATCTGGCGGCTGAGGTCATCGGCGAACTGGCCGTGCTCCGCTCGGTGCTTGCGCGCGAGCGGGGCGACTTTGCCGAAACCCTTGCGCTCGCGCAGCGGGCGCTTGAGCAACTCCCTGCGGACAAGCAGACGTGGCGCGCGGGTGCGGCCTTCATGTCCGGGTGGGTCCATCTGCGGCGCGGCGAGACCGCGGCGGCGATCCCTGCGCTGATGGAGGCCAGCAGGCTGGCAGTGGCGGACGGCAGCGACTGGATCGCTCTGGAGGCGCTGGAAGAGCTGGCCACCCTGCAGGCGCGCCAAGGCCAGCTCAGCCAGTCGCTGCGCACCTGTGAGCGGGCCGTGGAACTGGTGAGGGGGCGGGGCCAGCGGCCGAACCTGGGAGCCGGCATGGCCTCTGTCGGCATCGGCGAGGTGTTGTGCGAGCGCAACGACCTGCTTGGGGCGACGCACGCACTGATGCACGGCATCGAACTGCTGCGGCAAACGATCGAGCGGCTACTCCTGGTGCGCGGGTATGCGGCGCTGGCGCGGGTGCAGCAGGCCCGCGGCGATGGCGCCAGTGCGCTTGCGACCCTTCAGCACGCCGAGGAGTGGTTCGCTCAGATGCAGCTCCCTGGTTCGGTCTTCCTCGCCTGGTTGGCCGCACAGCGGGCGCGGCTGTGGATCCGGCAGGGCAATCTGAATGCCGCCGAGCAGTGGGCCCCCACCTGGGCTGTAGGCGGGAACCGCTACCTTGAGACGGTCCAGCAGCTGACCCTGGTGCGGCTGCGTTTGGCCCAGCACCAGCGCGAGCCGCATGGACGATCCATCGAGGAAGCCACTGAGAGGCTGGCCCAGCTGCGCGCTGCGGCCGAGGCGAGCGGATGGATGGGCGATCTGATCGAGATCCTGGCGCTCCAGGCGCTGACGCTGCAGGCGCTCGGCGATGGCGCCGGGGCATTGGCCGCGCTGGAACATGCCCTCACGCTGGCCGAGAGAGAAGGCTACATCCGCATCTTCGTGGACGAGGGCGCGCCCATGGCCGCACTCGTAGCGCAAAGCGCAGAGCCTAGGGCGCACAACGATCTGATCAGAGCCTACGCTGAGCGTCTGCTTTTGGCTTTTTCCTCCGAAGAGCGTGCTGAAACGGCACTCAATTCGGATGCGCCACCAGTTCTACGCTCTACGCGCACACGCACACACGCTCTCGTGGAGCCGCTCTCGGAGCGCGAACTGGAAATCCTGCAGCTGATCGCCGAGGGACTCTCCAATCAAGCGATTGCCGACCGGCTCGTCATTGCTCTCGGCACGGTCAAGCGTCACATCAACAATGTCTACGGCAAGCTCGCGGTGCAGAGCCGCACCCAGGCGCTCGTGCGCGCGCGTGAGCTGCAGTTGCTGTAGCGCCCTTTCACCTTCGCGCTACACCCTCCGGCTTTCCCACCGACAACAATGATACACCCGTAGCTGTACCTTTCGGTGCATGTCTTTGGTGTGCCGCTCTTGTAGAGTTTCCCCAGCACGATATCTGGAATCATCGAAGTGAGGCATACCGATGTATACAACGCTCTCGAATCTGGTCAAAGCGATCGTCTTCTATCTGCTTGCGTTCAGCCTGGAGGTGATCGCGGCCGTCGCACTTGCGCCGCTGATCGGCGAATTGGCACCGCTCGCCGGGATGTTCACGCCCACCATCGCCGTGCTGCTGATGCTGCTGGTCGTCACCCGCGAAGGTTACACGCGCGAAGGCTGGGCCAGCCTGGGCCTGCACCGGGCCGGCCTACGCGCCTGGGGCGCAGCGCTGCTTTTGCCGCTGCTCGTCCTCGCCGGCGCCTACGGCGTGCTGTGGGCCAGCGGCGTGGCGTCGGCCACGCTGCCGGCGCGCCTGAGTGGCGCTGCGCTCATCCAGCTTGTGTTCAAGACCCTGATCATGATCGCAATCGGCGTTTTCAGCGGCACCTTGGGCGAGGAGCTGGGCTGGCGCGGGTATCTGCTGCCGAAACTGCTCTTCCTGGGGCCGCGGCGCGCGCTGCTGCTGAGTGGGCTGTTGCACGGGATCTGGCACCTGCCGCTGATCCTGCTTACGCCGTACTACCACGTCGAGGCAAATCCCGTGATCTTTCTGCCGTTGTTCCTCGCCTCGCTGACTCTTGCCGGCGTGTTCTACGGCTGGCTGCGGCTGACGAGCGGCAGTGTCTGGCCGGCGGCGATCGCCCACCGCGCAATCAACCAGTTCTGGGCTGGCTTCGCGGCGATCACGGTCACGACTTCGCCACTGCTGGTGGAGTACCTGGCCGGCGAGGCCGGGCTGCTGACGCTGATCGGCATCGCGATCATGGCGGCGGTGCTCCTGGTGCGGCTGGGAGCCTCGTCACGCCGGCCACTCCGCCCCCATTCGATTGTAAGGTGGTTTACATACTTGCACGCCTGTACGTCAGACTGTGTGAAAAAGTTTTGGACGATCCACTGACCGGATCCAGCCGATGGCTTGGATGGCTGCTCTCCCCATTTCAACACAAGAAAGCTGGGAAAAAGTGCAGCCCCATGGATATATTGCCCCACCGTTTCGACTTTTCACACAGTTTGACGTATCAGAAGACACCAAATTGAAAGGAACGAGCCCATGTCCTCTCTCGCCATTCAACCTGCGCGCGCGGAGCAGCGCGCCAGTATGCTCCGACCGCTGCCACTCTGGCAGGCGCTGCTGTACTTTGGCCTGCCCGCGCTGCTCTTTCGTCTCTCGCTCTACGCTGCAATACCAGCCCTCATGCGCCTGGGACTGCCGCCATTCGATGCCTTTATCGTCAGCTTCACGGTACCGGCAGCCATCTTGTTCGCGCTGGCCTTCGGCTTCTGCAAACGCGATGGCTATGCGGTCTCCTGGCGCGCGCTGAAAGAACGCTTGCGCCTGCTGCCAATGACCGGAAGAGATTGGCTGTGGGCAATTGGGGGTTTTCTGGTCAGCTTCGTAAGCATCGGTGCGCTGTCGTTTACCGCCCGGCTGCTGATCAGCGCCTTCCCAGTGATTGCGCCGCCGGATTTCTTCCCACCGTTGCTGAACCCAAAGACGACCTTCGATCTGCCGCTGTTCGCCAACTATATTGGGGCTCCTTTGGCGGGCAATTGGCGTATCGCGGTGCTGTATTTCGTGATGTTGTTTTTCAACATCTTTGGTGAAGAACTGTGGTGGCGCGGCTACATCTTGCCACGCCAGGAACAGGCCCACGGGCGCTGGACCTGGGCGATTCACGGCCTGCTGTGGCTGTTGTGGCACCTGGCCTTTTATC
>WNFV01007515.1_pt1 | contig 12558 bp, 13 predicted proteins | sample 5400101 | NCBI WGS metagenome assembly WNFV01 (sample SAMN13153361, study PRJNA577476) | soil metagenome | isolation source: 115 cm soil or saprolite under grassland replicate 1 | place: USA:California | collected 2016-06-15
GGCTCAGCGACCCGGCGGCCTGACGTCCGCCCACGGGCGGGGCCGGATCCAGGTCAGGAACGCCGCCGCCAGCCGCGTGAATCAGCACGGCCAGCGCCTTCACCCGAGGGTCAGCCGAGCAGCAACCGCCAACGCGCGAAGGCATCCTCAGCTTGATCACCGAGTACCCGCCAGGCGTCGTGGCCACGGTCAGCGAAAACCTCGTCGACCGTCCGCTCCCCCTTCGTCACCTCGATCAGCACCGCCCGCTCCAGGGCCTGCCGTCCACCGTCGATCTTCAGCGTCATCCGCGGCGGGATCGTCGTCGGCTTCCACGCCGGCGGGGCATGGTCCGGAGCCAGCACGTCGACCACCGCCTGATCGCCCGGGCGCACGAACCGATGCAGCAGCCAGCGCTCGTTCGCCTCGACCGGCTCGAACCCCAACCGGCGTACCGCACGGACACACTCACCGACTGCGCCCCGCGATGTGAGCAGATCCGCCAGCAGATCGATGTCGTGGCTCGCGCGCGTCGCGACCCGACCAGCGGCCAGGCCGTGGAGCATCACCATCTGGCCGCCAACCAGGAGCCAGCCCTGCGCGGTCAGGTCCTCGGCCAGGTCCAAGATCACGTCCCATAGCCCGTCGAGTTCGGCGTTGAGCGGCGGCAGCGTGCAGCTGCCCAACCGCGGAGGCACGGTCACGAACCAGTCACCTGCTCGATCAGCCGGACCAGCACATCGTGGCCGGCGCGATGGGTCCGTGGATCCAGCGACTCGTACAGATCGACCGCCGCCACACCGGGCGGCATCACCACCCGGTCGACAAGGACTTGGAGCCCCTCCCCCGCCGGTGTGCGCAAGGTGAGGTTGTGGTTCGCGCTCGACAGGTCAATCCCGTACCGGGCGACCAGCGTCGGACGGAGACTCGGCACGCAGTACAGATCCACCGCGCCGGTGGTGACCAGGTCCGCTCCTGTCTCCGCCGCCGCCGATACTCCAGTCCGGACAACACCCTCGGCAGAAGCCACCCGATCGACGTACTCCGGGAGAACCCGGCCACGCTCCACCAGCGCCCGGCGCCGCACAGACGCCACCAACACGTCCGGGTCGATACCGGCGAGACGCCGGCGCAACCGGGCCAGGTCACCGCGCGACAACCAATCGACCTCCAGCCCGGACAACAGCCACAACGCGGCCCACGCCACCGACGGCACCCACGGCCGCCACTTCACCGGCCGTCGCGCCACCCGCTGATCCACCGCGGCAGCATCCACCTGCCACTGCCCCGAACCACCGAACCGTGTCGCCGCGAGCTCTCCGACCCCAATCAGCCGCCGGACCTCCTGCTCGGTCACCCGCAGCCGCTCGGCCGCCTCCCGCACACTGAGCGCCACACCCACCTCCTCGCAGAAGTCATGCGTTAACGCAATACTACAGCATGACCAGCAGAAGTCATTCTTTATCGCATCACTTCTGCTAGAATGGTGTCATGACCGAGGATCCCAAGCGGCGTTTCCTGAAGCTGGAAGATGTCGCCGAGGAGCTCAACACCAGCCAGAACCAGGTCTCTCGACGTACCCGGTCCCCGCGCGTGCACAGCTCCGGTACCGGCTTGCGCAGCAGCAGCCAGTAGCCGTCCGGCGAGTCCCGCAGCTCGAACCGCACCACGACGGTGCGGTCTGGGAGCAGGTCCGCGTCGACCAGCTTGGTCGTCGCCCACAGCACGTACGCCGCGTCGACGTGGTGCGGCTCGATCTCCAGCCAGCGCGCACCCCACTTCCCCATCGCGTCGCAGACATCGCGCAGGTCACGGCCCATCTCGGTCAGCCGGTAGTACCAGCCGCGCGGAAACTTCACCCTCGTCGAGTTCGCCGGCGGTGAGGGAGCCTGGACGGTCCCGCACCGGCATGACGCGATGGAGGAGTCGTTCTACGTGCTCGACGGCGAGTTCAGCTTCACCGTCGGCGAGGAGACCATCCCCGCGGGGCCGGGCGCGTACATCCTCGTTCCGCGCGGGACGCCGCACGTGATGTCCGCCGGCGCGGCCGGCGGCCGGTTCCTCACGTTCATGGTTCCCGGCGGCATGGAGGGCATGTTCCTCGAGCTCGCGACGCTCGGACCGGACAGCCTGCGCGACCCGGGCGTGCGGGCCGCGATCTCCGCGAGGTACGACTCGATTCCCGTCTAGGCGGGTCGCCCCGAAAAAATCCGCCGTCCGATGTCGAATTGCGGCCGGCCGGTCCGACGTATCCGTGTAAGGCCGGTTCGGAGCGCAGCGATGAGTTTCGTGATCTGCACCGGTCAGACCAACCAAGACCCGACACGGATCACGAAGGACGGACGAGATGCCCGAGACCAACCTCCGCCTCTCCGGCGCGAGCCCCGAGACCACCGAGACGAGCGACCGGAAGCGCTGGCTGGCGCTGTACGTGCTGTGCGCCGGGATGCTCATGATCGTGCTGGACGCGACGATCGTGAACGTCGCGCTGCCGTCGATCCAGGCGGACCTGCATTTCACCCAGGCCAACCTCGCCTGGGTCCTGAACGCGTATCTGATCCCCTTCGGCGGTCTGCTGCTCCTGGCCGGCCGCCTCGGCGACCTGATCGGCCAACGGAAGATCTTCCTCGCCGGCCTGGCCGTCTTCACCGGCGCCTCCCTGCTGTGCGCGGTCGCGCCGGCCCAGAGCGTGCTGATCGGCGCCCGGTTCGTGCAGGGTGTTGGCGGCGCGCTCACGTCGGCCGTCATCCTCGGCATGATCGTGACGATGTTCCCCGAGCCCGCCGACCAGGCGAAGGCGATCGGCGTGTACGGGTTCGTCGCCTCCGCGGGCGGTTCGATCGGCCTGCTGGCCGGCGGCGTGCTGACCGACGCGATCAACTGGCACTGGATCTTCTTCATCAACCTGCCGGTCGGGATCGTCACCGCCGTGCTGGCCGTCAAGCTGGTCGAGGCGCGGCCGGGCGTGGGCCTGCGACAGGGTGCGGACGTCCCCGGCGCGGCGCTGCTGACCGGTGGCCTGATGCTCGGCGTGTTCACCATCCTGGGTATCTCCGAGCACGGCTGGACCTCGGTTCGCACCCTCGGCCTCGGCGCCGTCGCCGTCGCCATGGTCGCCGCGTTCCTGGTCCGCCAGGCGAGGGTCGCGAACCCGCTGATGCCGCTGCGGCTGTTCCGCTCCCGGTTCGTCGCCGGTGCCAACGTCGTCCAGGTGCTGCTGGTGGTCGGGATGTTCGGGATGTTCTTCCTCGGCGCGCTGTACCTGCAGCAGGTGCTGGGTTACACGCCGCTCCAGGTCGGCCTGGCCTTCCTGCCGGCCACCGTGGTGATGGGCGCGATGTCGCTGCGGGTCTCCGGTCCGCTGACGATGAAGGTCGGCCCGCTGCGGGTGCTGGTCCCGGCCCTGCTGTTCATCGGCGCCGGCCTGGTGCTGTTCGTGCGGACCCCGGTCGACGGCCACTTCGCCACCGACGTGCTGCCCGCGATGATGCTGATCGGCGCCGGTGCCGGTCTGGGCTTCCCGGCCCTGATGACGCTGGCGATGTCGGGTGCGACCCCGGCCGACGCGGGTCTGGCGTCCGGTCTGGTCAACACGAGCTGCCAGGTCGGCGGCGCGGTCGGGCTGGCCGTGCTCGCGGCGCTGGCCGCGCAGCGCACCACCGGCCGGCTCGCCACCGGGCACGCCCCGGCCGAGGCGCTGAACGCCGGCTTCCACGTGGCGTACCTGGTCGGCGCGGTCCTGGTCGCGGTCGCGATCGCGATCTCGGTGACCGTGCTGCGGCCCGCGAAGGCCGCCGCCTCGCAGCCGGTGGCCGACGACGCCGCGCTGGCCGAAGCCGCCTGACCAGCCACCCGACAGCCACCCGACAGCCGTACGACGCCCGGAGGAGACCGGAGATGATCACCGACACCCAGCTGCGCGGCGCGGTCCACCTGCCCGGCACCGCCGCGTACGACACCCACCGCGCGACTCTGAACCCGTCGTTCGACGCCCGGCCGGCCGTGGTGGTCGAGGCGGTCACCCCGGACGACGTCCGGGCCGCGGTCCTGGCGGCCCGGCGGCACGACCTGCCGCTGGCCGTCCAGGCCACCGGCCACGGCACCCTGGTCCCGGCCGACAGCGGACTGCTGGTCAAGACCACTGCGATGGCCGAGGTGCTGGTGAACCCGGCACGCCGGACCGTCCGGGTCGGGCCGGGCGCGGTCTGGGGCGACGTCGTCCGGGCCGCGGCCCCCTTCGGGCTGGCCCCGGTGTCGGGCTCCTCGCTGACGGTCGGCGTCACCGGGTACACCTTCGGCGGCGGCCTCGGCTGGTTGTCCCGCAAGTACGGCCTGGCCGGCGACAGCCTGGTCCGCGCTGATCTCGTCACCGCCGACGGCGAGCGGGTGACGGCGAGCGCGGACCGCAACCCGGACCTGTTCTGGGCGATCCGCGGTGGCGGCGGCAACTTCGGCATCGCCACCGCGCTGGAGTTCCGGCTGCACCCGGTGTCGCGGATCTACGCCGGCGTCGCGCACTTCCCCGTCGAGCGGGCCGGCGAGGTCCTGGCCCGGTTCCGGGACTGGGCGCGCGCGGAGCAGCCCGACGAACTGGCGCTGTCGGTCATCGTGCAGCGATCCGGCCCGGCCGGCGAGCCGGTGCTGACGCTGCGCGGCCTGTACGCCGGGTCGCCCGGGGACGCCGAGCGCGCGCTGCGCCCGCTGTGGCAGGCCGCCGGCACGCCGTCGTACGACGGCTGGCGCGCGACGGACTTCACCGAGTCCGGCACGATCGGCGGCACCGCGCCACGCGGTTTCGAGACGTACGACGCCCTGCCGGACGCGCTGCTGTCGACGGTCGTGGACGCTGTCACCGAGCCCGGTGGCCCGGTCAACGCGGTCGAGGTCCGCCACTGGGGCGGCGCGATCGCCCGCCCGGCCCTCGACGCCGGCCCGGCCGCGCACCGCGACGTACCGTTCTCGCTCACGATCGACGGCCCAGCCGACCGCTTCCGGCCGCGGGCGACGGGCGGGTCGTTCCTCAACTTCCTGCACGACCCGGCCCGGACCCACACGGCCTTCACCCGCGCCAACCACGCCGCACTCCGCGACCTGAAGCACACCTGGGACCCGTCCAACGCCTTCGGCCTGACCCACAACATCCCGCCCGCGGCCGCGGCCGGCCGTCGTACCGCGGGCTGACGCTCCGCCCCGCCCGCCCTGCGTGGTGGCGCGGGGCGGCCGCCCGCGCCGTACTAGCGTGGAGGCGTGAACGGCACGCAGCGGGTGTTCGTGGCGCGGCTGTCGGGGCTGCCGGTGTACGACCCGAACGGGGACCAGGTCGGCAAGGTCCGCGACGTGGTCGTGGCGCTGCGGCTCGGGAACCAGCCGCCGAGGGTGCTCGGCCTGGTCGTCGAGGTGTTCGCGCGGCGCCGGATCTTCGTGCCGATGACCCGGGTGACGTCGGTCGACATCGGGCACGTGGTGACGACCGGCCTGGTGAACGTGCGCCGGTTCGAGCAGCGGCCGAACGAGATCCGCGTGCTCGGCGAGCTGCTGGACCGGACCCTGACGATCCGCGAGACCGGCGAGACCGGGGTCGTCTACGACGCGGCGATCGAGCAGATCCGCACCCGCGACTGGGTGCTGTCGAAGGTGGCGGTCACCGAGGGCGGGAAGCGGTTCCGCCGCCGCGGCCACCAGAGGGTGCTGGGCTGGAACGAGGTCGAGGGGCTCACCGACGAGGAGGAGCGCCAGGGCGCCACGCACATCCTGGCCGCGTTCGGTGCGATGAAGCCAGCCGACCTGGCCGGTGTGCTGCACGACTTCGCGCCGAAGCGCCGGCACGAGATCGCCGCGGCCCTCGACGACGGCCGGCTGGCCGACGTCCTGGAGGAGCTGCCCGAGGAGGACCAGGTCGGCATCCTCGAGGAGATCGGCACCCAGCGTGCCGCCGCCGTGCTGGCCGAGATGGCGCCGGACGACGCCGCCGACCTGGTCGCGGAGCTGCCCACCGAGCTCGCCGAGAACCTGCTGACGCTGATGGAGCCCGACGAGGCCGAGGACGTGCGGCGGCTGCTGTCGTACGCCGACCACACCGCGGGCGGGCTGATGACGACCGAGCCGGTGATCCTGCCGCCGGACGCGACCGTGGCCGACGCGCTGGCGAAGGTGCGCAACGCCGACCTGACCCCGGCCCTGGCCGCCATGGTGTACGTGTGCCGGCCTCCGCTGGAGACGCCGACAGGGAAGCTGGTCGGCGTAGCGCACATCCAGCGGTTGCTCCGCGAACCGCCGTCGGAGCTGGTGTCCGGTGTGCTCGACACCGACCTCGACGGGTTGCGTCCGGACGCCGGGCTGCAGTCGGTGAGCCGCTACCTGGCGACCTACAACCTCGTGGCCGCACCGGTGGTGGACGAGAACCACCGGCTGCTCGGCGCGGTCACCGTGGACGACGTCCTCGACCACCTGCTGCCCGAGGACTGGCGGGACACCGCGCACGACCAGGACCACGACCCGGAGGTGACCGTCGGTGGCGCGTGACCGGCTCGACGTACCGCGCGAGCTGCGGCGCAGCCTCAGGCCCAGGTCCACGTACGACGCGGACGCGTTCGGCCGGTTCGCCGAGGCCTTCGCGCGGTTCATGGGCACGGCCCGGTTCCTCGGGTACATGACGTTCTTCGTGATCGTCTGGGTGGCGCTCAACGTGATCGGGTTGTACGGGCTGAAGTGGGACCCGTACCCGTTCATCCTGCTCAACCTGTTCTTCTCCACCCAGGCGTCGTACGCCGCCCCGCTGATCCTGCTCGCGCAGAACCGCCAGGAGGCCCGCGACCGGGTCCAGTACGAGCGGGACCGTGACGCCGACGCCCGGGCCCGGGCCGACATGGAGTTCCTGGCCCGCGAGATGGCCTCGCTGCGGATGGCGCTCGGCGAGGTCGCGACCCGGGACTTCCTGCGCTCGGAGCTGAAGGCACTGCTTGTGGAGCTCGACACACCGCCGGACCGCGCGCGCGACACGACGTAACCTGGGTGGCATGTCCCCCACCACCGACCAGGTGACCGCCGCTCTCGGGTCCGTCCTGGACCCCGAGATCAAGAAGCCGATCACCGAGCTGGGCATGGTCGAGGCCGTCGAGGTCCGCGGCGGCGTGGTCGCCGTCCGGATTCTGCTCACGGTCGCCGGCTGCCCGATGAAGGACACGCTCCGTCGCGACACCACCGCGGCGCTGTCCAAGCTGCCCGGTGTGACCGCCGTCGAGGTCGACCTCGGCGTGATGTCGCCCGAGCAGCGGCAGGCGCTTCAGACCCAGCTGCGCGGAGGGGTCGCCGAGAAGGAGATCCCGTTCTCCCGCCCGGACTCGCTGACCCGCGTCTACGCGGTCGCGTCCGGCAAGGGCGGCGTCGGCAAGTCGTCGGTGACGGTGAACCTGGCCACCGCGATGGCCCGCCAGGGCCTGTCGGTCGGCATCGTGGACGCGGACATCTACGGCCACTCGATCCCGGCCATGCTCGGCATCGCCGACAAGCGCCCGACGTCGGTCGAGGACATGATCATGCCGGTGCCCGCGCACGGCGTGAAGGTGATCTCGATCGGCATGCTCAAGCCCAAGCGCGAGCAGGTGGTCGCCTGGCGCGGCCCGATCCTGGACCGCGCGCTGGTGCAGATGCTGGCCGACGTGTACTGGGGCGACCTGGACGTGCTGCTGCTCGACCTGCCGCCCGGCACCGGTGACATCGCGATCTCGGTCGGCCAGCGGCTGACCAGCGCCGAGGTGATCGTGGTCACCACCCCGCAGGAGGCGGCCGCGGAGGTCGCCGAGCGGGCCGGCACGATGGCCCAGATGGTGCACCAGCGGGTGGCCGGCGTGGTGGAGAACATGTCGTTCCTGCCCTGCCCGCACTGCGGTCCGGAGCACCGGCTGGAGATCTTCGGCTCCGGCGGCGGCAGGCGGGTCGCGGATACGTTGACCAAGCGGCTCGGGTACGACATCCCGCTGCTCGGCGAGATCCCGATCGACGAGCGGCTGCGCGCGGGTGGTGACACCGGCACCCCGCTGGTGCTGACCGATCTCGAAGCCCCGGCGACGCGGGTGCTCACCTCGGTCGCGACCCGGCTCGGCGGGCGGCCGCGCGGGCTGGCCGGCCGTCAGCTCGGCCTGTCGCCGGCCGGCCGGTGAGGTTTCCCGACGACGTACCGCTTCTGACCGACGGCACCGTCACGCTGCGGCCGCACACGCTCGCCGACGTCCCGGGCATCGTCGAGCAGTGCAACGACCCGGTCAGCGTGCGCTGGACGACTGCCCCTGTTCCGTACGACGGGAGCATGGCGCGGGCCTGGGTCTGCGAGGGCGTGCCCTCGGGGTGGGCGTGCGGGCGTGAGCTCGGCTTCGCGATCGAGTACGACGGACGCTTCGCCGGGTGCGGTAGAGCCGCACATGCAGGTCGAAGTCCGCGAGGACCGCGATGATCTTCCGCTGTCTCGCCGGTGACTCCTTCTTGAAGTGCAGGCGGCGCTGTCCTGGCAGGAGCAGCGCACGCATCGCCTTGCGTTGCTGGGCAACGTCCGCGGCGCGGCAGACGGCGGCCGCGACCAGGAGGCCGCGGACCTTGCTCTCGTCGACGAACACGTGCGTGGACACTGGCCGAAACCCTAGGGCGCGGCCCGGACAACGACGGTCAGTTCTTGTCGGACCTGTGGACTAGCGTCCGGCCCATGGCTCATTTCGTACTCGTACCGGGTGCCTGGCTGGGCGCGTGGGCGTGGGACCAGGTGGTTCCGCTGCTGCGCGACGCCGGGCACGACACCGCCGCCGTGACCCTGTCCGGACTCGCCGAGCGCGGCGACCTACCGGCCGCGCAGATCGGCCAGGACACGCACGTCGCCGACGTCACCGGGCTGATCGAGTCCGGGGATCTTCGCGACGTGGTGCTGGTCGGTCACAGCTACTCGGGCATTCCCGTCGGGCAGGCTGCGACCCAGATCGGCGACCGCCTGCGCAGGGTCGTCTTCACCGACTCGAACGTGCCGTCCGAAGGCGAGTCGTTCAGCAGCGGCGGCACGCCGGAGCAGGATGCCCGGTTCGCCGAGCTGCTCGCGGACAACGGTGGTTACTGGCCGCCGATCGGACCGGACGACCTGGACGGGCAGGACCTGACCGATGAGCAGATCGCCGTCATGCAGCAGCGCTCGACCCCGCACCCGGGACGTACGCTCACCGAGCCGTCGCACCTGGCGCGGCCGCTGGCCGAGCTGTCGGCGACGTACATCAAGTGCCTGATGGACTGGCCCGAGCCCAGCGACGACGTGAAGGCGCTGCTGAAGTCCCCGAGCTGGGAGCTGCGCACGATGGACACCGGCCACTGGCCGATGTTCTCCCGGCCCGGGGAGCTGGCCGCGATCCTGCTCGAGGCGGCCGGGAACGGCTAGGTCGACTCGGGGTCGTACGGCGGCTTCTCGCCGGCGGCCAGGGCCGGCTTGGGCTGGACGGTGTCGACGGGCTTGACCGGGTCCGAGGCCAGGTCGTCGTCGATGCCGTCCAGCAGGTGCTTCTTGACGAAGTTGCGCGGGTTGAGGTCGGTGACGTCGAGGTTCTGGAACTCCGGCCCCAGCTCGCGCCGCAGGTCGTCCTGGGCGCTGTTCACCATCTGCCGCAGCGTGCGCAGGAACCGGCCCGCGCTCCGCGCGAACTCCGGCAGCCGGTGCGGCCCGAACACGAGCACCACGACGAGGGCGATGACGACAAGCTCGGGAAATCCGATGTCGAGCATCCGGTCGTCCCCTCCTTCGTGGTTCGGTGATGCAGGCCCCGCCTGTCAGCAGCGCCAAGAGTAGCCCGGCCTCAGCCGGTCTGTTCCCCCAAGGTGACGCTGACCTGGACGGTCTTGCCGTCCCGCTCCAGGCTCAGCTTGATGACCTCGCCGGGCCGGTGCGTCCGGATGGCCACGATCAGCCCTTCCGCGCTCGTCACCTTCTGCCCGTCGATCGCGGTGACCACGTCACCGGACCGGACCCCGCCGTTCTGCGCCGGCGATCCGGAGTTCACCTCGCTGATCTTCGCGCCCCCGTCGTACCGCATGTCGAGGTTCGCGCCGATCACCGGGTACGACGCCTTGCCGGTGGCGATCAGCTGCTCGGCCGTTCGGCGGGCCTGGTCGATCGGGATCGCGAACCCGAGGCCGATGTTGCCGCTCTGGCCCTCTGTCTCGCCGCGCACGGTGGCGATCGCGGAGTTCACGCCGATCACCCGGCCGCTCATGTCGACCAGCGGGCCGCCGGAGTTGCCGGGGTTGATCGCGGCGTCGGTCTGCAGCGCGTTGATGTACGAGATCTCGCCCTCGCCGCCGGCCGTCACCGGGCGGTTCCTCGCCGAGACGATGCCCGACGTGACCGTCCCGGCCAGTCCGAGCGGGGAGCCGATCGCGACCACGTCCTGCCCGACCACGGCTTTCGAGGACTGGCCGAACTGCACCGCCGGCGCGTCCAGCCCGTCCACCTTCACGACCGCGAGGTCGTAGGCGGGCGACTTCCCGATCAGCCGCGCGGTCGCCGTGGTGCCCTTCTCGGTGACGACCTCGATCGTGCCGTCGTCACCGGCCAGCGCCACCACGTGGTTGTTGGTCAGGATGTGCCCGTCGCCGTCGATGACGAAGCCGGAGCCGGTCCCGCTGCCGTCGCTGCCGTCCACCTTCAGCTGCACCACGCTCGGCAGCAGCCGCTGCGCGACGTCGGCGACCGACCCGGAGCGGATCCTCGGGTCCGGCCCGTTGCCGACCGACGGCGTCTCCGCGCTGCTCGTCCGGTCCACGGTGACCACCGTGATGGCGGCGAGCGTGCCGGCGATCAGCCCGACGACGAGCGCGATCCCGGCGGCGAGCAGCGAGACCCGGCTGGTCTGGCGCGGTGGCTGCGGCTGGTAGGGCGAGCCCTGCTGCGGATGCGCGGGATACGACGGCTGCTGCGTCGGCCAGGCCTGCCCGGAGTAGACCGGCCGCCACGGTGGTTGCTGGGGGCGGCCGGGCTCGGCGTACTGCTGCCGCGGGTGCGGGCCACCCGGGTACGACGGCCCGCCGGCGTACGGCTGACCGGGCTGCTGACCGGGCTGCTGTCCCTGCGGCGACGGCCCGCCCGGGTACGACTGCTGCGGCTGCGGTCCGCTTGGCTGGGGGCTCTGCGGCGGGAACGGGCTCTGGTGTCCGCTGGGCAGGACCCGCGTGTGGTCGGGATCTCCCGGCTCCCGCGGTACCCGCATCGTCGGCTCAGACTCGTCGTCCCAGCTCACCTGTCCGCCTCACCCTGTCGTCGCTCGTCGTCGCCCCCATCATCCCAGCCGCGACGCGAACGCCCCAACCGGCGTGAGCCACTTCGACATCTTGGCCAGACCGTTGCTCAGCCGCTCCATCGCACCACCGTCGTCGGGTCGCTGGTGCGGGTACGACGCGATCACGCGCGCCATCACGTCGTACGGGATGTCGCCGACGAGGGTGTAGACGATGCCGTCCGACGACCAGACCGCCGAGGACGGCATGCCGTAGCGGACGTGCACGACGCCGCCGGCCGGCAGCGTGACGCCGGTGTAGCCGGTCAGCGCGGCCGGGTCGAGCTCGCCGCGCTGCTCGAACACGGACAGGTTGAACAGCCCGTCGGAGTACGAGAACCGCAGCGCGTCGGCGTCCCGGCGCACGTCGTACAGCTGGAGCGAGTCGGTGAGCACGTCGGAGCAGTTCCAGCCCTCGTCGCGCAGCGCGGGGCGCTCCGACGGGGCGACGGGTTCGCCGGCGTTCGAGGGCAGCATCGGCGGCAGGTGGCCGATGAAGCCGTTCTTCTCGATCCGCAGGTCGGTGAACACGGTGGCGCGGACCAGCGCGTGGCCGTCGACGGTGAACACATGCCGCTGCAGCAGCAGGCCGGTCGCACGGTCGATCCAGAACCGGGCGGCGAGCGTCCGGTCCGGCCGCCACGCTTCGACGACCGCCGCGCGCCGCCCGGCCGCCACACCCGAGCCGGCGTCGACCAGCTGGTAGGTGGCGGTCAGCAGTGACAGCGGGCCGCCGTCGACGGTCAGCGCGCCGGTCGTGGAGTGGTGCTGGACGAACGCCTTCACGCCGTTGGTCGCGCCCGCGCCGAGCACGCTGATCTGCGACCCCTGCTGCGCGGTATGCACGATGTCCAGCCACGCCGAGCTCGCGCCCTGCGGCCCCCACGAGGTGACGAACTGGGTGCCGCGGCGGCGCGCTCGAGCCAGCGCACCGCGCTCGCGGAGTCGTCGTCGGTGCGGCTTCCGGCCGCGGCCGGAAGGACGGGGCAGGTCGCGTAGAGAAGGGCGGTGCCGAGCAGTACGGCGACCCTCGAAAGGGCGGGCATCAGCGCCCCGGGAACGCCACCGGCTGGAACGACCCGGCCACCGGCGTACCGGAGTACGACGCGCCGGGGTACGCCGCGTTGCCGACCATCGCCGGGTCACCGAACGGGTAGCCCCCGGTGGAGGTGGCATGGTCGACCGAGAAGCTGTTCACCGGCGGCTGCAGCAACGGCGGCTGCTGCCGCGGCTCGCCGACCGCGAACGCGGTCCCGAGCAGCGTCACCACCGCCGCGGCCGA
>WNFV01011350.1_pt1 | contig 12554 bp, 15 predicted proteins | sample 5400101 | NCBI WGS metagenome assembly WNFV01 (sample SAMN13153361, study PRJNA577476) | soil metagenome | isolation source: 115 cm soil or saprolite under grassland replicate 1 | place: USA:California | collected 2016-06-15
TGGAGGGCGGGTCGGCCTTCAGCGCTGGGTTTCGCAGCCATTGTGGGTAGCCCCTCGGTTGCAGTGCTCGCACTGAGCGATGCTCGCCATACTATCGAGCACGCGCATTATCACTCGTGAACGCCATCAGGCCAGGGCCATGCGGTGTTTCAGCGCCAGGCTCTCATGTCAACAGCGCACCGCCGCTCCAACACTGTCCGACGCAGGTTGGCTGGTGCCCTGGCAGTAGACCCGGATCGTGGAGGGCATGTGCCAAATTAGGGCGTTGCTGTGCCCTTCTCAGCTTTGTGTAACAGCACATCATAGTCACACCAGTTTTGTTGGTCTTCACTCCATCGCTCCAGCGCGGTTTGCCTATACCTTGCACTTGTTTTATACTACCAATCTCGCTTCAAGAACGTATGATAGGCATTCTGCTGGACCTCTCTGGACAGCGCTGTTATCCCTCCCCCTCGAGGCCGGCTGTGACTGCGACGAGGCAGATTCTCGCCACAAAACTCCTTGCGCCGCTGCCAACCACCACTTTGGTGGCACGTCCACGGTTTATCGATCGATTGCACGATGCCCTACGCCGTCCACTGACGGCCGTCATCGCTCCGCCCGGATTCGGCAAAACCACCTTGGTGAGCAGCTGGATCGCAAACGTCAATCCGAATGGCTTTGCGCCGATCGTGCTCGTCCTCGATGATTACCACGAGATTAGCACACCCGCTAGTCACACTAATCGCGCCGCGGACGAGGATAAAGTCTTCTCCCTCTGCCAACACGATTAGAACAGCATCCGCGAGGATCCAGAGATGTCTGCGACGGAAGCAATTTTTCGCTACGGCTAGGCGCGTGGGCTGCGCATCATGACCTACTGTGATTACTATGAGGAGTGTCGGCAAAGCCTTACCGTGCTGCAGATAGCGATGGAATGACAACCATTTACTTCCCCTCGGCGCATGCCAGTCGATGATTATGCCACGTGCACTGACGTACAGAAAGGAGCAGGGTATGGCAGACGTAGCAGCAGAATATCACTATAACCGCCTGACATGGGAAGAGATGAACCAAGCGATTGCCATGCAAAAGGTAGTGATCTTGCCGACGGGTTCAACCGAGCAGCATGGGCCGCATCTGCCGCTTGATACCGATGTGTTTCTGGCCGAATCGGTCTGTGTGGAAGCGGCCCAACGCGCGCCCGACCGCATGCTGGTGCTGCCGCCGATCAGCTATGGCCTCAATCTGCACCATATCGACTTCCCAGGCACGATCCATATCGAGCCGGAGGTCTATATCGCTTTCTGCACCCAGATCACCAAGAGCGTCGCTTATCATGGCTTTCGGAAAATTTTGCTCGTCAACGGGCATGGCAGCAACACGCCTCTGAACGATCTGATCGCGCGCAAGATCGTGCTGGGAACGAGTGCGCTTTGCGCCGCCGTGAACTACTTTGCCCTGGCGCTCGACACCTTCGCTGAAGCGGGCGGCGCGCCGTTCATCGCTCACGCCGACGAGTTCGAAACCTCACTCTACCTCCACCTCGCGCCGGAGCGCGTGCGCATGGACAAGGCCGTCGCCGGACAGGATATCATGGGCACGTATGTCAGCTCAGACAGTACTGCAAACTATCCGGTCCGCTTCAGCGATATCTGGGGGCGCTGGACCAACACGGGCGTCCATGGCGATCCGACACAGGCGAACGCTGAAAAAGGGCAGGTGATCTTCGAGGCAGCAGTGACGAACTTGATCGCGTTTGTCGATGAATGGCGCGCCTGGCCCATTGGCGAGCGGCAGGATCAACATACACAGCCGGTCCAGGAGAAGATTCAGTGGTAATGCGACGGCAGTGTGCATGGCGCGCGGGGGAGAAGCCCGGCCTCAGGCGCATTGTGTACATTCTGACATGATTGAGGAGAGGATAGCGATGAAAATACGTGAGATTCGCGCCGTTGGGCTCCGCGGTGGGACGCCCGAAGGTGGATGGAGCAACGAAATTCAGCCCGACGACTGCGTGCATACGCTGATCGCCGTCCTCACTGATGAGGGTGTGACCGGGTTTGGCAGCATCTACACAAGTGACCATCTGGTGCGTGGCGCGCTCCAGCACCTGGAGCCGCTTTACCGTGGCGAGTTGGCACGGGAGCCTGAGCGCGTGAGCGAAAAACTCCATCAGCATACCTTCTGGCTCGGGCGCGGCGGCGCGATCACGCATACGATCAGTGGCATTGACATGGCCCTGTGGGATATTCTCGGCAAAGTAACCGGTCAGCCGGTCGGACGCCTCTTAGGGGGACGGTATCGCGAGCGGGTTCAGCCATACGCGTCGCTGTTGATGCAAGCACCGGAGCCGCTGCGCGAGACACTTGCGCAACTGAAGGAGCAGGGCTTCCGCGCGTTCAAGATCGGCTGGGGGCCGTTTGGTCGCGTGAGCCATGCGCTGGATGAAGCGATCGTGCGCGCGGCGCGTGAGGCGATTGGGTCAGACAACCTGCTCATGGTGGATGCCGGTGGCAGCGATGCCTACTGGGGGCAGGGCTATAAATGGGCACTGCGAACCGCTGAGATGCTGGCAAACTACGACGTTGCCTGGTTCGAGGAGCCGCTGAAGCCGGATGCCTTCGATGATTATGCGGCTTCGCCTGATTGCCGTACCACGCCAGTCCGAAGCTCAATGTGAGGACCGTGGCCTTTAGCAGGCGCATTGTGCGGGCATATCCGTGTAGGAGCAGCGCGCCAAACGAGATGGGCAGCAGCCGTATCTCGTAGTGCATCCCTGCGGCGGGCACGGCCAGCACCATCAGCAGCGCATACTACCAGCTACGGTATCCTTCCTATCTGTCAAAGAGTCGCGGATAGGCAACGTGCTGCGCTATCTCGCGTGCGATAATGTGCGTTACCATGAGTTAGCTGTTGACAACTCTGCTGCTGACGCGCTTCGCTTTGGTGCGTTCACCATTGTCGAGCGGACATGCAGTCGCCGGCGAAGGGCATTGATGACGCATCGCTGGTTGGTGTAGCGCGCCTGACTGCCCGCTCGTCTGGCACAGCATGGCTGGTGTGATCGGCGTTGACGTTCGAGATTGCCGCATCCATGGAACTTGGTTCGTCAGCACACCGCACTGACTCGCTTCCATTAGCGCGCAGCCACGGCCTTGCGCACCGCCCGCGCCACCCTGGTCGCCAGCAGTTCGATTCCCTTGGCAACCTTGGCGAATGGCTGGCCGCCGACGTCGATCTGTCCGAGGTAGCGCATGTTGCCAAGCACTTCGTACTGGGCCAAGATCTTCTCGATTACCTCTTCCGCGCTGCCGAGCAGCAACACTCCTTGGGGTCCGGCCATCTGTTCAAAGGCGGCGTACGGAAGCTCCTGCCCCCGATGTCTCCGCATGGCCTGATTGAGGTAGCGCGCATAGGCGGGCAGGAAGTCCTCCCGCGCTGCTTGCGACGTCTCCGCGATGTGCATATGCGAGAAGGTTGCCACCCGTGCGTCGCCGGGGTTGAAGCCGAAGCGCTCCCAGGCCTGCCGATACAGCGCCACGGTCTGAGCGTAACGTGGCAGATCGCCGCCACGCATTGGCAGCGCAAGGGGTAAGCCAAGCGATGCCGCACGCGTCACACTGTGTGGCGAGCCCGCGCCCACCCACAGTGGCAGGCGCTCCTGGAATGGTCGTGGCGCGACCTCGGCGTCGTGCAGGGCTGGCCGGAATACGCCCGACCACGTAGACGAGTGATATGACCCCGAAAACTGGCAGTTTGATGTGGTAGAGTCGTCCCAAGAACGGCAGGACACCCATGAAAAACAGCCAGTTTTCGGCCGAGCAGATCATCAAGATCTTGGAGCAAGCCGAGCGTGATGAGCAGTCGAGCAGCGCCATCTGTCGCTCGCACGGCATCAGTGAGACGACCTTCTACCGCTGGCGCAAGCAGTTCGGTGGCATGACCGTTGCCGAGGTGCAACGCCTCAAAGATCTGGAAAAGCAGAATGCCCGCCTCAAGCGCCTCCTGGCTGAACGCGATCTGGAGGTCGACGCGCGCGAGGAGTTGCTGGCAAACAAAGCCTGACCGTCCCTGAGCGGCGCGATGCCGTGCGCTTCCTGATTGGGCCTGGGGTGTCGCCTCGTCGTGCGTGCCAGCTCCTCCAGAGCCCACGCTCGACCTTTCAGTATCAGGCACGGGCCCGATCGCAATGCCGATCTTGCTGAGCAGGTACGCGGCCTGGCCGCCAAGCATCCGCGCTATGGCGAGAGCCGCATTCATGCGCTGCTGCGGCGCAAGCAAAAGGTCAACCAGAAGCGTATCCACCGCCTGTGGCAGCTCTCGCGCTTGCAGGTGCAAAAGCGGCCACGCAAGCGCCAGCGCATGGCGCGAAGTGACGTGCCGGTCAAGGCGAGGCATCCCAATCACGTCTGGACCTACGACTTCTTGGAGGACCACTGTCAGAACGGCACAGTGTTGCCTATCCTGACCGTGATGGACGAGTTTACTTTCTATGGCCTGGCGATTGAGGTCGCCACATCCATCCCAGCGCATCGGGTCATCGCGGTGGTGGAGCGGCTGTTTGCGGCCCATGGCGCACCGGCCTATATTCGCAGCGACAACGGGCCGGAGTTCATCGGCCTGGCGCTGCAACTCTGGCTGGCAGGCCAGCAGGTGACGACGCTGTAGATCGACCCGGGCTGTCGGTGGCAAAACGGCTATGGCGAGAGCGTGGGCGGGACGGTGCGCGATGAGTGGCTGAACCGATACGTCTTTTACTCCGTTACCGAAGCGCGGGTGCGGCTCGAAGGCTTTCGGCAGCATTACAACACCGAACGGCCCCACAGCAGCCTGGGCTATCGGTCGCCGCTTGAGTTGAAGCGTGCCTGGGAACAGGCCCAGGCGAAGTCGGACGACTCTAGCATTCCGACTTGACAGATTTCGGGGGTCAGGTCAAGGCTTACTGCGGTTGACCATCTTCTTTCTCTACGCTAGCATGGTCACCGCTTGTGGTGGTCCTACGGCACCCGCGGCACATTGGACAACGAATCAAGTCGTGGATGCCTTTCGCCAAGCGGGTTTGCCGGTCGATCAGGTCCATGTCCCGGATGCGGGTGAAGGTTTGCCTGCGGCCAGTGGAACAGAAGCGGTTGCATTCCATATCAGTTATCCGAGCGGTGAAGCAACTGGCTATATTTTCAGCTTGCCATCAAGCACTGCCGCCGAACAACTGCGGCAGTCGAGTGCAAGTGTTCCGCAGCCAGCCACAAGCGGGTTCGCAGCGCTCACATTCACGCATGATAACATTTATGTGATGGTGTTTGGCCGTCTGCCAGAGGCAACGCTCCGCCACTATGAAGACGCGCTCAACGCACTCAAGTAGTCGTTGACGGCAGATGTGGCAATCCAAGGGACGCCAATAAGATTCGCTTGATAAAGCCCTAAACCGCGTTGCCACCCAACAAGGGCTTCCAGCGGACGGCGCTTTGCGCCCACAAGATCGAGGCCATTTTGAAACCTAGAATCGGCCCGACCGCCTTCCCGATCTCGGGGTGCGCCGCCGCTGAAGCCCAAGCCGTTGGGCCGCTCGATTGAATACCTAGGCAATGGATTTGTTCGTCCACCGCACATCCAGTATACTGGCTTCAAGCCACAAATAGAGGAGCACATATGGGCGAACAGGTTTCAGTTGCCGAATCACCTGCAAGTCTGTGGCGCAACCGTAACTTCACCCGACTCTGGTTCGCCAACGTGGTGTCAAATGCTGGCACGCAGATTACGAATCTGGCCTTACCCCTCACTGCCGCCCTTACCCTCGGTTCCACTCCTACACAAATGGGACTTCTTGCGATGGCCGGGTCTCTACCAAACTTGCTGTTTGGTCTGTTTGCTGGTGTGTGGGTCGACCGCACGCGTCGGAGACCAGTGCTGATTTGGGCTGACCTTGGCCGTGCTTTTCTGCTGGGCTCAATTCCGCTCGCTGCGCTTATGAATTCCTTGACCTTCGTTCATTTGTGGATCGTGGCATTCGCTACTGGAACCTTGTCGATCTTCTTCACGATTGCCTCGGTGGCCGTGCTGCCATCCGTTGTGCAGCGTAGCCAATTGGTCGAGGCCAATAGCAAGTTCGCACTCACCGACTCTGTGCTTTCGATCGCTGGCCCAAGTAGTGCCGGGGGGATTATCCAACTGTTGAGCGCGCCCAAGGCGATCATTGTGGATGCCATTTCATATATCCTCTCAGCTCTCTCCCTCGGCGGTATTAATCCCTCTGAGAAGCCAGCGCGTCCGAAACCGATGCGTGGGCAAGTGTGGAGCGAAATCCGTGAAGGCGGACAGGCGCTGATCCACACGCCACTGCTGCGCGCGTTAACGGTGTCCGGGATAATTGGCGTGATCGGTTTCGCCATCCAAGGTGCGGTGGGAATCTTGTTCCTGACCCGTGAGCTTGGTCTTGGACCTGCACTGATCGGTCTGATCTCCACGTGTGGTGGGGGCGGTGCATTATTGGGAGCAGTTGTAGCCGGCCGCATCGGGCGCCAGATCGGGATCGGCATTGCAGTCATCCTCGGTGATTTCCTCTGGATACTGGGGGATTGATGACACCCCTCGCGGGCTTCGCTGGGACAACGCTACCCTATCTGGTAGTTGGGGCGGTAGTAGCGTCCGTGGGCGCGACGATTTTTTCGGTGAACCAGATGAGTTTACGCCAGCACCTCACGCCAGTAGCACTGCTTGGGCGCGTGACAGCAGCCAGACGCTTCCTCATTTTCAGTTTAGCCCCGGTGGGGTCAGCCGTAGGAGGACTGCTCGGTACTACCCTCGGACTCCGGACGACGCTGATCATTGGTGGATTAGTGGGGATGGTCAGTGTACTCGCGGTTTTGCTCTCACCGATTCGGACAGTCCGCGATTTGCCAGAGCTAACGACCGCAGACTAATGCGGAAACGTGGAGAGCGCTCACAGTGCTTGATGACTGTATAAGAGTCTCAAATGCAAAGCTCTACTACACGATTCGCGGCCCAACACTGCATTCCAGCCGACGCCGCTGCGCGGCCCCAAGATCGGTGGCATTTTGAAAGGTGATTTGCGTTTACACTCGTACCGATCTATCGGTGCGGCGCGGCTAATGCCCAGGCCGTTAGCCCGCCACATCAACGCTCCCCCACTCCAATAGGTGTTTGACTCTGTCCCCGAAGGGAGCTATATTTTCAATACAGTGAGACTGATGATGCAGGATGAGAGTTTCGCTATGACCGACTGTTCAGAACGTGTTTTCGGGATCGCAGTTTCCTGGCAGTACGCGCAAGATCCATTGTATCCCTATACGGCGCAGGTTGACAATAAAATGTGGATGATTCGATTGAATGACTTCCCAGAAGAAGCCCTCTACACACTGATAATCGACGATAACGAGATAACCAGCTTTGATGATTGGCCCGTGCAATGGTCAAGGATAGACAACAAATGAGCAAGCCTCTTACCGGTCAACTTTATCGGGATGCAAGTGGAAGAAACTCGTACGAGATATTTGATGCAGAGGCCCAATTCATCTTTTCTCTCGCGGATGTGCTGCGAGATAGATTTGGTTTTAGTGACTTTACTTTGCCTATGTTTGGGTTAGATCAAGTTTACATGGAATGTTCGAAAGAAAACCTGAAAATCATCCTTGGATGGGATAATTGGAGCGGGTGTTTTGTCTCGACAAATGAACCAGAGAACGATACAGTTGTAGCAGAGATCGGTGCATACTTGGACAAAGTATTGCAAGAATTGTCTTCAAGCGAAAAAGACTAGAAATAACCCTGACTCGTAGCTATAGCCCTCCAAGGGCGGGCTAACAAGCGCTTGCTCAGAAACTGCCGTGCCCACCACCTTCGGGTGGCGACTCGGGCGGTGGGGCTGGTACGGGTGCCAGAGTATATCCGAGCTTCTGCGCCCGCCGCGTCAGATGTTTGAGCTCACGTTCACGACGCTTGTGCTCATATTCGGCTGCACCTTCCTCATGGTACGGTTCGCCGGTCTTGAGAAGATGATAGACGACTCGTGCGATTTTGTGCGCGGTCGCCACTATGGCTTGGCGTGGGCCAAGTCGTGCCCGCATCGCCCGATAGTACGCGCCGACTGCCGAATCCGACCGCCTGACTGAGGCCGCGGCATCACGAAACGCTTGGTTGGCCCGGCTGCGCACCTTCATCGTCCGTGACCGCAGCACCTTACCCCCCTGAGATGTCGTTGCGCGGTGCCAGCCCCAACCACGCACCGAAGTGTTTCACACGCGGTATATACGTCGTAGATCACCAGCGCCTGCGTCAGCACGAAGATCAGTTCGTCTTTCCAGGTTCCACGCAGCGTCCTAGCGATCGTCTCTTCGCTCGACTTGCAGGCCGGATTGCGCAACTGGGCCAAGGTCACTGGGTCGCGCTCGCCGGCGACGAGCGCGCGGATGATCGCCTGCCCGGTGGTGCCCATAATATCGCTGAGTACACGCTCCAGTTGCACATTCATCTGCCCCATCGCGCGCTGCATATGCACAATATGCGGCGCACGATGCGCAATCAGTTCCGCCCGATAGCGTACCAGCGTGCGCAGTGCCGTGATCTCGGCGTCGGGACGAAATGACGCCTGGAGCAAGCCCAGCGCATGCAGCTTCTGCAACCACTGGGCATCGTTCCAGTCACTCTTGCGCCCAAGGACGCTCTTGGCATGGCGTCCATTCACCAGATATGGCACGATCCCCTGCTGCTCCAGCACTTCATAGATTGGAATCCAAGACACACCAGTTGATTTCATCGCCACGGTGTCGATGCCACAGGCGAGCAACCAGGCGACGAGAGCCTCCAGATCAGGCGTAAAGGTGCGGAAGACGCGCACCGGCTGCGCGTCACGATCGGGCGGCACGACGACGACAATCTCGTCGGCGCCGATATCGATCCCGGCAGCGTTGGGGAAGATCGTCGGCAAGCCGTCAATCCGATACATAGCAGGTGTGGGGCGTGGTCGAGGCATGCAACCCTCCTGTTCAAATGGGTGACACTATGGCGACCAGCCCCCGCACCTCAACTGCAGAGCTTGGTGATCGTCGCCACAATCGCCTGCTGCGCACCGAGGCCGGCCCGCATCCGGCGAAAGTAGGCCCCGAACGCACTATCGCTGCGTGCGCCCGACCGGGGGCACATCTTCCGCCCACTCCGGCGTGATCTGCGGGTCTGTCAGCCGTCGTTTCAAGTAGTAATCAGATAACAGAGCACGATTTTGGAGAAAACCACTGAACACCGTTGGGTATACCGAGCGGGCTTTCTTCTAATACATCGCTAGCGCGGCGCAAGGCTAGTTCGTGGTATCATCAGCAATGAGAGGAATGTCAGTCGTCAACACGACCTTGTGCTTTTGTCGTGAGTTGTAACTAAGTTTGTGCTATACTAGCCATGCGCCACAAATCGCGTGGCAAATACTACCCACGGGGGGTAAGAAACGAATGCGACTCGAACGATTCACCGAAAAGGCCCAGGAAGCCTTTCAGGAAGCCCAGGAGATCATGCACGAACAACACCACACCCAGCTGGATGTGGAGCATATCTTTCTGGCGATGCTGCGGCAGCGTGAGGGGCTGACCGGCCGCGCGCTGGAGCGCCTGGGCGTCGATCTGGAAATGGTCTCGCAGCGCGTCGAACGCGAGCTGGAGAAATCGCCCAAGGTGTATGGGCAGTACGGCTATGGCAGCCAGGTCTATATCACCCCGCGCACCCAACGCCTCGTGAAGCGCGCCGAAGAGGAGGCCACTCGCCTCAACGACCAGTACGTTGGCACCGAGCACCTGCTGATCGCGATCAGCGGCGAACGCGAGGGCGCCTCGTCGCGTATTCTGAACAGCTTCGGCATCGATCAGGAGCGCATCTACCAGGCATTGATGGATATTCGCGGCAACCAGCGCTCGGATGACCCCGGCGCGGAAGGCCGCTACGAGATATTGGAGAAGTACAGCAGCGATCTGACCGAGCTGGCGCGCTTGAATAAGCTTGACCCCGTCATCGGCCGCGATGCCGAGATCATCCGGGTGATCCGCATCCTATGCCGGCGCACCAAGAACAACCCGGTGCTGGTCGGCGAGACCGGCGTCGGCAAGACGGCGATCGCCGAGGGTCTGGCTCAGCGAATCGCGTCGGGCGAGGTGCCGCTGCCGCTCAAGGATCGCAAGCTGCTGGCGCTTGACCTCGCCGGCATGGTCGCAGGCTCGAAGTTCCGCGGCGAGTTCGAGGAACGCCTCAAGGCCGTGATTGACGAGGTGCGCGCCGCCGCCGGCCGGATTATTCTGTTCATCGATGAGCTGCATACCGTCGTCGGCGCGGGCGCCGCCGCCGGATCGATCGACGCCTCGAACATGCTCAAGCCCGCGCTCTCGCGCGGCGACATGCAGGTGGTCGGCGCGACGACGATCGACGAATATCGCAAGCATATCGAGAAGGAGGCCGCGCTGGAGCGGCGCTTTAGCCCGGTGTTCGTCGAGGAGCCGGATGTCGAAACGACCGTTGAAATGCTGCGCGGCTTGCGCAAGCGCTACGAGGAACACCACGAGCTGACGATCAGCGACGAGGCGATCGAGGCGGCGGCGCGGCTCTCCAGCCGCTATATCGCCGACCGCTTCCTGCCCGACAAGGCGATCGACCTGATCGACGAGGCCTCGGCCAAGCTGCGGATCGACATCTACTCGATGCCACCGGCGCTGCGCGAGCAAGAGAGCGAGCTGAACCGGTTGCGGCGCGAGGAGGAGGAGTCTGGCGCACGGCGTGACTACGAACGCGCGGCGACGCTGCGGGCGCGCTTCCTGGCGATCGAGGAGGAGTTTAATACGGCGCGAGATTCGTGGCTCAAGACCTCGAACCTCGACGAGGTGGTGGATGAGGAGGATGTCGCGGCGATCGTCTCGAACTGGACCGGCGTGCCGGTGAGTCGGATGCTCGAAACCGAGCGCGAGAAGCTGGTCGAGATGGAGCTGCGCCTCCACGAGCGAGTGATCGGCCAGCACGACGCGATTGTAGCGCTGTCGGACGCGATCCGCCGCGCACGCAGCGGCCTGAAGGATCCCAGCCGGCCGATCGGCAGCTTCATCTTTGTTGGGCCGACCGGCGTGGGCAAGACCGAGCTGGCGAAAGCGCTGGCCGAGTTCCTGTTCGATAGCGAGGACGCCATGACGCGCGTGGATATGAGTGAGTTCCAGGAGCGTCACACCGTCTCGCGGCTGATCGGCGCGCCGCCCGGATACGTCGGCTACGACGACGCCGGACAGCTCACTGAGAGCGTGCGGCGGCGGCCCTACCAGGTAGTGCTATTCGACGAGATCGAAAAGGCTCACCCGGATGTCTTCAACACGCTGTTGCAGGTGCTCGACGACGGGCGGCTGACCGACGGCCAGGGTCATACGGTCGATTTCCGCAACACCGTCGTGATCATGACCTCGAACGTCGGCACGGAGCATGTGCGGCAGCAGGGGATCGGCTTCTCGCGCGGTCACGATCGCAACGCCGAGGAAGAGGCCAGGAATCGTGTCCAGGAGGCGCTGCGGCAGGCCTTCCGGCCGGAGTTCCTCAATCGGATCGACGAGATCATCGTCTTCCACGCGCTCACCGGCGCTGAACTGATGCAGATCATCGACCTGCTGGTCGCCGAGGTCGCTGAGCGGCTGCGCGAGCAAGGGATGGAGCTGGATATCACGCCGGCGGCCAAGGCGCTGCTGGTGAAAGAGGGCTACAACCCGGCCTATGGCGCGCGCCCGCTGCGCCGCACCGTGCAGCGCATGATCGAGACGCCGCTTTCGCGCTCGCTGCTGAAGGGAGAATACAAGACCGGCGACACGATCGTTGTGGACGTGACCAAAGGCAACTTGACCTTCGGCAAGCGCGAGCTGCTGGAGCTGAGCCAGAAGAAGCCGGCTGAGCCGCTGGGCGCGTAAGCGGAGGTACGGCAAAAGAGACAGCGGGGCGTGAACCGATGAGGTTCACGCCCCGCCTTGCGTTATCATTGGACATTATGCTCTATAGTCAACTGGTTGGCTGCTGTTAACGTGCTGAACGCCGGCTGAAAGGACGTTCTTGGTGTTCCTAAAGAATCATAATGCAATAAGGGAGGTTAGACGCTCCCCGCAACAACAGCCTCCTTGACAGGGTGCCAGATTCTCTCTATAATCGTAACGAATGTAATTGTTACGATTATAGGCTTCATGGGCGATCGAGCAGGAAAAGAGAAGTCATGCGCGAGGATATCCAGAGTTTGCTGCCTCTCACACCGACCGTGTTCCACATGCTGCTGGCGCTCGCAGATGGTGAGAAGCACGGCTACGCAATCATGAGGGCAGTAGAGAAGGAAACGCAGGGTCAGATGCAGATCAGAACCGGCTCGTTGTACGGGTCGATCCGGCGGATGATCGAGGCTGGGCTGATCGAGGAGACGAACGAACGCCCTGACCCGGAGCTGGATGACGAACGGCGACGCTACTATGGGCTGACGGACTTCGGCAGGCGCGTGCTGGCCGCCGAAGCCGCGCGTATCACACAGGTGATGGCGGTCATCCAGGGGAAGCACATTCTGGATGGGG
>WNFV01007519.1_pt1 | contig 12553 bp, 11 predicted proteins | sample 5400101 | NCBI WGS metagenome assembly WNFV01 (sample SAMN13153361, study PRJNA577476) | soil metagenome | isolation source: 115 cm soil or saprolite under grassland replicate 1 | place: USA:California | collected 2016-06-15
CGGCACAGCTCGGGCGGCGGGCGCGGGGGATCCGCGCGGTCGCGCACCGGTGCGAGTGCGGGCTGCCGGACGTGGTGGAGACCGAGCCGCGGCTGCCGGACGGCACGCCGTTCCCCACGCTGTACTACGTGACCTGCCCGCGGCTGGCGTCCGCGATCGGGACGCTGGAGAGCGAGGGGATGATGCGCGAGATGACCGAGCGGCTCGCGACCGACGCGGACCTGGCCGCGCGCTACCAGGCGGCGCACGAGTCCTACCTGGCCCGGCGCGAGGCGATCGAGCACGTCGCGGAGATCGACGGCATCACCGCGGGAGGGATGCCGGACCGGGTGAAGTGCCTGCACGTGCTGGTCGGGCACTCGCTGGCCGAGGGGCCGGGCGTCAACCCGTTCGGGGACGAGGCGCTGGCCGCGCTGCCGCGCTGGGGCGCGAAGGGCCCGTGCGTCGCGCCGGTCATGGACGAGGTGGCCGGATGACCCGGGTCGCCGCGGTCGACTGCGGCACGAACTCGATCCGGCTGCTGGTCGCCGACGCCGACGAGCACGGCTCGCTGCACGAGCTGGACCGGCGGATGGAGATCGTCCGGCTCGGCCAGGACGTCGACGCCACCGGCCAGTTCGCACCGGAGGCGCTGCGCCGGACGTTCGCGGCGTGTGACGCCTACGCCGAGGTGATCGCGTCGTACGACGTCGACCGGGTGCGGTTCGTCGCGACGTCCGCGGCCCGCGACGTCAGCAACTCCGAGGAGTTCTTCGCCGGCGTGCGGGAACGGTTCGGGGTGGAACCGGACGTCATCTCCGGCGCGGACGAGGCCGTGCTGAGCTTCCGTGGCGCCACGGAAGGGCTGGCCGGGCTCGCGGTCCAGGCGCCGTACCTGGTCGTCGACATCGGCGGCGGCTCCACCGAGCTCGTGCTCGGCGACCCGGACGGGGTGCGGCGCGCGCAGTCGATCGACATGGGGTCGGTGCGGATGACCGAGCGGTACCTGCGCTCGGACCCGCCCACTGCGGACGAGGTCGCGAAGGCCTCGGCCGAGATCGACTCATTGCTGAAGGCAACGACCGTGCCGGTGCGGAAGGCGCGCAGCCTTGTCGGGGTGGCCGGCACGATCACCACGGTCGCCGCGGTGGCGCTCGAGCTGCCGGAGTACGACCGGTCCCGCGTGCACCACGCGCGCATCGCCGGTCCCCGGCTGACCGGGACGGTGTCCTGGCTGGTGTCCTCGACCCGGGCGGAACGCGCGGAGCACAAGGCGATCCACCCCGGCCGGATCGACGTGATCGGCGCCGGCGCGTTGATCCTGGAGCGGCTGCACCGGCTGGTCGCGCCGACCCTGGCGGCCGACGAGCTACTGGTCTCCGAGCACGACATCCTCGACGGCGCCGCGCTCTCGCTGCTCGACCGCTGACCCCGGGACCCGTCACCACTCGGCGTAGCCGCCGGCCTGCTGCCAGACGGAGACGTCGAGCGGACCGGTCAGCACCTCCTCGAGCACCTTGCCCAGCGGCAGGTCGCGCTGTTGCTCGAGCAGCCCCTCGGCATCCGACCAGCTCTCGAGTACGAGGAGCTCGGCCGGCGTCACGGCGTCCGGACCTGCCTGCGGGAGCTCGTCGCCGTACTTGCTGTTCGCGGCCGGCCGGCTGGCCGCGGCCTGTGCCGGCCGGTGGAGTACGGCGTGGCTGACCTGGCCGCGCCGGCGTGCCGTGCCGAGGTTCGAACGGACGGCCTCGGCCAGTGTCGCGACAGCGCCGTCCAGTGAGTTCAGCGGACCGCGAGAGATCGACAGCATGCGCGCGGAGGCGCCGCCGGGAGCGGGTAGCTGGAAGCCGAACGCGCCGGGAGCGGGCGTCCACTCGGACCATTCCCGGCGGGCGAAGAGCCGGCCCGCAGCCTGCATCGCGACGGGGTTCGCGAAGAACGTCTCCATCCCGTCGGGATCCGCCCACCGGTCCGCGAAGAGCAGCTCGCCGGTGTCCTCGGCTGCCGGCTCGTAGACGTTGTGGCTCAGGTCGCCGAGCGCACGGGCCACCTCCATCCCGGGCTGCGGGCCGTCGAACAGGAACGCGTTGTGCATCGCGCGCGCGTCCGTGACCGGGTTGAGTGTGCCTCGGGTGAAGTGCAGCGTGAACGTTTCCATCAGGGTCTCCTTCGTGCGGCTGAGGTCTTGAACGCTAGGCCGCAGTTGCCGGACGAACCATGCCGCGTGATCCTGAATTCGTGTCCAATCGTCCGGATGTGCTGACCGACGTGCTCAGCACCCTCGAGCTGAGGGGCTGGCTGCACTCGCGGTCCGAGCTCGCCGCTCCGTGGCGCTTCGATTTCGCCGCCGGCGCGGACTGCGTGTTCCACGTGCTGGACCGCGGTGCGGCCGTCGTGTACATCGGCGGTGACGCGACACCTCGGCCGGTCGAGGCTGGCGATGTCGTGGTGTTCCCACGGGGCGACGCGCACACGATTTGCGACGCGCCCGGCTCCGTCCTGACCGCCGCCGTACAGCTCGACTACCGCGCCGACCGGAGCTACCAGGTGCTCGCCTCCGATCCGGACGCCGAGCTGGTGATGCTGTGCGGCGCGTTCCACTTCGACAGTCTGGGCAGCCAGGTCCTGCTGCGCCGGTTGCCGGCGATGATCCGGGTCCGCGGCGCGACCGGTTCGGTTCCCGATCGGGTCTCGGCGATCGTCGGCCAGCTCGCCGCCGAGTCCGCCGCGGAGCGGCCGGGCGCGGATGTCATGCTGCGCAAGCTGGCCGAGATGTTGTTCATCGAGGTGGTGCGGACCTGGATCGAACAGCAGCCGCCGGAGGACGGCGGATGGTGGGGCGCGCTGGCGGACCCGGTCGTCGGCGCGGCACTCGCCCTCATGCACGACGACCCCGGCCACCGCTGGACGGTCCGGAACCTGGCGCAGGCCGTCGCGCTGTCCCGCTCTGTGTTCGCCGAGCGCTTCACCCAGCTGGTCGGCGAGCCGCCGCTGACCTACCTGACACGCTGGCGGATGCACATGGCGATGCGGCTGCTGCGTGCCGGCGTCAGCCCGGCCGCCGTGGCCGGCCGGGTGGGGTACGACTCGGAGGTCGCCTTCCGCAAGGCGTTCCGCCGCGAGGCAGGCACAACGCCGGCGCGGTTCCGCCGTGAGCGACAGGCCGGCCGGGCGTCGCGGCCGCCCCGGGCTCCGACGCCGTAGGGTGGAGCGGGTGCGCCTGCCTCATCCCGTGACCGGACAGATGTTCGACAGCCCGGTGCCGCCGGGGACCGGCTGGCCGGACGATCCCGCGACCTCTCGTACGCCGGTCGCCCTCGAGGCGGCCGACGTCGTACGGCTGTCGGCCGAGGCACGAACCCTCGCCGAGCTGGACGCGGTGGTGTCGGTGTGCCGGGCGTGCCCGCGGCTGGTCGACTGGCGCGAGGAGGTCGCGGTCGTCAAGCGGCGGTCGTTCGCGGACCAGCCGTACTGGGGACGGCCCATTCCCGGCTGGGGTGACGAGCGGCCCGGTGTGCTGATCGCGGGGCTGGCGCCGGCCGCGCACGGCGGCAACCGGACCGGGCGGATCTTCACCGGCGACCGGTCGGGGGACTGGCTGTTCGCGGCGCTGCACCGCGCGGGCCTGGCGGGCCGGCCGGGCAGCACGCACGCCGGTGACGGGCAGCGCCTGGTCGGTGCCCGGATGCTCGCCGCGGTACGCTGCGCGCCGCCCGCGAACGCGCCGAGCCCGGCCGAGCGCGACACGTGCTCGCCATGGTTCCGCAGTGAGCTGGCGATGCTGCTGCCGACCGCGAAGGCGATCGTCTGCCTCGGCCAGTTCGGCTTCGACCAGGTGCTGAAAGCCCTGGTGGCGCTGGGCTTCCCGCTGCCCGGGCCGCGCCCGAAGTTCGGCCACGCCACCGAGGTCGCGATGCGCGCGACAGAGCAGTACGACGAGGTGACCGTGCTCGGCTGCTTCCACCCCAGCCAGCAGAACACCTTCACCGGCAAGCTCACCGAGCCGATGCTGGCCGCCGTGCTCGAGCGAGCCGTCGAACTCGCGCAGCGCTAGGCGCAGGTTCCAAGGGCCCGATGAACGACGACACGCCAGGTCACAAGGGCCCGATGAACGAGGGATGAGGTCCCTCGCGGGAGGGAGGGCCGGTGTGGTAGCTCACTCGCGAGAGTGCTTGTGAAAGTTTTCACGAGGGGTCTACGCTGGGGTACGTCGAAGAGGATTGAAGCTCACTCGTAGGGGAGTGTGACCGGATGACAGCGCAGGTTCCGCACATCCTGATCGTCGGTGGCGGGTACGTCGGGATGTACACGGCGTACGGGCTGCGGCGCGCCGCGCGCAGCGGCAGGATCCGGGTGACGGTGGTGGATCCGCGGTCGGTGATGACGTACCAGCCCTTTCTGCCCGAAGCGGCGGCCGGGTCGGTGGAGCCGCGACACGTCGTCGTACCGCTGCGCAAGGTGCTGAAGGGCTGCCGGGTGGTGACCGGGCGGGTGAGCGGGCTCGACCACTCGCGCAAGGTCGCCACGGTGACGCCGGAGGAGGGGCCGGACTACGAGCTCGCGTACGACCAGGTCGTGGTGGCGCTCGGCTCGGTGGCGCGGACGCTGCCGATCCCGGGGCTCGCCGAGGAGGCCATCGGGTTCAAGCAGGTCGAGGAGGCCATCGCGCTGCGCAACAAGGTGCTGGACCGGCTGGACGTGGCCAGCTCGCAGCCGGACGAGGCGCTGCGCCGTTCCGCGCTGACGTTCGTGTTCGTCGGCGGCGGCTACGCGGGTGTGGAGGCGTTCGCGGAGCTGGAGGACATGGCCCGCTACGCGACCCGGTACTACGACAACGTGACCCCGGACGACATGCGCTGGGTGCTGGTCGAGGCGACCGGGCGGATCCTGCCGGAGGTCGGCGAGGACCTCGGCCGGTACACGGTCCGCCAGCTGCAGAAGCGCAACCTGGACATCCGGCTGAACACCCGGCTGGTCTCGTGCGAGAAGGGCCACGTGGTCCTCAGCGACGGCGAGGAGTTCGACGCCGACACGATCGTGTGGACCGCCGGCGTGAAGGCGAACCCGGCGCTGGCGCAGACCGACCTGCCGCTGGACGACAAGGGCCGGGTGCTGTGCCACGCGGATCTGCGGGTGGTCGACCGGCCGGGTGCGTGGAGCGCCGGCGACGACGCCGCCGTACCGGACCTGAGCAGCAAGGAGCCGGGCGCGCTGTGCAGCCCGAGCGCGCAGCACGCCGTGCGCCAGGCCGCCCGGCTGGCGAAGAACATCCTGCTGGTGGTGGACGGCAAGGAGCCGAAGAACTACGAGCACAAGCACGTCGGCTCGGTCGCCAGCCTCGGCCTGCACAAGGGTGTCGCGCAGCTGTTCGGGGTCAAGGTGAAGGGCTGGCCGGCCTGGTTCCTGCACCGCACGTACCACGTGTCCCGGGTGCCGACCTTCAACCGCAAGGCGCGGGTCGTGCTGGACTGGACGCTGGCGCTGTTCTTCCGCCGCGAGGTCGTCTCGATGGGCGCGCTGCAGCATCCGACCGACGAGTTCCGGCGAGCCGCAGGGTCGTGACGCGGGCGGGTCTGCTTGTAGGCTCGCAAGGCTTGGCCGGCGTCTTACGGCGCCGGCCGGCCCGGGTGGCGGAACGGCAGACGCAGCGAGCTTAAACCTCGCGGCCGCAAGGCGTACGGGTTCGAATCCCGTCCTGGGCACGTCACGCAGATCGCGAGGGAGCCCCTGATGAACCAGCCGGCCGATCAGCACCACCCGGTCGTCACCGCCCATTTCGAGGAACGCGCACAGCACGCACAGGTGCGGATCGCGGACGCGATCACCCGGTTCGCCGGGTCCATGCCGTTCGTGTACGTGCACGCGGTCGGGTTCGCGCTGTGGATGCTCCTCGTGGAGTCCGATCCGTGGCCGAAGCTGACCCTGATCGTGTCGCTGGAGGCCATCTTCCTGTCCACGTTCGTGATGATCGGGCAGAACCGGCAGGCCGCGTTCCAGAAGGCGAAGGCCGACCACGACTTCGTCGAGCAGGAGCAGGAGCTCCATACGAACACCGACATCACCCGGGCGATCCACGAGCTGACCCGGCAGATCCACGAGCTCACCGCCGACATCCACCAGCGGCTCGCCCCCGAGGACTCGTCCCCGCGCGGCTGACTCCGATGGCGCTGGCGGTGTGCCTGTTGCTGGACGCGCGGTCCGACCGCTCGATCCGCAAGCTGTGGGACCGGCTGGAGGATCTCGGCGTACCGACGCTGCGGTCGCACACGCACGGCCGGCACCTGCCGCACCTGTCCTTCGCGGTCCTGCGGGAATGGCGGCTGGACGACGTCCGGGAGGCGGTCGAGGCGTTGCCGGACGCCGGTCCGGTGCACCTGCACCTCGACGCACTCGGCACCTTCCGGCGCGGGCGGGCGTGGTTGATCCCGGCCGTGACCAGCGAGGTGCTGCGGCGCCAGGAGCACGTGGTCGCCGCGGTCACCGCGACCGGTGCCGACCTGCACCGCAACTACGTGCCGGGCGTGTGGGTGCCGCACCTCACCGTCGCACCGCGGGTGCCGCTCGTCGCGCTGCCGGTGCTCGCGGCGGCGGTGTACGACGTGTTGCCGCTGCGCGCGACCGCGGACCGCGCGGCGCTCGTCGACAGCGGCACCGGCCAGGTCTGGCCGCTGCCGCACGTGCCGTAGCAGGGGCAGGTAGGGCGGTCTGTTTCACCTGACGGCCACTCTTCGTACCGTGACTCGTCAACCCGCCGGGAAAAGACTCGGGTTATGAGTAGACGTCGACTGCTGATCTCGTCCGCACTCGCGTTGGTCCTGGTGGCGGGGGGCTCCGCCTACGCGATCGTCCACAAGACCGCAGGCCCGAAACCGGATGGCACGGCGGTCACGCCGGTCGGCTTCCGGGTCACGCCGGCCGGTACCCAGACCAAGCTCGGCAACCTGCCGCTGAACGCCGCGCTGCATCCCGACGGCAGGCACCTGCTGGTCACCAACGACGGCCAGGGCGTGCAGAGCCTGCAGCTGGTCGACACGCACGACAACAAGGTCGTCCAGACGCTCAAGTACCCGTCGCCGGAATCGCTCTACATCGGCCTGGCCTGGAGCCGCGACGGCAAGACCGCCTACACCAGCGCCGCGGCCAACTCGAAAATCCGGGTGCTCTCGTACGACGGCACGAAGCTCACCGAGGGCGCGCCGATCACGCTGCCGACGAAGACCCCGGACGGCAAGCCGATCACGCTGTTCCCGGCCGGGCTCGCGGTGACCCCGGACGGCGGCAAGGTCGTGGTCGCCGACCAGCTCGGCAACGCCGTCACGGTCGCGGACACCGCGACGAAGCAGACCCAGACGGTCGCGGCCGGGCACCGGCCGGGCTGGGTGACGCTCGGCAAGGACGGGATGACGGCGTACGTCTCCGACCAGGGTGCCGACACCCTCGACGTGGTCGACGTCAGCGGCGCCGCGCCGGTCGTCACCGGGCAGATCAAGGTCGGCCTGCACCCGAACAAGTCGGTGCTGTCCGCGGACGGCTCGACGCTGTACGTCGCGAACGGTGACGCCGACACCGTCAGCGAGGTCGACCTCGCCGCGAAGCAGACCCGCCGCACGCTGTCGGTGTCACCGCGCGAAGGCGCCCCGGTCGGCAGCAACCCGACCGGCCTGGCCCTGGACCCGAAGAACAAGCACCTGTTCGTCACCAACTCCGGCAACAACGACGTCGCGGTGGTCAACCTGGAGAAGGGCCACGTCGAGGGCCTGATCCCGACCGCGTGGTACCCGACCTCGGTCACGTACGACGACGACCACCTGCACGTGACCAGCGCCAAGGGCCTGGGCACCGGCCCGAACGACGGCCCGGGCTACCCCGACCCGGAGTCCACCACCGGCACCTCGCCGGCCCAGTACGCCGCGTCCATGCTGGCCGGGATCCTGACCAGCGTCGACGTGCCGGACGACGACACGCTCGCCAAGTACACCGCGCAGGTCGAGCAGAACAACGCGCCGGTCGAGGCCGCGGGCGCGATCGTGCCGGGCAAGCCGGGGGACGCCAGCCCGATCAAGCACGTGATCTACGTGGTCAAGGAGAACCGAACCTACGACCAGGTGCTGGGTGACCTGAAGAAGGGCAACGGCGAGCCGAGCCTGAACCTGTTCGGCGACGAGTCCGCCCCCAACACCCGCGAGCTGGCCCGCCGGTTCACCACCATCGACAACTTCTACGCCGACGCCGAGGTCAGCGCGAACGGCTGGAACTGGGTCGCGCAGGCCAACTCCAACCCGTACGCCGAGCAGATGTGGCCGGCGAACTACTCCGGCCGCAAGGCGCCGTACCCGAGCGAGAACAACAACAAGGAGAACGCCGCGCAGGCGCCGGAGAACTCCTACCTGTGGCAGCGGCTGGACAAGGCCGGCAAGTCGTTCGCGAACTTCGGCTTCTACGTCGGCCGGTCCGGCAACGAGTTCCACGCCGCCGACCCGGTGCTGGACGCGCGTACCGACCACGCGTACCAGGGCTACGACCTGGGCTGCCCGGACTCGTCGGACACGTTCGAGCCGACCAGGACCGACTGCCTGACGCCGCGCGTCGACCAGTGGCTGAAGGCGTTCCACGCCTACGAGGCGGCCGGTGAGATGCCGGTCGTGCAGTTCGTCCGGCTGCCGAACGACCACACCTCCGGCACCCGGGTGGGGCAGCCGACGCCGAAGGCGATGGTGGCCGACAACGACTACGCGCTCGGCCGGCTGGTCGACGCGGTCTCGCACTCGTCGTACTGGAAGGACACCGCGATCCTGGTGACCGAGGACGATGCGCAGAACGGTCCGGACCACGTCGACGCGCACCGGACGCTGGCGCTGGCGATCAGCCCGTACAGCCAGACCGGCACGGTGGACTCGACGTTCTACAGCACGGCGTCGATGGTGCGCACGATCGGGCTGTTCGCCGGGATCGGCCCGCTGACCCAGTTCGACGACTACTCCACGCCGATGAACGCGTCGTTCACCGGCGAGGCCGATCAGACGCCGTACAACGTCATCCGGCCGTCGTACCCGATGACGACCGTCAACGGCGCCAACGCGCCGATGGCCGGCATCTCGGCGAAGCAGGACCTCACCAAGGAGGACCAGATCGACGAGAAGACCTTCAACGAGGCGATCTGGAAGTCCGTCCGCGGCGCCGGCTCGGTCATGCCGGCCCCGGTGTACGGCGTGATGGGCGACACCTCCGCCACCGAGGAGGCGGGGGAGCGGTAGGTCTCTGGAACGAAGGCCCGGAGTTGCACATCGACAGCGGTGTGCCACATCGCCGTCGATGTGCAACCGCCGGGTCTTGTTCTCAGGCGTTCCTCAGATGGACCCCGTACTATCGCGGGTGACGGCCCATAGCGGGCTGTCGGTTCGTCATCAGGAGGATGACATGCAGAGCAGCAACCCGGTCCTGAACCGGTCGAGTGCTTTCGCGCCTGGCCACGGCCAGGCTTACCCCGGTGCCGCTCCCTATGGTCAGCCCGGACCGTACGGTCAGCCGGGCCAGTACGGCGGTTACGGCACGCCGCCGCAGCAGTACCAGGGCGCACCCGCCGCCGCCCGGCCGATGACGCTCGACGACGTGATCGTGAAGACGACCCTCACGCTCGCCGTCGTGATCGGGGCTGCGGCCCTGTCGTGGTGGTTCGTGCCGGACAGCCTGGTCAACCTGGCCTGGATCGGCGGTGCGCTGGTCGGGTTGGCGCTGGCGATGGTGCTGTCGTTCATGCGCACGGTGAACCCGGCGCTGGTGCTGCTGTACGCCGCGGCCGAGGGCGTTTTCCTCGGTGTGGTCAGCAAGTTCTTCGAGAGCTACGCCGAAGGTGCCGTGATCCAGGCGGTGCTCGCGACACTCATCACAGCCGGCCTGACGCTGGCGTCGTACAAGTTCTTCAACATCAAGGTCACCGCGAGGTTCACCCGCATGGTGGTCATCGCGACGATGGGCTTCGTCGGCGTGATCCTGGTCAACTTCGTGCTGAGCCTCTTCGGGGCCGACTTCGGCGCCGGCGGCCTGGGCGCGATGGGCCTGCTGTTCGCGGCGATCGGTGCCGGGCTCGCGGTGTTCAACCTGATCCTCGACTTCGACCTGGTCGAGCGCGGGGTGGCCACCGGCGCGCCGCAGAGCGAGGCCTGGCGAGCGGCGTTCGCGCTGACCGTCACACTGGTCTGGCTCTACGTCAACCTGCTGCGGATCATCGCCATCTTGCGAGGCGACTAGCCTGCGCGGCGACTGACCCGTCGGACCCGCGGCACGGCACAGCGGCCGGCTCCCCGTCATCCGGGGAGCCGGCCGCTCACGTTGCGCGGTGGATCGTCAGCCCATGCGGCGGTGGGCGCGGTCCAGGTCGTACTCGTGGACGATCGCCGTGGCGTGACCGTGCGGCAGCGCGTACTCGCTCTGCAGCCACGTGACCCTGTCGGTGAAGCGCAGGAACGACGGTCCGTCGTTCATGAGCCTGAACCACTCGGACATCGAACGCCCTGTTATCGCGGGCACTTTCGCCACCAGGCGCTGATGCGTCTCCTCAGAGTGGTTCATGGCCATTGCCGCCTCCCGTCGTCGCCGGACAGTGCGTAGTTATCGACTGTGCCCGACGACCTGCGATCTAACAAGACCCGAACGCTGAGCGAACACCGTCAATCGCGTGACAGCACACGTGCGGAACCGTCCGCGTCGGAGATCTCGGCATGCTGGTCGTACTCGTCGGTCTCGACCCGGTCGACCTCTGCCTTCGGGTGCCGGCGGCGGCGCCGCAGCTGGGCCCAGCGGCCGCGCGGTCCGCGCTCGCGGCCGGCGACCTCGGTCGCGGACACCTCGGTGCCGTCGGTCTCCGCGGCGGCCACCGCGGCCTTCGCGATCGGCAGCACGGCCTCGCCGCGGAACGGCTCCGGCGCCTCGACCGCCTCCGGCCCGACGCCCATGGCGGCCGCGACGGACGGCAGCAGCGCGGCGGCAGCGGCGGCGTACCCGGCGGCGGACGGGTGGAACCGGTCCGGCCCCCACATCGACGGGTCGGAGGCGAAGGCGTCGGTCAGCAGCGAGCCCATCGACACGGTCCGGCCGCCGGCCTCGACGACCGCGATCGTCTGGGCGGCCGCGAGCCGGTGGCTCCAGGCCCGGGCGACCTGACGCAGCGGCGGCACGATCGGCTCCACCACGCCGAGGTCCGGGCAGGTGCCGACGACGACCTCGCAGTGCGCCGCGCGCAACCGTCGGACGGCCTGCTCGAGCAGCCGGACCGACGTGGACGGCCGCATCCTGGCCTTCACGTCGTTGACACCGATCAGGATCACCGCGACGTGCGGCCCGTCCAGCAGCGCGGTGTCGACCTGCGGGGTGAGGTCGCTCGACATCGCGCCGGTGACGGACACGTCGACCAGCCGGACCGGGCGCTGGGCCAGCTCGGCCAGGCCGGAGGCCAGCAGCACGCCGGGCGTCTCGTCGGGGGACGCGGTGCCGTACCCGGCGGCGCTGGAGTCGCCGATCATCGCGAGCGTGACGGGATGACGCGCGTACCGGCCGTACAGGCCGCTGCCGCGCGTCGGGTAGTACCGCATCGGGCCGATCACGCGCTCGGCGTACTGAGCCTCGGCCGTCAGGACCCCCCACAGAGTCGCCCCGACGAGCCCGAGCCCCCCACCGCCGAACGCCGCGGCCTGGGCCAGTTTGCGTGCGGCCCGGGCTTTGCTCATGCGAACCAGGATTACATACGGTGTTGACGATTCAAGCGATTTCACCGGCGGAATCGGCGCTCTCGCCGTACGCCCATATAGTGAGACCGTGCACTACGCGAACTCACTCCTGGACCTGGTCGGCAACACGCCGCTCGTCAAGCTCACCGAGACCACCGACGGCGCCAGGCCGCTCGTGCTGGCGAAGGTCGAGTACTTCAACCCCGGCGGGTCGGTGAAGGACCGGATCGCGGTCCGGATGATCGAGGCGGCCGAGGCCTCCGGCGAGCTGAAGCCGGGCGGCACGATCGTCGAGCCGACGTCCGGCAACACCGGGGTCGGGCTGGCGATGGTTGCCCAGGCCAAGGGTTACAAATGCGTTTTCGTCTGCCCGGACAAGGTCAGCGAGGACAAGCGCAACGTGCTGAAGGCGTACGGCGCCGAGGTCGTCGTGTGCCCGACCGCGGTCGCGCCGGAGCACCCGGACTCGTACTACAGCGTGTCCGACCGGCTGGTCCGCGAGATCGACCGCGCCTGGAAGCCGGACCAGTACTCCAACCCGAACAACCCGCAGTCGCACTACGAGACCACCGGTCCGGAGATCTGGGAGCAGACCGACGGCAGGATCACGCACTTCGTCGCCGGCGTCGGCACCGGCGGCACGATCAGCGGCACCGGGCGCTACCTCAAGGAGGTCAGCGGCGGCCGGGTGCAGATCATCGGCGCCGACCCCGAGGGCTCGGTGTACTCCGGCGGCACCGGCCGGCCGTACCTGGTCGAGGGGGTCGGCGAGGACTTCTGGCCGGAGACGTACGACAAGACCATCTGCGACCGGATCATCGAGGTCTCCGACGCGGACTCGTTCGCGGTCA
>WNFV01011910.1_pt1 | contig 12552 bp, 12 predicted proteins | sample 5400101 | NCBI WGS metagenome assembly WNFV01 (sample SAMN13153361, study PRJNA577476) | soil metagenome | isolation source: 115 cm soil or saprolite under grassland replicate 1 | place: USA:California | collected 2016-06-15
TCACGAGCTCGCGGCGGCGGTCCTCGGTCAGCGCGGGGAAGGCCAGGCGCACGACCTGTCCGTCGTTCGACGGGTTGATGCCGAGGTCGCTGGCTTGGATCGCCTTCTCGATCGCCGCCATCGACCCCTTGTCGTAGGGCGAGATGACGAGGAGCCGCGGCTCGGGCACGCTGAACCCGGCCAGCTGCTGGAGTGGGGTCTCCTGGCCGTAGTAGTCGACCTTCAGCTTCTCGACGAGGCCGGGCGTGGCGCGTCCGGTGCGGATGCCGGCGAACTCCTCCTGGAGATGCCCGACCGCCTTGTGCATCTTGTCGCTGCACTCCTCGAACACGAGCTTGCGCATCTCGTCGCCGGTGTCACTCATGAGGCCTCACCGTGCCTCCGCCGAGCTGACCAAGGTCCCGATGGGGTCCCCGACCAGTGCCCGGTGGATGTTCCCGGGCGCGCTCACGTCGAAGACGATGATCGGCAGCTGGTTGTCCATACAGAAGGTGATCGCGGTCGAGTCCATGACCTGCAAGCGCCGGTTCAGCACCTCGAAGTGGCTCACGTGCTCGAGCTTCACGGCCGCGGGGTCGAGGCGAGGGTCGGCGCTGTACACCCCGTCGACGCCCGAGTGCGTGCCCTTGAGGATCGCGGCGGCACCGATCTCGGCCGCCCGCAGCGCGGCGGTGGTGTCGGTCGTGAAGTAGGGGTTGCCGGTGCCGGCGGCGAACACGACGACCCGTCCCTTCTCGAGATGCCGGATGGCGCGACGCGGGATGTACGGCTCGGCGATCTGGTCCATCGTGATCGCGGTCTGGACACGCGTCGGCTGGTCGACCGCCTCGAGCGCGTCCTGCAGCGCGAGTGCGTTGATGACCGTGGAGAGCATGCCCATGTAGTCGGCGCGGGCGCGGTCCATGCCGCGGTCGGCGCCCGGCATGCCCCGGAAGATGTTGCCGCCCCCGACGACGATGGCAATCTCGACGCCGAGCTCGGCATGCGAGGCGGCGACCTCGTCGGCGATGCGCTGGACGATGTGGGCGTCGATGCCGAAGCCCGTGGACGTGTCGGCGAAGACCTCGCCCGAGAGCTTCAGCACCACCCGGTCGTACCGGGACGCCTCGCCCACGCGTCTCCTTTTACTCTTCGCCGACTTGGATCCGGACGAACCGTCGGACGGCTGCCTCCTTGCCGAGCTCGCCCAGCAGCTTGCCGACCGTCGTCTTCGGCTCGCGGATGAACGGCTGCTCGACGAGAACGTTCGTCTTGTAGAAGCCGTTCAGGCGGCCTTCGACGATCTTGGGGATGGCCTGCTCGGGCTTCCCTTCGTTGCGGGTGAGCTCCTCGAGCACGGCTCGCTCCTTGTCCACCACGTCGGCGGGGACATCGTCGCGCGTGACGTATTGGGGCGCTGCCGACGCGACATGGAGCGCGACGTCGTGCGCGATCTCCCGGGCCTTCGGGTCGGCCGCGTCGACCCCGCCGACCTCGACGAGCACGCCGATGTTCCCGCGATCGCTCTGCATGTGCTTGTAGCCGTCGACGATGCCGTCTCCGCTCTCGTAGCGGGCGACCCGACCGAGCTCGACGTTCTCGCCGACCTTGGCGCCGAGCTGCTTGATGGCCTCGCCGACCGTCTCTCCGTCGAACGCCTGACTCTCGAGGTCGGCGTCGTCGTGCTCGGCCACGAGCTTCGTGAGCGCGGTGACGGTGTCGCGGAACTCGTCGCCCTTGGCGACGAAGTCGGTCTCGCAGTTGAGCTCGACGACAGCACCGGTCGCGCCTTCGACCAACACGTCCACCGCGCCGTCTTGCGCCGCGCGCCCGGCGCGCTTGGCCGCGCCCGCGAGTCCCTGCGTCCGCAACCAGTCCTTGGCCGCCTCGAGGTCGCCGTGCGTCTCCTCGAGCGCCGACCGGCAGTCGAGCATGCCCGCACCGGTTTGCTTGCGCAGCGCGGCGATGTCCTTGGCCGTGAACTCAGCCATCTGCCGCGCCTCCCTCCGACGCGGACGCCTCCACCGCGTCGGCCGGCGCGGTCTCGGACGATCCGTCGCCAGCGCCCTCCGGCGGGGGCGGCGGTGGCTTCCTCGCCGTCTCCCGCAGGCGCGCCTCGCGCTCCTGCTGCGCCTTGACCGCCTCGCCGCGGGCGCGACGCTGCTCGTCGGCCTTCCGACGCTGCTCCTCGGGATCGGGCGGGGGCGGCTCGTCCTGTGCCTTGCCGCCGGGCTTCACGCCCTTGCGTTCGGCGGCCACACGGCCCTCCTCGACGGCGTCGGCGACGATGCGGCTCATGAGCGTGGCGGAGCGGATGGCGTCGTCGTTGCCGGGGATCACGTAGTCGATGACGTCGGGATCGCAGTTGGTGTCGACGACCGCGACGACGGGGATGCCGAGCCGGTTGGCCTCGGTCACCGCGATGTGCTCCTTCTTGGTGTCGATCACGAAGATGGCGCTCGGGAGCTTCTCGAGGCTCCGGATACCGCCGAGGTTCCGCTGCAGCTTCGTGAGGTCACGCGTGATCTTGAGCGCTTCCTTCTTGGGCATGGCCGCGGTCTCGCCGGACTGGACGACGCGCTCGAGCTCGCGGAGCTGGGTGACCCGGGAGTGGACGGTTTGGAAGTTCGTCAGCGAGCCGCCCAGCCACCGGTAGTTCACATAGGGCATGCCGCTGCGCTGCGCCTGATCCTGGACCGGCTCCTGCGCCTGCTTCTTGGTGCCGACGAACAGGACCGTCCCGCCGTCCTCGACGGTGCTGCGAATGAACCGGTAGGCGGCGTCGATCCGCTCGAGCGTCTGCTGCAGATCGATGATGTAGATGCCGTTGCGCTCACCGAAGATGAAACGGCGCATCTTCGGGTTCCAACGGCGCGTCTGGTGGCCGAAATGGACGCCGGCCTCCAGCAGCTGCTTCATGGTGACGACAGCCACGGGTCTCTCCCTCGGTTTTGACTTCCGCCCGCTGCGCCCGTCGTCAGACGGAGCGACCTTGGGGTGCGGGCGTGCGAATTCTCGGACCGGAGCCCGAGTGACGACCAGTGTAGGACGCTGCCGGTCGCCGTCGCGGGCTCCGGCTCCTGCGGCGACGGTCGGCAGAGCCGCCGTCGCCGCGGGTGGGCCGTCAAGGCAGCCGTTCGGCCTCGACGCGGTCGGGCCGGGCGAGGCGGACGGCGAAAATCAGGCGACCGCGGCTCAGGCCGATCCCGACCGGGAAGCCGGCGGGGTCGAGCCGCCGGACGATCCGGCCCGAGCCCCGGTCGAGGATCACGATCTTGCCGCCGTAGGTCTGGAGCACGACCCCGTCCGCCGTGAGCAGCACCCGGGTGTCGAGGATCGGCTCACGGATCGAGGTCTGCCATCGCGTCGTGCCCCTCGCCGCGTCGACGAGAGTGACCGTCCCGAAGTGATCGGACACTGCGATGTCGTCGCCGTCGGCGCCGGGCACGACGCCCGACTCGAACGACGCCGGCGCCGGCACCGACCAGCGCTCGGCGCCCGTCGTGAGATCGCGGGCGACGACGCGGGCCTCGAAGTTGCCGTTGCCCTCGCCCAGCACGACCTGGCCCCGCTCGATCAGCGGCGCCGTTGTTCCCGGATCCACGGCGGTCTCCCACCGCGTGGCGCCGGTTGCGAGGTCGAGGACCCGGAGACGGTCTTCGTCGCCGTGCCATTGGACGGCGGCGGCGCCGGCGCCGGTCAGAGCTCCGCCGTCGACCGCCGGGGCGGCATCGATGTGGCCCGGCAGCTGGACCGACCAGCGCGCCACGCCGCTCTCGCCGTCCAGGGCGGCGACCTGGCCCCGCTCGGTCGTGACGAGGGCGATCGGCTCGGAGCCGGCACGCGCCAGCGCCGCGCCGCCGGCGTGCTCGCCCACCGGCGCCTCCCAACGCAACGAACCCGTTCGGCGGTCGAGCGCGAGGAACCGGTCGTCGGCGCTGACCAGCACCGTGTCCGCGTCGAGCGCAGGCTCGTAGTGGGTCACGTGCGCCACCTCGGCGCGCCAGCGCTCCCGGCCGCGGACGGTGTCGAGCACGACGACCAGGGTCCGGCTGACCGTGACGACGGCGTCGTCGCCGGCTACCGCGAGCGAGAACGGCCAGTCCACCGGTGTCGTCCACGCCGCGCCACGCCCCGACCCCGCTCGACCCCCTTCGCCCGAGGTCGCCCCCGCGCAGCCGGCGCCGATCATCACCACGACCGCCGCCGCCACACCGGCGCGGCATCGACCGGCGCTCACCGCGACACCACCGGCAGATCGCCCAGCGCGCGCTCGACCCGGGTGATGACCGTCGGGACGACGACGCCGCGCAGCCCCTCGACCACTCCCACGCACGGGGGCGCCCGACCCTCCAGCGCGGCGCGCACGACCCGGAGGGCGTTCGGGTCGCGCGGGATGTTCGTGTGATCGTCGAGCGGAGCCCCACCGACGTTGACGACGACCTTGGCCGCGTCGGGAACGTCGACCTGCGTGGCGGGAACGATCACGTCGTCCGTCGCGCCGATCGTCGTGAAGTCGACGTGCTCCGGGAGACGGTGAGACCACAGCTCGTGCAGGAAGGGTGACCGCTCGTCGAGCTGGCGCACGGACGGCGTGTCGGACGGCGCGAGCGGCAGGTGCTGCTCAGCCGCGTCGAGGACAGGCCTTCCCACCGGGCTGTCCCGCCAATCGGCGGCGGACGTCGCGAGCGGCGCGCCCTCGTGCGGCGACGACAGCGTGACGACCGTCCCGATCGGCGGGTACTCGGGATCCCCCGCGTCGTAGAAGTCCTGCAAGAAGACGTCGACCACGACGCCGCCCTGCGAGTGGGCGATCAGATCGACCTCGCGGCCGGGATGCTCCCGCTGCGACCGCTTCAGCTGCTCGCCGAGACGGCGCCCGGCTTCGTGCAGGTCACCGCGTGTCTGCGACGCGCCATACGCGGCGCCGTCTCGCGCGTACGAGTAATAGACGACCTCGTCGTCGCGGTAGCCGAGTGCGTAGGTGTCGAGCGCGAAGGTCGGATCACCGGGCGCGCCGGCGCTGTCGAGCCCTCCCACCGCCATGAGGAGGTGGCCCGAGCCGCCCCTGCCGTCGGCGGGCTCGCTGTGGTCGGTGCACTCCTCACGGTGCCGCCACCACGCCGCGGTCCCGGCGGCGACCCCGGACGCGACCGACGCCCCGACCCCGATCGGTGAGCGCGCCAGCGCGGCGCCGACGACACCGGCGACGTCGCGTGCGGCGTCCGCCCCGTAGCCGGCGAGCGTGCCGACGCCAGACGCGGCGCGTCCGCTCACCGCGCTCATGGCGTCCCATCCCGCCCGCCCGGCGCCGGCAGCCACACCCACCGCGTCCCCGAGCGCGCCGGCGAGATCCCCGGCGACGTCTCGAACGCCCGAGCCGCCCGAGCTCAGCGACCCGACGGCGGAACCACGCGCGTCCCAGGGCTCGGCCGGCGCCTCGTCGGCGGGCACGAGCCGCACCAGCTCGGTGAGGTCGCACACCTCGAACAGCCGCTGCGGATCGAGGTAGCGGTCGCCCAGGCGCAGCCCGAAGTGGAGGGCGCCCGGCTCGTGCTCGGGCCCGGAGCCACCGACCAGGCCGACGACCTGCCCGCGGGTGACGCGTTCTCCGCTGCGCACGGTCGCACCGGCCAGGAACGCGTACGTCGTGCGCAAGCCGCCGTCGTGGGCAACGACGACGTGCAAGGAGCCGGCGACCGATCCCGCGAACGACACCACGCCGTCGCCGGCGGCGCGGACGGGTGTGCCGGGCGGTGCTGCGAGGTCGACGCCGCGATGGCCCGGGCCATACGCGAACGCCGGCGCCTCGAAGGGCCGGACCACCTGGCCGTCGACGGGCGGCAGCCACGCCCCGCACGCAGGCGGGGCAGCGGGCGCCCAGCCGGCGTCGCGTGCCAGCAAGAACGAGGTGGCGGCCAGGCATGCGGCGAGGCAGACGATCGCCTCGCGGCGCGGATGATGGAGTCGCATGGGCTCCCCCGGGGTCGATCGCGACACGGCACGGGGAAGCACCGGGGAAGCCGCCACGGAGCGGAGCTCGACGTGACGCGCCCGGATCGTACCGGGCGCCTACGACAAAGAAAAGCGCGTCAGCGCACGCGGCCGTGCTCGGGCGCGCCGAGCCGAGCCCGGAGCTGGAGAATGCCCTTCGTGTGGATCTGGCAGATGCGGCTCTCGGTGACGCCGAGCACGTCACCGATCTCCGACAGCGTGAGCCCCTCGTAGTAGTAGAGCGTGAGCACGAGCCGCTCGCGGTCCGGGGCTCGGTTGATCGCGTCTGCGAGCAGCAGTCGCGTCTCGCCGACCTCGTACGCCTCGACCGGGTCGTTGAGCCGGTCCGTGATCATGTCGCCCACGGTCGACCCGCCTGGCCGCTCGCCTCCGGCGGCAAGGATCTCGTCGAGCGCGACGAGACCGACGAACGAGATCTGCGACAACGCGGTGCTCAGCTCGCCGTCGGTCATGCCGAGCTCGTAGGCGAGCTCCGCGTCGTCGGGCGTCCGCCGCAGCTCGTTCTCGAGCTTCGAGTACGCGCGCTCGATCGCACGCGCCTTGGCACGCACCGACCGCGGCACCCAGTCGATCGATCGGAGCTCGTCGATGATGGCACCCTTGACGCGCGAGATGGCGTAGGTCTCGAACTTGAACCCGCGTGAAAGGTCGAACTTCTCGATCGCGTCGATGAGACCGAAGATCCCGTAGCTCACGAGGTCGGCTTGGTCGACGCTCTGGGGTAGGCCCGACGCGACTCGACCGGCGACGAACTTGACCAGCGGCGCGTAGTGAAGGATCAAACGCTCGCGCGCCTCGGACGTTCCGTGTTCCTTGTACTCGGCCCACAGCGAGGCAACGACGTCGCCGGGGGTGTCAGGCACGGGGATGCGTGGCGTCGTAGACGGCGCGGAGGCGCTCGCGCGTCAGGTGCGTGTAGATCTGCGTGGTGGCGAGGTCCGAGTGACCGAGCAGTTCCTGGACCGCGCGGAGGTCGGCGCCCTGCTCGAGCAGATGCGTGGCGTACGCGTGGCGCAGGGCGTGGGGATGGAGGGCCTGGCCGTCTTCCAACGGGTGGCCGGCGACGATGCGTCGCGCGTCGCGCGTCGTGAGCCGCCGCCCGCGCGTGTTGAGGAACAGGGCGTCGGACGGCGTGTTGGCCGTCACCAGCTCGGGTCGTCCGTGCGCGACGTACCCGCGGATGGCCGCCAGCGCCGGCTCGCCCAGCGGGACACGACGCTCCTTGGCGCCCTTGCCGAGCACGGTGACGAGCCCGCGGCCGAAGTCGACCGACTCGAGCGTGAGCCCGCAGCACTCGCTGACGCGCAGGCCGGCACCGTAGAGGACTTCGAGCACCGCGAGATCCCGCCACGCCAGTGCTGCCGTCGCGGCGTCGTCGGCTTCGAGGTCGGCGGTGTCGGCGCGGTCGAGCCACGCGCCGGCTTCGGCTTGTCGGGGGACGCGCGGGAGCCGAGCCTCACCCTTCGGCGCCCGCAGGGACCGGCCCGGATCCGCAGCGATCACGCCGTGACGATGGAGATAGCGCAGGTATGCCCGGAGGGCGGCCGCCTTGCGGGCTATCGAGCGGCGGGCGAGCTTCCGCGTCGTGAGGAACGCGAGGTAGCGACGCAGCGTGGCGTGGTCGACCTGCTCGGGCGACGGGCAGGCCCCGCGTTCGGCCCAGTCGACGAACTGGCGGACATCACGCTCGTAGGCCTCACGAGTGTGTGCGCTCGCCCCCGCCAGGGAAGCGACGAACTCGTCGACCGCCCAGCTCACACCACACCTCAGCAATCACCCCCGCCCGTGCAGGCACGTTACCAACGTGCCGGCCGGAGTCGTGCCATCTGCGGGGCGACGTAGTCGTCATACGCCCGCAGTAGCGTCATCGCACCGTCGAGGTCGCCGCGGTCACGGCCCTCCCGCACGAACGTTCTCGGGAGGTTCACCGTGCTCGCATCGGTTCGCAGCGCCACGCTCACCGGCGTCGACGGTCGCGTCGTGACCGTCGAGGTCCACGTGTCGGCCGGCCTGCCCGGCTACCAGATCGTGGGGCTGCCGGACGCCGCGGTCCGGGAGTCGCGCGAGCGGGTGCGGGCGGCGTTGCTGTCGTCGGAGCTCGAGTTCCCGCTCCAGCGCATCACCGTCAACCTCGCGCCGGGTGGCGTCCGCAAGACCGGCGCCGGGTTCGAGCTCGCAGTCGCGCTCGGTTTGCTGGCGGCGAGCGGCGAGCTCCCCGACGGCGTCCTCGACGACGTGGGTGTGCTCGGCGAGCTGGGGCTCGACGGGTCGGTGCGTCCGGTGCCAGGCGTCCTGGCCCTCGTCGACGCACTCCGCGGCGCCGGGGTGGGATCGGTGATCGTGTCCACTGCCAACGCGGCCGAGGCCGCGCTCGTGCACGACGTCGACGTGCGCGCGGCGCGGAACGTCGGCGAGCTCCGTGCGTGCTTGAAGGGCGAGGCCGAATGGCCGGACGTCCCCGCGCCCCGTGACACGGGACCGGTGCCCGGGCTCGACGACGAGGCAGTCGACCTCGCCGACGTGCGGGGCCTGCCGCGTGCGCGGCGCGCGCTCGAGGTCGCAGCGGCCGGCTGGCACCACGTACTGCTCACCGGCCCGCCCGGTACCGGCAAGACGATGCTGGCGCGACGGCTCCCGACGATCCTGACGCCGCTCGACGCCGGCGAGGCGCTCGAGGTGACACGCATCCATTCGGTCGCCGGGCACTCGCCGCAGCACGGGCTGGCCCGGTACCGCCCGTTCCGGGCGCCCCATCACACGGCGTCGACCACCGCCCTGGTCGGGGGCGGGTCCGCCCGGCTGCGCCCCGGAGAGGTGACGCTCGCCCACCGCGGTTCGTTGTTCCTCGACGAGCTGGGCGAGTTCCCGCCGCAGGCGCTCGACGCGCTGCGCCAGCCGATCGAAGAGCACGTGGTGCGCATCTCGCGCCAAGCGATGTCGGTCGCGTTCCCGGCCGACTTCCTGCTCATCGCGTGCTCGAACCCGTGCCCGTGTGGGCGGGGCGGGCCGACCTGCGAGTGCACCGAGACGCAGCGCGCCCGCTACCGGCGCCGCCTCTCGCCGCCGCTGCTCGACCGTTTCGACCTACGCCTCGAGGTGCACCCGCCGGAGCCGGGCGACGGCGCGGGCGAGTCGTCGGCCGCGGTCCGCGAGCGCGTGGTCGACGCCGTGGCGCGCCAGCGTCGCCGGTACGCCGACCGGCCGTGGTCGCTCAACGCACACGTGCCCGCGGGCGCGTTGGCACGCGTGATCCCCCTGGCGGGCGACGCCGCCGACGCGTGGCGCTGGCGGCGTCGCTGCGAGAGGACGTCCCGTGAGCGCGGAACGCGCTCCTCTGGGTGGCGCGGAGGTCGCGGCGGCGACGCTGGTCTGTCTCCCCGACGTGGGGCCCAGCCGCCTGCGCGCCGTGCTCGACCGGTGGCCGGATCCGAACGCCGCTCTCGCCGCGGTGCGCGACGGCAAGGGTGGCGACGCGCTCCCGCCGGGCGGGCCGCCCTTCCGAGCCGACGATCGCGACGCGCTCGTACGCAATTGGGCGAGTGCCGCCCGCGCGCTCGATCTCGGGCCCGAGCTCAGGCGTCGGGGCACGGCCGTGGTGCGCCAGGAACACCCCGACTACCCGATCGGCGACGAGATCCCGGATCGGCCCGCGGTGCTGCTCGTCGAGGGCAGGGCGCCGGACGTTCTCGCGCGGCCGCGAGTCGCGATCGTCGGAACCCGGTCGGCGTCGGTGCACGGCCTGGCCGACGCACGCGACCTCGGCGCGTTCCTCGCCCGGTGCGGGATCACGGTGGTCAGCGGCCTGGCCATCGGGATCGACGGCGCCGCCCACCTGGGCGCGCTCGAGGCCGGCGGAGGCGTGGTCGGTGTGGTCGCGACGGGCCTCGACGTCGTGTACCCGCGCCGCCACGTCGTGCTGTTCGAACGCGTGCGCAGCGCCGGGGTGCTGCTGAGCGAGTCGGGATTCGGCGCGCGTGCGAACCGCTTCCGGTTCCCGATCCGCAACCGGATCATCGCCGCAATCGCCGACGTGGTCGTGGTCGTGGAGGCGACGCGGCGCGGCGGCGCCCGCATCACCGCCGACTACGGGCTCGAGTACGGGCGGCCCGTCCTCGTCGTCCCCGGCTCGCGCCGCAACCCGTCGGCCGAGGGCTGCAACGCGCTGCTCGCCGACGGGGCCCAACCGCTGCTCGATCCCGACGACGTGCTCGTCGCCCTCGGGATGACGCCGGGCTCGCGGCGAGGCTGGGGCGCGCCGCCGCCTCGACCGGCTCCCCGGGGGGACGGCGCGCGCGTCCTCGAGGCGTGCGGGGGCGAAGCAGCCAGCGTCGACCAACTGGTGAGCCGCGCCGCGCTCACACCCGAAGCCGTGACGATCGCGCTGCGTGATCTCGAGCGGCAGGGCTGGGTGGAACACCGGCGAGGCTGGTGGTGGCCCCGATGAGTCGGCGGCTACTCCCCTGTGAACTTCGGCTCGCGCTTCTGGAAGAACGCGACCATCGCCTCGGCCGTGTCTTTCGACGCGAAGTTCATCGCCTGCGCAGTGTCCTCGAACTCGAGTGCCTCGGCCATCGACACCGACATCGACTGGTTGAGCAGCCGTTTCGAGATCGCGAGCTGGACGGGTGGCAGCGCCGCGAGCCGGGCGGCGAGCTCTCCCGCGATCTTCGGGAGGTCGTCGGCCGGCACGACGCGGTTCACGATGCCGATTCGCTCCGCTTCGGCGGCGTCGATCACGTCGGCGAAGAACACGAGCTCCTTCGCCTTGTGGAGGCCTACGAGGCGGGGCAGAAGCCACGACCCGCCGAAGTCCACGTTGAGGCCGCGCTTGGAGAAGATCTCGGTGAAGCGGGCGCGCTCCGACGCCACGATGAGGTCGCAGCCGAGCGCGAGGTTCAGCCCTGCGCCGGCGGCGACGCCGTTGACGGCGGCGATGCTCGGCTGCGGCAGGTGGTGCAGTCGCAACGCGGCGCGTCCGACGACGCGCATCTCCCGGAACGTCGAACCGATGCCACCCCGATCCTGCAGATCGGGGTTGTCGCCCGGCGCGAGGTCGGCGCCGGAGCAGAAGCCGTCGCCTGCGCCGGTGATCACGAGCACGCGGTCGCTCGGCGTGTCGGCGACCTCGTCGAACACGTCGATGAGCTCACGCCACATCGGGCCGTTGATGGCGTTCTTCTTCTCCGGGCGGTTCAGCGTGACGGTCACGACGCCGTCGGCGCGTTCGACGAGGAGCGTTTCCATGCGGCCGCTACCGTAGCGCCGTGGGGTTCAACCCGTTCCGGAAGCAGGTTCGGCGATCGTCCGCCATCGCCATCGTCGTCGCCGCGTTCGTCGTGGTCGCGGCCCTGCTCGTGTGGGCGGTGCTCCCCCGCTGACCGCGGCCGCGCGTCGAGCGGCGACTCATTCGTCGAGACTGGTCTCGCGGACGTAGTCGGCGATTTCCCCGGCGACCTCGTGCAGCTCACGCTCGGGCGCGGGTTCGTCCGTGACCCGGGCCGACTGCATGCGGTCGAGCCGGAACGAGCGCCCGCCGCCGCGCAGGCGGCACCACGCCATGAGGTACCAGTGGTTCTCGGAGCCGGCGAGCCCGTATGGCTCGACCCGCCGGCGTTCGGTGCGCTGACCCGACCGGTCGACGTAATCCAGCTCGAGCACCTTGCGGTCGGCAACAGCCGTCTCGACCGCCCGCACCACCGGCGTCGCCTCGAGGTGCCCGCGCTGCTGCAGCAGGTGCACGCGCGCCACGAGCTCGCGTGCGCCTTCGCGGTTGGCGGCCGACATTGCGGCGACGAGCTTCCGCAGCGCCGACCGGGCGGCGTCGCCGAACGGGATCGGGCCGCTGGCTGCCAGCGCCACCGCCACCGCCGTCGCTTCGTCGGCGCTGAAGTTGAGCGGCGGGAGGCTCATCGACGGGTCGACGGAGTAGCCGCCGTTGGGGCCCGGCGTCGCCCAGATGGGGACGCCCGACTGCTGCAGCGACGAGATGTCGCGCTCGATCGTCCGCACGCTGACCTCGAAACGCTCGGCGAGATCACGCGCGGTCCGGGCTCGAGGCGCCGTCGCCCGCAGCACCTCGACCATCGCGTAGAGGCGGTCCGTGCGGTTCACGCCCGACAACCTGCCAGGATGGAATGTGAGCCGCCATCCGGGGTTGAATGAGGCATGACCAAGGGCCACAGCATCACCATCACCCCTGCCGACCGTCACGTCGAGATCGTCGTCAACGGCGAGAAGGTCGCCGAATCCGACCGGCCCGTCCTCCTCGAGGAGACCGGTCTTCCCACCCGCTACTACCTCCCCCGCGAGGACGTACGCGCCGACGCGCTCCGCCCCACTGCCACCGAGAGCGTGTGCCCGTTCAAGGGCCAGGCGTCGTATTGGTCGGTGGAAGCGGGCGGTGAGACGCACGACGACCTCGTGTGGAGCTACGAGTCGCCGATCCCCGATGCGGCGGGGATCACGGGCTTGCTCTCGTTCTTCAACGAGCGCGTCGACGTCCTCGTCGACGGCGAGAAGCTGCCGCAGCCTGAGTCGCCGTACTCGCGGTAGTCCTTC
>WNFV01007521.1_pt1 | contig 12550 bp, 13 predicted proteins | sample 5400101 | NCBI WGS metagenome assembly WNFV01 (sample SAMN13153361, study PRJNA577476) | soil metagenome | isolation source: 115 cm soil or saprolite under grassland replicate 1 | place: USA:California | collected 2016-06-15
TCATCCACACCGGCTGGGGCAAGCTCTACGGCAAGGACAACGCGCGCTTCGTGAAATCGACGCCGGGCGTGGGCGTCGCGGCGGCCGAATGGCTCGCGAAGCAGGATCCGCTGCTCGTCGGCTCGGACAACTGGCCGGTCGAGGTCGCGCCGAACCCCGACAAGGACCTGAGCCTGCCGGTGCACCAGATCTTCCTGGTCGTGAACGGCATCCACATCCTCGAGAACCTGAAGCTCGACGAGCTTGCCGCCAAGCGCGTGTACGAGTTCGCGTTCACGATGCAGCCGCTCAAGATCTACGGCGCTTCGGGCTCGACGGTGGCGCCCGCCGCGATCCGCTGATCGGTCTGCGCGAATTCCGCGCCCGTCGACGGATCCCTCGCGCGAAGGCTCACGCCGCCGTGAGCAGCAGGAAGCTCCCGTGGCCGAATGCCTCGCGCACCGCCTCGCCGCCGCGGCGGCGCAGCTCGCGGGTCTTGCCCGATTCGAGAGCTGGGGAAGCTCTGAATAACCCCTGATTTCGTCATTCCCGCGCAAGCGGGAATCCAGGAATTTCGGCCGCTTGCTGGATGCCCGCTTTCGCGGGCATGACGTCAATCAGAGCTTCCCTAGGCGAGGCGCTGCGGGGCCCCGATGATGAGTCCTTGCGCGAAATCCACTTCGATAAGACGCAGCTGCTCCAGCACCTCGCGGCTCTCGACGTACTCCGCGATGGTCTTGATGCCCATGGCGTGGCACTTCTGGTTGATCGATTCGGCTTTCTCCGAGGCGGCGAGCCCGCGGTTGATGTCCTTCACGATGCCGTAGGTGAACTTCACGAAATCGGGCTTCAAGGCCTTCAGCATGTTGAACGAGGCGTCGCTGCCGTCGAAGCCGGCGATGGTGAAGCGGCAGCCGGCGGGCTTCAGTTGCGCCTGGATGTTTTTCACCTGGTCGGAGTGAAGGAGAGCGGTGTCCCAGCCGAGCTCGAACGATAACGTCCCCTCGGGCAGCCCCGCGCTCTGGATGTTCTTGGCGACGAAGTCCGCGAATTTCGGCTCGCGCAGCGTGTCCTCGGAAAGGTTGACGCCGTTCGCGGGGACCGCCCAGCCGGGCTTCTGGGCGTGCGTTTCCTGAATCCAGCTCGTAAGGCGGCTCACCACCCAGCGGTCGACATAGGGCAGCAGCCGGTACTCCTGGAGCATGGGAAAGAACGTTCCCGGCGGAAGCAGCTTCTCCTCTTCCTCGCGAAAGCGGACCAGGATCTCCTGAAACGGCCGCTCGTTCCCGGCGGCGGCCAGTCGCAGGATCCTCTGGGCGTAGAGGACGAAGCCGCCCGTCTTCAGCGCCGCAACGAGCTTGTCGGCGATGTTCTTCTGGATCGTGCTTTCGTCGTCCATGAGCAGGGTCATTGTGCGTCGTCCCGTGCCGATCGTGGATTTTTTCCCGGCACGGAAGGACGCAAGAATCGTTCCTGAATCGGCGCCCGGGGTTGGCCGCGTGCGGCTGCGGTTTCGGGCCTCGGATGCGCCTCCGGTGCGAGCATGCTCTTACGCGAGCGGTATTCTGATCGCGGTGCGGCGGATGCAGCGGCATGGTGAAGTAGCCCGATCGCACGGGCTCGAATGTGCCGCATCGGAGCACGCTCGTCAACGCAGGCTGGAGGGCCGGCGCAACAAAAAGCCCCACCTCCATGCGGGCGGTGGGGCTTGCGGAGAACGGGACGGCTCAGGCCGGAACGGGCTCCTTCTCCTTGACGCTTCTATCGGGGGCGGCCGGCCTCGAGGGCACGGAGGACTGGTCCTGCCTCTTCATGTCGTCGGCCAGCTTTTTCCTGCGCGCTTCCTCGGTTTCGCGCGCTTTCCTGTACATCTCGTCGAACTCGTAGCACATAAGCGCTCCTTTCGTATCAAGCGACGGGCGGGTCTCCCTTGTCACGCCTTGGAGTTGTCGGTTCATGCTACGCCTCGCGCCCAGGAAGTTCAATGGGAGCAAATCGCGAAACGGCCCGGGCCGGTAAACCTGTGTTACCGTAACACAAGATTGCCCCTTTCCCACGCGATGAACGCGAATCCGATCGTAGCCATCCGGTTTGTTGCGCTTGCAGCCGGCGCGCTTTTCTTCGGCACGGCTATTGCGCAACGGCAGGCGTACCCTGCGAGGACGATCCGCCTGGTTGCGGGCACCTCGCCCGGCGGAATTACCGATTACCTTGCGCGCATGTCCGCCGAAGGTCTTGCGGGCCAGCTCGGCCAGCAGGTCGTGGTGGAGAACAAGGCCGGCGCCACCGGCAACGTCGCGATCGAACATGTCGCGAAGTCGTCTTCCGACGGCTACACGCTGCTGCTGGTCGCGGGCGGAAACGTCGTCATCACGCCGTTTCTGTACGGCTCGCTCGCGTTCGATCCGCTGAACGATATCGTTCCCGTATTCAACGTCGCCGGCGCGCCGCAGCTCCTCGTCGTGCCGGGGTCGCTTCCGGTGAAGGACCTGCGCGATTTCATCGCGCTCGTCAACGCGAATCCGGGAAAGATGAACTATGCCTCCGCCGGGCTGGGGAGCACCACGCATCTCGCCGCCGATCACTTCGCGCGGCTCGCGGGGGTGCAGATGGTGCATGTTCCCTACAAGGGCACGGGGCCGGCCCTCACCGATCTCGTGGCCGGCCGCGTGCAGATGCTTTCGGTGGGCTTCGGGCCGGTTCAGGTCCATCTGAAGGGCGGCGCACTCAAGGCGCTCGCGGCGGCCTCTAAAACGCGCCTCGCCGCGGCCCCGGACGTGCCGACCTCGGCCGAAGCGGGACTCCCCGGCTGGGAGATGACGACCTGGTTCGGAATCTTCGCGCCGAAAGGCACGAGCCCCGAAATCGTGCGCCTGCTCAATGCGAAAATGCAGGCGGTGATCGACGATCCGAAGGCGAAAAAGCGCATGCTCGATTCGGGCATCGAGCCGATCGGCGGACCGGAGCAGGCGTTCGCCGAGCGGGTTCGCTCGGACTATCGCGCCTGGGAGCGGGTGGTCAGGGCTTCCGGGGTGAAACTCGATTGAACCTGAAGGGACGAGAATGAAAATCTGCCACTACAACGAATACCAGGTGGGGGCGGTGATCGCGGACCGGGTTCATCCGCTCGGCGAAACGCTCATCAAGGCGGGGCACCTCAAGCCCGGCTACACGATGCTCGAAGCGATCACGGTGCTTGCGAACGAGCCCGCCGCCATGAAGTGCGCGCGTTTCTCCGCGCAGAGCAGCTCGTCCGCACCTATCGCCTCGGTGAGACTGCTCGCGCCGATTCTCAATCCGCCCGCGATCTGGGCTGCGGCGGCGAACTACAAGGCGCACCAGGCGGAGATGCGCGAAAAAATGGGCTCCTCCGACCGCTCGGCCCTGAGCAAGGACGAGCTGATGGCGGAGTTCTTCCTCAAGCCCGCCTCTTCCATCGTCGGCCCGGGCGGCCCGGTCATCCTGCCGAAGATCTCGAAGGACGTGGATTTCGAATGCGAGCTGTGCGCGGTGATCGGAAAGACCGCGCGCCACGTCGGCGAAGAGCAGGCTCTCGATCACGTTTTCGGCTACACCATTCTCTGGGACTTCAGCCAGCGCGATCCCTGGGGCCGCGGCAGGCAGAACACGCGCAACATCCGCAAGGGCTTCGACACCTTCACGGGCCTGGGGCCCTGGATCGTCACGCGCGACGAGATCGACGATCCCCAGGATCTCGCGATCCGCGTCGAGCAGAACGGCAAGCCCGCAATGAGCGCGCACACCGGCGACATGATCTGCACTCTGCGCGAGCACATCCGCTTTCTCTCGGGCGTGACGACGCTCAAGGCCGGCGTGCTCATCACGACCGGCACGCCGGCGGGCGTGGCGAAGCTCGCCGACGGCGACCACCTCAGGGGCAGCATCGAGAAAATCGGCGAGATGGAGGTCGAAGTCCGGGCCGAGCGCTAGCGGCGCGGGCCGCAGAAAGACCGATCACGCGAGCGCTACGGAAGTGAGACTTCCGCTTCGGGGTGCCTCAGTGCATCTCCCGGAAGCGATCCTGAGGTCAAGCAACGCGTCGCGCATGGGTTATTTCGCGACGCTCGACCGGCCGTACCTGCGTTCGCTCCAGTGTAACCACGGCTACTGTTTCTCCGTCCAGCGAAACGAACTCCACCTCAAAAGCCCCGCCCTCGCGATATACATGCACGACCGTGCCGACATCGCCGGCAGCAAGCTTCTCGTCAACCAGGTTCGCCGTAAGGACAACACGGTCATGCTCTTTGATTGCGTTCATGTTCGCTCCTACAAAGGATAAGCCGTGATAAATCGCGGCGGATTCCCCGTCTCGATGATCCACACTGTGCGCACCCGTGGCGTTCGGCCATCGGGAGCCGATATCAACCCGTCCACAGTGTAGCGTGTCCCATGCACCGACTCCACGACCGTGGTCACCGGGTTCGAAATCCCCACGGCTCGCAAGGCCGCACCAAGCAGTTCCCACTGTTCCGACTTGAATCCGAAGCTCATAAAAAACGCCGCCTTGCCACGGCCGTCAGGATGCGTCGAGGAAAGCAGATAGTCCGTGATCTTGGCGCGATCGACATATGCCCGCTCGCCGTCAGGAAGCATCATGGTCCAGACTTCTTACCACATGATAGGCTAAGCTGGCCGTCGCCAGTTACTTGCTTGGAGCCCCCGGCTCGCCGCGCGATCGTAACGATGCCCGCGGGGACTGCTTTGGCGTAAACTCGCGAAGGGCAGCCGAACAAGACCCGATGAAATCGTCCTGCGCCGCGTCGAGCAGAGGGAGCATGCCCAGGCGCAGCATCGCCGCCGGAATTCTCTTCGGTCTCTTAGCGACGCTCGCGCTTGTCCCTTCGACGGGCTCGGGACAGGCGTATCCGAACCGCGCGATCCGGCTCATCGTCGACACGTCTCCGGGAGGAATCACCGACCTCCTCGGGCGCCTCTCCGCCGAGGGCCTCGCGCACAAGCTCGGCCAGGCGGTCGTGGTCGAGAACAGGCCGGGCGCCTCGGGCAACGTCGCGATCGATTTCGTCGTGCGCTCGCCCGCCGACGGCCACACGCTGATGATCTGCGCGGGCGGCAACCTCGTCGTCAAGCCGTTTCTCGAGCACGCGCTGTCCTTCGATCCGATGAACGACCTCGCCCCGGTGTTCAACGTCGCCGAGGCGCCGCACATTATGGTCGTTCCGGCTTCACTTGCGGTGAATACGCTCTGGGAGTTGATCGCCCACGCGAAGGCAAATCCCGGGAAGGTCTATTACGGCTCCGCGGGCATCGGCAGTCCGCCCCATCTTTCGGTCGAGCTGTTCGCGCGCCAAGCGGGCGTGAAGCTCGTGCACGTTCCTTACAAGGGCGTGGGGAACGCGCTTCCCGACATGATTTCCGGCCGCGTGCAGGTGATGTCGATAAGTCTCGGCTCGGCGCGGCCGTACTTGAAGAGCGGCCAAATCAGGGCGCTCGCCGCGGGCGCGAAGCACCGGCTCGCTGGGCTGCCCGAGGTGCCGACCTCGGCCGAAGCCGGCGTGCCGGGCTGGGAGATGAGCGCCTGGTTCGGCATTTTCGCCCCGAAGGAAACGCCGCCCGCAATCCTGCGCCTGCTGAACGAGCGGATGCAGGCGGTCATCGACGACCCGAAGACGAGGCAAAGACTGCTCGAGATCGGCGCCGAGCCCGTCGGCGGGTCGGTCGAATCGTTCTCCGAGCGGTTTCGCTCCGACTACCGGATGTGGGGGCAGGTCATCAGGGAATCGGGCATCAAGCTCGAGTGAGCACGATGGCACGGTCCGCGCTCAAGACGAGGTTCATCTCGCACGGCACGCTCGGCTCGAAGGATCTCGAGGCGACGCGCCGGTTCTACGAGGAGTTTCTCGGGCTGGAAGTGGTGCGCACCAGCCCCGTTTCGCTCATGATCCGGCTCGGCGGCGAGCACGTGTACGCCGTCGTGTACACGAAGAAGAAAGAGCCCATGGCGCGCATCTACCACAACGGCCTGGACGTCGACACCGACGCCGAGGTGGACGAGGCCTGGCGGCTGTGCAAAGAGCAGGCGGCGAAATGGGGCCTGCACGACATCGGGAAACCTTCGGCCCGCCACGGCACCTACAGCTTCCTTTTCTGGGACGCCGACGACAACGCCTGGGAGATCCTCTCCAATCCGAGAGGCGGCTACACCTGGATCTTCGAGCAGGGCGATCTCGCGGGCCGGGGACATTTCGAGCGCGGCTTCCGCCACAGGCGGCCGGATGCGAAGAAGGGGACGGCATGAGGGCCGCTCGCTCCATGAACGCGCTGCGTCGCGACGTGGCGCTCGCCAATCGGATCATCGAGCGCTTCGGGCTCTCCAACGCCTTCGGGCACGTGAGCGCCCGCATCCCGGGCACCGACACCTTCTACTTCCCGACGCGGCGCTCACCCGGCCTCGCGAGCGCGGGCAAGCTGCTGGTCCTCGACACAGAGGGCAAGATCCTCTCCGGGAAGGGGACGCCGAACAGCGAGCTGTGGATCCACGCGCGCATTTACGCCGCGCGGCCCGACGTGGGCGGGGTGGTGCACGCGCACCCGCCGGCCAGCGTTTGTCTCACGCAGATCGGGCAGCCGCATCGCGTCGTGCACAACCAGGGCGGGGCGTTCCACGCGGGCGTGCCCGAATTCGAGCGCATCGGCCTTATCCGCACCCGCGAGCTGGGCGACCTGCTCGCGCGCAAGCTCGGCTCAGGGATCGCCGTGATGATGCGCGGCCACGGCATCACCACCGCGCTTCTCGACGTGCGCGCGGCGACCGTCGCTGCGTGCCTGCTGGAGGAGAGCGCAGGAATGCAGCTGCGCATGCTCGCCGCCTCGGGCGGGGACCCCGCGCGGATCCGGGTTTATTCCCGCGAGGAGGCCGAAAGCCTGGGCGACCAGATCGGCCCGAAGGTGGTCGAGCGGGTCTGGGAGTACTGCTCCATTGCGGCCGAAGCAAGGCCTCTCGGCCGCCGGCTCAAACCGTGATCGAGCGCGCGATTTCCTAGATTTTTATCGGCAGCGAGCGCACGCGCTTGCCGGTCGCGGCGGCGAGCGCGTTCGCCACCGCGGGTGCGATGACCGGAGTCGAGGGCTCGCCGACACCCGTGGGCTTCTCGTTCGAGCGCACGATGTACACGCCGATCCGCGGCATCTCGTTCATGCGCAGCGGCATGTAGTCGTGGAAATTCGACTGCTCGACCACGCCGTCCTTGAGCGTGATCGCGCCGTACTTCGCCGCGGTCAGCCCGTACGCGATGCCGCTTTCCATCTGCGCGCGGATCACGTCCGGGTTGACCGCCACGCCGCAGTCCACCGCGCACATGACGCGGTCCACGCGGGACTCGCCGTCGGGCCTGACCGTCACCTCGGCGACCTGCGCGACGACGGTGTTGAAGGACTCGTGCACCGCGATTCCGCGCCCGCGCCGGTCTCCAGAGCGCATCGGCGCGAGCGGCAGGGTCCAGTCGGCTTCGGTCGCCGCGAGCTCCAGCGCCGCGCGGTGGCGCGGGTGGTTCGCAAGGAGCGTCCGGCGCAGCTGATACGGGTCCTTGCGCGCCGCGGCGGCGAGCTCGTCCAAGAAGGTCTCGGTCGAGAACGCGGTGTGGGTCGAGCCCACCGAGCGCCACCACTGCACCGGCACGCCCACCTTCGGCGAATGGAGCTCGACGCCGAGGTTGGGAATCGCGTAGGGCAGGTTGGCGGCGCCCTCGACCGAGGTGGCGTCGATGCCGTCCTTTACCATCATGCTCTCGAAGGCGGTGCCGGCGAGGATCGACTGCCCGACGATCCTGTGCTGCCAGGCGACGATGTTCCCTTGAGCGTCGAGCCCCGCCTTCAGCGCGTGGAAATACATCGGGCGGTAGTAACCCGCGCGCGTGTCGTCCTCGCGCGTCCACACGAGCTTCACCGGAGCGCGGCCGTCGATCGCTTTCGCGATCGCGGCGGCCTCGACGACGTAATCGGCGTGCGGGTTGGCGCGCCGGCCGAAGCTCCCGCCGGCGTAGAGCATGTTGAGCTTCACCTGCTCGGGCTTGAGGCCCAGCACCGCGGCGACCGCGCCCTGGTCGATCGACTGGAACTGCTCGCCGTTCCAGATCTCGCAAGCGTCGGGTGCGAGCTGCACCACGCAGTTCATCGGTTCCATGCAGGCGTGCGCGAGGTAGGGAAACTCGTAGGCGGCCTCGAGCGTTCTCGCCGCCGAAGCGAACGCCGCGTCAAGGTCGCCCTCCTTCCTCGCGGGCAGGCCCGGCGTTGCGGCGAGGCGCTTGTATTCGGCCATGATCTCGCTCGATCCGAGCCTGAAGGCTCCGGTCTCGTCCCAATCGACGCCGAGCGCGTCGCGTCCTTTTTTCGCCGACCAGAAATCGTTCGCGAGCACCGCCACGCCCTGCGGGATCGCCACCACGTCGACCACGCCCTTGACCGTTTTCGCTCTCGCCGCGTCGAACGATTTCACCTTCGCGCCGAAGCGCGGCGGATGCGCGACGAGCGCGGTCAGCATCCCGGGGAGCTTCACGTCCTGCGTGAAGACCGCCGTGCCGGTGGACTTGGCCCGGCTGTCCGTGCGCGGCGTGCGCCGGCCGATGTACGCGAAATCCTTGGCGTCCTTCAACTTCACTTCCTGCGGAACCGGCAGCTTCGCCGCGCCGGCTGCGAGCTGGCCGAACGTCGCCTTGCGGCCCGAGAGCGGGTGCGTCACGACGCCGCGCGCGACGGTGATCGACTCGGCTCCCACGTTCCAGCGGCCGGCCGCGGCCGAGACGAGCATCGCGCGCGCGGCCGCCCCGGCCTTGCGCATCTGCTCGTAGGAGTTGGCGAGCGCGGTGCTGCCGCCCGTGCCCTGCATCTGGCCGAAGAAGAGGTTGTTGTAGCGGCTCGCGTCCGCGGGCGCGCCCTCGACGCGGATCTGGCTCCAGTCGGCGTCGAGCTCGTCGGCGACGAGCGTCGGCAGCCCCGTATACGTACCCTGGCCCATCTCGAGGTGCTTCACGATCACGGTGACGGTGTTGTCCGCGCCGATGCGGACAAACGCGTTCGGCTCGAACGCGCCGCCGCCCGCTTGTCCCGGGCCGCCCTGGGCGAACGCGCCCGGGGCGGCGATGCCGAGGGTGAGCCCCGCGCCCGCCTTGAGGAAGTCGCGACGGCTCAAGTTGACGATCTCGAATCGGTTCATGTGCCTCTCCTATCTCACTTCACGTTCCGCGCCGCGGTCCTGATCGCGGCGCGGATGCGGTTGTAGGTGCCGCAGCGGCAGACGTTGCCGCTCATCGCGGCCTCGATCTCGGCGTCGGTCGGCCGCTTCACCTTCGCGAGCAGCGCCGCCGCGCTCATGATCTGCCCGGACTGGCAGTAGCCGCACTGCGGCACGTCGCTCGCGATCCAGGCCTCCTGCACCGCCTTGCCTTCCTTGGTCGCGCCTATCCCCTCGATGGTGGTGATCTGCCTCTTGGCCGCGGCGCTCACGCTCGTCGAGCAGGAGCGCGCGGGCTCGCCGTTCAGGTGCACGGTGCAGGCGCCGCAGAGCGCCATGCCGCAGCCGTACTTGGTGCCGGTCATGTCGAGATGGTCGCGCAGCACCCACAAAAGAGGCGTGTCCGGATCGGCGTCCACCTGCATGCGCTTGCCGTTGACGTTCAGGGTAATCATCGAAGAACTCCTAAAGGGGAAATCCGCGACGCTATTTTCTGCTTTGCCGGCGGTTTTGTGTAGTGGGCGCCGGCGATGCGCAAGGTGCGCGAGAGGCTGGGATGGGAAGCGGGAAACGAGCGCCGCAGCACGCGCGGAGAAACGGGGCGCGCGGCGGGCCCGAAACGAAGCTTTGCGTGCGGCGTCGCCTTGCCTAGTGGTGCGACGCCGTCGTTACGTTGTTGGACAGAGCCGCGGCCAGTCCCGCGGCCACGGATGCTGCGACCACGGCAACCACGGTCGATCCGGTTCCGGTTGTGGCTGCCGGAAGCGCGCCCTGCGACGCGCGTCCGGTCGGGGCCGCTTGAGCCACGACCAAGGGTTCCCGGGCCGGGGCAGGCGCAACTTGCGCGAAGGCATGGCCCGCGCAGGCCAGCGAAACGATCAGGACCGGTAGCGTTTTCACCTGTTCTCCCGTTTCCAGAGGGTCGGAGACCCGGATTCGCCGGATTATAGGCTTCGTCTTCGCGCTTAAGAAGGGGCGGGTGCCTCTCAAAGACGACGACGCCCCGTTCGGACGTGAAATAGTGCCGATCAGCCCCTGCCCGAGCGCCGGCGCTTTGCGGTCGTTCCCCGGGGAGCGCGCGCGGCGCGACGGCTCACGGGGCGGTCGTGCCCGCGATTCACGCTCCCTGCCGCCTTTTCCGCGAGCACCGGATACAGCGACAGGGCCGTCCGGAAAAAGATCCAGTCCTGGTCCTCGCTCGAAAGAAACGCCAGCGCCTCGCGCGCCTCGGCGAGAACGCCGGCGAGCGTCCCTTCCGAGGCGGGGTAGTTCGAGCCCCAGGCGATGCGCGACGCGCCGAACTTCTCGACCAGGCGTCCGAAAAAACTCCCCGGCGTCGCTCTTCCCCGGCTCGACTCGCGCACGTTGTGGGTCGTGAGCTTCAGGAAAAGCTTGGGATAGAGCCTGAGCGAGAACAGGCTCGAGGCGGCGCCGTAAGGCGGCCCGTCGTCGAGCATCGGCCGCGCCATGTGGTCGAGGACGATCCGCACTTTCGGGAAGCGCTCGAGCACCGTCACGAGCTGGGGCAGACCCGCCGCGCGCAACTGCACGCATACCGGGATGCCGGCTTCGCTCACGCATTCCCAGGCGGGAAACGAGCGCGGGTCGTCGAGCCTCAGGTCCTTTGCAGCGGCGGTCTCGCCCGCGATGAACACGCGCATACCCTTCAGTCGCTTTCTCATCCAGTGCCCGATCCGATTCGGAGCGTCGGGCTGGGTCACATCGACCGTGAACACGCCGGTGAAACGCTCCGGGTGCGCGGCGACGGCGTCGGCGAGGTAGGAGTTGTCGTAGCCGTAGCAGGTCGAGGCCTGGACGAGCGCCGCCCTGGCGATGCCCGCCTCGTCCATGTCGGCGATCATTCTTTCGAAACTCACCGGGCGCTCGCGCGACCAGTCCGACTGGTGCCCGCCCAGCGGCGTGAGCGGGTAGCGCTTGGTGTCGGGCGCGATCACGTGCGCATGGGTGTCTATTACCCGTCCTTGCATCTCTTTTCCCCCGTTTTTGTTATTGAGCGTTCCATGCCGTCACGCGCCCTCATTCGATGCGCCCCACGGCTTTCACCACCTTGGCCATGTCCTCGTAGTCCTCGCGGATGAGCCGCTCGAACGCCACGGGGCTCAAGGGGCGCGGCTCGACGCCCTGGCTCGCGAGCCGCCCGAGGATCACGGGGTCTTTGAGCAGCTTTCCCACTTGCGCGTTGATGTGCTCGATGACGGATTTGGGCGTGCGCGCCGGCGCGAGCAGCCCGAACCACGAGTCGAACCCGTATCCGGGAACGCCGCTCGCCGCGATCGCCGGCACCCCGGGCAGGAACGGCGAGCGGCCGCGCGAGGTGACCCCGAGGAGGCGGATGCGATCGTCCCTCGCGAAGGGGATCGCGCCGACGTTAGGGACGATCACCGCGTGCGAGCGCGCGGCGAGCACGTCGTTGGTCGCGTCCGCCGTGGACTTGAACGGGATGTGCACCATGTCCAGCTTCGAGAGGCTCGCGAAATACGCCATCGCGAGGTGGCCCGAGCTGCCGTGGCCGGCCGATGCGTAGTTGAGCTTTCCGGGATTCGCTCTCGCGTACCCGAGGAGCTCGGCGACGTTCTTCGCCGGAACCGCCGCGCTCGCCATCAGCACGTAGCTCTGCATGCCGATGTTGGCGACGCCCGCGAAATCGCGGATCGGATCGTACGTCGGGATCGCGCCGAGCAGCGCCGTGACGTTGTGGCTCGAGGCGGCGAAGATGAGCGTCTGGCCGTCGGGCGCCGCTCTGGCCACGCTCGCCGTGCCGATCGCGCCGCCCGCTCCGGGGCGGTTGTCGATGATCGCCGTCTGCCCGAGCGCCGCGCCCAGCTCGCTGTAGAAGGTGCGCGCCAGCACCTCGCGCGCGCCGCCCGCGGCGAACGGCACGACGATCCGCATCACCTTGCCGCCCGGCTGCGCCGCCGCGGGCGCGACGAGCGCGACGCACGCGAGCGTTGCGCCTATCCGTCTCCAGCCTTCCATGGCGAGACTTTAACATCTTGCCGCCGGCCGGCGGGAGACGAGACTATACTTCCCTGGTGCCGCAGCCCGTAGTTTCGTAGCCCACTCATGCGCGAGCAGGCTCTCGTGCTTTTCTCCGGCGGGCAGGACTCGACGACCTGCCTCGCCTGGGCGCTCGCGAATTTCGCTCGCGTCGAGACGGTCGGCTTCCGCTACGGCCAGCGCCACGCGGTGGAGCTCGGCTGCCGGCCGGTGATCGTCGCGGAGCTGCGCAAGCGCTTCCCCGCGTGGGCGAGGAAGCTCGGCGAGGACCACGTGCTCGATCTGGATGTGATTCCCTCGCTCGGCGCGACCGCCATGACGCATGACATCGCGATCAGGATGACC
>WNFV01008063.1_pt1 | contig 12550 bp, 13 predicted proteins | sample 5400101 | NCBI WGS metagenome assembly WNFV01 (sample SAMN13153361, study PRJNA577476) | soil metagenome | isolation source: 115 cm soil or saprolite under grassland replicate 1 | place: USA:California | collected 2016-06-15
TCGGCCGCGTTCTTGCGACTCACGCTCCCGCCGTAGAGGACGCGGGTCGCGTCCGCCCTGTGGGATTTGAGCCACACGCGAATCTCGCGGTGCACGGCGGCGGCATCGGTGGGTGTCGCGTTCCGACCGGTGCCGATCGCCCAGACCGGCTCGTACGCGACGGTCACCTTGGCGAGCGCGGCGCCGTTCAGCCCCTCCAACGCGGCGCCGAGCTGCCGCGTGACGACCGCCATAGTGTCCCCCGCCTCGCGTTCGGCCAACGTCTCGCCGACGCACAGCACCGGGAGCAGCTCCGCCGCCAGCACGGCGCCCACTTTCTTGCCGGTCTCCGCGTCGGTCTCACCGAACACGTGCCGCCGCTCGGAGTGACCCACAAGAGCCGCCCGCGCGCCCGCCGCCGCCGCGAGCGGGACGGACACGGCGCCGGTGAACGCTCCCTTCGCCTCCCAGTGGACGTCCTGGGCGCCCACCAGGCAGCCCGGTCGCCCGCTGAGCGCCTGAGCGACCGCCTCGATCGAAACCGCCGGCGGAAAGAACCAGACCTCCCTGCCGTCTGGCACCCCCCGCCCGTGAGCCATGAGCGTCTTGAGATACTCGCGAGCCTCCCCTGGGCCCAGGTGCATCTTCCAGTTGGCCGCGAAGACCAGGGGCCTCACGCGTCCTCGAGCGCGGCGACGCCCGGCAGGACCTTGCCTTCCAGGAACTCGAGCGACGCCCCTCCCCCGGTCGAGACGTGGGTCAGCTTGTCTTCGAGTCCCGCCACCGCGGCGGCCGAGTCGCCTCCGCCGACGATGGTGACGGCGCCCTTGCCGCGGGCAGCCACGAGCGCGTCCGCGACCGCGCGCGTTCCGGCGTCGAACGGCGGTGTCTCGAACACGCCCATCGGCCCGTTCCAAACGATCGTCTTGGCGCGCAGCAGGCGGGCGCGGAAGTCGTGCCGGGTGGCGGCATCGATGTCATATACCGCCCAGCCGTCCGGGATCTGGTCGACCGGTACCTCGCGGTGTTCCGCGGCGCGCGGCAGGGAGGGCGCGATCACGGCGCCGCGCGGCAGGATCAGCTTCGGGCCGCTCTTGGCGAGCAGCGCCTTGGCGAGCGCCACGCGGTCCGGCTCGACGAGCGACGTGCCGACGGGGAGGCCCATCGCGACAAGGAAGGTGCAGGCCATCGCGCCGCCGATCAGGATCTCGTCCACGCGCGGGAGCAGGGCCTCGATCACATCGATCTTGCCCGAGATCTTGGCGCCTCCGAGCACCGCCACGAAGGGGCGCTTCGGGTGAGCTAGCGCGTCGCCGAGATAGGTCAGCTCCTTCTCCATCAGGAATCCGGCGACGGCGGGCTTGAGCAAGTGCGCCACCGCCTCCGTCGAGGCGTGCGCGCGGTGCGCCGACCCGAACGCGTCGTTCACGTAGAAGTCGCCGAGCGCGGCGAAGACGCGGGCGAGCGCCGGATCGTTGTCCTCTTCCCCGGGCCAGAACCGGGTGTTCTCGACGAGCGCGACACCCCCGCGGGGCAGGCGCCGTGTCGAAGGGACGCCGGCGGCCGGGTCGGGAATGAACTCGACCGGGGCGCCCAGCAAGCGTTCGAGGTCTCGGGTCACTTGACGCAGGGAGTACTTCGGGTCGGGGCCACCCTTGGGACGCCCCAGGTGGGACAGGAGGACGACGCGGGCACCCTTCTCGCGCAGGTAGGTGATCGTGGGGAGTGCGGCGCGCAGCCGGGTGTCGTCGGCGACGCTCCCGTCCTTCAGGGGGACGTTGAAATCCACGCGCACCAACGCGCGTTTGCCGTCCAGCGCTGCGGCCGGCAAATCGCGGAGGCTGCGTTTGCTCACCGCCTGCGCCCGAGGTAGGCGAGCAGGTCGACGCAGCGCGCCGAGTACCCCATCTCGTTGTCGTACCACGACGAGACGTGCACCAGGGTGCCGTCGATCACGTTGGTGGACATCGCATCCACCACGCTGGAGTAGAGGCTGCCGATGTAGTCCACCGACACGAGCGGCTCGTCCGAGACCTCGAGGATGCCCTTGAGCGCGCCCTGCGCCGCGCGCTTGAAGGCGCCGTTCACCTCGTCGATCGTGGTCTTCTTCTCGACCTCGGCGGTGAGGTCCACGATGGAGACGTCCGGCGTCGGCACGCGGAGCGAGACGCCGTCGATCTTCCCTTTCACCTCGGGCAGCACCAGGCCCGTCGCCTTCGCCGCGCCCGTCGTGGTGGGGATGATGCTCAGGGCCGCCGCCCGCGCCCGCCGCAGGTCCTTGTGCGGGAGATCGAGAATCTGCTGGTCGTTGGTGTAGCTGTGCACGGTCGTCATGAAGCCGTGCTTGAACCCCCACTGGTCCATCACGACCTTCACGACCGGCACGAGACAGTTCGTGGTGCAGGACGCGTTGGAGATGACGTGGTGCTTGGCGGGGTCGTACTTTTCGTGATTCACCCCCATGACGATCGTGATGTCCTCGCCTTTGGCGGGCGCCGAGATGACGACCTTCTTCGCGCCGGCGGTGAGATGTTTCGCCGCCGCGTCGCGGTCGGTGAACCGCCCGGTGCTCTCGAGCACGAGCTCCACGCCCAGGCTGCTCCACGGGAGCTTCTCCGGCTCCTTGAGGGCGAAGACTTTGATCTCTCGTCCGTTCACGACCAGCGCGTCACCCTTCGCCTCGACCGTGCCCGGGAAGCGGCCGTGGACCGAGTCGTACTTGAGCAGGTGGGCGAGCGTCTTGGTGTCGGTGATGTCGTTCACCGCCACGAACTCGAGGTCCTCCTGCTTCGCCAGCATTGCCGCACGCACTACGTTGCGGCCGATGCGCCCGAACCCGTTGATCCCTACCCGAACCGCCATTGAGCAGCTCCCTCTCTAGGTGAAATCCGGAATGACCGCGCGCCCGAAGGTGACGCCGTACACGCGCTGCGCGCCGGCCTGCTCCAGCGCCCGGGCCGCCTCGGCCAGTGTGGCGCCGGTGGTGAAGACGTCGTCGACGAGAATCAACCCGGAAGTCGGAACGCGGAACGCGGAACTGTTCCGCGTTCCCACTTCCGCGTTCCGCGTTGCAAACGCCCCCGCCACGTTCGCCAGCCGGGTCTCCGGTGTCAACGCCGTCTGCGTGGCGGTCTCGCGCACCCGCGACAGCAGGTCGCTCCTGACCGGGAGCTGCCAGCGTCGGCCCAGCGCCGCCGCCAACCACTCACTCTGGTTGTAGCCGCGCTGCCGCAGCCGCCGGGCGGCGAGAGGGATCGGGACGAGCACCGACGGTTCGTCGCCGGCGGGCGCCGGCCGGGCCATCACGGCCGCCAGGTCGTCGGCGATGCGCGGCAGGCCGCGGTACTTGAGTGCGTGGACCGCCTCTCGCGCCCCCGCTGTGAGCCACACGGCCGAGCGGACCACCTGGAGCGCCGCCGGCCACGTCGCGCACAGGCGGCAGGGACCGAAGTGCGGCTCGGGCTGGCCGCAGCGCTCACACCAGGGCGGGCGGACTGGCCGCCACCGATGGCGACACACGGGGCAGACGATCCGGTCCGCGTCCCCCCCCCCCCCCCCGAGCAGGCCGTGGCACAGCAGGCACTCGGCGGGAAGGAGGAGCTGTTCGAGGGCGACGGTGCTACGCACGGAGCGCGCGCTCGACCGCCGCGCGCATCACGTCTACGGGGGCGGCGGTCCCGGGAAAGAACCGCTCGAACGCCGCGGCGCCCTGCTGCACCAGCATCTCGCGCCCGTCGCGCGCCGTGACGCCCTGGGCACGCATCGCCCGGACCCAGCGCGTCTCGCCGCGGGCGTACACCAGGTCGAGCGCGACGCGCACGTTCCGTCCCCGGAGGTCCTTGGGATCGATGGGGAGCGGATCCCGTTCCGCGAGCCCCAGGGGTGTCGCATTGATCACCGCATCTACCTCCACCGGGCCGTGGGCGGCTTCGGCGCGGGCGCCGAGCTGTGTGGCCCAGGCGACGAACTCCTGCGCGCGGTCAGGGTGACGGGAGCGCACGCGCAGCGTCGCCCCCGCGTCCGCGGCCGCCACGGCCACCGCGCGCGCCGCGCCCCCGGTGCCGAGCAGCAGCCAGCGGCCGCCGTTGACGCCGAGATCGCACAGCGCCGCGCGCACACCGGGTACATCGGTGTTGTCGCCCACCAGCGTGCCGTCCTCGGTCCAGAACGTATTACACGCCCGCGCGCGCACACAGGCATCCGTTTTTCGCGTGACGGACCGTTCCACCGCCTCCTTGTGCGGCAGCGTCACGTTCCCCGCGGCGCCCGCGGCCGCCAGCGCTGCGAGCGCCGCGGGCAGCGCCGCCGGGGGCGTGCGGAGCGCGACGTACACCGCGTTGAGGCCGAGCGCCCGGCAGGCGGCATTGTGCATCGCCGGGGACAAGGTGTGAGCCACGGGGTCCCCGAGGATCACGAGGAGGCGGGTGTTAGCGCCGATCTCCACGCTGTCCTTCCGTGGCGAGCCGCTCGACGACGGCCGCGATCAGCGCGTCGAGCTCCGCGCAGGTGTCGCGATACACGTCGAGATCGCCGCCGAACGGATCGCTCACCTCCGCATCGTTCCCCTCACGGCCGGCGTACTCCCCCAGCACGAACACGCGCCCCTCGCCCCCCAGCTCATCGACCCGCGCGCGGTGATGGCGGGCCATCGTGAGGATCAGATCGGCCTGCTCGACCAGCTCGCGCGTCAGCAGGCGGGCGCGGTGCCCGGAAAGGTCGAGCCCGCGCTCGAGCCCGACTAGGTACGCTCCCTCCGAGGCGGGCGCGCCGTCCCACGCCCCCGTGCCCGCGGAGGTCACAGTTACGCCCTCGATACCGCGGGTCTGAAGGGCCCGAAGGAGCAGTGCCTCCGCCAGCGGGCTGCGGCAGATGTTGCCGGTGCAGACGAGCAGGACGTGCTTGATCACGGTGCGAGATGCCCCACGGCGCGGCGCAGCGCTCCGACGGTCACGGCCCCGTCCCGGATCAGCCGCGCGGTCGGCCGCGTGCAGTCCACGACGGTCGACGGCGGCCGGTTCCCCAAGACGCCGCCGTCGAGGATCCACAAGCGTCCGGCGTCGACCGCGTCGGCGAAGTCGCGGGCGATGGCCGCCGCGCCGGGCGCCGGCTGGCTGCCGGGAAGGTTCGCCGACGTCGACGTGAGGGGTTCGCCCAGCGCCTCCACCAGGTGCGCGATCGCCCGGTGCGATGTCCAGCGCACCGCGATCCCTCCCTCGGGGCCCCGCAGCAGGTCGGGGAGGCGCCCTGAGCCGCCGGGCAGGACCAAGGTCAGGGGCCCCGGCCAGAAGGCGCGCGCCAGCGCGTCCGCGGACTCGTTGAACGCGAGTCCCTGCGCTTCCGCCATCGCACGGTCGCTCACCAAGAGAAGGAAGGGCTTACCGGGGGCCCGGCCCTTGAGCGCCGCCAGCGCCGCCACATCCGCGTCCACGGCGCGCGAGCCGAGTCCGTACACGGTCTCCGTGGGATAGGCGAGCAGCCCGCCTCCGCGCAGATGCGTGACCACGCGCGGAACGGCGGCCGCCACGTCCGGGTCGCTGCGGAAGGGCACCGGCTTCACTGCAGCTCACGCGCCAGCGCCTCAGCGATCCGGAAGTCGTCGGCGGTCGTGACCTTCACGTTGTGCGGCGAATCAGTCACGACCTCGACCGGGAACCCGGCGCGCTCGCAGACTTCGGCATCGTCGGTCGGCGGGTCCCGTGTGACGAGTTGGGCGTAGGCGGTATCGAGCATCGCCCGCGGGAATCCCTGGGGTGTTTGGGCCCGCCAGAGATGATCGCGCGCGACGGTTTTCGCTATCCGGTGCTCTTCGACGACTTCCTTCACGGTGTCGCTGAGCGGTATCGCGGCCACGGCGCCCACGCCCCCGCGGGCTCGGCCGATGACCACGTCGATCGTGTCGCGGCTGACGAACGGACGCGCCGCGTCGTGGACCAGCACGACGCCGGCCTCGGGCGAGAGCGCGCGCAGACCCGCCCGTACCGAATCGGCGCGAAGGACGCCTCCCGCCACGAGCCCGAGCCGGTCGCCGCGCAGCTTGCCGAGCCACTCGGGGGGCCGCTCCGCGTACGCGGGTGGGAGTGCGACGATCACGTGCAGCACCTCGGGATGGGAGGTGAAGGGGCGCAGGGCCCGCAGTAACATCGGGACGCCGAGGATGGCGCGGAACTGTTTCGGCTCGCCCGGGCCGGCGCGCACGCCCGCTCCGGCCGCGACCAGCACCACGCCGACGTCAGGCCGCGAGGCGGCGGGCGAGATCACCGATGCTTTCGAGACCGATCACCTGCACGTCGGCCGCCGCGATGCGGGACCGCGCCGACACGAACGCGCGGGCGAAGCCCTGGCGCGACGCCTCGGCCAGCCGCCGCTCGACACCCGCCACCGGTCGGATCTCGCCGCCCAGTCCCACCTCGCCCAGGAAGAGCGCGTCGGCGGGGACGGCGCGGTCGTGGACGCTCGAAACGAGCGCGGCGATCACCGCCAGGTCGGTCGAGGGCTCGACGAGCCGCACGCCGCCGGTGACGTTCACGAACACGTCGAGATCGCCGAAGGGGAGCCCGCCGCGGCGCTCCAGGACGGCGAGCAGCACGGCGAGGCGCCGGTGGTCGAGTCCCGTCGCGACGCGCTGGGGCGTGCCGAATCCCGCCTTCGAGGCGAGGGCCTGGATCTCGACCAGCATTGGTCGCGTCCCCTCCATCAGCGCGGTGATCGCGGATCCTGACACCCCCGTGCTGCGGCCGGCGAGGAACGCGGCCGCGGGATTCGCCACCGGCTCCAGGCCGGCGCCGGTCATGCGGAACACGCCGATCTCGTCAACGGAGCCGAACCGGTTCTTCGCCGCGCGCAGGATGCGGTGGTCCAGGCTGCTCTCGCCCTCGAAGTACAGCACGGTGTCGACGATGTGCTCGAGGGTCTTGGGGCCCGCGATGCCGCCACCCTTCGTCACGTGCCCGACGAGCAGCACCGCGGGGCCGGCGTCCTTCGCGAACCGCATCAGCCGCGCGGCGCACTCGCGCACCTGGCCCACGTTGCCCGGGGCGCCTTCCAGCTCCTCGGTATAGGTCGTCTGGATCGAGTCGAGGAGGACGACGCGCGCGCCCAGCGCCGTCGCGTGATGCACGATCGCTTCCAGCCGGGTTTCCCCGAGCACGTGGATGCCGGCGGCGTCCTCGCGCAACCGGTCGGCGCGGAGTCGCAGCTGGTCAGGGGATTCTTCGCCGGAGACGTAGAGGGTCGAGACGCCCGCCGCTTCCAGCCCCGCGGCGCACTGCATGAGGAGCGTGGACTTCCCGATGCCGGGCTCGCCCCCCACCAGGACGATGGACCCGGGGACGATTCCCCCGCCCAGGACGAAATCGAACTCAGCGATTCCGGTGCGCCAGCGCGCCACGCCACTCGTTGGAACGTTGGACAGTTGGACCGGTGTGGCGTCGCTCGACGGCCGGGCGCCTTCCAACCGTCCAACCTTCCGTCCTATTGCTTCCTCCACCAGCGAATTCCACGCTGCGCACGCGTCGCACCGGCCGCCCCACTTGGGCTGCTCCGCGCCGCACTCGGTGCAACGGAACACCGACCGCCCCTTAGCCACCCGGCACCCCGGCGGGCGCCTCGCGGGCCGTGAAGTTGTCGAACCGGGTGTATTCCTTCTTGAAGTACAGCTTCACCGTGCCCGTGGGACCGTTGCGCTGTTTCCCAACGATGACTTCGGACAGGCCTTCGATGTTCTCGTTGCTCTTCGGATCCACGGGGCCGTCGTAGAACTCCTGCCGGTAGATGAAACAGACGAGGTCGGCGTCCTGCTCGATCGCGCCCGACTCACGCAGGTCGGAGAGCTGCGGGCGGCGATGCTCGCCGCCCCGCTGCTCGGGCGCGCGCGACAGCTGCGAGATCGCCAGGACCGGGACGTCCAGCTCCTTCGCCAGGGCCTTGAGGGACCGCGAGATGTAGGAGATCTCCTGCTGGCGGTTCTCGGCGTCGCCGGGGCCCTGCATCAACTGGAGGTAGTCCACCACGACCAGCGCGACGTCGTGCTCGGCCTTGAGGCGGCGCGCTTTGGAGCGCATCGCCAGAGGGGTCAGCGCCGCGGAGTCGTCGATCCAGATCGGCGCCGCGCCCAGCAGTCCGGCCGCGCGGGCGAGCTTGGGGTAGTCGTCGTCGCGCAGCTGGCCCCGGCGCAGCCGCTGGGCGTCCACGAGCCCCTCGGAGCACAGCAGGCGCTGCACCAGGGCGTCCTTCGACATCTCCAGCGAGAAGATGGCCACCCCCACGTTGTGCTCGATGGCGGCGTGCTGCACCATGTTCAACGCCAGCGCCGTCTTCCCCATCGAGGGACGGCCGGCGACGATCACGAGGTCGGCCCGCTGGAAACCGGCGGTGAGCCGATCCAGGTCGAGGAAGCCGCTCGGCACCCCGGTGACCGCTCCGGCTCCCGCCTGGAGCTGCTCGATGCGCTCCATGGTGGGCCAGATCAGCTCTTTGATCCGGGTGAACTCCTCCGCGCGGCGGAACTGGGCGACTTGGAAGACGCGGTGCTCCGCGTTGTCCAGCACTTCACCCGCGGTGCCGCCGCCCTCGTACACGTCCTGAATGATCCCCGTCGCCGCTTCCACCAAGCGCCGCAGCACGCCCTTGTCGCGCACGATCTTGGCGTGGTAATCGACGTTGGCCGCGGTCGGCACGACGTCGATCAGGGTCGCGAGATACTCCATGCCCCCCGCCCGGTCGAGATCGCCGCGGCGGCTCAGCTCCTCGCGGAGGGTGACGGGGTCGATGACATCGCCGCGCTCGGTGAGGGCCACCATCGCGCGAAACAACAGGCGATGGGCCTCGCGGTAGAACATCGTGTCATCCAGGAGCTCGGCGGCTTTGAGGGCCGCGTCCTGGTCGAGCAACATCGCGCCCAGCACCGCCTGCTCGGCGTCGTTGCTCCACGGCGCCTGGCGGCCCCCGAACTCGGGGGGGCGCTCAGCCGTCGAGGATACGGCGGGCGATGCGGACGTCATCCCAGGTCGGTCGCTTCCAGTTGGGGTTGCGCAGCAGGGCCGCCGGGTGATAGGTGACGATCAGCGGAATCCCGCGGAACCGGTGCACCTGGTTCCGCAGCGCGCCCAGCGACTGCTTCGTGTTGAGCAGCGTCTGGGCCGCGGTGCCACCCATCGCGAGGATCGCGGCGGGCTTCAAGAGCTCGATCTGACGGAACAAATAGGACACGCACGCCGCGATCTCGTCGTACTGCGGGAGGCGGTTTTCGGGCGGGCGGCATTTGACCACGTTACAAATGAAGACCCGCTCCCGCGGGAAATCTATCGCCTCGAGGATCTTCGTGAGCAGCTCGCCGGCCTTGCCCACGAACGGCCGGCCGGTCTCGTCCTCGGTCCGCCCCGGTCCCTCACCCACGACGACGAGGCGCGCGTCGTCCGGCCCCTCCCCCGGCACCGTGTGCGTCCGGCTCTCGCACAGCTTGCATTTCGTGCACGCCGCGACGAGCGTCGCGACGTCGGCGAGCGTGCGCGCTTGCTGGACCGGATCGGACGCAAAGAGATCGCCGGAGGGGGGATCGAACGAGATCCCGGAGGTGGGAAGATCGGTCGTCGGGATACGAGAAACGGGAACCGTAGGCTCTTTCTCGGGCAGGATCACCGCATCCCCACCCAGGAGCCGTTGCTGTTCGAGGTATGCCTTCGCCAGAGCCCGGGCGTCGTTCAAAGCGCCTCTTGCACCACGTCGAGGATTCGCTCGGCCACGTCGCGCTTCGGGAGGAGCGGCAGCTCCACCTGCCGGCCTCCCTTGGCCAGCACCGTCACGCGATTGGTCGTGACCTCGAACCCCGCGCCGGGCTCGAGCGCGTCGTTCAGGACCACGAAGTCAAGGGCCTTATCTTGCAGTTTCTCCTGCGCCCGCGCCAGGCCATTCCCCGTCTCCAGAGCGAAGCCGACCATCACGCACCCCGCGGGGCGTTTCAGGCCACCCAGGATGTCGGGCGTCGGCTCGAGCTCGACGCTGAAAGCGCCGTCGGCACGCGAGCGCTTGCTCTTGGCGGTGGTCTTGGGCCGGTAGTCGGCCGGGGCCGCGACCATGAAGAGCGCGGCGGCGCCCTTCACGAGGGACTGTACGGCGCGCTGCATCTCCGCGGTCGTCTCCACGCGGTGGGTTGCCACGCCCCCCGGCGGCGCCAGCTCGGTGGGTCCGGTCACGAGCACCACGTCGCCACCGCGCGCGTACACGGCCTCGGCCAGCGCGTACCCCATCCGTCCACTCGAGGGGTTCGTGATCACGCGCACCGGATCGAGGTGCTCCCGCGTGGGTCCCGCAGTGACGATCACGCGCTTCCCGCTCCATTTTCCGCCCGCGCCGCGGCCGATCACCCGCGCCGCGGCCGCCATGATCGTCTCGGGCTCGCTCATCCGCCCGGGACGCTCGCTCGGGCCTTCCGCCAGGGGGCCGACTTCCGGCCCGGCGAAGTGCCAGCCCCGCTTGGCGAGCATCTTGAGGTTCGCGCTGGTCGCCGGGTGGGCGTACATCGCGTCGTTCATCGCGGGGGCGATCAGCACCGGACCCGTGCGGGCGAGCAGCAGCGCCGTCAACAGATCGTCCGCCATCCCCATCGCCGCGCGCGCCAGGATGTGCGCCGTGGCGGGCGCGACGATGACGAGGTCCGGCTCCTTGGCGAGCCCGATGTGCGCGAGCGCCCGGTCCCGTTGCCACAGCGAAGTCAGGACCGGGCGCCCGGTCAGGGCCTCGAAAGTCAGTGGCCGCACGAACTCCGCGGCGGCCGCCGTGAGGATCACGTCGACGGTGGCGCCGGCTTCCGTCAGGCGCCGCGCCAGGGTGCAGCTCTTGTAGCAGGCGATCCCGCCCGACACGCCGAGGACGACGTGACGGCCGGCGAACGGCATCAGATCTCCTGGCGCCGCCGCCGGACCATCCGGTACTTGAGGTTGCCCCGGACCAGTTCGTCCAGCGCGCGCGTGGTCAGCTTCTGCTCCCAGTCCACCGACCGGTCGCGCGGGAAATCGTTCACGTAGCGCGCGAACTTCGCCGCCACGAGCACGCCCAGATACTTGTTCTGCGTCTGACCGGCCACCTCCGCCGGGGTCACGATGCGCATTGTTCAGCCTTTCTGTTGGTGCAACTCGTCATAAACTCGTTGCGCTTCCACTTGCAGCTTGGAGCCGTAGTCTTTGAGCCAATTAAGATCCTGCGGCAGCGTACGGCGGAACGCTCCGCCCTCCTCCTCCGCCTTAACGACATCTTCCACCGCTTGATCCAGGTCGTCGTTTCGAATCCACCGATCGAACGCGGTCGCCTGACGGAGCTCATACTTCGCACGATCAAGGCGCTGCTTGATTTCCGCCGGTGACTCGCTCTTCCGATTCAGCAGCCGCTCGAGCAGGACCCGCGGATCGCTCGGCAGAATGAAAATCAACACGGAATGCTGGTCCGGATACTTCGCCCGCACCTGGCGTGCCCCTTCGACTTCGATGTCCAGCAATACGTGACGCCCCGACTGCAGGACTTTCTCCACCTCGCTCTTCAAAGTCCCATAGAGTTCGCCGGCATACTCGGCGTGCTCGAGAAAGTCGCCCATTTTGGCGCGCTTCTGAAACGCGTCGCGCGACAGAAAATAGTACGCCTCACCGTCTTGCTCGCCGACGCGCGGCCTGCGAGTCGTCGCCGACACCGAAAAGCCGAACCGATCAGGGTACCGATCCTGCGCCGCCTTTGCGATGGTCGTCTTGCCGCCCCCAGATGGTGCGGACAGGACGACGATCTTTGGCTTCACTCCAAATTCTCCAGCTGCTCCCGGAACTTCTCCAGCTCGCCCTTCATCCCGATCACGGCCTGCGTGATCGCGGCGTCGTTCGCCTTCGACCCCATGGTGTTCACCTCGCGCAGCAGCTCCTGCGCCAGGCAGCCGAGCTGCTTCCCCACCCCCCCGCCCGACGCGAGCGCCTGGCGGCACGCCGTCAGGTGGGTCCGGAAACGGACGAGCTCCTCGGTGATGTCCACGCGGTCGGCGAGTAACGCGACCTCGAGCGCCAGCCGTTGCGGGTCGATCGAGGCGCCCGCCGCCAGCTCCGCCACCGCCTGCTTGAGGCGTGCGTGCTCCGCCTGCAGCCGTTCCGGCGCCCGCTGCTCTACGGTCCGCGCGCCCGCCTCGAGCGCGTCGAGCCGATCCGCCAGGTCGGCGGCGAGCGCCCGCCCCTCCCGCTCACGCATCGCCAGCACGTCGCTGGTCGCCTGCTCCACGATCGGCTGCACGTCGCTCCAGGCCACGGCCGCCGCGCCGCCATTCGTCGCGGTGAGTACTTCCGCCTGCCGCACCACAAAGGCGAGATCCACGTCGCCCTTGAGCTTGAGCTTCTTTTTCAGCTCCTTGGCCGCTGCCACCACCCGGCGCGCCCGCGCCAGATCCACGCTCACCGCCTCGTCTTGGACAGCCGGGGGGGGCTCCACCCAGCGGGCGGTGACCGCGACGTGGCCCCGCTCGAGGCGCTGCCGCAGCCGGTCGCGCAACTCGCCCTCGATCCCGGCCAGTTCCGCCGGAAGCTTGAGCTGCGGGTTGAAATACCGG
>WNFV01031461.1_pt1 | contig 12549 bp, 8 predicted proteins | sample 5400101 | NCBI WGS metagenome assembly WNFV01 (sample SAMN13153361, study PRJNA577476) | soil metagenome | isolation source: 115 cm soil or saprolite under grassland replicate 1 | place: USA:California | collected 2016-06-15
GAATGGGTCGGCCGGCGGGAGAACCTCGTCGTCTGCGGCCCCTCCGGCACCGGCAAGACGTTCCTACTCGAAGCACTCGGCCAGCAAGCCGTCGAGACCGGGCTCAAGGTCGCCTGGTTCACCCTGGAGGACCTCGGGGTGCTGCTACGCCGGCACCGCGCCGACGACACCGTCAGCAAAGCCATCGCCCGCGTACTACGCGCCGACCTCGTCGTCGTCGACGACATCGGCCTGCTCCCAGTAGCCCAAGACGCCGCCGAAGGCCTCTACCGGTTGGTCGACGCGGCGTATGAGAAACGCTCCGTCGCGGTCAGCTCGAACCTGCACCCGGCAGCCTTCGACGAACTGATGCCCAAGACCCTGGCCACCGCGACCGTCGACCGGCTGCTGCACCACGCCCACGTCTGCCAAACCAGCGGCGACTCGGTGCGGCTGTCCCAAGCACTCGCCGGACAAGGGGTGAGCCCCTTGACCTGACCCGGCCCCGGCGGTGGCCAGCACTGGGCAGATCCCATGGCCACCACCAGGCACATCTCGTGACCGCCACCGGGCAGATTCCACGACCACCCCCGGGCAGAACTCAATGACCCTTGACAGCCGACCTCATCGGGAGGAACCTCAGCGGAGCCGACCTCATTGGGAGGAACCTCAGCGGTGCCGACCTGATAGGCGCCAACCTGAGAGGGGCATACCTCATCGGAGCCGACCTGGCAGGCGCCGACCTGAGAATGGCCGACCTCATCGGGGCTGACTTCAGAGGCGCTGACCTCAGCGGTGCCGACCTCACCGGGAGCATCTTTCTCACCCAGTCACAGCTCGATGCGGCGCAGGGCGATCTCGACACAAGGTTGCCACCGTCGCTCTCCCGCCCAGCGCACTGGCAGCCTCCGGTCACGCCACCGGCCCCAGGTCAACCCCCGGTCTGACCCGGTATGTTCGGTCAGCCGGTTCCGGAAGGCCGTCAGTTGGCGACCCCGACCGGTTGCCCGATCGTCGCCGGGTCGTCCAGGACGGCGAGCATGGCGTGGGCGACGTCGGCGCGGGAGATCGCGTAGCCGCGCGGCACGTTCCCCCCCACGCAGGTCCGGTACGTGCCGGTCAGCGGCTTGTTCACGAGCTTGGGCGGCCGCACGACCGTCCATTCCGTGGTGCTGCGCCGGATCTGGTCCTCCATCCCGGCCAGGTCCGCGTACGTATCCCGCAGCAGCGCGCTGATGAACGGCAGCAGGATCCGGCGGTTGATCCAGCTTTCGCCCTCCGGGACCGGGCCGACCGGCACGGCGCTGACCGCGACGAAGCGCCGTGTGCCGCTGTCCGCCAGCGCGCGCAGGATTCCCCGCGTGGCGTTCGAGGCGACCGGGCCGTCCTTGCGACGTCGCGGGCCGACTCCCGAGATCGCGGCGTCGCTGCCCTTCAGTGCTGGGTGCAGCACCTCGGGGTCGGTAAGGCCGGGCACCGTCGCCACCTCCAGCGCGGGGTGGCTGACGACGAACCGGGTCGGGTCGCGGACCACCGCCGTCACCTGGTGTCCGGCGTCCAGCGCCTGCCGCACGACGTGCCCGCCGATGCCGCCGGTCGCTCCGAAGACCGTCAACTTCATCTAGCCGCTCCCTGTCTGGGTCTGCCGGTGCGTTGCCGTGCCGGCGGTGGCGTTCCCGGGTACCTTGTCTTTGGCATACCATACGATACGAGGAACATATCATATGACTCCCGTAGCACCAGAGGCCGCCGACGTCCAGCGGCGTCGCAGGCGCCTGACCGTTGCGATCAAGGAGTCACTGCGGGAGCTGAGCATCCAACTGTCCCTGCTCAACCATCACGTCGGCGGACACCTTGAGCTGAAGGACGTCGACCTCGACTGCCTGGACCTCATCGCCCGCCACGGTCCGCTCAGCCCCAGTGCACTGGCCCGACGCGCCGGCCTGCACCCCGCCACCATGACCGGCATCCTCGACAGACTCGAACGCGGCGGCTGGGTGGCCCGCGAACGCGACCCGTCCGACCGCCGCGCCATCCTCGTCCGCGCCCTACGAGACCGCGGCGCCCAACTGATACGCCTCTACGCGGGGATGAACACCTTGATGGACGAGATCTGCGCAGGCTACGAAGACACCGAGCTCGAACTGCTCGCCGACTTCCTGCGCCGCACCGCACACGCCGGACAGACCGCAACCGACGAGCTGGCCGGCAACGGTTGACGGGGCAGCTTCGAACCGATGACGGTGCAGGAGCTGCGGGGCGGATGACTGACCGTTGTGTAGTTGGCTGCGCCCGGGTGTGCGTTCCGGCCTGCTGACGGGCCTGCCGGGGAGATTGCCTGCTTGTCCGCGCCGGGTGACGGTGGCATGCTCGCGCGGGGTCGTCCGGCTGCGGCCGCAGGAGATGCGATGCGATCCGTCCTGCTTGCGATGGTGCTGCTCGCGCCGTTGACCGGCACGGCTGTCGGCGTCCCGGGTGCCGCCGACGGCGGCCAGCGTACCGGCGGCGCGTCGGGTCTGGACTCCGCGCTGGTTGCCGGGCGGGACTCCAGCGGAACGGTTACGGTGCGGCCGGCGCCGCTTTCCGCGCCTGCGGCACCGGCCAGGCCGCCCACGCCGAGCCCGAGCCCGACGGCCACTCCCACGCCGGCGCCGGACCCGTTCGCGGATCCGCAGCTGGAGCGTGGCTGGCCGGCCTACGCGTTCAGCGGCGCCGGCACCTACCATGCCGGACCGAACATCAACGCGCTGGTGGGGGATATCGACGGCGACCCGCAGCTCGAGGTGCTGGCGCAGGGTACGGCGGTCGGACCGGTGTACGCGTTCGACCATGACGGCACGCCGATCGAGGGCTGGCCGGACCGGTCCAGCACGGGCACCGGATACCCGACGCTGGGAGACCTCACCCCGGGCAGCGGCCGCGGCCTCGACGTGGTGATGTCGTACTGGCCGTGGCCGCAGAGCCGGATCACGGCCAAGCGCGGCGACGGGTCGGTGCTCCCCGGCCGGTGGCCGGAGGCGCTGGCCATGTCACCGAGCGCCCCCGTCGTGACGGATGTGAACGGTGACGGCGTCGACGATGTCGTGGCCAGGATGTACAACGACACGGTCATCCTGGACCGGTACGGCAACGAGGTGCCGTGGTGGCACCCGACCTCGGCGTCGTACATGTGGCGCGAGCCCACGGTCGCCGACCTCGACGGCGACGGCCGCAAGGAGATCATCAGCTACGGGCCGTCGTTCGAGAACGTCATCGTGCAGGTCTGGCGCTGGGACGGGTCCTTCTTCCCCGGCTTCCCGCTGGTGCTGCCCAGCCAGTACGCCCTCGCCGATGACTTCGTGTCCGTCGGTGACGTCACCGGGGACGGCCGGCCGGACCTGGTGTTCACCACGGCCGCGATCAACCACGGTCCGGCCCTGGCACACGTGATCGACCCGCTGACGCTGGCCCAGCGCACGATGACGGGCTACTCGGGCGTGGCCTACAGCGCCGAGCCCGCGCTGGCCGACCTCGACGGGGACGGGACGCTGGACGTCGTCGTGCAGACCGAGCACGGGCTGGATGCCTGGCACGGTGACGGCACACCGCTGCCCGGCTTCCCGCTCCCCATCGGCGACCCGTACTACGGGCAGAAGGCGTCCGGCGATCCGGTGGTCGGCGACGTCGACGGGGACCAGCGGCCCGACATCGTCCTGGTCGCCAAGTCCGCCGACCTCAACACCGGACGGGTGTACGCCTTCGACGCCCAGGGCCGGACGCTGGCGGGCTTCCCGAAGTCGACCGACGGCGCGTGGGACTTCGGCATGCCCGCGATCGCCGACATCGACCTGGACGGGCGCAACGAGATCATCGCGGTCGGCCAGCGGCTGGACTACGTCGAGCAGAAGCCGACGGTGTGGGTGTGGGACCTCGGCGGCGGCCCGGACGGCCCGGTGCAGTGGGGACAGCACAAGGGCGGGCCACGGCACGAAGGGGTGGCCGGCGCGCCGGCCGCGCCGCCTCCGCTCCCCGCGCCGCAGGGCACCCCGGCGACCGGAACGCTGTCGCCGGTGGCCGACATCGCCCCCGGAGGCGACGGCTCCGTGCCGCGCGATGTGGTGCCGTTCGGCGACGGGGTCGCGTTCAGCGCCTGGCGCCCGGACGTCGGCCGCGAGCTGTTCGTCAGCGACGGCACCGCGGCCGGGACCCGGCTGGTCGCCGACATCGCTCCCGGGCCGGCGGGATCGGGGGTCCGCGAACTCGCCGTGGCCGGCGACGCGCTCTACTTCGTCGCCGACGACGGGGTGGCGGGCGCCGAGCTGTGGCGCTCCGACGGCACCGCGGCCGGCACCAGACGGGTCGCCGACGTGCGCCCCGGGCCGCGCGGCTCCCGGCCGGAGTGGGTCACGGCGTTCGCCGCCGGCGTGTACTTCAGCGCCGACGACGGCGCGTCCGGCCGCGAGCTGTGGCGCAGCGACGGCACCGCGGCCGGCACCGTGCTGGTCGCCGACCTCAAGCCGGGCCGGCTGGGCGGGGAGCCCAAGGACCTGGTCGTCTACGGCGGGTCGCTGTACTTCCTCGGCTACAACCAGTACCTCGCCTCGGACGGGTACATCGAGGCCAGGCAGTTCCTGCAGCGGCTGGACGAGGGCGGGGCGCCGGTCTTCTTCGTCAACGCGGCGCTGAACTCCGGCGCCTACGGCGAGCCGGACTACGGGCACGTGGCGTGGTCGGCGCCGCTGGTCACCGACGGCAGGACGATCTGGTCGGTCGCCGGCGGCGCGGCGCAGCAGCTCTGCACCGCGGAGTTACGCCCCGGCGCCGGCGGCTCGGATCCCACCGACATCACCGCCGACCGGGTCCGGCTGCTGCTGTCCGCAGATGCGGACGGCCGCGGCCGGGAGCCATGGCAGGTGCGCCCCGACGGGATGGCCGCCGGCGTCGCCGACCTGTGGCCGGGCCCCGGAGGCTCCTCCCCGCGCGGGCTGGTCCGGTCCGGGACGCGCTGGTACTTCGTCGCCGACGACCCGGCCTCCGGCACGGAGCTGTGGTCGGCGCCGATCGAGACCGTCGCCCCGACGGTCACCGGGACCGTGCCGGCGCTGGTCCGCGGCACGGTGACCGCGACCGTTGCCGCCACCGACGACCTCACCCCGGCGCCGTCGCTCGCGCTGGCCTGCCGGGTCGATGCCCGCGCCTGGGCGGCGTGCGGCCCCACCTACACCGCGACCGGCCTGAGCACCGGCACGCACACCGTCACCGCGCAGGCGATCGACCAGTCCGGGAACGTCGGCACCTGGACCGCGACGTTCCGCAGCGACGTCACGCCACCCGCGGTGCCGGCCTTCAGCGCGCCGACCGCGTCGACGTACCTCACCTCCCCGGTCACCTACTCCTACCGGTCCACCGACGTCGGCAGCACGGTCGCCAGCTACGACCTGCGCTACCGCGTGGCGACGCCGACATCCGGGTTCTCCGGCTACATCACGCCGTCCGGCTGGGCCGGGCGCACGTCCACCTCGGTGCCGGTCGGCCTCTCACCGGGGCAGGAGGTGTGCGTGTCGGCGCGCGCGCGGGACGCGGCCGGCAACGTCTCGGCGTGGAGCGCCGACCGGTGCACCGGTATGCCGCTGGACGACTGGTCGCTGTCACCATCCTCCGGCTGGACGCGGACAACCGGCACGGCGTACTTCCGCGGCACCGCCACGACCACCCGGACCTACGCCGCGACGCTGTCCAAGGCGGGGGTCACCGCCCGCCGCATCGCCATCGTCGCCACCACCTGTCCCACCTGCGGCTCTGTCTCGGTCTACTTCGGCGGCGTCTACGTCGGCGCCGTCAGCCTCACCAGCAGCACCACCGCGTACCGCCGGGTCCTCGCGCTACCGCTGCTGGCGGCCAACCGTACCGGCACACTCCTGTTGCGCACCCGCTCGACCGCGTTCGTCGCCATCGACGGCGTGGCGCTGCGGCGAACCTGAGCCGCCGGCCGCAGACAGCCGTGAGACGGTGGAGGCAGACAAGGTGACGGTCGAGAGCTTCTCCGAGATCAGCCTCGACGCTCCGTTCGAAGCGGCCGGTCCGGCCGTGCTGTACCTGAAGAAGGTCGGACGCTGACGAACTGACCACACCAGTCCCCCGGTGCGCGCGTCTCGTGCACCGGGTGGCCCGCTTCCTACGGCCAACCGACGCCCGGCGCGGGCGCCTCGAGGGTGAGTACCTGGCCGGTTCGCGCCCCGGCCATCATGCTGGCCGGATCCGACCACTCGGCCGCCATCAGGAACAGCGTTCGCTTGTCCGCGCCGCCGAGCGCGCACGCGAAGCAGCCGCGGTCGAGGTCGACCGTCTGCAGGACCTCGCCGCCTTCGCGAACGCGCACGCACCGCTTATTGGGAACGTCGCTGTACCAGACGGCGTCTTCGGCGTCGAGGCAGATGCCGTCGGGGACGCCGCCACCCAGGTCGGCCCACACCCGCCGGTTCGACAGGCTGCCGTCCGCCGCGATGTCGAAGGCGGTGAGCCTGGAGGCGTAGGACTCGGCCAGGATCAGCGTGGAGTTGTCGGGCGTCACGGCCATGCCGTTGGCGAATGAGACTCCGTCTGCCACCTGGCGAGCCGAGCCGTCGGGGGTGACCAGAGCGAGGATCCCGGTGGCGAACTCGCCGCCTGGAAACTCAAATCCGATGTTGCCGATGTAGGCGTTGCCCCGGCCGTCCACGACCATGTCGCTCCAGGCGTGCCCGGTCAGGCCGGTCAGGTCGGCATGGGTCACCAGCGACCCGTCGGGGTCCAGGCGCAGCAGAAGCCCGTCGCGCGCCGACACGATGAGCAGAGGCCCGTCGGGCAGCCAGCCGAGGCCCATCGGCATGGCCGGGACGCGGGCGATGACCTCGCTCTTGCCCTCCAGATCGACGGCAACGACCTCCCCCGCGCCCATGTCGGAGAACCAGAGACGGTCCTCGTGCCACCGTGGCGACTCGCCGAACGCGAGACCGGTCATCAGGGTCTGCAGTTCAGGCATTGAAACCTCCTCGGCCCGGGCACCCCGTGCGGGCGCCTTCCATAGGGAGTAGAGGCTGCGGAGCTGATTTCGACATCGTGGGTTGAGGAAGCTCGCGGCGGATCCCTCGCAGCCGCCTCACATCGCTGGGAGACTGGCCCGATGACCACCTCACCCGCCGGCCGGAGCGGCGTCGCCGCTGCGGCCGCGCTGCGGGCCGCGATCGATCTGGCCCGGTACGCGCCGTCGTTGCATAACGCCCAGCCGTGGTCGTGGCGGGTCGTCGGCGAGGTCGCGGAGTTGTCCGCGGACCCCGCCCGGGCGGTGCCGGTGGCCGACCCGTTCGGCCGGGAGATGCTGCTGGGCTGCGGTGCGGCGCTGCACCACGCCCGTACCGCGCTGGCCGCGGACGGCTGGCCGGTGCGGGTGTCCCACCTGCCTGAGCCGGACCGGCCCGATCTGATCGCCCGGATCGAGCTGGCCGACCGGCAGGACGTCGAGCTGGCCGACCGGCAGGACCCGGACCCGGCGGCCACCCGGCTGGCCGAGGCGATCACCCGGCGGCGCACCGACCGCCGGCCGTTCGCCCCCGAGCCGCTGCCGGAGGCGGTGCTGCAGGCGCTGCGGTCGGCCGTGCAGGAGGAGGAGGGGACGTACCTGGCGCTGCTGACCGACGCCGAGGACCGGATCGAGCTGGCGGTGCTGTCCGCCCGGGCGGAGCGGATCCAGTCCGCCGACCCGGCGTATGACGCGGAGCTGGCCGCCTGGACCGGTGACCGGCCGGGCCGAGACGGGGTGCCGCCCAGCCAGGTGCCGCACCTGAGCGAACCCCGCCACAGCGACGTGGTGCTTCGCGACTTCGAGCAGGACCGTCCCGGTCAGGCGTCGGTGCCGGCCGGGGTGGACGAGCAGCCGGCCTGGGCGATCCTCTACACCGTCGGCGACGGCCGCCAGGACCAGATCCGCGCCGGCGAAGCCATGTCAGCGCTGATGCTGACCGCGACCGACCTCGGCCTGGCCACCGGCGTGCAGTCCCAGCCGGTCGAGGTCGCGGTCGTGCGGGCGCAGATCGACGGCCGGCTGCTCAACGGCCTCGGCCACGCCCAACTGGTGATGCGCCTCGGCTGGCCCGACCCGGCCGCGCCGGACCTGCCGGCCGCCCCCCGCCGACCGCTGGATGAGGTGCTGCACGAGAACCCGCAGCCCTGAGCGCCAGGGCGGCCTCCTGACCTCACCACCACCAGCAGCACCGGCCTCGCTACCGGCCCGAGACGGCGGGCCGGGGCGAGCCGGACGCCGGCCAGCTCGGCGCTTCGGCGGCGGTGTCGATGAGCACCTCGCCCCGCGTGCGGCGCGGGGTGAGCGGCAGCGGCGGTCCGGTCCGGTAGCCCAGCCGCAGCAGCACCTGCACCTGCCGGCTGTCCGGGTCGCCGAAGTCGTCGCCGAGGTCTTCGTCGAGCTGGTCGCCGAGCCGGTCGGCCAGTCGGGTGCGCAGCGCCGGGAACTCCAGCGGCTGGGTGAGGAAGGAGGTGGCCAGCCCGTGCGTGGTAGCCAGCAGCAGCACCCGCTGCATGGCCAGTCCGGCCCGCAGCTAGTCCGCCGGGCGGTCCGCGGCGGTGACCAACCGACCGGCACGCCGTCCCAGCGGTCGGCGCGGCCGGTGGTCCACCGGGCCAGCTCACGCAGGTATGCCGGGTCGGCCCGGTGGCTGGCCTCCGCGGCACGGGTCACCGCCAGCGCCTCCTCGGCGTCGTCCTCGACCAGCAGCGCCAGCCCCACCCGGCTGGCCCGGGCCTCGGCGCGCAGCAGGTCCAGCAGGTGCTGCGGCGGCATCGCGCCGTTGAACGGCCGGCGGTCGGTGTGCCGGTCCCGGACGGCCTTGGCAAGTAGTCGTTCGGCCCGCCCCAGCGGCCGCTTGCCGCCGATCCGGAGCTCGGCGGCCAGCCCGGGACACGCCGGGTCGGGCAGCATCCGCAGGTAGCACTGCCGGCCCCGCGCCTCGACCGCGACCTGCGCGTTGGCCACGGCGGCGCCGACACTGGTCCACAGCTGCCGGCCGGTCGGATCGGCGACCGCCAGCAGCCGCCGCGGGTCGGCGTACACGTCCAGGCCGTCCATCCGCAGCCGGAACAGCCACGGCTGGGTGTTGTGCACCGACGGCGCCAACACCGCCCCTGCCACGCAACCCAGAAGCTGCCGCTCGTCCCACCCGACGGTCATGGCCGCGCGCCTGGCCGCGCCCCGGGGCACCCGTACGCGACCACGGTGGCACCGCGAGTGCTGTCCATGATGCCTCCCCCTGCTGCGGTCTCAGCACCACCATCGCCGCGCTGCACACCGGCCGGTTAGGGCCATAGGACCACCACCGCCGGGCCGGTCGGGCCGGACCGCCCTGCGACGACCGGACCGCTGGCTGCCGGCCCGGCGAACTTCGGCAGGCACACTCAGCGGTTGGCGGTCACCGAGCCTGCGTGATGCGGCCTCATCCGCAGCACGAACTGGTAGCCGAACAGCGTCGGGCGCAACCGGACGAATAGCCGGTCCAGCCGCTGTGCCGTTCGCGACGCCGGGGTCGTGCCCCGGGACAGCACGTCGAACGGGAGGCCGGTGTAGCGGATCTCCTCGACCTCCAGGCCGCTGGATCGGGCGGTGCGAAGCAGGCTGCGCCGGCTGAAGAAACGCAGGTGCGTCTCGTCGAGGATCCCGCGCCGGTCGTAGTCGAACAGGCCGCTGGCGACCCGCAGGCGCGGGTACCAGTGGGCGAAGTTCGGCGTGGAGACCAGTATCTCGCCGTTGTCGGCGAGTACGTCCGCCATCTGCCGCAGCAGTGACTTCGGCTGGGCCAGGTGCTCGATGACGTCTGCCGCGATGACGGTGTCGAATCCGGTGCCCACGGCGGCCGGGATGCCGTCCTCGAGGTTGCCCGGCACGAACTCGTCGACCCGGTCCCGTACCCCGTCGCACTCGACCCGATCGACGCCGGTGACGTGGTGGCCCAGCTTGCGCAGCCGCGCGGCGAGCCGGCCGCCCGAGCATCCAAGGTCGAGCACACGCTTCGGCGGAACGTCGGTGAGCATGTCGACGAGCACTGTGTGCGACGTGCCCTCGCTCTCTTTGAGGTCGTACTCGTCATCCTTCGGCACCCATTCATGGGTGCCGAACCCGACCTTGGTCAGCCGGTACTGCAGGACGTCACGTATGACGTCGCGCGCGTACTTCATGCCGTTGACGTAGCAGATCTCGTCGCCGTAGTACGTCGGGATCGGGATCTCGACGATCCGCATCCCGCGGTCGAGAAGCTGCACGACGATCTGCGTGTCGAAATCGAAGCCGTCACTGTTGTTCTCGAACGGCACCTCGGCAAGCGCGGCGACGCTGTAGGCCCGGTAGCCGGAGTGGAACTCGGTGAGCCGGGACCCGAGGAGTGCGTTCTCCACCCGGGTCAGCACCCTGTTGCCGAGCCACTTGTACATCGGCATGCCGCCCCGCCTCGCCTGGCCGGGAATCATCATCCGCGAGCCGAATACGGCGGCGCACTCGCCGCGCTCGAGCGGTGCCACCATGTCGGGCAGGCACTCCGGCGCGTACTGGCCGTCGGCGTGCAGCAGCACGACAATGTCCAGGCCGCGTTCGATCGCCATCCGGTATCCGGCCTTCTGGTTGCCCCCGTAGCCGAGGTTCTTCAGGTGCCGGACGATGGTGGTCGGCGGCTCCGCATTGTCGGCGCGCCACTGCAGCGCGGCGGCGACGGTGTTGTCGTCGCTGGCGTCGTCGCAGACGAGGATCTCCTCGATCCGCGACCGGAATTCGACCGGGATACGGTCCAGCGTCGAGGCGAGGGTCGACTCGGCATTGTAGGCGACCACGAGAATCCCGATGCGGCAGGGCCCGCCCGCGGTCGCGTCACCGGACCGCGGGCTGCGGGCATCCCCAGGTCGGCTCACCTGATCCTCTTTGCGCACGACCGCACGCTAACAGTCGGTCGGCCGTCGGTCAGATCGGAGGGGTACGCCGGGCCGACCCGCGGTACGGCGGTCCGCACCCGCCCACCGTTCACATCAGCTTGCCGTTGAAGAAGTACGGCGCCATGCGCCAGGCGACGAACACCGCCGCCGCCAGCGGAACCACCAGCAGCCAGGACGGAAGCCGGCGCAGCAGCGGCACGCTCAGCACGACGAACGCCTCGGAGCGGTACGTGCTCGCATGGCCGCCCGCGATGTACGGCACCAGCCACACGCCGATCATGGCCAGCAGGAACGTCAGCTCGAACGCGGGGACCCGGGCCGTGACGGCCGCCCACCACCTCCCGCGGAGCGAGCCGTCCGCCGGTTCGTCGGCCTCCTCCGGCGCCGTGCCGGGTGCCGTCGTCGATGCCCTCGCGGGGCGGGCCATGCGGACCAGGGTCACCAGCGTGGCCAGAGCCACGAAGCACAGGGCGAGCAGCGTCTGCGCCGCGGTCACGCGCAGGAACTGCAGGCCCGGCGGCTGGGGCGTCCACAGCGGCCGCAACCGGGCCGACAACGTTTCCAGCGGGGAGTGGACCCCGACCTGGTACTTCCGGACGCTGATGAAGTACGCGTTCCAGATGCCGACCGACAGCTGCATGGCGAGCAGGACGGCACCGAAACCGGCGGCGACGCCCAGGGCCGAGATCACCACCCGGAGCCGCCGCCCGCGCGCGACCAGGGCAGCGACGAGCAGTGCGGGGGCGAGCACGACCGCGGTGAGGTAGCTGGCGGCGGCGACCATCCCGGACCCGAAGCCCACCCAGGCCATCCAGGGCCGGGACGCGCGTAGCGCCGCGTACAGGCAACCGAGAACAGCGGCGATGCACAGCGAGATCGGGAAGATGGCGGCGAAGTAGACCTGCCCGGGGAAGAACGCCGCGATGAGGAGACACGCCCAGCGGGTCAGGGTCGAGCGGGAGTCCTCCAGCAGCCGCCACATCAGGACGAGTGCGACATACCAGCACACCCAGGCGACGACGAGACCCGCCATCGGAAGGGAGACGCCGGTGATCTCCGACAGGCCCCGCATCGTCACCGGGTACCCGGGGAACCAGCCGATCGTCCCGCACAGGTAGTTCCCGGGTGGCAGGTGCGGGGGCAGGGAATGCCCGCCGCAGTGCCAGACCGCGACGTAACCGTCGCGTGCGATGCGCAGGTAATGCCCGGAGTCCCAGCGGCCGTAGCTGGAAGGCCGGAACAGGGCCCCGCCGTGGTAGCCCGACCGGTAGGCCAGCAGCGACCAGCCCGCGACCAGCGCGACGAGTGGAGGGAGCCAGGCGGCGGCGACGCGACGCCACACCGGCCCGCCGGGACGGCCTGCCTCGGAACTGTCGGCGCGGGACTCACCGTCCGCGGCGGAGCCTTCCGCGGACGGACCGGCAGTGTCGGTGTCCGTCGGCGCGGACACGGGGTCGGTGGCCAAGACGCAGTCCTCACGCTTCGGGGTGGTGTGCCCAGCGCGGTGGGCTTCCCCCGACCGGGCCGACCGGACACCTGTCGTACTGCAATCCATCGACAGCGGCTGCGCTCCGTCGTCCGCTCCCGGCAGCACATTTCACACCACGGGGTCCAGCCGCGCAAACG
>WNFV01009082.1_pt1 | contig 12546 bp, 8 predicted proteins | sample 5400101 | NCBI WGS metagenome assembly WNFV01 (sample SAMN13153361, study PRJNA577476) | soil metagenome | isolation source: 115 cm soil or saprolite under grassland replicate 1 | place: USA:California | collected 2016-06-15
CGTTCGGCTGGATGCGCAGCACCAGCGCGTTCGGCTCCAGCCCGTCCTGAGCGGCCTCCCCGAACGGCAGGTGCGGGGCGGACTTGAACTGGACCACCACCTCGGTGGCCCGCTTCGGCAGGCGCTTGCCGGTCCGCAGGTAGAACGGGGTGCCGGCCCAGCGCCAGTTGTCGACCCGCAGCTCCGCGGCCACGTAGGTCTCCACCACCGAGTCGGGGTGGACGTCCGGCTCCTCCCGGTAGGCGGGCACCTGGGCGCCGTCGATCCAGCCGCTCGAGTACTGGCCGCGGACCACCCGGCGGTCGACCGTCTCGCCCTCCAGCCGGCGGACCGCCTTCAGCACCTTGGCCTTCTCGCTGCGGACGTCCTCGGGTTCGAAGGTGGCCGGCGGCTCCATCGCGATCAGCGCCAGCACCTGGAGCTCATGGTTCTGCATGATGTCGCGGATCGCGCCGGCGGTCTCGTAGAAGTTGCCGCGGTGCTCGACGCCGAGCGACTCGGCCACGGTGACCTGGACGTGGTCGACGTAGCGGTGGTTCCAGACCGGCTCGAAGATCCCGTTGGCGAAGCGGAAGGCGATGATGTTCTGGACGCTCTCCTTGCCGAGGTAGTGGTCGATGCGGAACACGTCGCGCTCGGAGAAGACCTCGGTCACCAGGGCCTGCAGCTCGCGGGCGGAGGCCAGGTCGTGGCCGAACGGCTTCTCCACCACCACCCGCGAGAAGCCGCGGTCCCAGCCGCGCCCGCCGAGGCCGGCCTTGCCGATGCCGCGGACGGTCTCGGGGAACAGCTTGGGGATCAGCGACAGGTAGAACAGCCGGTTGCCGTCGGTGCCGTGCTCGCGGTCGAAGCGCTCCAGCAGGTCGCCGACGCGGCCGTAGGTCGCCGGGTCGTCGGAGGCGCCGACGCAGTAGTACAGCCGGCTGGCGAACGACTCCCACACCTGCTGCTGGATCGGCTGGGTGCGGGAGAACTCCTCCACCGCCTTGCGCATGTCCGCGCGGTACTCGTCGTCGCTGTACTCGCTGCGGCTGACGCCGACCACGGCGAAGTTCTGCGGCAGCAGGCGGTGCAGCTCGAGGGTGTACAGGGCGGGGACGATCTTGCGGTGGGCGAGGTCGCCGGAGCCGCCGAACACCACCATGGCGGTCGGCGGTGGCGTGGCGCGGACGCGCTCGCCGACCTGCAGGGGATTGTCGGTCACCGGCGCTCCCGCTTGGCCGCGATCGTGTCCACGGCGCCGTTGTAGCTGTCGGCGAACTTCTCCACGCCCTCCCGCTCCAGCCGCCGGCCGATGTCGTCCTCGTCGATGCCGAGCGCCGCCAGGTCGCTCCACAGCCGGTGCGCCCGCTCCAGGTCGTCCTTGACGGTCTGGCCGCGGACCTCGCCGTGGTCGGTGAACGCCTCGATGGTCTCCAGCGGCATGGTGTTGACGGTCTGACGGGCCACCAGCTCCTCGACGTAGAGCACGTCGCGGTAGGCCGGGTTCTTGGTGGAGGTCGACGCCCACAGGGGCCGTTGCACCCTGGCGCCGTCGCGTTCCAGCTGCGTCCAGCGGGGACCCTGGAAGGCCTGCTCGAACACCTCGTAGGCGAGCTTGGCGTTGTCGATCGCGGCGGTCCCGAGCCGGGCCCTCGCCCGCTCGGCCGGCGGTCCGCCCGCCCCGATCAGCGCCTGCAGCTCCTGGTCGACCATGGTGTCGACGCGGCTCGGCCGCGATCGAGGCGCGGATGGCTGGCACGCCGGCCGCGGTCGCCGGGATCTTGATGAACACGTTCGGCCTGGCGAGCGCGTCGAACAGCCGCCGCGTCTCGCGGATGGTCGCCCCGGTGTCGTCGGCGATGCCGGGCGGCACCTCGAAGGAGATGCGGCCGTCCAGCCCGCCGGTCCGCTCGTAGACGGGCTCCATGTCGCGGGCGGCGGCGCGGATGTCGTCCAGCGCGAGCGCCTCGAAGATGGCCTGGGCGGGCAGGTCCTGGCGCGCCAGCCTGGCGATGTCGTCGTCGTAGAAGGACCCCTCCCCCATCGCCTTCTGGAAGATGGTGGGGTTGGAGGTGACGCCGACCACGCTGTACTGGTCGCGGAGGCGTCGCAGCTCGCCCTTCTGGAGCCAGTCGCGGGCGATCGAGTCCACCCAGACGGCGACGCCCTGGTCGCTGAGCTGCTGCAGTCGGGTCATCATGTGCTCCTTGTGGTCTCCCCGTCGCCAAGGCGCTCCAGCAGGGCGTGGGCCCGGTCGGTGACGTTGTCGGGGGTGAAGCCGAACTCCGCCAGCACCCGCTCGCCGGGGGCGGAGGCGCCGAAGTGGTCGACGCCGAGCACGTCGCCGTGCTCGCCCACCCAGCGGCCCCAGCCGAAGGTGGCGGCCGCCTCGACCGCCAGGCGAGCCGCACAGGCGGGCGGCAGGACCTGGTCGCGGTAGGCCTGGTCCTGCTCCTCGAACAGCTCCCAGCAGGGCATCGACACCACCCGGGTGGCGATCCCTTCGGCCTCCAGCCGTTCGCGGGCCTCGAGGACCACCCACACCTCCGAGCCGGTGGCGATCAGGATCAGCCGGGGCGGCGAGGCGGTGGCGTCGGCGAGCACGTAGGCGCCCCGGTGCAGGCCTTGCGGACCGGCGTGCCTGCCCCGGTCGATCGGCGGCAGGTTCTGGCGGGAGAGGGCCAGCGCGGTGGGGCCGTCGGTGCGCTGGATGGCGGCCCGCCACGCCTCGGCCGTCTCCGGCCCGTCGGCCGGCCGGATCAGCCGCAGCCGCGGCATGGCCCGCAGCGAGGCCAGCTGCTCGATCGGCTGGTGGGTGGGACCGTCGCCGCCCAGGCCGACCGAGTCGTGGGTCCAGACGTAGACGACCGGCAGCTCCATCAGGCTGGCCAGCCGGACGCTGGGCCGCATGTAGTCGGAGAAGATCAGGAAGGTGGCGGCGAACGGGCGCAGGCCGCCGTGCAGCGCCAGCCCGTTGGAGATCGCCCCCATGGCGTGCTCGCGGATGCCGTAGTGGAGGTTGCGCCCGACCTTGTCGGGGCCCATGTCGCCGGCGCCTTCCAGGTCGGTCTTGTTGGACTCGGCGAGGTCGGCGGAGCCGCCGAGGAAGGTCGGCAGCCGGCGGGCGATCGCGTTCATCACCGTGTTGGAGGCCGCGCGGGTCGCCTGCTTCTTCGGCTCGGGGAACAGCCCGTCCAGCTCGGCGTCCCAGCCGTCCGGCAGCTTGCCGGCGATCCCGGCCTGCAGCTCGGCGGCCAGCTCCGGCTCGGCCTCGTCGTAGGCGGCCATGCCGCGCTGCCACGCCGCCCTTGCCTGCTGGTTGCCTGGCACCCTGACCCGCCAGCGGTCGTAGACGCCGTCTGGCACGTAGAAGTGCTTGTCCGGGTCCCAGCCGTAGACCTGCTTGGTGGCCCGTACCTCCTCCTCGCCGAGGGCGCTGCCGTGGGCCTTGGCGGTGTCCTGCGCGTGGGGCGCGCCCCAGGCGATGTGGCTGCGCAGCCGGATGAAGGTGGGACGGTCCGGCTCGTCGACCGCCGCCTGGTAGGCGGCGGCGATCGCCTCCAGGTCGTTGGCGTCCTCGACGTGCAGGGTGTGCCAGCCGTAGGCGCGGTAGCGGGCCTCGACGTCCTCGGCGAAGGTGATCTCGGTGCGACCGTCGATGGTGATGTGGTTGTCGTCGTACAGCAGGGTCAGCTTGCCGAGCCGCAGGAACCCGGCGATCGACGAGGCCTCGCCGCTGATCCCCTCCATCACGTCGCCGTCCGAGCAGAACGCCCAGGTGCGGTGGTCGACCACCTGGTGGCCCGGCCGGTTGTAGCGGTCGGCCATGAAGCGTTCGGCGATGGCGAAGCCGACCGCGTTGCCGACCCCCTGCCCGAGCGGGCCGGTGGTGACCTCGATGCCGGGGGTGAGGAAGTGCTCGGGGTGGCCGGGGGTGCGGGAGCCCCACTGGCGCTGCTGCCGCAGGTCGTCGATGCCGAGGTCGTAGCCGGTCAGGTGCAGGGTGCCGTACTGCAGGATCGAGGCGTGGCCGTTGGAGAGCACGAAGCGGTCGCGGTCGAACCAGTCCGGGTCGTCCGGGTCGAAGGTGAGGAACCGGGTCCAGAGCACGTAGGCGGCCGGGGCCAGCGCCATCGCCGTGCCGGGGTGGCCGTCGCCGGCCTTCTGGATGGCGTCCATTGCCAGGGTTCGCAGGGTGGTGATCGCCAGCAGGTCAGGGTCGGTGTCGGTGGTCACGGCGGCTCCTTCGAGCGTGGTGCTGTGGGGCGGCGCTGCCTCCCTCAGGCTACCCGCTCAGGAGCCCTGCTGGCGCTTGCTGCCGGTGCGGGCCTCGACCCCGCGGCGCAGGGCGAGCTCGCGGAGCGCCTTGTGGGTGGCCACCGGCTTCTCCCCCTCCGCCGGCCGGCGGCGCTGCCAGCCGCCGTCCACCGACAGCTCCCACGCCTGCAGGTTGTCGGCCAGCATCACGTCGAGGATCTCCTGCAGCCGCTTGGTCAGGTCCGGGTCGGTGACCGGGGTGACGACCTCGACGCGGTGGTCCAGGTTGCGGGGCATGAGGTCTGCCGAGCCGATGCAGTACTCGTGCCGCCGGCTGCCGGAGAACATCCAGATGCGGGAGTGCTCCAGGAAGCGGCCGACCACCGAGCGGACGCGGATGTTCTCGCTGACCCCCGGCACCCCGGGCCGCAGCCGGCAGATGCCGCGCACGATCAGGTCGATCTGGACGCCGGCCTGCGCAGCGGCGTACAGGGCGCGGATGCAGGCCGCATCGACCAGCGAGTTCATCTGCATGACGATGCGTCCGGGCCGGCGATCGGTGTGCCGCTCTGCGGTGCGCTGGATGCGCTCGATGATCTGGTCGCGCAGGCCGTTGGGGGCGACCATGATCTTGCGGTAGCGCCTGCCGCGGGCGTAGCCGGTGAGCGAGTTGAACAGGTCGGTGAGGTCGGCGCCGAGGTCCTCGTCGCATGACAGCAGGCCGGCGTCGACGTACAGGCTGGCCGTCTTGGCGTTGTAGTTGCCGGTGCCGATGTGGACGTAGCGGCGGATGCCGCCGTGCTCGCGCCGCACCACCAGGGCGGTCTTGGAGTGGGTCTTCAGCCCCACAAGCCCCCAGGCGACGTGGCAGCCGGCCTGCTCCAGCGCGCGGGCCCAGCCGATGTTGGACGCCTCGTCGAAGCGGGCCTTCAGCTCCACCACAACGGCCACCTGCTTGCCGGCCTCGGCCGCCTTGATCAGCGCGTTGACGATCGGCGAGTCGCCGTCGGTGCGGTAGAGGGTCTGCTTGATGGCCAGCACGTCGGGGTCCTCGGCGGCCTGCTCGATGAAGCGCTGCACCGAGGTCGAGAAGGCGTCGTAGGGATGGTGGACCAGCAGGTCGCCCTCGCGCAGGGTGGCGAACAGGTTCACCGAGTCGTCCTCGGCGGTGCCCAGGAGGCGCGGCTGGGTGGTGCCCACCCACGGCTCGTAGGACAGCTCCGGACGGTCCAGCTGCGACACCAGGCCCATCAGGTCGCCGAGGTTGAGCGGCCCCTCCACCGTCACCACGGCGTCGTCGTCGACCTCCAGCTCCCGCTGCAGCAGCCGCACGACCGGGTCGGGCATGCTGGCCTCCACCTCCAGGCGGACCACCGCCCCGAAGCGCCGCCGGCGCAGCTCCTGCTCGACCGCGACCAGCAGGTCGTCGGCCTCGTCCTCGGCCAGCTCGATGTCGGCGTCCCTGGTCACCCGGAAGGGATGCGCGGCGACCACCGTCATGCCGGGGAACAGCCGGTCGAGGTGGCTGGCGACCAGCTGCTCGAGCGGCACGAAGGTGGCGCCGTCGCCCAGCGGGATGAACCGGGGCAGGATGCCGGGCACCTTCACGCGCGCGAAGCGGTCCCTGGTGGTGCCGGGGTCGCGGACGGTGACCGCCAGCGACAGCGACAGGTTGGAGATGTAGGGGAACGGGTGGCTGGGGTCGACCGCCAGCGGGGTCAGCACCGGGTAGACCTCGCGCTGGAAGTAGTCGCGCAGGAACTCCCGATCCTGCTTGCCCAGCTCGGACATGTCGGCGATGCGGATGCCGGCCTCGGCCATCGCCGGGACGATCTCGTCGAGGAAGACCCGCACCTGCTGCTCGATCGCCGGCCCGATGTGCTTGGCGATCGCCTCGAGGGTCTCGCTGGGCGTCCAACCGTCCGAGCCGCGGGTGCCGATGCCGGCCTCGACCTGGTCGCGCAGCCCCGACACCCGGACCATGAAGAACTCGTCGAGGTTGCTGGAGAAGATGGCCAGGAACTTGAGCCGCTCCAGCAGCGGCGTGTCCGGGTCGGCGGCCAGCGCCAGCACCCGGTCGTTGAACTGCAGCCAGGAGATCTCCCGGTTGATGTACAGGTAGGGGTCGAACAGGTCCCGCGGTTCAGCTGCCGCCGAGGCGGGTGCTGCCTTCGTCTCGGTCATGTCGCTGGCTCCTGGTGCGGGACGGCAGGGGGTTCAGCCCTTCATGGTGGCATCCGAACGGGAGCTTGGAAAGGTCAGCGCGCCGTCCAGCCGCCGTCGACCAGCAGCGTCGTCCCGGTGATCAGCGAGGCGGCCGGCGACGCCAGGAAGACCACCGCGCCGGCGACGTCCATCGGCTCGCCGATCCGGTGCAGCCCGGCGATCCGCTCCACCACCTCCGCCCGGAAGCCCGGGTCGGCGAGGGCGGCCTCGGTCCCGGGGGTCCGGATGAAGGTCGGGGCGACCGCGTTCACGGTGACCCCGTGGCGGCCCCACTCCACCGCCAGGCACCTGGTCAGGTGCGAGATCGCCGCCTTGGTCATGCAGTAGACCGACTCGGTTGGCAGCGCCACGAAACCCGCCTGGGAGCTGAGGTTCACGATCCGGCCGTGGCCCTGGCGGATCATCACCCGGCCCGCCGCCTGGCTGGCGAAGAAGGTGCCCTTGAGGTTGACGTCCAGGGTCAGGTCGAAGTCGATCTCGCTGACGTCCTCGGCGCGGTTGCTGGGGCCGAGACCGGCGTTGTTGACCAGCAGGTCGAGCCGGCCGAAGTGCGCCACGGTCTGCTCGACCGCCGAGCCGACCTGGCGGAGGTCGCGGACGTCCATCGCCACCCTGCGCACGCGGCGACCCATGGCCTCGATCTGCTCGGCCAGGTCGGCACCGCCGGCCGGGTCGCGCAGGCCGAGGGCGACGTCGGCGCCGGCGTGCGCCAGCGCCAGCGAGATGGCGCGGCCGAGCCCCCTGGCGGCGCCGGTCACCAGCGCCGTCTGGCCGTCCAGCTGGAAGCTGGGGTAGTCGGGCATGCCTAGGCGGGCGCCGTGGCGTCGTCGAGCGCGTCGCGCATCAGGCCGAGCGGGGGCGAGCCCAGCCGCAGCAGGGCGGCGTGGAAGCGAGGGTGGGAGTAGCCGGCGCCCCAGCGCCGGCGGGCCTCCTCCCGCAGCCCAAGGATCTCGAGCTTCCCCCAGGTGTAGCGCCCGTAGGTGGGGTCGAAGGTCGCCCTGGCCGACTCCGCCGTGGCCGCCGAGCCGTACAGGAACGCGTCGGCCTCGAAGCGGGCGGCGCCGTCGTCCACGGTCATCGAGCCGGCGTGCATGCCGATGGAGACGGCCAGGCGGGTCACCCGCTGCAGCGCCTCCAACGCCACCCCGGCGACGAACCTCGGGTCGTCGGCGCGGAAGCCCTCCTCCACGCAGAGCTCCTCACCGTAGTGCGCCCAGCCTTCGATGAACGCCGTCGAGTGCAGGGTGCGGCGCACGTCGGAGCCGATCCGGCGCAGGTAGCGACCGTGGGCGAAGTGGCCGGGGGCAACCTCGTGGACGGTGATGGCCGGCAGGGTGGCGCGGCTGAACACCTTCAGCCAGTCGTCCTGCTCCGCGGCCGGCCAGTCCGGCTCCGGCGGCGAGATGTAGTAGCGGGAGGGCGCGTCGGCCTCGTAGGGGGCCGCCCAGGACATCATCGCCATCGCCCAGCGGCGGGACTTCGGCGAAGGGGCGACCAGGCACTCGCCGTCCAGCCCGGGGACCAGGTCGCGCTGGACGGTGAACGCGATCGACTCGGCGGTGGCGGTCTGGGCCTCGGTCATCACCCCGTCGGCGTCGGGGTGGTCGCGCAGCAGCCCCGCCACCACCTCGGCGGCGGGCAGGCCGGGGGCCAGGCGGCCGCAGGCCTCCTGGAGCAGTTCCCGCAGCCGGTCGCGTTCGCGGTCGGCCCGTTCCTCGAGGCGGCCGAGGTCCACCTGGATCGCCTCCCCGGTGGCGAGCAGGCGTTCCAGCGGGCCGCGGCCGAGAGCCGGGCCGGGATGCCCGTTGCCGGCCGCACCCTGCAGGTGATCGATCAGGCGCCGGTGGGCGGCCCGCGCCCGCTCCTCGACCGGGTCGGCGTCGCCCTCGTCGAGGTCGGCGACCAGCCCGCGGGCCGCCGGCAGCAGCGCCTCGGCGACCGGGGCGCTGACCCGGTCGAGGGCGGCGACGGCGGCGTCGACCGCGTCCGGCCAGGCGGCCAGGTGGCGGCGGCGGGCCTCGTCCCGCTCCGCCTGCGGGGCGTACTCGCGGTCGTAGCTGGACACGTCGAGGGCGCCGATGTGGTAGAGCGGGTTGGACCGGTGCAGCTCCAGCTCGCCGAACTCCAGCCGGACCAGCCGCTCGGTGGTGGCCAGGTGGGCCTCGTCGTGCGGGTCGTCCCGCGGCGGCCCGCCGAGCCGGGCGAGGCCGGCCCGCACCCCTTCGGGGGAGAGGTCCTCCACGCGGCCGTCGTACTCGTGCAGCCCGACGTACTCGCGCACCGCGCTGGCCGCCAGGTCGCAGATCGCCCGCAGTCGCTGGTCCATGGCGCCCGAGGCTACGTTCCTTTGCCCGGAACGTCCAGGCGCCGTCGCCGCCTCGGCGCCGTCAGGCCAGGCGGGCGGCGACCTGGGCGGCGGCGCGGTGGGCCAGGCCCATGACCGACAGCATCGGGTTGACGCCGACGGCGGTCGGGAACAGCGAGGCGTCGGCCACATAGAGGCCGCGCAGCTCGTGGGCCTGATGGTCGGGACCGACCGCGGAGGTGGCCGGGTCGACGCCGATGCGGCAGGACCCCATCTGGTGGTAGGAGGCCAGCGTCGCCCGCCCGCCGCGGAAGCCGGCCTGCCTGGTCGCCTCCACCCAGGCTCGGTGGGCGTCGGGAGCGCCGGGGCGGAAGGCGAACCGCTGCCGGTGGAGGCTGAACACCTCGGTGGCGCCGGCGGCGGCCAGCACCTCGCCGGCGACGGCCAGCCCTGCGGCCATGCGCTGCTCGTCTGGGCGGTTCAGGCGCCAGCGGACCCGCGGGTTGCCGTCGCGGTCGACCCGGACCCGGCCGGCGGTGGTGTCGCGGCACAGCACGCCGACCAGCGACAGGTTGCCGAGGCGCTCCATCAGGCCGCGGTGCTGGGCGGCCGACTGCCAGGGCAGCGCGGTCGCGGATGCGCCGGGATGCAGCGGCACCGTCTCGAGGATCGGCGCGTAGGGTCCGAGGCGGTCGCGCAGCTCGGCCGAGTAGCGGGCCTGCAGGGTGCCCTCCCACCAGCGGACCGGCTCGTCGAAGACGCCGACGGCGGCGGTGCCGGGGTGCAGCCGCAGGTGCCGGCCGACCTGGCCGCGCAGGCCGGAGCGCAGCAGCAGCGCGGGCGTCTCGATGGCGCCGCCCGCCGCCACCACCGCCCGCGCCCGGACGCGCAGGCGATGCCCTCCGGGTTCTGCCCTCGCCTCGACCCCGACCGCCCGGCCGTCGTCGACCAGCAGCCGCCGGACGTCGGCGCCGACCACGATCCTGGCGCCGCGCGCGGCGGCGTCCTCCAGGTAGGTGACCAGGGTGGACTGCTTGGCGCCGAGCCGGCAGCCGAAGCCGCACCAGCCGCAGCCGGCGTCCTGGGCGCAGCCGCGGACGTTGCGGGGCAGCGGCCCGACGTGCCAGCCGAGCTTCTCCAGCCCCTGCTCCAGCAGCGCGTCGCGGACGCCCGGCCGGCTCTGCCCGGTGGTGACGCCGACCCGTTCGGCGACCGCGTCCAGTGACGCCTCCACCTCGCCGGAGCGGAACGCCTCCACGCCGGAGACCTGGCCCCATTCGGCGAGCACCCACGGAGGCGTCTTGAAGGAGGTCGAGTAGTTCACCAGCGTGCCGCCGCCGAGGGTGGAGCCGGCGAGGATCCGGCAGGCGAGGTCGTCGGTGGTCAGCGTGAGCGCGTACAGGTACAGGTCGCGGTAGGCGTCGCCCTCCAGCTGGTGGAAGTCGCGCTCGGCGGCGTAGCCGCCCTTCTCGAGCACGACCACGTCGAGGCCGGCCGCCGCCAGCTGGGCCGCGGCCACCCCGCCGCCGGCGCCCGAGCCGACCACCACCACGTCGCAGGTGAGCTCCTGGTCGCCGGCGACCTCCAGCGGCACCAGCCGCCTGGGGACGTCGGGGGCGGGGCCGGGCGGGCCCGGGTAGCCGGTGGCGTCCCTGGCCGGACCCGGCCAGCCGTACCCGGCCAGCAGGGTGATCGCGCCGATCGCCGCGGCCAGCCGCCGCTGCGGCGGCAGGCGGCTCTGCCACCAGCGCCGCAGCAGCGCCTCGGCGGCGTCGGGGGCGAGCCCGGACACCCTGGTTGGCCGGCCGGTGAGGAGCAGCGCGCCGGGCCGCGAGTCGAGCGCCCGCAGCACGCCGAGCAGCTGGCCGCGGTCGCGGCGACCGGCGAGCCGGTCGAGCATCGCCAGCACCCTGACGGGCACCCCGGGGTCGTGGCCGGGGCCGAGGATCCCGGCCGAGAGGGCGGCGAGCACGCGGCCGGCGGGCTCGGCGGCCGCGGCGCCGCGGGTGGTCGCCGCGCTGGTCATGGCAGGGTTGTACCGCGCGGCCGCCTCCCGCACCAGTGCGTGAACGTCCGGAGATGCGGGGTTCGGCATGCCGGGGGTGGTTCAATGCGTCGACAGCCATCGGCTTCGACGGAGGAGGTCGGCCACGGTGGCCGCGGTCGAGCTCGCAGGCGTGTACCGGCGTTTCGGACGCACCATGGTGCTCGCCGGCCTCGACCTGACCGTCGACGAGGGCGAGCTGTACGGGCTGATCGGCCCGAACGGGGCCGGCAAGACCACCGCCCTGCGGGTCGCGCTCGGGCTGCTGCGGCCGGACGCCGGCGGCGTGCGTCTGCTCGGCCGCAACCCGCGCTCGGCGGCGGGCGGGCGCTCCCGGCGGGTCGGGAGCCTGATCGAGGCGCCGGCGCTGTCCCCGAGGCTGACCGGCCGCGAGCACCTGTCGCTGATCGCCCGCTGGGTCGCGGCCGCGGACGCCGAGATCGACCGGGTCGTCGGCCTGCTCGGGCTCGGCCGCATGACCGACCGGCCGATCGCCACCTACTCGACCGGGATGCGCCAGGTGCTGGCGACCGCGGCCGCGCTGGTCGGCCCGCCCGACCTGCTGGTGCTGGACGAGCCGACGGTCGGGCTGGACCCGGGCCACCGCCGCCGCGTCAACGACCTGCTGCTCGACCACGTCCGCCGCGGCGGGACGGTGCTGCTGTCCAGCCACCAGCTCGACGATGCCGAGCGGCTCTGCACCAGGGTCGGGCTGATGGCCGGCGGCCGCCTGGCCGAGGAGGGACCGCCGTCGGAGCTGGGTCCGGCCGCTGGACGCTACGAAGTGGTGGTGAGCGACCCGGAGGCGGCCATGAAGGCGCTGCGGGCGGTGCGGCTGGTCTGCTGGCGTGACGACAGCAAGGTGGTGGTGGAGACGGGCGGCGCCTACCAGGTGGGCCGGCCCGACGGCAGCGCCATCGCGCGCGTGCTGGCGCACGCCGGTGTCTACCCGTCCGACCTGCGCCGCTCCCCCACCCTGGAGCTGGCCTACGCGGAGGTGACCGGCGGGCTCGGGCCGGGCCCGGACGCCCGCCCGCCCAACGGCTCCCGGCCGGCAGCGGGCCAGGGGGCCGCAAGCGCAGCCCCCCCGCCGGCGGAGGGCCCGGGGGGCGCAAGCGTCGCCCCCCGGCCGGCGGGGGGCGGCTGAGGTGGGCCGGGGCCGCTACGAGCTCGGCCACCCGTTCGCCGGCGCGGTGCGGCTGCGGGTCCAGGAGCTGAGCAGGCGGCCGGTGGTGCTGGCGGCGTTCGCGCTGCAGGCGACCGCGCTGCTGGGCGCCGAGCTGGTCGGGGCGGTCAGCACCGACGGCCTGGTCGGGGCGGGTGACGACCTGGTCCTCGGGGGGCTGCGGGCGGTCGTGGTGCCGGGCGGGCTGGTGTTCGGGGCGCTGGTCGCGGCCGTGGTCGGCGCGGAGTTCGCCTGGGCGACCGAGCGGGCGCTGCTGGCCCGCGACCCGCGCCGGCTGCGCTTCGCCGGTTTCCAGCTGGCGGTGGCCGCCGTGCTGGCGGTGGCCTGGTGGGCGTTGCAGAGCCTGCTGGCGTTCGCCGCGGCCGTCATCCTGCAGGCGGTCGGCGGGATCGACAGCGGCGCCGCCTGGTACGCCTCCGCGCACCGGACGGCGCTGGCGGCGGCGCTGGTCGTCACGACGGTGTACGGGCTGCTGGGGGCGGCCTGCGCGCTGGCGCTGCGGGGCGCGCTGGCGGGGGTGGTGGCGCTGCTGGCCTACGGGCTGCT
>WNFV01009576.1_pt1 | contig 12544 bp, 14 predicted proteins | sample 5400101 | NCBI WGS metagenome assembly WNFV01 (sample SAMN13153361, study PRJNA577476) | soil metagenome | isolation source: 115 cm soil or saprolite under grassland replicate 1 | place: USA:California | collected 2016-06-15
GACGGGTAGGCCTTTCGATGCAGATGGCTCATCGCTCGGCGGGGGCGAACGTGCTCCTGCCGGCGATGGTGCACTGGAAGGCCGGTCACTTTGCGGCGCTGGTCAAGGAGACGGACGGCCGTTACCTGATGCAGGACCCCACGTTCGGCGACGAGCTTTGGGTGAGCCAGAGGGCTCTGGACACCGAGGGCAGCGGGTTCTATCTCGTTCCCAAGGGGCCGCTTCCCGCCGGATGGCGAGCGGTGGCGCCGGCGGAGGGTGAGACGGTCTGGGGCAAGGGCACAGCGGCGGGCGTGGTCCCGACGGTCACCAACCCAGCTCAGACACCCAATACGGGTGGTAACGGTGGAGGCAGCGGCTCGAACTGTCAGGGCCTGGCCGGCTATAGCTTCAGCACGCTCGTGGCCAGCCTCCATCTGCTCGACACGCCCGTCGCCTACAGCCCCGCGCGCGGGCCGGCGGTTTCATTTACCGTGCGCTACACGCAGCGCGAGGCGTCTCAACCGCAGATCTTCTCTTACTCGAACCTCGGGCCCAAGTGGACCTTCGAGTGGCTGAGCTACCTGGAGGACGACCCGGGCAACCCCAGCGCGAGCGCCGATCTGTACATGCGCGGCGGTGGAGTCGAGAACAACACCGGCTACGATGCCGGCTCCTCGAGCTACGCCGGCGCCTACTGGACGCAGGCGCGCGTGGTCCGGACCTCCTCTTCTCCCATCCGCTACGAGCGGCGGCTGGGCGACGGCTCGGTGGAGGTGTTCGCCCAGCCGGACGGGGCGGCCAGCTTCCCGCGCAAGGTCTTCATGACCGAGTCGGTGGATCCCCAAGGCAACCGGCTCACCTTCACCTATGACGCCAGCCTGCGGCTGGTGGCCGTCTCTCCTACGAGCTTGCCGCCGATCCGCTGAAGATCACCAGGGTCACCGACCCTTCGGCCGGTTCGCCACCTTCGACTACGACTCGCGGGGAAGGCTGAGCAGGATCACCGACGTGATCGGCCTAACCTTTCTCTAGGCGAGGAGAAGCAGACCGGATTCTTGGAAACGCCGGAAATCGGCCGGATTCTCCGTAGCCAACCGGGCTTCCTGGCGAAGGGCCGTCGCCGCAATCATGCAGTCGGCCAAGGAGCTGCGTCGCCGCCCGGACTGGTTGAAGAGTTGCGCCGCCAGGGCCGCGTCCTCCTCGGCGAACGGGATGCGCTGCTGGATGATCCGGGCGACCAGCTCGACGTGCTGCGGCTCGACGGGACCGCAGAGAAACTCGGCCCAGGCGATAGTGCTCATCCCGACGGGCTCGCCGGCGCCCAGCCACCCCCGCAATCGTTTGTCCTGCGCCGAACCCCGTACGAGGGCGCGGATCAGGAAGCTCGTGTCGAGGTGGATCAACGGGCGCGTGCTTCACGGCGCCGCGAAGAGGCGCCACGCTCGGCTCGCGCGGCTTTCTGCCAGCGGGCGGCGGCTGCGTTGTCGAGGCCGAGGGACCGCTGCAGGTCGTCGAGGGCCTTGACCGCGTGACGCTGCGCCTCCAGTGGCTGCCGGGTCGCGGTAGCCCGGATCGCCCGCCGCAGCGCTTCCGATTTCGATACGTTCCAGCGACGGGCCAGCGCCTCGAGAGTGCGCACGGTCTCCAGGTCGAGGGAGTAGGTGGTCTTGACGGTCTGGGTGGCCATACCCGCATCTTATGGCCATACCACAGGCCCGTCAATGCGTTTGCGCAGTCCGTCCCGCGCCGCTAAGGTAGCCGCCGGCCGCCCACATGTCCATGCCCCGCCGAGCCCGTTCCGCCCTCCCCCTGTGCCTGTCCGCCGCCTGCGGGCTCCTGGCCGCTCCCGCGTCCGGCGAGCCGCGGCTCGTCCTCGTGGGCGGGGGCACGAAGCCCGCGGAGGCGATGGCCCGCTTCGTCGAGTGGGCGGGGGGGGCGAAGGCGCGCCTCCTCGTGATCCCCTGGGCGAGCGCCGAGGCGCAGGTGAGCTACGACGCCCTGCGGGCCGACCTCGCCGCCTACGGGCCAGCCGCGATCGAGCCGTCCCCGCTCGCGCCGCTCACGGAGGCGGGGCGGGCCGAGCTGCTGGACAAGCTCGCCCGAGCCACCGGCGTCTTCTTCGGCGGAGGCGACCAGGGACGGATCATGGACGTGCTGCGGGACGAGACGCTGCTCCAGGCGGTCCGGGCCCGCCACCGGGCGGGGGTCGTCTTCGGGGGGACGAGCGCGGGCACCGCCGTGATGTCCGCCCGCATGATCACCGGCGAGGGGGACTTCACGGTGGTGGACGGCGACAAGGTCGAGGTGCGCCCCGGCCTCGCGCTCCTGCCCACCGGCGTGATCGTCGACCAGCACTTCATCAAGCGCCAGCGGCAGAACCGGCTCTTCGGCCTCGTCCTCAAGCACCCCGAGGAGCGCGGGGTGGGGATCGACGAGGGGGCCGCCCTGCTGGTCCAGGGGGCCGAGGCCGAGGTGGTCGGCGGCTCCGTGATGCTGGTGGACGCCCGGCCGGAGGCCGGCACCCTCCTCGTGACCCTCGTCCCACCCGGCCGCCGCATCGACCTCTCGCGCCGGCCCTGAGCCGCCGCCGTTCCGGGCCGCCGCCCGCTTCCCGTTATACTTCGATCTGGAGGAATCCCCGGAAAGCCGTGTACTTCATCTATAGTGTCGTCCTCGGCTTCGGCTTCGCCCTCGCCCTCCCCTGGTTCCTCTGGAAGGGGCGGGCGACCGGGAAGTACTTCCGGACCTTCCGCGAGCGGATGGGACGGCTTCCCGTCTACCTGAACATGGACGGCGACCGCTCGATCTGGGTCCACGCGGTCTCCGTGGGGGAAGTGCTCGCCACCCGGCCCCTGATCCCCGCCTTGAAGCAGCGCTACCCCAACCACAAGGTGTTCCTCTCCACCACCACCATGACCGGCAACGCGGTCGCCCAGAAGAGCGTCCGCGGCGTGGACGGGCTCTTCTACGCCCCCTTCGACTGGCCGGGGCCGGTCAAGAAGGCCCTGGCCACACTGAAGCCCTCGCTCCTCGTGCTGGTGGAGACCGAGATCTGGCCGAACCTGATCCACGAGGCCCATCTCGGGGGGACGCGGATCGCCCTCGTCAACGGGCGGATCTCGCGGAAGTCCTTCGCCGGGTACCGCTGGATCCGTGGCTTCCTGCGCCGGGTGCTCTGCGAGGTCGACGTGTTCCTCATGCAGGGCGAGGCCCACGCGGAGCGCGTGCGCAGCATGGGGGCGCCGGCCGAGCGCGTGAAGGTCACCGGCAACCTGAAGTTCGACGCGGTGGAAGCGGGCCGCACGCCCGAGCGCCTGGCCCGGATCCTCGGCGGCGAGGCCCGGCGCGGCCGGCCGCTCTGGGTGGCGGGCAGCACCGTGACCGGCGAGGAGGAGCTGATCCTGCAGGCGTATCACCGGGTGCGCGAGCGGGTGCCCCTGACCGGCCTCGTGCTCGCCCCGCGCCACCCCGAGCGCTTCCCCCAGGTGCCGGCGCTCGTGGAGAGCGCCGGCTTCCGCTGTCTCCGGCGGACGAACCTCGAGCCCGGGGCCTGGCGCGACGGCGAGGTGGTGCTGCTCGACACCCTGGGCGAGCTGGCCCAGCTCTATCCCCTGGCCAGCGTGGTCTTCGTGGGGGGCAGCCTCGTGCCCTCGGGCGGCCACAACATCCTGGAGGCCGCGGTGGCCGGCAAGCCCGTGATCGTCGGCCCGCACATGCAGAACTTCCAGGAGATCGCCGAGAAGTTCCAGGCCGAGGGGGCGCTGCTCCAGGTCGAATCGGCCGAGGACCTGGCCCGGGAGGTGATCAGCCTTCTCACCGACGAGGCGCGGCGGCGGAGCCTCGGGGAGCGGGCCAAGAGCCTGGTCGACCGGAACCGGGGCGCGCTCCGCAACACGATCGACGGTCTCGCCGGCCTCGTGGCGTGACGGGGCTCCTGGGCTCCGCCTACGGCGGCCTGGCCGCGCTCCGGGCCGCCGCCTACCGCCGCGGCCTGCTGCCGCGGGCCCGCCTCTCGGGGCCGGTGATCAGCGTGGGCAACCTCAGCGTCGGGGGGAGCGGCAAGACCCCGGTGGTGGCGCGGGTGGCGGCGATCCTGCGCGAGGAGGGACTCCCGGTGGCCGTGCTCTCCCGCGGCTATCGCGGCTCGTTCACCGGAGCCGCGCTGGTCGTGAGCGACGGCGCGTCCGTGCTGGCCTCGGCGGAGGAGGCGGGGGACGAGCCGGTCATGCTCGCGCGCTCCCTGCCCGGGGTGGTGGTGGCGGTCGGCCGCCGCCGGGACGTGGTGGGCCGCGCGGTGGAGGCGCGCTTCGGCCCCCGCGTCCACATCCTCGACGACGGCTTCCAGCACCTCCGCCTCCACCGCGACCTCGACCTGCTCTGCCTCGACGCGTGGGACCTGGAGGACGAGCCGCTCCCGGCCGGCCGGCTCCGCGAGTGGCCCCAGGCGGAGGGCCGAGCCGACCTCGTGCTGCTCACCCGGATCGAGGACAGGTCCGACGCCACCCGGTTCGCGCTCGAGGACCGGCTGGGCCCCGAGCGGACGTTCCGCGTGCGGCGACGACCCCTGGGCTTCGCGACCCGAGAGGGCGTCTCCGCCGCGGCCCCCGCCCGGCCGTTCCTGGTGGCGGGCATCGCGCGCCCGGAGCGGTTCGAGGCGGACGTCGAAGCCTTCGGCACCGTCGCGGGCTGTGCCTTCTTCGAGGACCACCACTCGTTCCAGCCCGACGAGCTCAGGGCCGTGCTCGACTCGGCGCGGGCCGCCGGGGCCGACGCGGTGGTCACCACGGCGAAGGACGCGGTGCGCCTGCCCCCGGCGGCCCTCGATCTGCCCGTGCTCGTCTTCCGCATCGCGGCCGAGATCGAGGAGGAGCCGCGCTTCCGCGCGCGGCTCCTGCGCGCGGCGCGGAGGACGGCCTGAGCCGGCGGGAGTGGGAAGCCCGGGCGGCTGCCCTCGGGGGCGGCCTCCTCGCCCGCCTCCCCCGGCCGGTGGCCCTCGCCCTCGGCCGCGGCCTCGGCGCGTTGTGGGGCGACCTCGACGGGCGGCACGCGGCCATCGCGGCGGACCACCTTCGGCGGGCGTTCCCGGACTGGGACGAGAGCCGGGTCCTGCGAACGGCTCGAGGCGTCTACCGCCACTTCGGCCAGGTGCTGTTCGACATCCTCTGGCTGCAGGACCGGCCGCGCGAGACCGTGCTCGGGCTCGTCGAGTTCGTCGGCCGCGAGCACGTCGAGGCCGCGATCGCAGCCGGTCGGGGCGCGATCTACGCGACCGGACACCTGAGCAACTGGGAGATCCATGCGCTGGCCCACTCGTGGGCATGGGGGCCGGTGGGGGTGGTGGCCCGGCCCCTCGACAACCCCGCCCTCGACCAGAGGCTCGTCGCCTTCCGCCGACAGGGCGGGAACACGGTCATCTACAAGCAGCGGGCCCTGGTCCAGGTCATGCGCTTGCTCCGCGAGGGCGGGGGCGTGGCCATCCTGATGGACCAGAACGTGGTCGCCTCCGAGGGCATCTTCGTCCCCTTCTTCGGCCGGCCGGCCGCCACCACGACCGTCTCCGCGGCCCTCGCGGTGAAGACCGGAGCCGCGCTCATCCCCTGCCACACCGAGACGCTTCCCCGCGGCCGCTACCGCATCGTCTACGAGGCCCCGCTGCTCCTCGGCGGCGCCGCCACCGGGCAGGACGAGGTCGCGCGCCTCACCCGGGAAATGACCGCGCGCATCGAAGGCTGGGTGCGGGCCAACCCCGAGCAGTGGCTGTGGATGCACCGGCGATGGAAGACGCAGCCGGAGGAGAACTCGGCAAAGTCCTCTCCCTTCGGGTGAGCCAGGGCCGAAGCGCGGAAACAGGCGGTAACTGGTCGCGCTCCGCTGCGAGTAGGGCCGGATCAGACCTCTCGGTAGAGCCAGCCGGCGAGCAGGGTCGCCAGGATCGCGCCACCCCACAGCTCCAGCATCCAGCCCAGGGGCAGCATGCGGTCGGCGTTGAGCCAGGTCTCCTGCGCGAAGTTGCCGGGGAACCCGGCCGCGAAGCCGAGCCAGGCCCCCACGCACGCGGCCGTCTTCGCGCCGGGACCGGCCACGCTCCGCACCCGCGCGTAGAGCCACGCGCCGCCGTAGCTGAGCATGAACAGGCTGAGGAGATAGACGGGCAGGAAGAAGGGGTAGCGCGGCTCCTTCAGGAACACGCCCGCCTGCTGCGCCTTCACGTAAGGCGCTTCGCCGATCACCAGCATCCCGATCGCGAAGCTCCACGCCGTCCACAGCACACCCCCCGCGAGGGCGCCGATCCATACGCGCTTCGAGTTGATGGCCGCCATGGGAACACCTCCCGGGCACGATTCTGTCACGGAGGGTAGCCGCCCGGGGTCCCGTCGTGCCTAGAGCGGCGCCGATGACGGAGCGCCCGCTGGGGCCGGCTCACCCACCAGCCGGCGCGTCCCGACCGCCAGCGCGCCGCAGATCATCCCGCCCACGATCGTCAGGTAGATCCAGACCGACACCTGGGGCAGAAGGGCCGTCCAGAAGAAGAGTCCCCCCGGCCCCATCGGAGGGAAGTCCGGCCGCGGCTTGGTATAGTGCGTGTCCCATCCCCCGAAGATCGACAGGAACATGATGATGACGACGGGGATCCGAGCGGCCAGTCCGTAGGCGAGGAGCACCCGCCAGAGGTCCGTCCAGCCGGGCCGAGCCAGCAGGATGGCGAGCCAGGAGGTCACGGTGAAGATCGCGAGTTGCGCGACCGGGCTCTTGACGAGGACGAAGGAGCCGAAGCCCAGGGCGAAGTTGAACACGAAGGCCAGGACCGCCCAGCCGAGCGCCTTGCCGACGCTCGCCGGCGCCCGACCGGCCTGGGCGAGGCGTAGCCCGAACAGGATTCCGAAGACCGGGATGAGCCAGACGATCCCGACGAGGGCGCCGCCGCCGCCTGCCTCGCGGTTGAAGAGCGCGGGCGACCAGCGCATGAGCTCGCCGGTGAGGCGGACCAGGGTGACCGCCAGCGTGAAAAGCGCAGGGACGAGGATCAAGCGGCGCAGCGACAGGTTGGGCATGCCTTCCTCTCCTGAAAGCGGAAGTGTACCGCCAAAGAGTTTGCCATGCGCCTCGGCTTGCGCTAGCGTCCGCTCCGTGACCATTACCCGACGCCAGGCGCTGCAGCTCGGAGCGGCCACGGCCGTCGCTCCCGCCCGCATCCTCGACCCCTCGCCGGACGCGAGCGCGGCCCCCACGGCGCGACCGCGGGTGAGGCTGGCGGTGTCGACCTACTCGTACTGGCACTTCAAGGCGGAGAAGTTCCCCATCGAGAAGGTCATCGAGCACGCGGCGGAGCTGGGGTTCGACGGGGTCGAGATCCTGCACCGGCAGATGACGGACGAGTCGCCCGCCTACGTCAACGGCCTCAAGAAGGCGGCCTTCCGGAACAGCCTCGACCTGGTCATGCTCTCGATCCACCAGGATTTCGTCTCGCCCGACGCGGGCGAGCGCCGGAAGCAGATCGAGCACACCCGGCGCTGCATCGACCTCGCGACCCAGCTCGGGATCCCCTGCATCCGGCTCAATTCCGGCCGGTGGAAGACCGTCCAGTCGTTCGACGACCTGATGAAGGTGAAGGGCGACGAGCCGCCCCTGCCCGGCTACTCCGACGACGACGCCTTTAAGTGGTGCATCGAGTCGATCGAGGCCTGCCTGCCCGCCGCCGAAAGGGCGGGCGTGATGCTCGCGCTCGAGAACCACTGGGGCCTCACCACCCGGCCGGAGAACCTGCTGCGGATAATCCTGGCCATCCGCTCGCCCTGGCTCGGCGTCAACCTCGACACCGGCAACTTCCCCGGTGAGCCCTACGCGGGCCTCGAGAAGCTGGCCCCCCACGCGGTCATCGTGCAGGCCAAGACGTACTACGGCGGCGGCGAGTGGTACACCCTGGACCTCGACTACCCGCGGATCGCCGGCATCCTGCGCGGGGCCGGCTTCCAGGGTTACGTCTCCCTGGAGATGGAAGGCAAGGAGCCGGCGGAGACGGCGGTGCCGAAGAGCCTCCAGGTCCTGCGCTCGGCCTTCGGGGGTTGAGCGCGCGCCAGGGTCTGTGCCTAGGGTGAGGCGCCCAGCACACGCCGGATCTCCGCGACGAGGACGGCGATCGAGACCGGCTTGCGAAGAAGCGTGACGTCCAGATCCTGAAGCTGCTCGTCCGTGAGCAGAACCGAAGCGCTCAGGATCAGACCGGGGGTTCGCACGCCGCTCGACCGCAGGCGCGCAATGGCGTCGCGCCCCGTCATGCGAGGCATGTCGTGGTCGAACAGCAGGCAGTCGAAGGGACCGGCCGCGCCGAAGCGTTCCAGGGCCTGCTGTCCGTCCTCGGCGACGACGACCTCGTACCCCTCCGCTTCCAGGGCCTCGCGGATGACCTCGCAGAATTCCGCAGAATCGTCCGCGAGCAATATGCGAGGCATGAAGGCGAGAGCCTCCTCCGCCGCGACGCTCCGGTCAATACGATTTCTTTAGTCACTTTTCGCAGGGTCGAGGCATGGCCCATCGAAGCACGAAAAAAGCTCACCTCGACCCGACCCGTGGTTGGTGCGAGCTGTCCGCTAGGGAGCCGAAGAAGCCGCCTCGTTAGTTCTTCCCCGGCTCCGTTTCCGGCGGCAAGACGGAGCTGCAGATGTCCCCCAGCTCCTGGCCCGTCAGCTCGTCCTGACAAGTCAGCGGCTTTCTCGACTTGTCCTTGAGGGCCGTGAGCGTGCGGCGGATGATCTCGTCGCCCAGCTCGAAGACCATGGCCTGGTCGGCGCCGGCGGAATCCTTGTAGCCGATCGTGACGTAGTGCTTCCTGCTTTTTTTCGACAGGAATGACGGCAGTGACGCCAGGGACCTCGCCGTCTTCCACCGCGGGGGGACCCGCGGCCCATACTCCAGGTCCCGTATCGACTTCCACTGTACGGCCACGCTGTCGCCGCCCTTCGCGGCCACGAAGAACATCGCGACGGCGGCGCTGAAATCGAGGCTCCCTTCGACCCGCCCGGGGGGAAGACTGGAGACCGTGCCCCCGACATACATGGCCTTGCGCGGGTCCAGGGCCCAGGCGGGCCCGGAAGCGAACGGCGCGATGCACACGAGTACCGCGATCGCCGGTGTCCTTTGCACTCTCAGCCTCCTTCGCCCGATTATCCCCCGTCCCGCACCGGCGCGCCGCCGGGGGTAAGATCCGCGCGTGCGGACCGCGTTCCTCGCCGCCCTCGGCCTCGGGCTCCTGGCCGTGGAGCGCCCGGCGACCCTCGACCATCCGCACCGGCCGCGATACCACTTCACCCCCCAGCGCAACTTCATGAACGACCCGAACGGCCTCGTCTACTTCGAGGGGGAATACCACCTCTTCTACCAGCACAACCCCTTCGGCGACACCTGGGGCCACATGAGCTGGGGCCACGCGGTGAGCGCCGACCTCGTGCGCTGGCGGCACCTGCCGGTGGCCCTGCGCGAGGAGGACGGGGTCATGGTCTTCTCGGGCAGCGCGGTGGTGGACCGCCGAAATACCAGCAGTCTCTGCGGTGCCCCGGGCACAGCGTGTTTGGTGGCCATTTACGCGGGGCACGGCCATGGCAAGCAGACCCAGAACCTCGCCTATAGCCGCGACCGCGGCCGGACCTGGACGAAGTACGCCGGCAATCCGGTGCTCGACATCGGCTCCAAGGACTTCCGCGATCCCAAGGTCTTCTGGCACCAGCCCACGGGCCGCTGGGTCATGGTGGCGGCCCTCTCCGAGGAGAGGAAGATCCGCTTCTACGGCTCGTCCGACCTCAAGCGCTGGACCCCCCTGAGCGACTTCGGACCGCAGGGGTACACGAAGGGCCAGTGGGAGTGTCCCGACCTGTTCGAGCTGCCCGTCGAGGGCGAGCCCGCAAGACGGAGGTGGGTGCTCGACGTGGACGTGAACCCCGGCGCGCCCCAGGGCGGCTCGGCCGACCAGTACTTCGTCGGCTCCTTCGACGGCACGAGCTTCAAGAATGACAACCCGGAGGCGCAGGTCCTCTGGGTGGACCAGGGGAAGGACTTCTACGCGAGCCTGTCCTGGTCTGACCTGCCGCCCTCCGACCCCCGGCGCATCTGGATCGGCTGGATGAGCAACTGGCAGTACGCGCAGCAGGAGCCCACCTCCCCCTGGCGGGGGATGTTCACGGTCCCGCGCGTCCTCAAGCTGGCCGCCCTCCCCGAGGGACTCCGCCTCGTGCAGGAGCCGGTGGCCGAGTTGCGCACGCTGCGCGGGGAGCACTGGACGATCGCGCCGCGCCAGGTCAGCGGGCAAGCGGCCCTCGACCCCGTCGCCGGAGACGCCCTCGAGATCCGGGCCGTGCTGGCCGCCGGTTCCGCCGCCGCTTTCGGCCTCAAGGTCCGGAAGAGCGACGGCGAGGAGACGATCATCGGCTACGACGTCCGCGCCGGCATGCTGTTCGTGGACCGGCGCCTCTCCGGGAACGTCCGCTTCCATCCCGACTTCACGGGCCGGCACGGCGGTCCCCTGGCGCTCGACCACGGCCGCCTGCGCCTCCAGGTTCTGGTCGACCGGTCCTCGGTCGAGGTCTTCGCGAACGGCGGGCGGGCGGTCATCACCGAGCGCATCTTCCCCGGCCCCGCGAGCCAGGGGGTCGAGGCCTGGGCCGACGACGGCACCGCGTCGCTCGTCGCCTGCGAGGCCTGGCGGCTGGGTGGAGCCGGCGCTCGGGATTGAACCGGCTGATCACGACTCGACGGGCGTTCGGGCCTACGCCCCGGGCCTCGCGATGGTCCCTTGCGTCGCATCTCGCCCTTCGCCGATTATGAGCTTCGAGCGGGCGCCTGGCGCGTCTTCTATCGGCTCGACGGGGAACGCGTATTGGTCACGCTCATCGGGGAGAAGCGCGGCGCCGCGGTGGTGGTGGAAGGCGAGGAGCTGAAGCTGTGAAGACCGAGAGCCTGCGGGAAGTGAAGAACAACCTCAGCCGAGTCATCGAGGGGTTGCGGAGAACGGGCCCTGTCTTGATCACGAAGAACGGCCGGAGTCGCGCCGTGCTGATCGATCGAAGCGTGGCTGGCAGCAAGCGGCGAGGCCCAACGCGCCTGGAAGACCTGCCCGAGTAGCCAGAGCCAGGTCATCATGACAAGCCGGGACCACGCTTGAGTCGCGTCCTCGCGCCGGCAACCGCGCTGCTGGTGGCCCTGGCCGCGCTCGGTGGCTGCGGCCGGCGCGACACGAAGCCGGCCGACACCCTTGCGGCCCCCCGGGGTACGATCGGCCTCTCGCTCCTCACCCTCACCAACCCGTTCTTCAACGAGATCGCCGACACCATGCGCGCGGAGGCGCGGCGCGCGGGCTACGACCTGCTGGCGGTGAGCGGCGAGTTCGACGTCGCCAAGCAGCAGAACCAGGTGAAGGACTTCATCGTCCGGAAGGTCGCCGCGATCATCCCGGGGCCCGCGTGGTGGCCCACGTCGCGACCGACAACTACCAGGGGGGCCGCCTGGCCGCGGAGGCCATGGTCGAGGCGCTCGGCGGCAAGGGACCGGTGGCGATTCTCGACCACCCCGAGGTGGAGTCGGTGACCCTGCGGACGAAAGGCTTCCGGGACGGCATCGCCGAGGCCAACCGCCGCCCCGACGTGAAGATCGAGATCGTGACCGCGCTGCCGGGGGGCGGGGCCCGCGACAAGAGCTACAAGGCCGCGCAGGACATTCTGCAGGCGCACCGCGACCTGCGGGGCATCTTCGCCATCAACGACCCCTCCGCCCTCGGGGCGGTGGCCGCCCTGGAGGAGAGCGGGCGGGACGCCTCGGTGCGGGTCGTGGGCTTCGACGGCCAGCCCGAGGGCCGAAAGGCCATCCGCGACGGGAAGATCTACGCCGACTCCATCCAGTTCCCGGACCGCATCGGCCGGGAGACCGTGCAGGCCATCGAGCGCTACTTCGCCGGCCAGGACCTGCCCGCGCAGATCCTGGTGCCCAGCGCCCTCTATCGACAGGCAGACGCAGTGAAGGACCCGAGCCTCGCACGTTAGCGAGCCGCGCCATGGCTTCCCCCGCGAACGCTCCCACCGCCGCTCCCCTGCTCGCCCTGAGCGGGATCGAGAAGTCCTTCCCGGGCGTGCGGGCGCTCCGGGGCGTCGACCTCGAGCTGCACACGGGCGAGGTCCTGGCCCTCGTGGGGGAGAACGGCGCGGGCAAGAGCACCCTGATCAAGGTCATGGCCGGCGTGCACTCCCCAGACGCGGGGCGGATCGCCCTCGACGGGCGTGAGGTGCACTTCTCGAGCCCCCTGGCCGCCCGGCGCGCCGGCATCGCCGTCATCCACCAGGAGCTGAGCCTCGTCCGCCCGCTCGCCGTCCGCGAGAACATCTTCCTCGGCCAGGAGGAGACGCGGGCCGGTTTCGTCCGGCGGTCCGAGGAGCGCCGCCGCGCCGAAGCGCTCCTCGCCCGGGTGGGGGCCTCCCTCGACCCCGACACCCGCTCGCGCGAGCTCACCATCGCCCAGCAGCAGGCGGTGGAGATCGCGAAGGCGCTCAGCGGGAGCGCCCGCGTCCTGATCATGGACGAG
>WNFV01015420.1_pt1 | contig 12544 bp, 12 predicted proteins | sample 5400101 | NCBI WGS metagenome assembly WNFV01 (sample SAMN13153361, study PRJNA577476) | soil metagenome | isolation source: 115 cm soil or saprolite under grassland replicate 1 | place: USA:California | collected 2016-06-15
CCGCCTTTTCCGCCGCCTTTTTTATGACGCCCAGGAGTTGCTCGGCCTGACCTTTAGATTGCCTTTCGTGCTGCTCCTTCGTATCCTCTAGTACCCCCGTCCGAAGGGACAAGACATGGAATGGCAGGATCACATGAAAGCCTGTCACCTCGGCGTTGATGCTTTTGGCGAACTGTATTCCTTTTTGGATCGCAGCTTCTGATAGTTCGGAGCCATCGGTAGGCAGTAGGATATGCTTGAACATAGTTACCTCCTTTGTCGTCCCATTCGACAGAGTAGGGTCTTTATAGCTAGTCTTTAGCGAGCAAAAAAAAGCCAGCACACCCTAGCGCTAAATCGCCGGAGTGGCTGGCACTAAACTCCCCTTTTCATTTCCCCCTCCGAAGAACGTCTTGCGTTCCTCCGGTTTGGCCTCACATCATGCTGGAAGCCTTTTTCAATGATGGGGGAGGCTCACGAGCGGACAACTATCACATGGGGATGGAGTGTCAAGGGGATTCCTATTTCACCTCAGGATGCAATTGAACGCCGCTTCAAATCGATTGGACGCAAGCTGGTGATCATTTGATTCTCAATCAAATGATCCGATGTAAGCCTCTGAACCCAGTATGGTTTGTTCTAGCTGTCCATGAATTGTCCGTCTCATTGGCGGCAGCAACGGCAGAGCCGAGCACCTTCTGTTGTTAGGCGCAGGAATTCTCCGGCTCCCTACCCGACGGGCGTTACTTTCATGATGCCCGTGCCCGCAGTCCGCGCAACGTTAGGTTAAAGCCACACATCGATCCTGGGACAAAGCGATCGCACACCCCACATTTCTAAACTTGAGAAATCTACCTCGGCTTGATTGTTAAAAGCTGGAAAAGGCATAAGCGACCCCGCTGAAAAATGCAAGATTCCCCACATCACAGCAAAGGCATAGTTTTTGTGTAAGTTGTACTTGTTCATTCAAACACAAAAAGGGGTTGATAATATGATCGGTTTAATCAAACGCGAATCACTTGAAGACGAGAGCCCCGCAGAAACGATTTATCAGTGGTTGATCGAATGTCCGGAAACCGACAAATTGGCGGAGGTCGAAATCAGTGCCCGTGCTGCTACATTCACCACAGCCCGGCAGGTTTTACTCCGGAACTGCACGTTCTGGCCGGAAAGGGATGGCTGCCAGCAAAGATGTCTCACTTCTCACAGCATCGGGTTTGATTAGTTCGATGAATTGCACTGCTGCACCGTTGTCCGGCCGCCTCATGATCAACAGCCGGATTTCTGCTTATCGCAAGCGCTTTTGACTAAGCTCGGATCAGTGCTGTGAGTTCACGGCCGGGTCTGGGCGCATTAGGAACTACTTTAGAAATCTGTGTGGTAGTAAGCCCGAACTGAGCTTGAAGAACAGTCGCGATAATCTCCCGAAAATCCGTTGCGACGGCCAAATCTCGCCCTTCGTAAAGTTCATTGCCTGATAAGCCGGGCCACTGCCCGTAGATTTTCCCGCCCTGAACATTGCCTCCCATCACCCACATCACATTCCCATGTCCGTGGTCAGTCCCCGCGTTCCCATTCTCATGAACGGTTCGCCCAAACTCAGACATGACTAAAACCACCGTGTCCGAGTAGGATGGTCCCATTGCCTGAATGAAGGTTGAAAGCGATTCGCCCAGAGCTTTTAGACGGTTTGGCAGTTGCCCATTTACTGATCCTTGATTGACGTGAGTGTCCCAGCCGCCAAGAGCAAAGAAGGCGACCTTGATCGTCGGATCTCGGGCAATGAGCCGCCCGAGGTTCTGCGCTTCACCGGCAAAGCCAATCGGCGACGGCGCTCCACCGTCAGCCATCTTCATATCCTCGGCCAATTCCGCCATAAGCTTCTTATGGGCACTCTGCCCCTCATGATAGGCGACGCTTAACGGATCGCTCCCTTTATATAGCTTGTCAAAAGCGGCTTGAATCTGCGGTCGGTCGGTAGCCGTTGGTCTAATGCCTGCCGGATTAAGCGGTAGATTCGTGGTTGAGATTCGTCCTGAAAGAATACGAGGCAATGTCGGCCCAACGCTGATTGCATCAGTAGAGTTTCGCGTACCAGGTAAAACCCCAAGCAAGCGGTTTAGCCACCCATTAGGAGTTGTTTTGACCCCCGGCGTAGCAGTTTCCATGTAGTCCTGAGCATCGAAATGGGATCGACTCGAATCGGGAGAACCCGAAGCGTGAATAAAAGCTAGCGACTTGTTCTCCCAGAACGGCATGATCGCCGAAAGCGCCGGATGTAAGCCAAAATGGTCATCTAAGCGCAGCGCACCACCGTTTTCGTTGGGTCTCGGGATGGCGATCGTTGGCCTGGAGGTGTAATAGTCGCTCTCACTGTACGGGACCACGACATTGAGGCCGTCGACGGCGCCACGTAAGAAAACAACCACCAGACGCTTACGACTTTGTTCTTCGCCAAGCGCTCGGGCAGCCCATGCGTTGCTACTAAAAAACAGTAACCCCGACGCCGAAAGGAGCGATGCTCGCTGCAAGAACTCTCGTCGATTCATAATTTTCTCCATGGTCTGTAACCCTTACCGGTGCATGAACTCAGGGCTTCCCAATATAAGCGCGGCGCGAAGAGCGGGAGGGGAATCATCTACAGTAGTCCGGGTCTGCTGGGAAATCTTATTGCCGACCGTGTTAACCAGCATCGTATAATCGACAGGTTTATCAGCTGGCGGCTGACTATCCATACGTTTCTCCGCCGCTGGTGTCATTTCATCCATCGCGTTACGTGGTTGTTCAGCTAATCTCAATTGACCGGCACCAAGAGCCGTGGCGAAATTTAGCCGCTGGGTCATGGCGTTTGGATTTAACCAGGCGTCCCGGCCGTTCTTGTATCCGTCTGGAGTCTGGCAGCCGTAGGGCGGCATGCCGAGCTGGGCGATGACGCCTCGAATCGGCTGGGTGTTTACAACGGAAATTCCCGTGGCGCGCACTGCCGAGATCACGTATTCATAAGGGGTCTTAAATTTCTTGCCGACATACTGGTCATCCCAAAACTCGGGACTATGAAAAAGTGTATCGAGCACGGCTCGTATATCGCCTCGCGTATCTGCGAATCGTCTAGCTAATCGGTCGACCAGAGACTTGGGCGGATCGTCGGCGACGAAATACTGCGCGAGCTTAAAGCTAATGTGACGGGCTGTCGATGGATGTTGCGCCAGGATGTCGAGCGCCTCTTCCCCCTCGCCCACACCACTGCCTCTGATCGTGCGACCCAGAAAAACCTTGGTGCTGGAATCATGCCGATTGGCATCGAAGAAAAAGCCATTCGAGAAAGTTACGTTATCCGCGTCCACTGGGGCGAATTTTCTAAGCGCCGCGTTTTGTTGAAGCGGTTGCCCTGGCCGTCGGTAACCCCACCCGGTGAGGATGCGAGCTAGTGTAATTACATCGGCCTGCGTGTAACCGGCGTCAACCCCCAGGGTGTGAAGTTCCATCAGTTCGCGAGCGTAATTCTCGTTTAATCCCTTAAATTGACCCCGGACACCGGGGCTATTTGGGGCCGTGTTCAACCAGTTATCTAAATAGAAAAGCATGGCCGGATGTTTGGCCGTAGCGCCAAGCAGATCACGGAACCGGCCTAGCACAAACGGTCTGATCGCTTCTTCTTCGTAAGAGCCGATCCACAGATGATCCAGACCTTTTTGCGAGAAGACGTTAAAGTGGTTGAACCAGAAATTGACCATGACCTCTTCGAGTTGGCGAGGACTTTCCACTGCTCTCAAAAGACGCCCTTCAAAGGTCTGATCAACGATCACGCGTGCCCTTTGACGCCCGCTTTGGGCGGCCTGCGGATCCCCTGGCTTGCTGTAAGAGGGTGGACCGTACTCGATGAATAGCTGCGGAGCACTCAGGCGCAAGGTTTCCAGGCTGTCGAGTCGAGTGACCAGGCTTTGCGGCAGCGAGATATTTCTCGGCGAAAGCTGTTCGTCGATATACCTGTCGACGCCGATGGATCTTACCTGCTCGATATCACCGGGACGTGGGCCGAACCCCAAGCGGTTTAGCACATGAACTTCTCGTAAATCCGCAGGGATACTGGCGGCATTGGCAATTGAGATGAACGAGCCGACCATAAGAAAGGCAGACCAGAGAGCTCTCAGCCCCTTCAAGCTGCTTTTGGAGCCAGGTTTGAAATGAATCATATGGGCCTCTTTCGTGGGCCGGATGACATCGTACTCCAATACAACTTTGACGAACAAACCGGGGAGATGGTTTATATCAGTCTTTAGGCAAGAGAAGAAAAGGAGCGAAATGTTGGTTTGTTGCGGACCTGCGGAGGTTTTCAGAAGTTTGAGGGCACCCATTGGCGCTCCAGTCGGGCAACATCACAGCAACGGGTGGCAGCTTGCTCTGTTCATTGCTCAAAACGTATCCATTTAACTTGAATTCTCGACCAAACGGGGTGAGTTGTGGAAACGCTGTATGGCATGCAGTGCATCCCATGCTATTTCAAGAAAGTTAAGATCTTGTCAACCGCGGTCGTGTCTTAATGTGATAAAGCACGAAATGATGAGAACGAGTTGCTCAGGCGCGTGGGTTCTACGTGACTCCGAAGGACAAATTCTTAAAAACAGATCCAGCGAACTCTAGATTACTTGCTTCTTCGAGCTGTTGGGGAGATGCAATTCCTGCCGAATGGAAGGAGTTGTGAATTGCAGGAGGCGGTCACGCAGCTAAGCCGGCCAAGTATCAACTATTCACTCAGAATTGCACTGATCGACGCGTCAGTTCGATCTCACGAGAGACGGACTTGAAGGGGAATTCAGTTCAATCCTGCTATTTCAAGGGCGCAAAAGAACTGATCCAAAATCGTCACGCTCAAAACAGATTTACTTGATCACCCTATCCGCTCGCGCCAGCACCGTGGGCGGGATCACAAGGGCGATCTGTTTTGCTGCTTTCAGGTTAATAACGAAGTCAAACTTTGTCGGCGACTCCACCGGGATGTCGCCTGGATCCGTTCTCCGTCCACAACAATGCCTCGCACATCGATGCGAGCCGCCTTTTCGCTGCAAATGCAAAGAGCTGTTCGCGGTTAATGAACGTGAAACTGCTCTGGATTATGACTAGCGCGTCGGCATGGTCTTTCCGGATCGCGGCGTAGGCGTCGCGAAAGTCCTCTAGAGCTTGGACTTGTATAGATTGGATCGTTATTCCCAAGGCCTTCGCCGCAATTTCCGTCTGTGCTACTTCTTCTCGGTCCCGAGAAGCTTCGCTTCGACGATAAGAAATAACAGATACCCTTGAGATCTTCGGCAGACTTTCCTTCAAGATCCTCAGTCGTTTCCTCCTAAGATCCGGAGAGATGCTCGTTGACCCGGTAACGTTTCCGCCAGGGTGAGCGAGGCTAGCGACGACTCCAAGCTGGACAAGGTTGCCAGCGGATCCGACAACGATTGGGATGGTGTTAGTTGCCTGCTTGGCGGCAAGAGTGGCCTGATTACCCCCAGTTACAATGACATCGACTTTGTGGTCAACCAGTTCGGAAGCGAGCTGGGGAAGCCGATCAAGATTGCTTTCCGCATATCGATACTCAATGACAGTATTTTTCCCCTCCACATAGCCGAGCTCGTGCAGACCCTGACGGAAAGCCTCGTTACGTGTAGCAAAAATCGATGGCGCGTCAGATCGGAGAACTCCGACCCGATAAACCTTTTGCTCCGGCTGCTGCGCGTCGGCTATGACTGCAACAGCCAGCAGTGCCACCACCAGCAAGATTGATGAGACACCGGCTTTCCTCATTGCACGCACCATTCGTTATGTATCACGCGGGCGGTCGTAGAGAAAAGTGAGATTTACGCTGGAAGGCGACAGGTATGTCGAGTGGGAAAACCATTTTTTTGCCTGAGATTGAATTGAACGACGCCTCAGTGCAATCAACTCGCTGTCTAGATCCGCGACGATTCACGGCATTATTCGAGCGCGGCTTCGGGTCGACTACGATTTCTTGGGCGAGTGATTAAAAATTACCAACTGACTATCATCCTTGATCGTTCATATTGTCTAGAATCGAAAGCACGACCCCGCAGACTCCGACCTACTAATTTATTTTGCGTCGGCGCGGGGAAAACCATAAGCCTCGGTGATTTTCTTTTGATAGTCTTCCATCTTGGTGACATGATCCCAGTCTACGATTGACAGTTTCAGCCCGCGCACAATTTTTTCCTGGACAGAGCCGGCGGTGAGATGGGATGCGCCATAAGGCTCATACTGATCTATGACCATTTGACCGGCGGGAGAGCATAGGAACTCCAACCACAAAAGCGCAGCGTAGGGATTGCTCGCCGCGTTAAGGATCGCTTGGGCTTCGTTGAGACGCGTCGGCACTGGCTCAACGATCTTGTAGCCGATGTTTGGATCTTTTTTCTCCACCCTCAGAGCCACGGAAAGATTGGGGCCAAATAGCGTGCTGTATTCGCCCGACTGAATCATCGTCAACGCTCGGCTGTTGCCCCTGATCCACACCGGTTTTTGCGCCGCCAGCTTGCGGGCGAAATCGAGGGTTTTTTCCATTCCCCAGGCGGGAACGAGCGCGGCCACGTCTTTGGGTCGAATGTCGAGCATGAATTTTCTTCCGCTAAACTCTTCGCGCAGAAATCCTTCCCAGGTGTTAGGAATTTTTTCCGCGGCGATTTGCTTCTTGTTGAACGCGACGACCTGGAGGTCACTGGCCACAACCACCACGTGGCGATTGACCGGGTCGATCATTTTCTGCGGGATTTGCAGAAGTCCCTGTTGCGCCATTCCCAAAATGTCAAACTTCTTTTGATGGGGCAGGTACTCGGGGTACATGTCGAACGCCACGTAGTTAACGTCCCAGCTCTTGGCCATGCCCGCTTTCATCTCTTGAATCATGCGGATGTAGTTATCCGTCCCGGCGATCTCCTGGGCCTGCGAGTCAATAAAGGGATATTTCTTGCGGAACGCTTCGCTCAAAGCCTTCAGGGTCTGCGCATCGAGGGAGCCCATGACGCGCAACTTGCCTTCTTTCTTGGCGTTGGCAATGATCTCTTCTTGACTGGCTGCAAAAATATACCCTTTCGCTTCGGCCTCTTGTTTGGCCTTCAACACCGTTGGGTTGGCAGATGCGGCATAGGCGGTGAGTTGGCCCATCGGGAGCCCGAGCATAGAAATAATGTACAGTTCCATCAATTTGAATTTCACGGCAAACCTCCTATCTCGAAATCAAAATCCGAAGCTCGAAATCGGAAACGAATCTTCACCGCAGAAACGCAGAGTTCGCGGAGGTTATCCATTTTCTTTCTCTGAGTCCCCGCGCCTCCGCGATGATTCTCCAATTCTCTCTTCTTCACACACTGGCCGAATGACCGTAATAAACGACCATTGTGCTGTCAACTCGCAAATCGAAGACCGTTGACATCCGTTGATTCGCTGTGGTACGCGCCGCAAAGGAGATAAGGAGCCATTATGAACGGAGCAACCGAAGCGCTGGCGCAGTTTGTCGTCGGCACAAAGCTCGAAGATATTCCCGCCGTCGTTCTCCAGAATGCCAAACTAATGGTACTGGACACCTTCGGCGTGATCCTCGCGGGCGCCCGTGATCCAGGATGCAAATTACTGGCGCAATGGGTGAAAGACCAAGAAGCCGCCTCGCGCGCAACAGTGATTGGCCAAGGGTTTCGTAGCTCATCGCTACTTGCGGCTCTTGCCAATGGCCATGCTTCGCATGCGCTTGACTATGATGACAGTGGTCACTACAGCACCCAAACGCTGCCGGCGGCGCTCGCGCTCGGTGAACCGAGGCACTTGTCCGGCGCTAAAATACTCCAGGCCTATGTTTTGGGACGGGAAGTTTGTTCGCGATTGGATGCGGCCTTCGATGCCGGCCGGGAAAAATTAACGGGGCCGACGTATCGTGGCTGGCATCACACCGGTACAAATGGCTCCTTGGGAGCGGCGGCAGCCGCCGCCGTGGTTCTCGGCCTGGACCTGGAGCAGATGAAAACCGCCTTCGGAATTGCTGCTAATGGAGCTTGTGGCCTGCGCGCCAACATGGGCACGATGGCCAAGGCTTTGGTGTCTGGAAACGCCGCGCGCAATGGCGTCATGGCTGCCATGCTGGCAGAGCGCGCATTCACAGCCGAAAAATCGATTCTTGAAACCCCTCAGGGGATGGCCAACGCGTTCTGCGACGAGGGCGATATCGACTGGAAGTCTCTGACCCGCGACTTGGGCAAGCGTTACGAGCTCGATCGCGGCGCGATCACGAAAGACTATCCATGTTGTAGCCCGGCCCATCGACCGATCGAGGCCGTTTTGGAAATCGTGAAAGCGCACGGCGTTCGGGCTGACGATGTGGATTGGATCGAGTGCGATCTTCATTCGTTCTCGTTGAGGAGAAACGAAGCCGGAGACACGCATGAAGGTCAGTACAGCTTGATATACTGTCTGTCTGTCGCGCTTCTCGATGGCCAGATGGGACTTCGGCAGATGTCCGATGAACGGGTGCGAGCCCAGGATGTCCAAGCGCTGATGCGCCGGCTCCGCATTGTCCCGCCGCCGGGAGGCCCGGTAGAAAGAAGGCCCAAGGAACGCGTCACGGTTCACTTGAAGAACGGGCAAAGTCACTCGGCCGAGATAACGCGTCCACACCGTATCAGCAATCAGGAGGGTCTCGAAACGAAGTTTTTCACTTGCGTTCAACGGAGTCTATCCCCCGAGGCAGCGGCACGAGTACGCGAGACAATTCTGAATTTGGAAAAACTTGATGACATCGCGAAGCTCCTTGACTATGTCCACCTATAGAACCGACCGATAAATCCGCTCATATCGAGTTCGTGGACCAACCGAGCGTTAAAAATGCCAACTCGTTTAAATGTTCGAGGGTTCATTAATCCAATAAGTCGGAACGGTTCTCTCTAGTCAAAGAAGGTTAATTAAGACGGCAACACGACCCTTTCCGCGAAAGTGTTTCAAACGGCTGGAACGACTTGTCCGTAAATCCTAACTATTGTCAAAGTCTGATCATCCCGCTGGCCTCGTCCCTGGCGATCACAGTCGTAGGTCTCTCGCGTCCCAAGGATGCAACTTGAAACGGCAAAGTGTCCCGCCGTTGACACGTAAACTTTGTTGCCGGCTTTGACCGAATGGAGAAAATTGGCCGTTTTCCCCGGTGGCACGGCTTCTGCTTTTGTGAACGCGTGAAGATGCTGGGCTGAATATGTGATCACCTGAAAGAACGAGGAGGGACAGAAATGAAGGCGACAGAGTCTACAACGGCAAACCCAACTTATTGGCAGCTCATTTTTCTTCAGAGCAAAGTCAACGGTGATCATACCAATGGCGAGGCGCTCGCAAGACATAATTGGGATTAGCCAAAGGAAACTTATTTGCAGCGTCGTTTGCATCGAATCAAATTTCTTGAGCCCGTTGAACGCTCCAAACCACACTAGGCGCTCCCGAGCCAGTGGTTGGAAAAAAATGGTGGGCCGCCGGAGACTCGAACTCCGGAACCGCTGATTAAGAGTCTAGTTAACTGCCCAGCAGAACGGAACATCAACAAAAAAGTCCAATCATTTCGAGGCTCGCTTGCTTTGCATTCGAGAATGGCAGGCGTTTGTTCTGCCCAGGTTCAGGCACAGAACGAGCACACTTATTTTTGCAGACCACCCGCCGCCTTGATCGTGTCGACGACGAGGCTAGCTGGCATGACGGGCGGCGAGCATACCTCCAGTGTCGCCGATGGTCCCATGGACAACCCCGACGCATATAAGCGGATTCCCTTTTCCAGGAATTTTCATCGTGCCGTCCCTGAATACGACACCGGGCATCATGAAAACAGGACCACCGCTAAATCCACCTATACCAGGTCTGTCTAAAACAAAGAACGTAGCTTCTCTACCGAATCAAATCGTCCCATCCGGAGAAGTCCGCTAGCGGTCTTTGCTTCAATAGAGATCGGCGAAAACCGCCCAGTAGTGCCGAGCGCACGCGGGAAACCCATAATGACAACTGGAAGATCGCGGGCTGGCGTCGCCTCGTGGGAAGGGAGCTGCTGGATCGGAAAAAAACGCTTGTCCAAAAAACCAAGCTGATCGGTGGATTTCAAACGAAGCACGGCCAGATCGTTCTCATGATGCCTTTCCCACATAAGTCTTTGGGCATCTGGAACAAGGTCTGCAAACTTTAAGTTGATCGGTGTATCGTTGGTTCCCCGAACCGTTATCGAACTACTGACATTCAAAAAATTGGCTACATGGTCGGCTGTTACCAGGAATGGATGGTCCGCAAGAACAAAGAAGCCAGTGCCAAATCTTTCACCTTGTCGAAGATAAGTAACAGTCATTGATAGATCGTCAATAGTTACTGCTACTGCGGAAGCTGAGTAATGAAGCCCCCAAACAAACCATCAGTACTGTGAACAGCGTCCGTTTCAGTAATATTGACACAGTTGCTCCGCAACGAGAGAGACTATACCGCAGATGGACATCGAATCGGAAATGTCTGCTGATTGAATATCAGATGTTCCGATGCAAGCCGTTGAACGGTCAAACTTTTTTCCGCTCTGTGCTTGAATTGTGCAAGTCTGAAAAGCCGACCAAAGACGAATCAGCCGACCAAGAAAGAGTCGAATCGAATGATGATCAGACCGAAGAAGTTAGGAAAATGCTGTCCGTGCTGTCCTGCTGGCCGGTTGTCGAGGTAATATCGTGACTGGCGTAAAAGGCAGATCGGGACCACCGGGCAACATGAATAATTTTCGGCACGGCCTAGCCGCTGTAGATCAGCGCCGCACCAACGGCGTGCTCGCTGAGGCTGAGCAATCTATCCGGCAAGAAATCCTCGCCGGTTTAATCAAGGACAAGGGCGGCGAGGCACAAATCGGCACCGCCACCAGGATATTGGCCGAGGTCATCGCCTCCGACGCAGTTTGACCGGGAATTTGCAGCGATTCGGATTCGAGAAAGTCGCCAAGGTCGAGACTCTGCAGGAGATCATCGAGGAGATGGGCGAGGACGATAAAACCAGCGGCAGAAGGCAAGAATGATGTGGTACACCAGGGGTCACGATCTCAGTGGGGCACGATCCTTTTTAGTCCTTAGCGAATCGATTCGAAATTGAGAATTTGTGACAAAATGTTATCCGACATGAAATAATTGTCGTTAGCATAACGACCATATCGATAGCGGCTATTGTAGCCATCTTCATAGCCGCGACGAAAACCCTCGCGGAAGTAGTAGTTGTACTCGCTGCGGGAAATGTAATAGCCACGATAACCATAGCTGGCGTCCCGATAGGCATAGGAGTCTCGGTAGGCGGCACGCCACCGGTCGCGCCGGTCGGCCTCTCCGGCACGGAAGCCTTGCGCGTAACCGGCGTGTAGGGCTTGCCGTAGCACGTTTGCGCCATATCGGTTTATCTCGTAGTACCGCCCGCCGCGTCTGTAACGGTAGATCGGTGCCGCATAGAAGTACGGGTCACGGTCATAATCGAACCGTTCGTCTCTCAGGCGTCTTTGCTGCTGGCGCAAGTGCTCCAAATACTCTTCCTGATAACGATACTGTGCCAGGCGATTTTGTCGCCGCAATTCTTCTGCTTGCTCTCTAGCGCGTGACTCCTGCTGCTCTAAATAGCGACGGTATTGCTTCACTTCTTCTTGCTGCTGATGAATTAGCTGCTGTTGTTGCTGGCGTGAAATACGGCGGTCTTGCTGCTCCGCTTCTCGCTCGCGGCGTTCATCCCGTTGCTGTGATTGTCGCTGGCTGCGCTCTTGCTGCTGCGATTGTTTTTCCTGCTTCTTTTGCTCTTCCTGTGCTTGCTGCCGAGCCCGCTCCTGCTGCTGTTGCTGGCGTTTTTGGTTTTCCTCTGATTCTCGTTGAAGGCGTTCTTTCTCCTTCGATTGTTTTTCCTGCCTTTGCTCTTCTTGTGCCTGCTGCCGAGCCCGTTCTTGCTGCTCGTGTTGCTGACGTTTTTGGTTTTCCTCTGATTTTCGTTGAAGGCGTTCTTGCTCCTGCGATTGTTTTTGCTGCTGCCTTTGCTCTTCCTGGGCTTGCTGCCGAGCCCGCTTCTGCTGCTGCTGTTGCTGGCGTTTTTGGTCTTGCTCTGATTGTTGCTGGCTGCGCTCTTGCTGCTGTGGCTGTTTGTGTGGTTGTTTTTGCTCTTCCTGCGGTTGTTGCTGGGCATTGGCCGGTATGCTCATTCCTGCCAATGACATAGTGCTGATTACCAACACCGCCATCCGGTTTAGCCTGTTAGGCTTCATGGAACCCTCCTCGATCTCTGGCTCTAAAATATGGGACGAACAGAAGCCAAGGATTATTCAACGGGTATTTTCCAGCTATTTCCCCGGCTCACGTAACCTCCAGCGGTTCGGCTTTCAGAAGGTAGACAAGGTTGAGACGCTCCAGAGATCATCGAAAAAACGGGCGAGGACGATAAACCCGGCGAGAATCCCAGCTAAGATAGCCCAGTTACGACGCCATAGGCTGAGCATGATGGCGGGGACCAGCCTCAAACGAGAATGCTCGATAATGGACAATTCTGTGACAAGAAT
>WNFV01026002.1_pt1 | contig 12540 bp, 14 predicted proteins | sample 5400101 | NCBI WGS metagenome assembly WNFV01 (sample SAMN13153361, study PRJNA577476) | soil metagenome | isolation source: 115 cm soil or saprolite under grassland replicate 1 | place: USA:California | collected 2016-06-15
CCAGCCCGCCGGCGAGGTTCTCGAGGGCGAGCGACACGCGGGACGGGTCGAACGCGCCGGACATGGGAGAGCCCGCCGAGGTCGGCGGCGAGCCGGTCGACGGTGGAGGGGTGGTGAGGGGACCGACCCCGCCGCTGCACGCCGCGGCGGCGACCGCCAGCACCAGGAGCGCCGCGCGCCTCGATCGGCCGGTGAGCACACTCCTCCCTACAACGTCCGCCGCGGCTCGGTTCGGCGCCGCCGCGCCTGCGGGGCCATCCACGGCGGGGCCCATCCGGTGTCGGCCTCCTCGAACGTCACCCCCGGCGGGACGATCGCGTCGATCGCGTCGAGGGTCTCGCCGTCCAGGCGGACGTCCGCGCCGGCCAGCAGGTCGTCGAGCTGCTCCATGGTCCGCGGCCCGATGATCGCCGAGGTCACGGCCGGGTGAGTCAGGGCGAACGCGATCGCCATGTGCGTCAGCGAGATCCCGGCCTTGTCCGCCACCCGCTCCAGCTCCTCGACCGCCTCGAGCTTGCGCTGGTTGGCCGGACGGCTCATGTCGAAGCGCTGCACGACCGGCGACATCTGCCCGTAGGCCGTGGAACGGGCGGCGCGGGACTCGGCCGGCACCGCCTGCCCCCGGCGGTACTTGCCCGACAGGTAGCCGCCGGCGAGCGGGCTCCACACCAGCACCCCCATCCCGTGGCGGAGCGTCACCGGGAACGTGTCGTCCTCCTTGTGCCGGACGAAGATCGAGTACGGCGGCTGGTCGCAGGCGAAGGACTCCAGGTTGCGATCCCGGGCGACCCAGTGGGCCTCCTCGAGCTGCCATCCCGTGTACGTCGAGGAGCCCAGGTAGCGCACCTTCCCCTGCCGGACCAGGTCCGTCAGCGCCGAGAGCGTCTCCTCGATCGCGATGATCGGGTCGGGGCGGTGCATCTGATACAGGTCGATGCGATCGGTCTGCAGCCGGCGCAGGCTGTCCTCGACCGCCCGCATGATCCACAGCCGCGAGCCGCCCCGGTCGTTCTGGCCCTCGCCCATCGGGTTGAAGAACTTCGTCGCCAGCACGACCTGGTCGCGCCGCCCCTTCAGGGCACGCGCGACGATCTCCTCGGACCCGCCCGCCGAGTAGACGTCGGCCGTGTCGACGAAATTGATCCCCGCGTCGAGCGCCGCGTGGATGATCCGCACGCTCTCGTCGGGATCGCGATTCCCCCACTCACCGAACATCATCGTCCCGAGGCAGTGGGCGCTGACCCGCACCCCGGTCCGCCCGAGCGTTCGGTACTCCATGGCCCCCTCCTCGGCGCCGGCTGCTTGCACTCCCCGCCGAACCCATCTTCCCCCGATGGGCCGGAAGAGGGTCCCGGGTCCCGAGCGTGTCGTACCCCCCGGCTACCCTGTTCGAAGCAGCCTCCGAAGGGGACGGGATGGAGATCAACGGCGTGCTCATCGGGCTACTGGCCCTGGCCGTGGCCGGGCTGGCGGCGGCGCTGGCGGTCGCGCTGCGGCGGGCGTCCTCCCCGCCGCCGGCCACGAGCGACGTCGCCCTGCAGGAGGCCGTCCGGTCCCAGGCGCTCCGCCTGGAGCGCGTGGCCGCCACCGTGGAGCAGGGGGCGCTGGGGCAGGAGGCGCTGCGGCGGGGCATGGACGACACGCGGGCACTGCTGGCCGACCTCTCGGCGCGGGACGAGGAGCGGCGCCGTCGGGACGATGAAGCGGCGCGCGCCTGGTCCCGGCTCGAGTCGGTTCTGCTCGGCGGATCGAGCCGCGGCCGGATGGGGGAGAACGTGGTGGCCGAGGCGCTCTCGCAGCTCTCGCCCGACGTCCTGGAGCGCGACGTGGCGCTGAACGGTAAGACGGTCGAGTTCGCGCTGCGCCTGCCGGACGGCCGGCGCCTCCCGGTGGACTCGAAGTGGACGGCGATGGCCGAGGCGCAGCAGCTCGAGGAGGCCGACGGCGACGAGCGCGTTCGCCTGTCCCAGGTGGTCGAGAAGGAGGCCGCGCTGCGCGCCCGGGAGGTCGCCAAGTACCTCGGGCCGGCGAGCGCGCCGTTCGCCGTGGCCGCGGTGCCCGACCCCGTGTACGCCGTGCTGCGCCGCGCGCACCTGGAGGCCTTCCGGTACGGGGTGCTGCTGGTCCCGTGGTCGACCGCGCTCCCGACACTGTTGGCGCTCTATCAGCTCTGCTGCCGCCTCGACGGCTCGGCCCCGGACGTCGGCGCGATCGTCGCCGAGGTCGGGGTCGCCCTGGACAGCATCGAGCGCGCGGTCGAGAACCAGGTCGAACGCGCGGCGACGATGGCGGCGAACGGCGCCGCCCATATCCGCACGCAGGTCGGCCGGGCCCGCGGCTCGCTCGGGCGGGCGCCGCCCGACGAGGAGGCGGTGCCGCTGCGGGCCGTGGACTGACCCTCGCTATGCTGCCCGCGTGGAGAGCGGCCCGTTCGAAGACGCGCTGCGAGACCTGGGGTTCGTGGAGACCCGCGAGCGGCCGCCGCACGGTGCCCGCCGGTTCGAGGCGCGCCCGAACGGGTTCCTCACCTGGTGGGTGCACGCCTACGGGGACGGGACGGCGCTGTTCACCTGGGAGTTCGCCATCGCCGAGTACCTCACCGGCAAGGGGATGCAGATCGGGTCCAACGAGGCGCTGAACCAGTTCCTCTACCCGGCCAGGGATGTGCGCGGCCCGCAGGACCCGGCCTGGCTGGCCGAGGCGATCGACTGGGCGGAGGGCCTGCTCGCGAGCGTGTCGCTCCTGAATCCCGATGAGGACGCGGCGCCGCCCCCGCGAGACTGACAAGCTCCCGTTTGCCCACCCCGCGGGGAGGGGCTAGAACCTGAAGCCGTGAGCCGGACCTTCGCGGTCGCCAACCAGAAGGGTGGAGTGGCCAAGACGACCACGGTGGCGGCCATCGGCGCGGCCCTGGCCGAGCGGGGACGGTCGGTCCTCCTCGTGGACCTGGACCCGCAGTCCTGTCTGACCTACAGCCTGGGCTTCGACCCCGACGACCTGGAGCCCACCGTGCACGACGTCCTGGTCGGCCGGGTGAAGCTCGACGACACCGTCCTCGACGTGGCCGAGGAGGGGCTGGCGCTCGTCCGGCGATGCGCGAGTCGTTCGACGTGGTCCTGATCGACTGCCCTCCCTCGCTCGGGGTGCTGACCGTGAACGGCCTGACGGCCGCGGACGACGTGCTGATCCCCCTGCAGTGCGAGGCGCTGTCGCACCGCGGGGTCGGACAGCTACTCGACACGATCGCCGACGTGCGGCGGATGACGAACCGCGACCTGCGCATCGGCGGGGTGGTGCCGACGATGTTCGACGGGCGCACCCGGCATGCGCGGGAGGTGCTCGAGGACGTCGGGGAGCGCTACGGCCTGGAGGTCCTCTCTCCGCCCGTGCGCAAGAGCATCCGCTTCGCCGAGGCCCCGCGCGAGGGGAAGACCATCCTTCGCTTCGCTCCACGCCACCCGGGTTCGGAGGCCTACCGTGAGATCGCCCGGGGGCTCGTGTCGTGACCGGCGGCGGCGGCGGCGCCCCGGACCGCGGCGACGCCGCGGCCCACCGCCGCCATCCGAGCGCCGGGGCCGCGCGCCTCGTCCCGCGTGCGCCGGACCCGCTCGGGAAGATGGCGCTCTACTCGGGGGTCGGGCCCGAGCGCCCCTTCGGCACCTTCCTGGTGGACTGCTCGGCCTGCCGCCGGGAGACCGCGGTGCGCCCGGCCGACCTGCTGCGCGCGGCGCTCCCGGTGTCGCTGCACCTGCCGGTGGTCCGCCGCTACCCCTCCTACATGCGCTGTCCGTCGTGCGGCCGGCGCGCCTGGCTGCGCGTCAGCTGGACCCTGTCCTGAGGGGTGGCTTTCGGGGGAACACGGGGGGCGGAGCCCCCCGTGGAGGGGTCGCTTCTCGCGCGACCTGCCAGACTGAGTGGGTGGACGACGATCGTGAGCGCGACGACGTCGGCGGGCACGACGAGCCGTTCGAGGGCGGCGAGCCGTTCCCCGAGAAGGACGACGACGGGCCGACCCCACTCGACGGGGAGGAGCGCGAGAACGTCGAGGCGGACCTGGAGGACCTCGACGCGATGCGCGTGGTCTTCGAGGGCCAGGGTTTCCGCGGCGTGGTGATCGCCTGCCCGGACTGTCACCAGAACCACTACTACGCCTGGGAGCTCATCCGGGAGAGCCTCGAGCACATGCTCGAGACCGGGGAGGCCCGGATGCACGAGCCGGCCTTCGACCCGCACGAGGACGAGTACGTCCTGTGGGACTACGGCAAAGGCTACATCGACGCGCTGGCCGATGCCGGGCTCGACGAGGGGTCCCGGGTCGAGGTCACCGCCTGCGCGTGGTGCGACACGCCGGTCGAGCCCCACTTCGGCTTCTGTCCGAAGTGTGGCCGCCCGCTCGCGGCGGCGCGCCTGCTCCGCGAGCTGGTCGCCCGCGGCATGGAGGAGCGCGAGGCTCGCGCCCTGCTGGTCAAGGCCGGCTTCGAGCCGTTCTCCTGACCCCGCCGCACGGCCTTTCACCTCGCCGCCTCGCGGAAATCTGATCCCGACGTTCATGGACTGGCCGCTGCGGGCCGGGTGGCCCGCTTCCTGGAGCCGGCCGCGGGCGCGGGTGGCTCCAGGAAGGCGTCCTCGGGGGTCTTGTCCGGGCGCAGGCCCTTGAAGGACGGCGCGCGCAGCTTCCCGCCGGCCGTCTGCTGCAGGTACTCCACCTCGGCGACCAGCTCGGGCCGCACCCAGCGCGCGCCCTTCACCCGGCGCAGCGCGGGGTCGTCGATCGGCGGATCCTTCGCCTCGATCTCGCGCAGGCGCGCCAGCAGGTCGGCGAGCATCCGCTCGGTGAAGCCGGTCCCGACCTGGCCGATCCAGCGCAGCGCGGGCTTTGCCCGTCCCCTCCCTCCGACGTTCGCGCCGACGAGGAGCGCCCCGAACGCGTTCGCCCGGCCGCCGGTCCCCGGCGTCCACCCCAGCAGCACCACGTCCTGCCGGTTCAGGATCTTGATCTTCCGCCAGTCCCGTGACCGCCGGCCCGGCTGGTAGGCGCTCCCCAGCCGCTTCGCGATCACGCCCTCCAGACCGAGCCGCTTCGCGGTCTCGTGGAAGGCCGTCCCGCGCTCGTCGACGTAGCTCGTCAGCTGGATGCGCCGGCCCTCGGTGACGATCGCCTCGAGGCGGTCGCGGCGCTCCTCGAGGGGGCGGCCGATCCACGGCTCGCCGTCCATCCACAGCAGGTCGAACGCGTAGAGGATGACGGGCACCGATCGCCGCATCTGCTCGACCTCGCGCGCGGCGTGCAGGTTCATCCGCTGCTGCAGCCGCTCGAACGACGGCCGACCCTCCTCGTCCAGCGCGACGATCTCGCCGTCGATCACGGCCGAGAGCGCGTTGACCTGCTCCGAGAGCCGCCCGAGCTCCGGGTAGATGCCGGTCTGGTCGCGGCCGGTGCGCGAGAGCAGCCGCGTCTCGTCGGTCCCGACGTACGCGAGCGTGCGGATGCCGTCGAGCTTCGGCTCGAACCGCCACCCCGGATCGTCGAAGGCCTTTCCGCCGGCCTCGGCGAGCATCGGCGCGTACGCGGGCGGCGCCGGCGGCTGCTCCTCGACCGAGCGCTTGGACAGGAACACGATCCAGTCGTTGCTGCGGGTCTTGACAAGGTGGTACTCGCCGCGATGGCGCTCACCGTGCAGCCGGACGCCGACCTTGCCCTCGGACCACTCCAGCGTTTCGTAGGTCCCCCGGTCGAAGAGCTTCACCTCGCCCGCGCCGTAATGCCCCTTCGGGATCCAGCCCTCGAAGGAGCCGTACTCGATCGGGTGGTCCTCGGTGTGCACCGCGAGCCGCTTCTCGCCGGGCTCGAGCGGCAGCCCCTTCGGCACGGCCCAGGAAACGAGCACGCCGTCGCGCTCCAGCCGGAAGTCGTAGTGCAGCCGCGTGGCGTTGTGCTTCTGGATGACGAACGAGTTGCCCTCGGGGGTGGGCGCCCCCCCGGCGGGCTCCGGTGTCGCCTCGAGGTCGCGCATCGTGAGGTACTGCTCGAGCTTGGGGTCCTTCGACCGCGCCGCCACGGCTTTCGATCGTCCGGAGAGCTTCGGGCCGTCGGGCGCGTCGCGCGCGGACCGGGTGGCGGAGACGGCCGCCGTCACCGGCACGCCGAGCGCCTCGAGCGCGCCGTCGATGTCCACCGGCTGCGAGAGGACCGCGGCGAAGAGGTCCCCGGCCTCCGCGAAACGGTGGTGGGCGTTCGCGATCGTGAAGTCCTGCGGCCGGATGACACCCTCCTCCACCTCGTCCCAGGTGAGCGGCGTGGACACCGGCGCGCCGGGCTCGGGGCGCACCGAGTAGACCGCGGCGATGTTCGCCCCGGACCGGTTCATGTTGTGATCGATGTAGACCTTGCCCGAGCGGTTCTCGATGCGCGGTTCCATCGTCGCCCGCGCCGGGTCGGCGCGCCGGATCATCCGGCCCACCGCCCCGACGAAGTCGCGCGCCTGCTCGAACGTGTAGCGCGGCACGAGCGGCGTGTAGATCTGCATCCCGGTGGCGCCGGAGGTCTTCGGGTGGCACGGCACCCCGAGCTGGTCCATCACCACCTTCACGTGGCGGGCCACCGCCAGCACGTCGGCGAAGATCGCCGGCGGGAAGGGATCGAGGTCGAAGAACAGGTAATCGGGGACCTCGATCGTCCCGCACCGAGCGTGCAGCGGATGGAGCTCGATGCAGCCGAGGTTCGCCACGTAGAGGAGAGCGGCGCGCTCCTCGACCACCAGGTACCGGATCTCCCGCGCCTCGTTGTCCGACTCGACCGCACAGCGCGGGATCCACCTCGGGGTGTGGGCGGGCGCCGTCTTCTCGTAGAAGAAGTCGCCGTCGATGCCGTTCGGCATCCGCTTCATCGTCAGCGGGCGCCCGGCGAGGTAGGGGATCACCCGCCCGGCCGCGTTCCAGTAGTAGGCGAGCAGGTCGCCCTTCGTGTACCCCTCGGCCGGCCAGAACACCTTGGTCAGGTTGGACAGGCGCTGGCGATGGCCGTCGGACTCGAGCCACCAGTGGTCGCCGTCGCGTTCGGCCGGAAGCGGCTCGGGCGTGGGGACCGTGAACGGCTCGCGGGCCGTGCGTCCGGAGGCCTTCGTGCGCGCCACGGCCCGATGGTAGTGCGGGGCGGGGGAGGGTACGTGTGGCCCGGATCACGGTTCGCGCCGGAGCCCGGCAGTAGAATCCCATTCCCGGTTCGAATCGGAGCCCGCTTCCCCAGGAACGGAGGTGCCAGCATGCCGAGGGCGATGTGGAAGGGCGCCATCTCGTTCGGGCTCGTGTCGATCCCGATCCAGGTGTTCCCCGCCACCGAGGAGAAGTCCCTTCGCTTCAACCAGCTCCACGACGAGGACCACGGCCGGATCAAGTACCAGCGCATCTGCGCGAAGGACGGCCAGGAAGTGCCCTTCGAGCACATCGTCAAGGGCTACGAGTTCGAGAAGGACCAGTACGTGGTGCTCGCCGACGAGGACCTCGAGGCCGTCAAGGTCCCCTCGACGAAGAGCATCGACATCCTGCAGTTCGTCGACATCGGCGAGATCGACCCGATGTACTTCAAGAAGTCCTACTACCTGGTCCCGCAGGAGACCGGGGTGAAGCCGTACGCCCTGCTGCGCGACGCGCTCGGCGAGGACGGCAAGGTGGGCATCGCCAAGGTCGCGTTCCGCGACGCCAGCAAGGAGCAGCTCGCGGCTCTGCGCGTCCACGACGACGTCTTCGTCCTGGAGACGATGTTCTGGCCCGACGAGCTGCGGGCGGCGCAGTTCGACGAGCTGGACAAGGAGGTCTCGGTCCGCCCGCAGGAGGTGCAGATGGCGCGGGCGCTCATCGAGAACCTCAGCGAGGAATGGAACCCGGAGGCCTACCGCGACGAGTACCGCGAGGCCCTGCTGGAGATCGTCGAGAAGAAGGTCGCCGGCGAGGAGATCGAGGTCGCTCCCGAGGAGGAGCCCTCGGCGGTGATGGACATCATGGAGGCGCTGAAGGCGAGCGTCGAGGCGACGAAGGCGGAGGCCAGGGGGCGGGGAGGCCGGGCGGCGAAGAAGGCGCCCGCCAAGCGAGCCGCCCGGCCGCGCCCGGCGGCCAAGAAGGCCGCCGCCAAGAAGGCGTCGTAACCCGTTCCGTGTCGGCGCCCGTCGTCTCCCTGCGCGGTCGGCGGGTGATCGACCTGGTGCACCTGTTCCTGGTGGAGCACGGCGGCCTGCTCAGCCTGATCGACACCGGGTTCGTCGGCACCGCCCCGCGCATCCTGAAGGCGCTGCAGCGCACCGGGCGCCGTCCGGAGGATGTCCGCCAGATCGTGATCACGCACGCGCACGGGGATCACGCCGGCGAGGCGGCCGCGCTGCGCGAGTGGACCGGCGCCCGGATCGTGGTCGGGTCGGCCGACGCGCCCGCGTTCGGACGCGGTCCCCTCAGCCTGCCCTACCGGCCCCTGGCGGCCTTCCCGCGCTTCGAGCCCGACGTCACGGTGGACGGACGCACCGAGCTGGACGGCGGGCTGGTCGCCATCCCGACGCCGGGGCACACCGTCGGCCACATCTCGGTGTGGGCGCCCGATCTCGAGGCGCTCTTCGTCGGAGACACGATCTGGAACCTCGCCCGGTTGCGGCCCTCCTGGAAGCCGTTCACGCAGGACCTCGAGGCCAACGCAGACTCCGTGGCCGTGCTCGCCGGCGAGAAGGCTCGCCGCGCCTACTTCGGCCACGGGCCGGCCATCGGCGGCGACGTCCCGGCGCGCTTCCGCCGGCTGGCCCGGTGATCTGGGAGGAGCCCGCCCGCGGGGGATACCCCGACCCCCGGTGGTTCGGCCTGTCCGGCTTGGAGCAGATGCGCGCGTTCCTCCGAAACGGTGGCCCGCGTCCCCCGCTCAGCCACTTGACCGGGATCCTGCCGACCGAGGTCGGCCACGGGACCTCCACGTTCACGATGCCCGTCACCGGGTGGCTGCTCCCGCCGCCGGGCCTGCTCGGCCTCGGAGAGCTGGCAATGCTGGCCGACGCGCCGCTCGGGACCGCCATCCAGACGTCCCTGCCGCCGCTCACCGGCTACACGACCGCCGAACTGTCGATGAGCCACCTGCGGCCGGTCTGGCCGGCGTGCGGGCCGCTCGCCGCGCGGGCCCGCCTCCTGCAGGCGGGCCGCTCGCTGGGGCTGTCCGCGGTGGAGATCCTCGACGGCGAGGGACGCCTGGTGGCCTTCGGGACGTCGCGCTGCGTGATCATCCCGCCGATGGGGCCGCCGCCGGCCGAGCCGCCCCCGCTCGAGCCGGTCGCGGTCCCCGACTACGCCTCGCCCGACCCGTTCGAGCGGCCGGTGGTGGGAGCTGTCGTTCCGCAGGAGACGTGGGACCGGCTGTCAGGGCTCGAGGTCGTCCAGGCGTACCTGAAGGGCGAGCTGCCGCCCTGTCCGCTCACGGAGCTGACGGGGCTCAGGGCGACGGAGGCCGAGGAGGGTGCGACCACGTTCGTCATGCCGGCCACGGAGTGGCTCTGCAGCCCGCTCGGGACGATCCAGGGCGGTACCGTGGCGATGCTCGCCGACACGGCCCAGGTCGTGGCCGTCCAGACCACGTGCCCGCCGCGCACGGCCTACGCCCCGCTCGACCTGAAGGTGAACTTCCTGCGGCCCGCCCGCCCGGATGGCCGTGACCTCACCGCCCACGGGCGGGTGGTCCAGCGCGGGCGCTCGATCGCGGTGGCGCACGCCGAGGTGACCGATGTCGACGGCAAGCGTGTGGCCCTCGCGGTCGGCACGACGATGATCCTCCCAGGGCGGGCCTGGTCGCTGGAGCGGCCGTTCGTGCCGCTCGACGAGTCCGGCGACCCCCCGGCCGGCGAGCCCGGCTGAAGCACGCCGTGGAGGTGGACCGGCTCGCGGCCGACTACGGGCCACCCCTCCTCCTGTCCGAGCCGGTCCGCGGGCAGTACGTGCCCCGCGAGCTGTGGCGACTGCCGGGCTACGACCAGATGCGGCTGTGGCAGGAGCGGGGTGACGAGCAGCCGCATATCCCCCTCGACCACCTGCTCGGGATCCGGATGGAGGATGCCGGGTTCGACCGGGCCTCGTTCGTCATGCCCGCCTCGCCGTGGCTCGTCTCGGCCACCGGCTTCATCCTCGGCGGCATGCTGGCGACCGTGGCCGACGCGGCGCTCGGCATCGCCGCGTACGTCGCGCTGCCGGGAATGACCGCGATCGCGACCGCCGAGCTGTCGATGAACTTCGTCCGCGCCGCGACGCCCGAGAGCGGCGTCCTGCGCGCCCACGGCGGGCTGATCCACGCCGGCGGGAGCCTGGCGCTCTCGGACACCGTGGTGGAGGACGGCGCCGGGAAGCTCCTGGCCCACGGCACGTCCCGGGTGGTGGTCACCCGTCCACGGATCCCGCAGGAGCCGGTCGTCGAGATCCCGTGGGAGCCGGCCGCCCGCTACGACACCCCGGACCCGTTCGAGCGCCGGCCGGTGGTCGGGGAGGTCGTGCCCCAGGAGACGTGGGACCGTCTCGGCGGGCTCGACGCGTACCGCGCCTGGTTCCGGGGCGATCTCCCGGCCGCCCCGATGTATCACCTCACCGGCATCCTCGGCACGGAAGCCGAGGAGGGCCGGATCGTCTTCACGATGCCGTCGAGCGAGTGGTTCGCCACGGGCGCCCGCACCGTGCAGGGGGGCGTGCTGGCGCTCCTGGCCGACTGCGCGCTAAACGGGGCCGTGCATACGACGGTCGGCCCGCGCACGGCGCTGGCGCCGCTCGACCTCTCGGTGAACTACCTCCGCCCGGTGTTCCCGGACGGCCGCCCGCTGACGGCCACCGGCCGGGTCGTCCACCGCGGGAAGCGCCTCGCCGTGGCGCAGGCCGAGGTGGCGAACGCCGACGGCAAGGCCGTGCTCCTGGCGAAGGGCACCTCCATGATCCTCGAGGGCCGTCCCTGGTCGGTCCTCTCCAGGCCGATGCTCGAGCCGGCCGCCGAGGAGGACCCGGCTCCCGAGGCGCCGGGTGTTCCGGGAGCCTAGTCGGCCTCCCGCGAGCACAGGTCGACGACGGTTCGAGCGGGGAACTCGAGGGTCGTGGGGAGTCCGCGCCCGATCGCCCGGATCCGTTCCAGGAGGTCCATGCGCGCCTCGGTCGACAGCGAGCCGACGTCGCTCGACGTCGCGTACAGGTCGGCGAGCCTCGCCGAGGGGACGACGTGCGTGGTCGGGAACCCGGACCGCTCGAACGGCGTGAACCCCGGAACGGGAGCGGGGAGCGTCCGCCACCTGCGATAGGCGTCGCTGATCGCCCTCGCCGGGCGATCGTCCTGCACCGCCGCCTCGACCGCCTCGTCGACCTCCCGCAGCCACGGAGGCGCGGTCGTCACGTCCTCGGCGGGTCACGCCCAGAAGATCGCCAGGACGCCACCGGGGCGGAGTACCCGCCGGATCTCGGCGAAGGCGCGCTCTGCCTCGAAGTGGTGGAAGGCGTTGCCGACCACCACGGCGTCGGCTCCGCGGTCATCCAGCGGGATCCGCTCGGCCGAGCCGTCGAGGAGGCGCACGCCGGGCAAGCGCCGTGCGATCACCGCGCGCATGTTCCGGGCCGGCTCGACCGCCACGAGCGCGACCCCGAGGCCGGCGAGCCCCCGCGAGAGCTGGCCGGTGCCGGCCGCCAGATCGACGACGAGCGAGCCCGGTCCGAGACCGGCCCGCCCCGCCACCCAGGCGACCGCGGCCGGGGCGTAGGCCGGCCTGAGGGCGTCGTAGTCGTCGGCGTTCACCGACTCGAAGTCGAACCCGGATCCCACCGCGCCGCATCGTAGGTCGCTTCGCACGGTCCGGGTCCGGCGGCGGCGTTTACCCGTCCGTAACACTGCCGAAAAGGCCCGGAAACACCCGTGCCGCAGGATTCCGCCCATCCCCATGGAGAGGTGAGGGAGGTGCCATGCCGATCGACACCGGAGATACCGCCTGGGTGCTGGCCGCGGCGGCGCTCGTGATGTTCATGACGCCGGGGCTCGCCCTGTTCTACGGCGGACTGGTCCGGGCGAAGAACGTGCTCGGGACCATCATGCAGTCGTTCTTCGCCCTCGCGCTCGTGTCGGTGCTGTGGGTGCTGATCGGCTACACGCTCGCCTTCGGCAAGGACGCCGGCGGAGGCATCATCGGGGGGCTCGACTTCATCGGGTTCAAGGGCGTGGGCCCGGCCCCGAGCGACACGTATGCGACGACCGTCCCGCACATCGCGTTCAGCCTGTACCAGCTGATGTTCGCGATCATCACGCCGGCGCTGATCACGGGGGCGATCGCCGAGCGGATGAGGTTCTCGGCGTACGTCCTGTTCCTGGGCCTGTGGTCGATCCTGGTGTACTCGCCGGTGGCGCACTGGGTGTTCGCCGACGGGTTCCTGGGCCTCGTTCACGTTGGCGCGCTCGACTTCGCCGGGGGCACGGTCGTGCATATCAATGCCGGGATCGCGGCCCTGGCGGCGATCCTCTACATGGGCAAGCGCCGCGGCTTCGGCAGAGAGGCGATGGTCCCG
>WNFV01007539.1_pt1 | contig 12534 bp, 8 predicted proteins | sample 5400101 | NCBI WGS metagenome assembly WNFV01 (sample SAMN13153361, study PRJNA577476) | soil metagenome | isolation source: 115 cm soil or saprolite under grassland replicate 1 | place: USA:California | collected 2016-06-15
GCGCACATTGCCAACCGCGGTCAATGTGGCAATGCGTGGTTCTTTGCTAATCAATGCCATCTCCCCAACAAATTCGCCTGCTTTACGCCGTGCCAGCTCAACTTCCTGCTGGTCTTTCATTGTGATCACACGCACTTCCCCTTCAACAATAATGAACATGACGTCTCCTGCTTCACCCTCTTGCACAATTGTATCTCCATCACTAAAAAGTTCCTCCTGTGCGATCGCTGCCAGCTGTTTCAGATCTGTAGGTGAGAGGTTGGCAAAGAGTGGTACACGCTTGAAGAATAATATTCGTTCCATCAAAGAAAGGGTGGCAATATTTTCCATAATGGTAACTCCCAGTTTATGAGCGGCGAATAGTGCACAATCACGAATCCAGGCATCATCGTCAGAAAGCAGGCGAGGCCAGTCAACCTTACCGTTAGGCGTATCTTCCTCTTCCCATAAATGCATCAGCGGCTGGATGATATCGCGCCAACGCGTGTTAATCGATTCGAGTGCTTCGATTACATTGGCACGTTGCGAAGCAGCGCGCGTTTGAAGATTCTCAATTGCGAGATGTATGGTCTCCCGGTCACCCAAAAGCCCAATTGCTTGTAAGGCATGGATGCCATATTTATGAGACTTATGATGTAATGATTCAATGAGAAGATTCATTGCCTCAGTTTGGAGGCTGCCATTGTGACCTGGAACGCGAACCTCAGCTTTGATCCCGCGCATCAGGGAATCATATTCCACGGCGCGGGCTACAGCACCACGCGAAAAGTTTTCAATAGATCTGGTGGGCGGCAGCGGCAGATTCTGTAGGGCAAGCAATGCACCTTCTTCCCGATTCGGATTCTGGAGCGCCTCGATAACAGGGTTTAGCGCAGATGGCCCTATCTGGCCAAACAGGTTTGCAACCGTTTCCTTCAAGGAAAAATCTGTTTCTTCCAATCCATTGATGAGATACGGTATTGCTTTGTCAGGATCAATCCGAAATATCGATGTAAGGATTATGCGTCGAATCGAGATAGGTAGACCAGGATCCTTTATCTCATTGGTCAGGAAGTCAAAAGCTTCCACATCTCTCCAATCACCCAGGGCAGTCAATGCATGTTCTCGGTCCGGTAGATCACCGAGAATAGCGGTGTGACGGATAAAGGTTTTGGCCTTGGTACGGATTTCTTCCTCATCTCCAGCTCTTTCGCGAAGAAATCCCGCCGGGCTTGCTGGAATTGATGGGATTCGTAATATTGAAACTGCGGCGCGCGTGCTGACGCGTGCTTCGTCATCATCCAGCATGGGTGCAAGATAATGAATTAATCCGGATGAGTTGGTACTGAGCGCTGAAAGAGCAGTCACTACCTCGAAACGGATATCCGGCTCAGGGTCATGCAATAAAACGGCAATATCGAGTAAAGCCGAACTTGCATGAGATTGGGTAAGAGCCCGAAGGCAGGAAGCGCGAACGAGAGCGTCTGAATCTCGAAGCCCTTCAACAAGCTCATTTATGGCTTCAGGGAGCGAGAGATGACCGAGGATATCTGCAGAGACGCGCCGAACCTTTGGGTCAGGATCGCGGAGAGCACCGAGCGCGGCTTTGACCGCGACCGCGTCCTGGCGAAAGCCGCCGAAAGGTTGTTCTTCGCTAAAAAAGAGAGTTGGCCTGCCCGCTCGCAGCGCATCGAGCAGGGCATCATTATATCCGTGGCGCGCTTGATAGATCGCGTAGGTACACAATGCTGCAGCAAAAAGACCGACGAGATACAGTTGCTGAGGTGCAAGTGTCTGTTCACCTATAATTAAGATTGTGCCTGCTAAAAATGTGCCTGCTTGTTCAGGCACACCGCCGATAAATGTACGTACCTGGTCACGGCGTTCTGGCGGAACAACATTGAACATGGTTTGCCATGCCGGGTCAGCAATACCTGAAAGCCAAAGCATTTGCAGGAAGCGAAATGAAACCACGATTATAAAGGTTGGAATGAGAGCGAGACTTCCAAAACCGATCAAATAGATGACCGGGAAAGCGAGGATACAAGCCATGATCCCAAAGCGCGCGAAGAGCCGATTGGCAAGGAAAAGAGAAGCTAAAAACGCGGCCGCGGTACTTAGGCCGTTAAAAAGCCCCAGAAAGGATGCCAAAGCATCTTCATTAGCATATTGCTCGGTCGCAGCGCGCGAAAAGGGAAGGGCGATGGAGAAATAAAGGATTGAAAATAGGATCGCAGAGAAAGAAATCCAGCGCATGAGGCGTGAGCCACGCACGTATTGATAACCGCGCTGCATTTCTTGAATAAGGGCTGGCTGCCTTCGCCTGGATTTTAGTGCCTGCGTTTCACCGATTTGTTGGTTGCCAATCAACGCGCGACTCAAGAAAAATGCAAAAAGCATCGCGCTCGCCCAGATGATTAGCAAATTTTCAATTCCAACCGCAATGACCAAGGCGCCCGTGACAAATCCACCCACCACCTGTCCGAAGATACGGCTGGCGTTGAATAGTGGAAACAGTCTCTTCGCTTGGCGCGTATCACAAACTGTGCCAGCGATGCCCCAGACAAGAATACTAATGAGCGAGTTGAGGATTTCTTTTCCAAGCCACAATGCCGGATATAGCAAGCTGAGCCCGGTAAACAATGCAAAGCGTGCGCCGATCAGAACGAGCGCGATAAAAAGAGGAAGACTTATATAAAGGATATGGCGTGGGATACGTCCGAGCGCGGCAGTCACTCCAAAGGACATAAGCATGCTGGTGAAGCCCAGTCCTACAAACATATAGGGGAGATATTCCACGCCGAATCGTGCGAAGAAAAGCGCTTCGATTCCTGTCCCACCCAGAGCGGCACCCATAGAGGTGAACAGCATGATGCCGATCACCAAAGAGGCCATGCGGCTTTCGCCTTGTTTAATAGACAGAAGTTGTGCTAGGCGTCTCATTCAGAATTGAATGATTTGTATTCTTCCCCCGCTAGCTGTGCGGCTTTTGCGAGTGCCTGGTCATACTTGAACTTGTTTAAGATGAATATGCGCGCCATGATGCGGCGAACCCAGCGTGGGACAGGCATATGGACTTGCGAAAAGTTGTGGACGCGTGTGCCACCATTTGGAAGAGGCTCAAGACGAAATGTCTCACTGAACGTCTTCTTCCCATTCTCATAAGAATCTGTGGTGGAATATTCGAACGGACGCCAGTCGAGGGTAACTTCCGTGCTGAGAGATTTGCCATGCGCGCAATGATTGCTAGCCCCGCTTCCTGCTCGACCCTTGGGCCTGTCTCCGCGAGACCAGTGGACGCCGCCACTCCACAGGTTGCGCCTGTTTGGGTCTTGCAACCAATCCCACGTCACAGGAGGAGGTGTTGGAAATTCCACAGCGAAATGCAGGTCGGCATCCTGCTCGGAGAAAAAGACGTGCTTTGCCTCTTTGAGTTCCGCATATCGCTTATGAAGGTCAAGATTGAGCGTTCTGACCGTGCCAAGATGTTCGTAAGATTCCATCTGTTCATACACGCCTTCCAGGTTCAATTCCAGATGAGCGAGACAGGGCTCGGTGAACATCATATAGGCCTTCCAGCCGGTGGCATCGGAGACGTGGTTCTTCAATAGGCGGTGAATAAGATTAACATCTGAACCAACCATCTCACGAATGTCGCGCACTTGCTGCATTATGTAATCGCCATGATGAGCAATGAATTTTAAATCGAGGCTGGGAATGCCTTTACAGGCTAGGCAAGTACAGGTAGTAGAACGGTGGATATCCACTTGGCGATCACGAAAGGCCGCGTAGGTGGATTCGATCAATTCCAGGATTGTTTCCCCGCGGGTTATTTTTGATTCTGGCGCATAGGCAAATACCGCGTCCCCTTCAAGCTTATGAATAGTCAGAAGCTTTTCGATCTGGACACAAATGGTTTCAAGCAAGTCGGAAAGGATTTCGTGTGAGTGATCCAGTTCCGTCCCTGCGACAAATGAGGTGTAGCCAGAGATATCGGCGAGTAATAGATATCCGTGTTGGGTAATTGTTTCCATAACACCTGTAAAACAAAAAAGAAGATTTTCATGATTATACCAGCGCTGTGTGGACACTAATGAGGTCGCACTGATTTCGTAATACGCATTAATTATCTTCGTTATACACGACAAAGGAAAGTTGTGTAAATTACTTTCCAATCTTAATATTGTTTAATGACGATCAGTATCTGGAGGCTAAAATGAAGATGCATACCCTAAACGATGTACTTGTAGATGAGTTGAAAGACCTTTACAGCGCGGAAAACCAGTTGATCAAGGCGCTGCCCAAGATGGCCAAAGCCACCGATTCGCATGATTTGCGCAGTGCATTTGAACACCATCTGGAACAGACACGCAGACAGGCGCAACGCATCGAGGAGATCTGCAATGATTTGAGCATCAAGCCCAGCGGCAAGAAGTGCGTAGGTATGGAAGGCATAATTGAGGAAGGGAAGGAAGTGCTTCAAACAAAATCTGATAAGGACGCGCTGGAAGCAGCATTGATTGGAGCTGCCCAAAAGGTTGAGCATTATGAAATCGCTACTTATGGCACGGCGCGTGCTCACGCCAAGCAATTAGGCTATATGAAAGCGGCTGATTTGCTTGAGCAAACGCTTGAAGAAGAAAAACAAACGGATGAAAAATTGACTGTTTTGGCCGAGAACAGAGTGAACGTCCAAGCGGCCATGAGCAAGGAAATGTAATGGTCAACGCACTGGCTCATAATTGGTGGCTGGTTGCGTTGCGAGGATTGATCGCAATCCTATTAGGCCTGGCCGCGTTCTTGTGGCCAGGCCTTACATGGCTTGCTCTGGTTTATCTTTTTGGTTTCTATGCCCTATTCGATGGCGTGCTTGCGGTAATTACAGGCGTTCGCCGTTCGAAGGATACGCCGCGCTGGTGGGTTTTCCTGCTGGAAGGAATAGTTAGTATTGCAGCGGGTGCGATTGCCTTTCTCCAGCCAGCATTGACTGGTTTGGTGATTCTCTTCGTTATCGCAGCCTGGGCGATCATTACGGGCATCCTGGAAATTGCAGCCGCTATCCGGCTTCGACGCGAGATCACAAATGAATGGTGGTTGGCGTTGTGTGGCGTTGCCTCGATTGCTTTGGGTATTTTGCTCGTACTTCGACCTGCTACCGGTGGCGTTGCGTTGATCTGGACACTTGGTGCCTACGAATTAATCTTCGGCATTCTCTTGATCTTCCTCGGTTTCCGACTTAGGAATTGGAATCAGCCTAGCAACCGCCGTCGAGTTGTGCCCACTTCCCCGTGATTGTCCGGGCTGTGCTCAACATCGAAAGTATCAAAATTAGGAAAACAGCCCCATGCCACAAAAACAGCAACCCAAGAAAACTCAACGTCCTGCTCAACATCAACAGCAACAACCTGGTTTAGAACATAAGATGAGACCGCCGCCTAAGGTCGATGATTCATCTGATCGCGGGGCTGGAAAACTAAATGGAAAGGTGGCCCTCATCACCGGAGGCGATAGTGGGATTGGCCGGGCAGTGGCAATAGCTTTTGCTAAAGAAGGGGCCCAGGTCGCAATTGTTTATCTAAACGAGCATAAAGATGCGAAAGAGACAAAGTCGCTGGTCGAAGAATATGGGCAGTCCTGCCTTTTGAATTCGGGAGATGTAGGGGATGAGTCATTCTGTCGGCGGGCGGTACAGCAAACGGTCAAGGAATTGAAGCGGCTGGATATCGTTGTAAACAATGCTGCTGTTCAATATCCTCAAAAAACAGTGGAAAAGATTTCTTCACAACAACTCGAAAAAACGTTCCGTACAAACATATTTTCCTATTTTTATATTGTAAAAGCCGCTCTGCCGCATTTAAAAAAAGGTAACGCGATCATCAATACAACCTCTGTGACAGCTTATCGTGGCAGTCCATATTTAATTGATTACGCAGCCACCAAAGGAGCAATCGTCAGCTTTACCCGCTCCTTGGCTCATGCACTCGTTGAAAAAGGGATCCGTGTGAATGGAGTTGCGCCTGGGCCAATCTGGACACCTTTGATCCCGGCCTCATTTCCAGCAGACAAAGTAGCGGAGTTCGGCTCCGATGTGCCGATGGGCCGTGCAGGTGAACCTGAAGAGGTAGCACCATCCTATGTATTTTTGGCAAGTGATGACTCTTCCTACATGACAGGACAAATCTTGCATCCCAATGGGGGCGAGATCGTGAATGGCTAATTTTCACTTTGTAATTCTTCTAAAGAATTTTATATTAGTCAAAGGTAAGTAAAGCAATAGCGAACATGAGCGATAAAACGACCGCTAAGAATAAAAAGAAGAAACCGACCAAGCCTCCTGAGCAGAAGCTAGGGGATACGCCTGTTGCGCCTTGGGAAATGCCCACACCGGAAGAAAAGGTTCAAGCCAAGCCTGTCCGGCGAGCCTTGAAAGAGGCAATATCCAAGGTAGACTCTCAGGAGAAAGCAGATGAGGTTATTGGTGAGTTAGAAGAAACCACCGCGGGCCAGACTGCAGCAGAGATTGAACAAACTCAGCCACCCCCACCAACACCTGCAGCAGCGGCGCGACAAGTAGAAAAAGCGGCTGAGGCTGCACCTGAAAGCAAAAAGCCCCAGGAAGTTTTGGAAGCCACTGCTCGTGTCCTTGCCACGCCGGAGAAGCGTCAACGCGAGGTAGTCTCTGAAGCGGCGCAAGAGGTTCTGAATCCTGAGCAGCAAGGTGCGCCAACAGTAGCCGATCCTGAGAAACGTGAATATCTGCGTAAGGCGGTTCTCAAAAGGCTCAAACCCCTAGATGCCTTAGATGCCAATCTGTTTCTCGCAGTCAATCATTTGCCTCATACTCGACTTCTCAATATTCTATTTTATGGTCTCACTCTGGTATTCACAGGAGCCACGGCTTGGTATGCAGTGATGGGGATTGCCGCTCTGCGTAACCTCCGGATAATTGGTGGGCTTCTCCGAGATACAGCTATCCCGCTGGCGATAACGACCACGCTCGTGGAGCATCCTATTAAGAACTACTTCAAGCGGCGGCGTCCTTTCATCACAATTATTCAAGCGATTGTCATTGGTAAAAAGCCAGGATCGTGGTCATTCCCATCAGGCCACTCTGCTGCAGCGTTTGGTGGAGCGTGGTTACTCAACCGCAGATTTCCTCGGCTGAGTGGTTGGAGATACTTGATTGCCAGTCTGGTAGCGTTCTCTCGAATTTACCTTGGTGATCACTACCCGGGAGATGTGGCTTCAGGCTCATTATTCGGCTTGCTGTTTGCAATGTTCTTTGGCTGGCTACTAAAGGTACGGAGAAGAAGATAATTTTTATCGCTCTTTAACAAAAGGCAAGCATCAACCAAGCTTAATGTCGTGAAATGTTGGTCACCTCTTTAAATTAAGAGCAAAATCGGACTATAGCAGTCCAATTACGATTTGATGTAAACGTGTCGCGACAGTATTTATTGTTGTAGAATTGCTAACCAATCCGCCTTCTAGGTAACTGTGATCCCAACGAAACCAACTCGCTTCCAAAAGCCAACTGTTCATTTAAAATAAAACTCCCCATTTTTCCAAGCACGACAGGACGCATGCGTATTTAGTTTTCTGTATCTGGCGTGGTTTGAATTACAGGAAGTAGTAATCAACTTTCAAAATATTATCTTTCACAAGTAGTAAGTTTTATAAATAACCTTTGTTTACAGTCTCAAGGAGTTAACATGAATATTCCAAGTCGAAAATCAATCATTATGCTTGCAGCTGTGCTCTCACTTATCGGGCTGGTACTTGCCAGCAGTCTCGCTGGTGCAGCTCAAGTTGAACCTATTTTAGTAGCGGATAACCCGAGCTGCGAAGATCTAGTTCCTGGCACAACCGAGCTTAAAGTGGAGCCGGTGGCCGATGGTACTTACAGCGATGGGACGTTGACTGTCACGATTGACGTGCGAGATACGGCCGACGGTCCTGTCTTTGATTTCACTGCCAACATTGGTGTCGATGCGGTTTTTGTCAAAGGCGGAAATGATGGAAATCTCTATCTATACAATCCTGAGGTGACTGCCGACACAGATTTACATGCCCCAGTGAATCCATCGAATGGCACGTTCTTTGGCTTAAGCCACCTCTTATTCTGCTACGATGTTGAGGCGCCCACAGATACACCGACTCCGACTAACACGCCAACCAACACCCCAACGAATACTCCCACTAATACGCCAACAAATACGCCTACAAACACGCCGACTAATACACCAACCAACACACCTACGAATACTCCGACGAACACCCCAACAAATACACCAACAAACACTCCTACTAATACACCGACCAATACGCCGACTAACACTCCTACTAATACACCAACCAATACACCGACCAATACGCCGACTAATACACCAACAAATACGCCTACAAACACGCCGACAAACACGCCGACAAATACACCAACCAACACACCTACGAATACTCCTACAAACACGCCAACAAATACACCCACGAATACACCGACTAACACACCAACGAATACCCCCACGAATACTCCCACACCAACTCCGACCTTTACTCCTACCCCGCCACCGTTCCAAGGCTGTACGCCTGGCTACTGGAAACAGTCACAACACTTGGATTCCTGGGCAGCAACCGGATTCTCGCCAAACCAGACTTTGGAAAGTGTGTTTGATGTGCCCGATAGTTTTGGTCTGGACAACAAGACCTTGCTCCAGGCGCTAAGTTTCAAAGGTGGTTCTGGAACTACCGCGGGTGCACGCATCCTCCTGCGTACCGCTGTTGCAGCACTGCTCAATTCGGCTAGTCCGGATGTGGATTATCCGCTCACCACCGCTCAAGTCATTGCTGAAGTCAATGCAGCACTGGCGAGTGGGGATCGCAGCACGATGCTTGCGCTTGCCGCTCAGTTGGATACTTTCAACAATTTAGGCTGTCCGCTGAATTAGACGGAATGTTCAGACATCAATAAAAGCAATAACATCATTGAGCGGTAGGAACTTCCTATCGCTCAATGATTATCTTGTGTAAATGATTGCCGTTGCTCTAAGGTGAAGGTATCCGATTTTCCCCCAGTAATATTGGCATATCAGACATATACTCTGCATGCTCAAAAGCAGTGAGTGCTCCGCCTTCGCCTGCGATTGGGTCCACAGATTCGCTTCCATCAATATCTATACCATCAAGCATCTGTTTAGCAAGGATCGATGCCTTAAGCACATCAGTGCCTACATCCTGATCTTGGGTAGCGCGCGCGATGCGAAGCGCAAGATCTCTTAATTCGGGAGCCCAGTTCTCTAGGTTTTGTGTACAAGTCTCTACATGCCCAGCATGCATCATGATTTCACTTGTTGCGCCTGACGCTTTGGCAGCATAGCTGGCATGGTGAATCATACCGTCAAGATAGCCGCCTTGACTACCATTAACAAGAAGACCATAGCCATCTCCCGAATCTTGGACGGTTCCATTGTTATCCCAATCGTTATAGTAACTTAGATCTTCCTTGCCTACAATTAAATTGACAATGGCTTCTGCATTAGATTGCATAGCTGCTCTGTCATCGCCATTAAAGGCAGCTAACATTGCATCTGCCGAATCTTTGATCAGAGTTACATTGTTGACCAACCCTGCAGCCATCGCGATTCCGCCAGGTGTTTCATCGGTACCGGCCATAAGATGCCGGATATGCATTAGCGACTCGGGCGGAATTACGGATGAGTAAACCACGTTTCTAGATGAATTAGGGCTGTCATCCGGGTTAGGCTCGAGAGTGATTTCTATGCGATTGAATGTGCCTAAAAGATTCTCACGCTGCGGATCGACAAAGGTCAGGATGAACTGACCTGTATCATTTTGTTCGAGAACACCCAGGCTTCGACTCGTTTCATGATTATCGTCAATGAGCCATGCTTCATATTGCTCTCTCTCCGGCGGCGCATCAAGCATCGCGCTAATAGTGATTTGATCCATTGCAGCTGTGCCATTTTGAAAACGCAAAATACCAGCCGAGGAGGCGCTCTCACCAGTATCAGGAATATATCCATCGCCCGGAGATTCAGCCGATGGATGAATCGTTTGTGTACCTCGCAATTGAGGGAAAATGGATATCGCAGAAACACCTAATGTTGTACCTAGAAGCAAAGTGCCCATACAAGCACACGCAAATATGCCAGCACCGATCCAAACGGGCCTCAGTTTTGGATTCCGTTTGTTGGAATCTTCAGCCGTTTTGGACATCCATGTCTGAGCCGAGTGAATGGACTGAGCTGTAGCATGCAAGGCAGCCGTCTCATAGAAATCCTGAACTAGATCGCTGCAGTTTGGATATCGATCTTTTGGATCCTTAGCTAATGTTATTTGAATCACTGCTTGTAACTGAGGCGGAATATTTTCAATAGGCGGCGGAGGCTCGTTGATGAGTTTGTAAATAACACCCATGGTACTATCGGCTTCGAAGGGAACCCGGCCAGCAAGCAATTCGTACAAAACGATACCCAAGGAATAGATGTCGGTTCGATGATCGATCTTATCGCCGCGTGCCTGCTCCGGAGACATATAGGAAGGTGTTCCGCTGACAATCCCTGAGGCAGTGTGGGAAGCGGAATGTGCGATGCGCACCAGACCGAAGTCAGTGATGATCGGTTCTACAGCTTTGGTCAGTTGATTATTAACAGAGAATTCTTCATTCTTGCTGTGAAGGATGATGTTAGCTGGTTTGATATCGCGATGAATGACACCCTGCTCGTGGGCATAGTCAATCCCCGCGGCAAGCGAGCGAAGTAGACGCCCAATCTGGTCGAGGGGGAGTTTCCTTCCTTCGTCATGTAATTTACGCAAATAGCTAGCCAGTGATGGACCACTCAGGTATTCCATCACGATGTAGGGATGACCCTCATGTGTATCAAAGTCGAAGATCTGAACGATGTTTGGATGGCGTAACCCCGCGACGACTTTGGCTTCACGCTGAAAGCGTGCCAGTAAATCAGGGTCTGACTCGATATAGCTATGCAATACTTTTACTGCGACTGGGCGATCGAGTGTCAGGTGCGTGCCTATATAAACCTCTGCCATGCCCCCTCGTGCGAGGAACTTCCCAATCCGCACTTTACCGATAACCTTACCAATCCACTCGAACATGGATGAATTATAACATCTGAATTTTGAGCAAAATAATCCGAAATGGTATTGAAATTAAAACAGGAGGGCACTAGTGCGTTGCACCTTACCCGTAGACAAAACCCATTTAATGGATAGAATCAACCCTAGGGACGAATCCCATTTAGAAAGGTGCGACGCACCCTCATGGCCGACTGCAAACTCCACGTTTTTTCTCTGCCATGCCTCGCGGGACAAACCAGTTGTTTGCGAGTTTTCTAAGGTAGCGGCTTGTTACAAGATAACAGGGTATTTGCATACGTACCCTATTATTTTTTCTTTGTTGGTTTGGGCTTGGCAGGTGGCTTGGGCTTCCCGGGGGCTTGACCTGGAGGTGCTGTGGCTGGCCTCGCCGTGGCCAGTGACCCATCTGGTTGTTTTGCGGGGGTAATAATGAAAAGCGGCGAAGAAGTAGAAGTTTGCGATGGCGTGACCGTCTCACTGATTGCGGTTGCCGTATCCGGCGGATTGACAGGTAGGAGCGGGAGATCCGCCATATGGTATGTATACTCGTAAGCAACGAGTACGCCACATTCATCGGAAATTGGTTCGACCTTTCCGCTTTCATTCGAGACAACGCCATTAAGCATTTGATTCGCCAGATCAACTGAACGCTTGACCACCTGATCCATATCGGATAGCGGCGTTGCGTTAAGGATTGTCAAAATGTGATCATGCAATTCCGGCGCCCAACGAGCCAAATTTTGAGAGCAGACCTTTACGTTTTCTCCGTTTACTATCATGTTGCGCGAGGCACCCGGGGAATTGACCGCATAATCTGCATTCGAATAGACAGCCTGGATATATCCCAAATTGTCACCGTTGAGTAAAAGACCATAGCCGTCCCTCGGCTCGATCATCTTTCCGTCACCATTCCAATCTCTAAAGTCCGGGCTCTGATCACCGACCAGGAGGTTCATAATCGTTTCGGCATTCTTCCTTGTGCCAGCTTCATTACCATTCTCAAAATCATTCTCCATTTTCTTTGCTGCCTCGTCGATCAATTTCGCAGTCCTGGTCAGCCCATGAATCAGACCAACATGTTCCGGTGTTCCTTGAAAGGAAACCATCAGGCCGCGCAGGTATACGAGACCGGCTTCTGGTAATTCATAAGCATATGCAATACCCGCCGAACCACTGGGATTCGAGTCAGGGTCTTCGATCATGATCTCGACCCGGTCATAAACTGCCAATAGATTCTGTTTCTGAGAGTCATCAAAAGTCAGTTGTCCTTTGCCCTTTCCATCCACGTGCAGGATGCCGAGCGGAAGCCGGTCTTTTCCGTTCACAAGCCAGACCTTGTATTGCCTTTCTGCGGGAGGTGCTGGCATAGCTTGGGCGATCAAAATTGCCTGATCCAGAATCGCGTTCCCAACTTGAAATTGTAGAATACCAGTAGCCCCC
>WNFV01007879.1_pt1 | contig 12534 bp, 12 predicted proteins | sample 5400101 | NCBI WGS metagenome assembly WNFV01 (sample SAMN13153361, study PRJNA577476) | soil metagenome | isolation source: 115 cm soil or saprolite under grassland replicate 1 | place: USA:California | collected 2016-06-15
CTCCAGCGCTCGCGCCAGATCCTCGTCTCCGAGCTGGTGCTCGCGTGCACCTGCGACGAGCACAAGGCGACCCTCATGCTCGACGAGGCGCTGGAAGGGTAGGAGTGCCAGACCCGTCCCCACGGGTCGGGGTGATCGTCCCCGCGGCCGGCGCCGGTCGGCGGCTCGGGGGTCGGGAAGCCAAAGCACTGGTCGGGCTGGGTGAGCGGCCATTGCTCGCCTGGGCGCTGGCGGGCGTGGAGGCGAACCACTGCGTCGACAGCGTTGTGGTGGTGACGCACCCCTCGATCGCCGGCGCCGTCGCTGAGCTGGTGGCGGTGCGCGGCTTCGCCAAGGTCGCGGCGGTGGTCCCCGGAGGTCCGACCCGCCGTGCCAGCGTCGCCGCCGGGCTCGCCGCCCTACCCGCCGGCTCGGCCTACGCGGCGGTCCACGACGCCTGCCGCCCACTGGTCGCCACCGGCGCCATCGACCGCCTGCTCGAGGCGCTTCAGGCGATGGAGGGCCGCTACGGGATCGCCCCGGGCACGCCGGTGACCGATACTGTCCGCCGGGTGGGGGACGGCGACTGCTCGGGCGGCATCGTCGACCGCGAGGAACTGCGCGCCATCCAGACCCCCCAGCTCTACCTGCGATGGGCCCTCACGGAGGCGCACCGGCGGCCCGTGAGCGCCGGCGAGGCCGGCGAGGTGGACGACGCCGTGCTGGTCGAGCGGGCCGGCTATCCGGTGGCGGTGGTGCCCGGCGAGCCGGAGAACCTCAAGATCACCACGCCCGCGGACCTGCTGGCCGCCGAGGCCCTGCTCGCCCGCGCCGCGCGTATCGCACAGGCCACGCCGGGCGGAGCGTCGTGGTGATCCCGCCACTCAGGATCGGTCAGGGCTTCGACGTCCATCCCCTGGTGAGCGGCCGCCCACTGCTGCTCGGCGGCGTGCGGGTGCCGTTCGACCGCGGCCTCGACGGGCACTCCGACGCGGACGTGGTCGCGCACGCCGCCTGCGACGCGCTGCTCTCCGCGGCCGGCCTCGGCGACCTCGGCCGGCACTTCCCGCCTGGCGACCCCCGCTGGGCGGGCGCCTCCAGCCTGGAGCTCTGCCGGCAGGTCGCCAAGCTGGTCGCCGAGGCTGGCTGGACGGTCCAGAGCCTCACCGCCACGGTCCTCTGCGACCAGCCCCGCCTCGGCCCCCTGGTGCCCGCCATGCGCCAGGCGCTCGGCGGTGCCCTCGACCTGGATCCCGCCCGCCTCCAGGTGGTGCCCAAGTCCACCGAGGGGCTCGGCTTCACCGGCCGCGGCGAGGGCATCGCCGCCCTGGCCGTCTGCCTCCTGGCGGGTACCCAGGGCTAGCGACTCGACGCAGCGACCCTGGCACAGGCGCTCCTGGGGGGCCGTCGGGGGCAGCGAGCTCCCCCCACATGGACCGATCACTGCGTGAGCTAGGATGTCCACTGAAGCGATCAATCCTGCGAACTGATGCGGAGCCGAGCCGTGGCCCTCTACCTCACCAATACGCTGACCAGACGCAAGGAGCCGTTCGTCCCGCGCGACGAGGGCAAGGTCGGCATCTACCTGTGTGGGCCAACGGTGTACAGCGAGCCTCACGTCGGCAATCTACGCAACGTGGTCGTTCTCGACGTGCTCCGCAGGCACCTGGTCGCCTCCGGCTACGAGGTGCTGTTCGTGCGCAACTACACCGACGTCGACGACCGCATCATCGAGGCGTCCGGGCACGATGCCCTGCGCGCCTTCGTGATCGCCGAGCGCTGGACGCGCGTCTTCGAGGAGATCACCGCCGCCCTCGGCATCCTGCCGCCCGACATCGCGCCGCGCGCCACCGGCCACATCCCCGAGATGATCGAGCTGGTGGCCAGGCTGTTCGACGCCGACCTGGCCTACCAGGTGGGAGCGGACGTCTACTTCGCCGTCGGTAAGTTCCCGGAGTACGGCAAGCTCTCCGGGCGCGACACCGCCGAGCTCCTGGCGGGAGCCCGGGTCGAGGTCAACCCCGACAAGCGCGACCCGCTCGACTTCGTCCTGTGGAAGGGCGCCAGGCCCGGGGAGCCATCCTGGAGATCCCCCTGGGGCGAGGGCCGGCCCGGCTGGCACCTGGAGTGCTCGGCGATGGCGTCGAAGTATCTCGGCCCGGGCTTCGACATCCACGGCGGCGGCGAGGACCTGATCTTCCCCCACCACGAGAACGAGATCGCCCAGTACGAGGGCGCGACCGGCAAGCCCTTCGCCCGCTACTGGCTCCACAACGCCTTCCTGGAGCTGAAGGGCGAGAAGATGGCCAAGTCGGTCGGGAACGTGGTGAGCCCGCGCCAGCTCCTGGAGCGCTACCGCGGTGTGGTGCTGCGCTACGCGCTGATGAGCGCCCACTACCGCAGCCCACTCGAGTTCTCGCCAGAGGTGCTGGCCGAGTCGGCCGCGGCCTACGAGCGGCTGTCCACCTTCGCGGTCAACGCCGCCCGGGCACTGCCGCCCGGCACCGAGGCGTCCAGGGTGGACGATGGCGACTGGGAGGGACGCTTCGTGGCCGCCCTCGACGACGACCTCAACATCCCGGCCGCCCTGGCCGTACTGTTCGAGCTGGTCAACGCGGCCAACCCGGCGATCGCCAGGGCCGAGCAGGGCAGCGCGGCCGCCGTCGCGGAGCTGCGCTCGCGGCTGGCGACCTTCAGTGACCTGGCCTCTCGGCTGGGCTTCACGCCGCTGCTCGACCTGCCCGACGTGACCGGCTTTCCAGCCGTGCTCGACCTCGTCCTGGAGCTGCGCGAGCGCGCCAGAGTCGCGCGCGACTTCGCCGCCGCGGACATGGTGCGACAGCGCCTGGCAGCGGTCGGCATCCGGGTCGAGGACCGGCCCGGAGGCCCCCGGTGGCACCTGACCCGCTGAGCGGTCCCGGCCGCCAGCAGGGCGAGGAAGAGCCGCAGCGGCCTCGCGCTCCGGCCGAGAAGCGGCGGGCGAAGTCCCGGAGCGGGAGCGCCCGTGCCGCCAAGCAGGCGCGCCGCCGTGACCGGCGCGAGGCGGGTCGTGCCGCCCTGCGCCCCGAGCCGGGCTGGACCCTGATCGAGGGGCGCCGGCCGGTGATCGAGGCGCTTCGCGCCGGCCGGCCCGTCGAGCGGGTGGTGGTCGCCGCCGGCGGCGCAGAGCGCGGCACGCTCGCCGAGCTGCTCGCGCTGGCGGCCAAGCGCGGGGTGCCGATCGAGACGGTGCCGCGCTCGGTGCTGGACGCCCAGGCGCAGACCGGAGCGCACCAGGGCGTCGCCGCGCTGGTGGCGCCTCTCCAGCCGGTCGAGCTCGACGAGTTGCTCGCGATCCCGCTGGCGGGTACCGCGCCGCCCTTCTTCCTGGCACTCGACGGGATCGAGGACCCCCGCAACCTCGGGGCCCTGGCTCGCAGCGCCGACGGCGCCGGCTGCCACGGCATGATCGTGCCGCGGCACCGCAGCGCACCCCTGTCGGCCGCGGCGGTGAAGTCCTCGGCGGGCGCACTCGAGCACGTCCCGGTCGCCGAGGTGGCCAATCTCACCCGCGCCCTCGAGCGCCTGCGCGCCTCGGGGCTGTGGTGCATCGGCCTGGACGCCACGGCGCCGGCGAGCCTGTTCGAGCTGGCCCTGGCCGACGAGCCGGTGTGCGTGGTGGTCGGCGGCGAGGGCGGCGGCCTCCACCGCCTGGTCCGCGAGACGTGCGACGTGCTGGTGCACATCCCCATGGCCGGGCAGGTCGAGAGCCTGAACGCCGCGGTCGCCGGTGCGCTCGCCCTCTTCGAGGTCCGCCGCCGCCGTGGCGCCCGCCGGCCACCGACCTCGGTCGGGAGCTGATGGGGGGAGGGCGTTCCCGCCTGGAGCGGGTCCCTATCGCGGTCCGCCCGCAGGCGGTTGGGCCACGCCTGGCAACGGCACCGCCGCGGCCGGCACGCCGAGCACGTAGGTGTTGCCGCTGGTCGTCGCAAGATGCTGCAGCAGTCGCAGCTGCGCCAGCGCCGGGCTGCCGTCGAGCAGCCGCGCCGCATTGGCCAGGTTACGCAGCGCCGCGGTCTCCCCGCGCGCCCGCTCCAGCGCGGCGAGACCCTCCTGCCTGGCCTCGACCACCTTGGCGAAGATGCGCTTCAGCTCGCCGGGCAGGATCAGATCCTTGACGTCCACCACCTCCAGCTCGAGCCCGAGCGCGCGTGCGGGCTCGGCGCACGCGGCCAGCAGCGCCGGCCCGAACCCGGTGCGGCGGGCGAGCACCTCCTCGATCGGGGATGCGCCGACGATTCGCCGGATCTCCAACTGCAGCAGCAGGTAGAGCGCGTCGTTGAAGCTCGACACGCGGTTGTGGGCGGTGGCCGGGTCGGCGACGCGGAACGAGGCCGCCAGGCTGAGCCGCAGCGGCACGCCGTCGGCGGTCAGGACCTCCTGGCCGGCAACGGCAACCACCCGCGGGCGCACGTCGACCTTGACAACCGTGGTGCTTTGGACCCAATGGCGGTATGCGCCCGGCTCGAGCACCCGCGAGAAACGCCCGCCGCGGTACTCGAGGCCGCGCTCGTACTCGAACACGACCACGCGGTGCCAGGCCCGCAGCACGACGCCCACGGCAACCGCGGCGAGCACGACCGCCACCGCGACCAGAGACGCCATGGAGCGTGCACCTCCTCCCGGAGACGGCAGCGACACCCCGCCCCCGGGAGGCCACACGCCGGACGGCGGAGGCCCGGAGCCTGCAAGGCCGCCGGCGCGCCGCGTCACCGCCGGCCCCCCGGAGACGAGGCAGGGGACTCGAACCCGCTGGAGTACAACCAGATCGGGAGGGCCGACGCGCAGGACCGGACTGGCGACGCCGGGCCGGCTGCTTGCTCTCCCATCGCGAAGCCTAGCCGGTCGCGCGTCGCCCGCCCAGCGGTTTTGCCCTGATGCCGCCGCGGGCTGAGCTATCTCGTCCCGATGGGACGGAACTTGCGGTGATTTCCGCCCAGCGGGGCTATGACCTGGGACTCCGGTGTGGGATTCTGGTTCAGCTCCTGAGAAGGGAGGCGACGCATGCCTGCAACCGTCGACCTCGGTGTCTCCGGTCTCGAGGTCCATATCGGAGACCACATCTGCGCCTTCTACCGCGGCGCCGAACGCGACGACATCCTCGTCCCGTTCCTTGAGGCCGGGCTCCGGACGGGTGACAAGTGCATCTGCGTCCTCGACGCGGCGCGGCCAGAGTCGCTGCCCGCGCTGCTCGACGACCCGCAGGTGCAGGAGCGCCTGCGGCGACGCCAGCTCGAGCTCGTCGATTTCGAGAGCTCCTACCTGGCCAGCGGCGAGTTCGTGCCGGACAGGATGCTGGAGTTCTGGGAGCACAACGTCCACTCGGCGCTCGAGGGCGGAGAGTACCGGATGGTCCGCTCGGCGGGCGAGACGCACTGGGCGCTGCGGGACATGCCAGGCGTCGACCAGCTGGTCGCCTACGAATCCGAGCTCAACCGCTTCATTCCTCGGTACCCGCAGGTCATCCTCTGCCTCTACGAGATCGAGCGCTTCAGCGGGGAGCTGCTCCTCGACATGCTGAAGACCCACCCGAAAGTCCTGCTCGGTGCGATGGTGTTCGACAACCCCTATTACATCGAGCCGGACGAGTTCCTCGCCCTTCGCCAGTGAAGACGATAACGCCGGCGAAGCTCGACGGCGAGAATCTCGAGCTTCGTGCCCAGCTCTCGAACCTGCAGGGCCTGCTCGTCCTGGCCATGCTGATGACCGAGAGCGGGGACGAGGGGCAGATCCTCCGCCTGGCGACCAGCTCGGTCGGCGGTCTGGCACGCTGCCGCCCGGAGGGCGTCTACCTCACCGGCGAAGGGTGGCGCTGGACGGCCGGGTCGTGCCGGCAGGAGACGGGCCGGCGGGCGGTCGAGCGGCAGCTCCCCGGCCTCGGTTCCCTCGGTGGGGCGGTCGAGGTGCCGGGCAGGTCCTGGGGTTGGGCATACCCCCTGCGCAGCCTGGCCGGCGGCGTCGGCTTCCTGATCGTCTCGGCCGAGGAGGCGTCGATCCCGGCCGAGCACTTCCTGCTCCGGGTGATGGCCCAGCAGGCCGGGATGGCCCTCGCCAACGCGCGGCTGCATGCCCAGGAACGCGCCGCCACCGAGGAGCTGGCCAAGGTCAACAGCACCCTGGGTGCGACCGTCCATGCGCTGCGGCGCAGCATGGAGATCCACGAGCGCCTCACCAAGGTGGCGATGTCGGGCGACGGGCAGGAGGGCGTCGCCCGAGCCGTACACGAGCTGACCGGCTATCCGGTCGCGGTCGAGGACCGCTACGGCAACCTGCGCGCCTGGGCGGGTCCGCACCGGCCCGACCCGTACCCGAAGAGCTCCGCAACGCGATACGAGGCGCTGCTGCGCCGGGCGCTGGCCAGCGAGCGCCCGATCCGCGACGGCGCTCGGCTGCTCACGGTGGCCCAGCCGCGCGGTGACGTGCTCGGTGTGCTGGTGCTGATCGACCCAGACGGGACCGCCAGCGAGCACGAGCTGGTCGCGCTCGAGCATGGGGCGACGGTCCTGGCGATGGAGTTGGCCCGCCTGTGGAGCCTGGCCGAGACGGAGCTGCGGCTCCGGCGCGACCTGGTCGAAGACCTCCTGGCCGGCGCCGACGAGGAGAGCGCGCTGGCCAGGGCCCAGGCGCTCGGGTACGACCTGGAGCGCCTGCATCGCGTCGTCGTGGTCCAGCGGCAAGACCGCGCCGACGGCGGCGCCGACCTGCTGTTCCACGCCGTTCGGCGAGCAGCGGGGTCCACCGGCGCCGGCTCGCTGCTCGTCTCCCGGACCGGCACGGTTGTTCTCCTGGCCAACCAGGACCTCGACTGGGAGAAGCTCCGGGGGGCGGTGCTGCACGAGCTGGGCGGCGGTCGCGTACGCGTCGGCGTCGGTGGAAGCTGCGGCCGTGTCGGCGACTTCCCCCGCTCCTACCGGGAGGCACAGACCGCCCTGCGGGTCCAGGCCGGCTCGCAGGGGCCGGAGCGCGTTACCGTCTTCGACGAGCTCGGCGTCTACCGCCTGCTCAGTCGGCTCGAGGACACCGCGGAGGTCGAGCGGTTCGTGCGCGACTGGCTCGGCGCGCTGCTCGACTACGACGCCCGCAAGCAGTCGGAGCTGGTCAGGACGCTGTCGGTGTACCTGGAGCGGGGTGGGAACTACAACGCCACAGCCGAGGCGCTGGTCGTGCACCGCAGCACGCTGAAGTACCGGCTGCAGCGCATCCGCGAGCTATCCGGCCACGACGTCAACGACCCCGACAGCCACTTCAACCTGCAGCTGGCGACCCGCGCCTGGGCGACCTTGCGCGCCCTGCGGTCCTGAGGCGCGGTCAGTCGCCCTTCTGGTCAACAGGCAGGTCGACCTGCAGCGTGGTGCCCTCGCCGATCCGGCTGTGGACCGTGATCGTTCCGCCCAACGCCTGGACGCGGTCGCTGAGCCCGACCAGCCCAGAGCCGCGGGACGGGTCGGCGCCGCCGGCGCCGTCGTCGCGAACCGACAGGTGCAGACGGCCGCCGCGTGCCTGGACGTCGACGTGGGCGACCGAGGCGTGGGCGTGCTTGGCGGCGTTGGTGAGCGCCTCGGCGACGACATAGTAGGCGGCGGCCTCGACCGGCTCCGGTAACCGGGTCTCGATCTCCAGGTCGGCCTCCACCGGGACGGTGGAGCGGCGCGCGAGTGCCTTGAGCGCTGGTCCGAGCCCTCCCTCCGACAGGATCGCCGGGTGAATGCCGCGCGAGATCTCCCGCAGCTCGTCCAGCGCCTCCCCCAGCCCGCCGCCGATCTGGGCCAGCTGGGTCTGCAGCTCGGGACGCTCGACTGGCACGGCCGCCTGGACGGCGCGCAGGTCCAGCCCAAGCGAGACCAGCCGCTGCTGGATGCCGTCGTGCAGGTCGCGCTCGATCCGTCGCCTGGTGTCGTCCGCCGCCTTGACGATCCGCGACCGCGAGGCGGCCAGCTCCGCCCGGGCCTGGGTGTTGGCGATCGCGGCGGCCGCCAGCTCGGTGAAGTCGGCGATGTGGGCCTCGGTGCCGGCGGGCAGCGGCTCGGGCCGCTTGGAGCTGACCGCCGTCGCACCCCACAGCCGCCCCTGCACCATGATCGGGCAGGCGACCGACGATCGGATGCCGAGCTGGCGGATCCCGACGCCGATGGAACCAGGAGCATCGGCGTAGCTGTCGGTCCGGGCGGGCCGGCCAGTCCGCAGCATTACTGCGGTCAGGGTGCCGTCCTCGATGGTGTAGCGCGTCCCGACCAGCGGGGGGTCGCCGTCCTGGCTCCAGCCGGCGACCAGGGTCGCGGTGCCGTCGTGCTCGTAGCGGAGCACGTGCGCCACGTCGGCGCCGAGCAGCCGGCCGACCTCCTCGGCGACCGCGGCGAACACCTCGGCCGGTGGCACCCCGCGCGCCACCAGCGTGGCCACCCGCCGCAACGCGGCCTGCTCGTCGGCGAGCCGACCCAGCTCGCCACGGCTGTCCTCCAGCGAGCCCGCCATGGTGTTGAAGCTCCGCTCGAGCACCCCGATCTCGCCGACGCTGCGCTCAGGCAGGCGCGCGCCAAGGTCGCCGCCGGCGAGCCGGCCAGCCATTACGGCCGCCCCGCGGACCGGCCGTACGATCGCCCGCGTCAGATACCCCGCGAACCCCACGATGAGCAGGACCGATCCCGCAAGCCCGGCCGCCGCCGCGCCGACCGCCCGCGCAGCGGCCGCATCGGAGCGCTCCTGCCGCGCCACCGCCAGGCCCTCCTCGGTTCCGATCAGACGGTTGAACTCCAGCCGCATCGCATCCACGCGCAGCTTGCCCTCCTGGGTGGCCGCCACGGTCCGCGCCGATCGCGGGTCGCGCCGCGCGGCAGCAACCAACGGCACCGAGTAGTCCCGCAGATAAGACGTTGCCGCCTGGGTGATCCGCTGTGCCCGGCGCTCTTGCACCGGGTTGCCGGCGACCAGCCGCTGCAGCGTGCTGGCCTGGCCGGGGACGGCGATCTGGGCGGCTCGCCACGGCCCGAGGAAGCGCGCTTGGCCGGTGATGACGAAGCCGCGCTGGCCGGTCTCCAGGTCGATGACGAGCCGCTCCAGCTGGTTGGCGGCCGCCAGCACCTCCTCGGAGTGGGTGGCAAGCCGTGCCGAGGTGCGCAGGTCGGCGACCGAGACCAGCAGCACCGCGAAGGCGGCGCCGATGATGAGCGCGAGCAGGCCACTGGCGACCGCCATGCGGCGGGTCAGCCCACCACTCACCGCAGCCTCCCAGCCGCGAACGACCTGAGCAGGCGCGGCGGCGCTCCCGTCGGTGAGACGTTCCACCGAGGTCTCTGCAGCGGTGACCAGCTCGTCGATCTGCCCCTGGGTAGTGCGGTCGATGCGCCGCTCGACGGCCCTGCCCAGCGCGATCACGTCGCGACCTCGGCCTGGACCTCGCTCAGGCTCAGCATGCTCCGCTCCCTCGCCGGCAGCCGGCCGTCGGCCGGCCCCACCACGCATCATCGCCGCTGCGGGCGGCTCCGTGACCGTCACGAGGGGCCGAAGGTTGGCCGCTGGTTCGTCCTTTCAGGACACCGCCGCAGGACCCGTGGCGACGACCCCTGCTAGGCGCTTGAGGAATCCGGATCGACAAAATGTTGTCTATGCCGCGGCGCTGCTGGTGATGCCGAGGTCGGCGAAGAGGGTCTGCATGCCGATGCGCCACGAATTCGCAGTGCGGCGACGCCAGCATCCACGACCCGGCTGCAACCCGGCGACCGCGCCCTGTTCGCGGCGTTGAGCCGCGTGCTCCTATGAGTCCGCTGGTCAGTGCTCTTGGTGCAGCCGGAGACCCTGCTGTGCTGACACCGACGAATGGTGCGCCGCCGGCGGACCTACCCGACCACGCCAAGGGACGATCTTCGGTTGCTGGCCAAGAGCAGCAGTTGATCGTCTGGCTGCCCCCGCGTTGTCAGAACGTTGTCACGATCCTGTCAGACCGGCTCGCCAAGAGGTGACAACGGCCACGGGACGCTCGACGACAACGTCCGCAGACCGCCAGGCCAAGGCGTCTATGCTGTCGCCGCTGCTCAGAGAGCCAGCGTGGTGGTGAGCCGTTGGTATCCGAATGGTTGGTGTCGGAGGGCCGACTGGACCACTGAGCCTACTGGAGTTCACCACGCCGCTGGCGCTGTAGCAGGCCGCCTCGCGGCGACTCGATCCGCTACGGGCAAGGCTCGAACCCTGCGATGCGGCAGAGGCAGAGTCCGTGAGCGCCCCATATAGGCAATGCCAGCGATTTGCAGGTCGCAGCGCCGGCTCCCCGCAGGCCCCGTCCCATCCCCACCTGGTCCCGATCATCGCTCGTGACCTGCACAAACGGCCGGTCGACAGCCATGAGTACGGGGCGCAGGTCGTCGTCATGGGACAGGTTGCGGGAATCATGCATGGTTCCCGCGAGCTGACCGGAGACCTGGACCTCCTTTGGGATGGCGAGGCCAGACAGGCGGATGCGCTTGCCGCCGCCTACGCCTCGGTGTCGGCTGATCTCACCGACGACGATGGGGTGCCCGTGCGCTGTGAGCCCGGTGCTTTCGGCTTACCGAAGGTGCTGTTCCGTTCGACCGGTGCCAGTGGCGATTGCTGCACGCCCGCTCTGCCATGGGGCGATCTGCCAATCGCTGATTTTCTTGCCCGTTGCCGGGTCGCGACGTGCGACGGGTTCGAGATCCGTTACCTTGATCGCGTGGCCGGGGACTGGCACACTCGGCTGCCGTGAGTCGCAGTGTCGATGGGCTGGTGCGCTGGGGCGCCCAGCGGCCCTGGCCGGTGTTGACCACGGTCGCGCTCGTCGTGGCGTGCGCCGCGGCCGTGGTGCAGTACACGGTGCCGGCAGCGGTGCCGGCGTTAGAGCGCACCCCGTCCGGGCTTCCGCGCAGCGAGTACTGGCGGCTGGTCACGCCGCTGCTGGTCCAGACCCTCGGCTGGTACCAGGTCCTGGCCAACCTGGCCACCCTGGCAGTGATCGGCGCGGTTACCGAGTGGGTCCTGGGCTGCCGATGGTGGCTTACGCTCGTGATCGCCGGGACCGCCGGCGGCCAGCTGGCCGCCTACCACTGGCACGAGTGGGGCGGCGGTGACTCGATCGCCATCTGCGGCCTGGCCGCCGGGGTGCTGGTCACGCAACTCGTCGGGCGTGATCCGCCGGTGCGGTGGGCCGCCGACGCGGTGCTGTACTACATCGTGGCGCTGGCCGGCTGGGGCCTGGTCGGGATCGTCGGTGCCGGACTAGCCGTCGTGGCGGCGGTGGCTGGCCTGTGGCTGGTACGCAGGATCGATCCTGCGGGCGGCTACCGGCTGGCGCTGGCCGCCACCGGCCTCGGTGCCCTCGGCCTGGCAGCCCTCCGCGACCTGCACGGCGCGGCGTTGACGGCCGCGATGCTGCTGTCGGCGATCGTGCTTATCTGCCGGAACTGGGTCGGGAGCAGCGGGTAACCCAGCTCCTGTTCACTCTCATGCCGCTGACCGAGCGCATCGACCAGCGGCGTGCCCGTTACTGGCAGTACAGCAGCTCACGTTGGCGGATGCATGCTTTCGCCGCTGATCCGGGCGACTCAGGAGATCTGGCCAGCTCGCTTCATGACGATTCCGGCCGCGACTGCCGAGAAGTCTTCCGCCAACTCGCAGGGATCGTCGATGATCTCCCATCGGATGAGCCGGCCGTCCGACCCACTCTCGAACCGGACACACTCCAGGTCAACTGCAATGATCACGCCATACCGACTCTCGTCCTCGCTCTCGATCAACCCCGCCAGAAGCGTCTCCGATACCAGCAAGCCACGGCCAGCCAACGCGTCGCGAAGATCCGCGAAGCTGTCGTCGTTGCGCAGCAGATCGGTAAGCTGCCTAACCTCCTGGCGAAGCTGCTCCTCGGTTGCATGCCGTGCTGTCACTTCGCCCATCCCTTTGTCAGCGTCCGCAGACCGCAACCCGGATGGAACCCTACAACGTGCACTCTCATGCCGCGATACGCGCGTTCGGCTCGACCAACGCCGAACGCGCAACGACGACCAGTGGCCGGATCCTGGCGAAGTCTTGGCCGCCGGTCCGCTGACGGACCCACCCGGCACCCCATTCGGACAGTTCCAATATCCGACGTCACCATTATCGCTGGCCTCGCCGACCGTGCGGGTCGCCTACGAGGACGCGATGGCCAAGGTGCCGATGGCCAAGGTGCGGGTGCGCCAGCCCCTGCCCCTGCTCGTCGGACCGGCACCGACGGTCCCCGGTCGGGTCGAGTGGCTGCGGGCAGAGCTGCTCAAGACCCGGGTCGCCCACGGCTACTGCTCCCGGCATCTGGTGGCCGAGGCCTGCCCCTATGCCAACGCCTGCGGAACGCAAAGCTGGTCTTTCGCACCAGCCGCGTGGTCGATGCCCGCCCAGCGGGGATCTATCGCCGGCCCGGACCTGCGCCGGGACACGGTGGCCGCCCCCGCAACCCCCGGGCGGATGTCTAGAGGTTTCGGTCATGGCGTCAGGATCGTATGTCGCTAAGAACCAGGAAACGCCTGGGGATGC
>WNFV01021772.1_pt1 | contig 12528 bp, 15 predicted proteins | sample 5400101 | NCBI WGS metagenome assembly WNFV01 (sample SAMN13153361, study PRJNA577476) | soil metagenome | isolation source: 115 cm soil or saprolite under grassland replicate 1 | place: USA:California | collected 2016-06-15
GTCCGCGCGACGATTTCGTCCATGGCGGCCCGGAGAACGTCTCGCCCGTAGCGCGCCGCCAACTCCTGAAGTCGCAGCTCACCGACACGGAGCGCGCTCCGCTGCGCGCGGAGGTCGCCGAGGACCGTGTCCGGCGTGCGCGTGTTCGCCGCGATGATCGTGACGACGCCCTCCTGCTCACGGTACTCCTGCCAGACCTTGGTCGGCGGGATGCGAAGTCCCTCCTGGAAGTAATCGAAGATCCCCTCGACGCCCTGGCTGCCGGGCCGCTGACCGCCCACGTCGGTGTGGTGGAGGATGTTCACGGCGAAGCCGACCAGCGCGCCGTCGTGGAACGCGGGCTGGGTGATGAAGAAGTCCGGCAGGTGGCCGGAGCCGAGGAGTGGATCGTTCAGCAGGATGGCGTCGCCCGGTCGCAGCGTCTCGACCGGATGAGTCGCAAGCGCGTTCTTGACCGCGAACGACATCGCGCCCATATGGCCGGGCGAATACGGCCCCTGGGCCACCAGGCACCCCTGTGGGTCGAAGACCGCGACGGAAAAGTCCTGGCCCTCGCGCGCCTGCTCGGAGTACGCGGTCTTGTGCACGGTCGTCCCGATCTCGACCGCGATCGACCGGAGCGCCCCCCAGACGACGCCGAGGGTGATCGGGTCGATCCGGCTCATGCCAGTCGCGTCACCGCGAGGAGGTTCGCGTACTCGTCGACCGTCGCCGTCACGCCCGGCGGCAACACGGTCGTGGACTCGCGCTCCTCGACGATCGCCGGGCCGGTGAGCGACATTCCGGGCGTGAGAGCGTACCGGTCGTACACGGGCGTGTCGGCGTAGCCGCGCGCTTCGGGGAAGTAGGCCCGGCGCACGCCCTTGCGGCTCCCGTCGCCGGAGCGCGCCGCCTTGGCCAGGGCGATGCGCGGCGCGCCACCGATGGCCGAGAGCTTCCACGTGACGATCTCGACCGGCTGGTCCGGGTTCGCGTAGCCGTATCGCGCAGTGTAGATATCGTCGAAGCTCGCGCGCACTCGAGCCAGCGCCGCGGCGTCGAGGCGGCCGAGTGGGACCGGCACGGTCAGCTCGTATCCCTGCCCGACGTAGCGCGCGTCCGCCGAGCGCGCCACCGTCACCCCGCCGGCGACGGCCGACTCGCGGACGACCTCGACCGCCTGCCCGGCCATCTCCTCGAACATCGAGGTGAGATGGGCAGGGTCGGCGGCGTCGAGGCGCCGGACGTAGGTGCGCGCGATGTCGAACTTCACCTCGGCGGCGAGCAGGCCGATCGCCGCCGTGACCCCCGCCGCCGCCGGAAGGATGACCCACGGAATCCCCAGGGCCTGAGCGAGCCGGCAGCCGTGGACCGGGCCCGAGCCGCCGAAGGCGACGAGCGTGAGGTCGCGGGGATCGCGACCCCGCTCGATCGACACGACACGCGTGGCCAGCTCCATGTTGGTGTTGACGATCGTGTGGATGCCCCACGCCGCGTCCTCGAGCGACAGACCGAGCGGACGCGCAATCGTCTCCTCGATGGCCCGGGCCGCCGCGCCCGGCTGGAGCGCGATCGAACCGCCAGCGAAGTAGTCAGGGTTGATGTAGCCGAGGACGACGTCGGCGTCGGTGACCGTCGGCTGGAGGCCGCCCCGGCCGTAGCAGACCGGGCCCGGCACCGACGACGCGCTCTCAGGTCCGACACTGATGACGCCGAGCCTGGCTTGCGCGATCGAGCCGCCGCCCGCGCCGATCTCGACGAGGTCGATCGCCTGGATATTCATTGGAAGCCCGCTGCCGGGCGCATTGTTCACGCGGTGCAGCTCGAACGCCGTCGTCGTCGTGGGTCGGCCTCTCTCGATCAATGCAAGCTTCGCGGTGGTGCCGCCCATGTCGAAGGCGATGAGGTCGCGGTGGCCGGTGAGCTCGCCGTAGACGGCCGCCATCAGGGCGCCCGCGGCGGGGCCGGACTCGATCATCCGGATGGGATACCGCTGCATCGCCTCGGCGGTCGCGATGCCGCCGGAGGACTGCATCACGAAGAGCCAGCCGCGGTAACCCCGTCGGGTCGTGGCGGTCGCGAGGCCGCGCAGGTACTCACGGATGGCCGTCATCACGTAGGCGTTCACGACGGTCGTCGATGCCCGTTCGTACTCGCGAAAAGTCGGCGAGACCTCGTGAGACAGCGTGACCGTGACGTGCGGCGCTTCCTCGGCGACGAGGGCCGCGAGCCGCCGCTCGTGGGCGGGGTTCAGATACGAGTGCAGAAGGCAGACGGCGAGCGTCGTCACTCCGCGACGGACGAGCTCGCGGATCGCCCGTCGCGCGTCGGCCTCGTCGAGCGGCGTGCGCACCGACCCATCGGCCAGGATCCGCTCGGTCACCTCACCGATGAGCCGGCGCGGGATCAGCGGCGCTGGCTTCTCGATCTGGAGGTCGTAGACCTGGTACCGCTTCTCGCGCCCGATCACGAGCACGTCGCGAAAGCCGCGCGTCGTCAGGAGCCCGACGCCGCGCGCCTTGCGCTCGATGACGATGTTGGAGCCGAGCGTGGTGCCGTGGATCGCCTGAGCGACATCGGTCCACGGCACGCCGCCCTGCGCGATCAGCTCGTCGAGGCCGGCCAGGCACGCCTCTGACGGGTCTGGATAGGTCGTGAGGCGCTTGGCGGCGAGAAGCTCACCGGACGGCGACTGGAGGACGAAGTCGGTGAAGGTTCCTCCGACGTCGAACCCGACGCGGTACGGCATTTATTGTCGCGGGGCCCGTGAGGCCTGTTCGACCGAGGGTGGCCTGACGCAGATGCGTGCCAGACGTTTTTGTAGCGGGGCCCGTGAGGCCTGTTCGACCGAGGGTGGCCTGACGCAGATGCGTGCCGGCACCGTTGTCAGCTCCGCCGATCCGCACGCGAGAGCACGATTCGATACGGATACCGGCGGCCGGTCTGCCAGCTGATGGCATGCTCGACCGGCTCCCCGCTCGCCGCGAAGTACGTACGCTCGAAGAAAAGCAGCGGCGAGCGGGCGCGGATCTGGAGGAGCTCAGCGACCTGGCGCGGCGCCAGCGCCGCGTCCACGACTTGCTCCATGAGCGTGATCGGCACGCCGAGCAGGCGCTCGATGGCGCCGATCAGCGAGGTTTTGGACAGGTCCTCGTCGGAGAGCGCGGTGCCGATCGTCAGCGGCATGTAGGCGGTCACGTGCTGGAAGGGGCCGGTTTCGGCGTTCCGGACGCCCACGATGCAGTACGCCGAGGAGCGCGGCGGCAGGTGAAGCGCCTGGGCGATGTTAGCCGGCAAGAGCACGACGTCGCGCGACACGAATTTGAACCAGGTCTCGTCGCCGAGCGCGATCATGTCGCCCACCGAGCCGATCACCCGGAGCTTCCGGTCGCCCCCCGCGGAGGGCGTCGCGAAAGTCCCGCGGCCGGCGTGGCGGTAGAGCCGCCCCTCCTGCACGAGGACATCGAGCGCCTGCCGAATTGTCGGCCGGCTCACCTTGAAGCGAGCGCAGAGCGCGTGCTCGGACGAGATGCGCTCGCCCTCGTCGCGCAAGTCAAGGCGGATGGCTTCGGCGATCTGGAGATACCGCGGAATGCCGGGACGGTAGTTCACGCCAGGCGACCTCCTGTTGTCAGGATGTCTAGACATCTACCACCTGAGCCTGCTCCCGTCAATTTTCCCCGGCGAGCATTGACGCCCCTCGCTCTCGAGGAGGTGCCCGAGCCCTTCCTTGGCGCACCACTCGCTGGGGGCGGGGCGCCAGGCGAGGACGTCATCGGGCAGGGCCGCGAGCTCGGCGCCCATCGTCGCGACCGCGCTCTCCAGCAGCCTACCGACCTCGGTCGGACGCAACAGCCTCGGACCGGGCGTCATCGGCCCGTGAGCTCGCGCGCGATGACGAGGCGCTGGATCTGGTTCGTACCCTCGTAGATCTGGGTGATCTTCGCGTCGCGCATGAACCGCTCCACCGGGTACTCGCGCGTATAGCCGTACCCGCCGAACACTTGCACCGCGTCGGTCGTGACCTTCATCGCCGCGTCGGCGGCAAAGCACTTGGCCAGGGACGACTCGAGGGCCGTCGATGCAGCTCCGCGATCGACGAGCGATGCCGCGTGATGGACGAGCAGCCGCGCCCCGTGGACCTGCATCGCCATGTCGGCCAGCATGAACTGGAGGCCCTGGAAGGAGGCGATCGGCTGGCCGAATTGCTGGCGCTCCTTCGCGTAGGCCACCGCGGCGTCGAGCGCCGCCTGGGCGATGCCCACCGCTTCGGCGCCGACTGCGGGACGCGAGCCATCGAGGGCCCGGAGCGCGAGCTTGAATCCCTCGCCTTCTTCGCCGAGCCGGTTCTCGACCGGCACCTCGCAGTCGGTCAGATGCAGGGCCACGGTCGGCGACCCCCGGATGCCCATCTTTCGCTCGAGCTTGCCGATGGCGAACCCCGGGAACGTGGGCTCGACGAGAAAGGCCGTTACGCCCCCTTTGCCGCGGCCACGATCCACGGTCGCGAAGAGCGTGACGACCGACGCCTGGCTCCCGTTGGTCACCCAGAGCTTCACGCCGTTCAGAACGTAACGGTCGCCTTCGCGGACGGCCCGGGTGGAGATCGAGGCGGCGTCGGAGCCGGCCCCGGGCTCCGAGAGCGAGAAGGCGGCCGTGATCTCTCCCGACGCCAGGCGCGGCAGGTAGCGGCGCTTCTGCTCCTCGCTGCCGGCCGCGACGATCGGCCAGCCGCCCGCGTACTGGACGAGGTAGATGACGGCGGTGGACGCGCACGCCCAGGCGATCTCCTCGACCGCGAGGCAGAACGCAAGCGTCCCCATAGCGCTTCCACCGTAGGCCTCGGGGATGTAGAGGCCCATCAGCCCTTGCCCGCCGAGTAGCTCGAGCTGCTCGGCCGGGTAGGTCTCCGTCTCGTCCACGTGGGCGGCGAGCGGGGCGATCCGGTCGCGCGCGATCGAGCGCACGAGGTCCCGCATCCCGCGCTGCTCGTCGGTCAGGTAGAAATCGTCGCGCATTTCAGATCCAGAGGCTCGACCTGCATTATCGGCCACGCCGCAAGCCGCTGACAATTCTCGTCACACGCGGGACGAATTTTTGTAGCGGCGACATCCGGATACTCCGAAGGGCGGCCCAAATGCGCGAGATTTCGACGGCCGATGAACTGGCATCGACGGTGCAGTAGCGTGGCGCCATGCAAACGGCTGAGAAGGTCGTCGTCGTGATGCCGGCGTACAACGCGGGGCGCACGCTCCGTCTGACATATGAGGAGCTGCCGAAGGACACGGTCAGCCTCGTCATCCTCGTGGATGACGGTTCCACCGATGGGACGCTCGAGGTCGCCCGGCAGCTCGGCCTCGAGATCTTCGTCCACAACCGGAACTACGGTTATGGCGCGAACCAGAAGACGTGCTACGCGGAGGCGCTGCGGGCGGGGGCCGACATCGTGGTCATGGTGCACCCCGACTATCAGTACGACCCGCGGCTCGTCCCGCAGATCATCGAACCGATCGTCCGTGGGGAGGCCGACGTCGTGTTCGGCTCGCGACTCAAGAGCGGTTCGGCGCTGGCCCAGGGGATGCCCTGGTGGAAGTACTTCTCGAACCGCTTCCTCACGAACCTCGAGAACCGCGTGTTCGGGCTGGCGCTCTCCGAGTTCCACACGGGCTACCGTGCCTTCCGACGGGAGGTGCTGGAGACCGTCAACGTGGCGCTGAACTCGGACGGCTTCATCTTCGATCAGGAGATCGTCGCGCAGGTCGTCGCGTCGGGCTTCCGGATCGCCGAGATCGCCGTGCCGACGCGGTACTTCCCGGATGCCTCGTCCGCGAGCTTCTCGGACTCGACCGTCTACGGCCTGCGCATCCTCTCGCTCCTGGCCCGCTTCAGCCTTCACCGACACGGCACGTGGCACGCGCGCGCCTTCGACAGCCTTCGCGGGCGATACACGCGGCTCGCGCCCTCGGCCCCGCCACCGCGGGCGGTCGACCAGCGCCGGTCCGTTCCGGCGTAACTACGTAGCGGTGTAGCGGTAGAAGCCCTTCCCGGTCTTCCGTCCGAGCTGTCCGGCGATGACCATGCGCTTGAGCAGCGGCGGCGGCGCGTAGCGAGGCTCCCGAAACTCCTCGAACATCACCTCGGCGACGTACATCTCGAGACCGACGAGATCCAGCAGTGTGAACGGGCCCATCGGGTAGCCACAGCCGAGCTTCATCGCCGCGTCGATGTCCTCCAGCGACGCGAGCCCACTCTCGTAGACCCGGATCGCGTCGAGCAGGTACGGCACCAGGAGACGGTTGACGATGAACGCGGTCGAGTCCTTGGTCTGCACCGGCGTCTTGCCGAGGGCCCGAACCCACTCGATGGCGGTCTGCACGGCCGCATCATCGGTCAGGATCGTGCGCACGACCTCGACGAGCTTCATGAGCGGTACGGGGTTGAAGAAGTGGAGACCGAGCACCAGGCCCGGGCGCCGGGTCGCCGCCGCCATCGCGGTGACGTTACACGAGGACGTGTTCGACGCCAGGATCGTGGACCGCGGGCAGATCCGGTCGAGCTTCGCGAAGGTCTCGTTCTTCAGGGGCTGATTCTCGGTCATCGCCTCAATGACGAGGTCGCACGATTTCAGATCTTCGAGCCGGGTGGTGCCGGCGATGCGCGCCTGGGTCGCGTCCCTGGCCTTCGCGTCGAGCTTCCCCTTGCCCACGAGCCCCTCGAGCGTCTCGTGCAGCCTTCCGAGCCCCCGCTTGACCAGCTCGTCGTTAGCCTCAACAAACAGGACCTGGCACCCGGCCTGCGCCGCCACCTGCACGATGCCCGAGCCCATGAGACCGCACCCGACGACGCCGACGTTCGTGATGGTCACGCGATGCGCGGCCGGTTACTTCCGGGCGCGGCCCGGCCGCGGTGGCGGCTCGTAGTGGAGCGTCCCCGGCGGACATGGATTCTTCACCGTGATCGACAGCGAGCCATATCGGACACTCCCGTCGGGTTGAATCTGGCCTTCGGCCGCGAGCGGCGGCGGGCCCGGCTCCTTCATGGCGCGATCGAACGCCGCGTCGCGTGACTCGGCGGGCGGCGCGAGGATGTTGAGGAGCACGGCCGCGCTGATCGGCGATTTCGCCTCGTCCGCGACGGCGCCGGGGGCCCACGCGCCGACGAGGACGAGCGCTCCGGCGAGGGCAGCGATGCTAGTCATAGACGATGAGCGAATGGAGCGGGTGTTCCTTCAGCTTGTCGCGGCCGTGGAGAAACGCGAGTTCGATCATGAACGCCACGCCGACGACGTGGCCACCGAGTTGATCGATCAGTCGCAGCGTTGCCGCCATCGTGCCACCGGTTGCGAGCAGGTCGTCCACGGCGAGCACGCGCTGGCCGGGCTTGATCGCGTCCTCGTGGATCGCGAGCGCGTCGCGGCCGTACTCGAGCTCGTACTCGACCTCGACGGTCTTGCCCGGGAGCTTGCCGAGCTTGCGAACGGGAACGAAGCCCGCGTTCAGCTGATGGGCGAGCGCGCCGCCGACGACGAAGCCCCGCGATTCGACGGCCACCACCACGTCGATCCGCTCTGGCCGGTACCGGCGCACAAACGTGTCGACGACGTACCGGAACGCCGGGCCGTCCTTCAGGAGCGTGGTGATGTCCTTGAAGAGGATTCCCTCGGTCGGGAAGTTCTTGATGTCGCGGATCTTCGCCTTGAGGTCGGCGACGTCCATCGATCGCTATCTTACTCCCGATGCCGCGGTGCGCAAGACGCCAAAGTGTCCGCAGCTGTGGCACCGTGACACGCCAGCGGCAGGAAACGTCAGGGGGTTGACGAGGCGCCATCGCGCCATGTGTGGGCTCAAGTCACGGATTTTGGGCGGCGAACTCCCGACCGAGGTCACCGTGGCACCCACCTTGCTTGCCTGCCTTCGCAGCGTCCCGTGAGGAGGGCAGCATGTTGCTTCCGGAACAAGTGCAGCGCCTGGTCGAGCTCGCCCTGGCAGAGTTCGCGCCGGAGTGGCAGGTCACTGGCCTGTGCTCGGAGCTCAGCCTGCACAATCCCGAGCATTGGGTCTCCGGCCTCGGTACGTTCGGACTCGTCCTGCGAAACCGCAACAACAGGGCCGCCAAGGTCCTCGGTTGGCGGAACGGCGATTTCGGGAACGCCTCCTACCATCGCGGCATCTCGTATCGCGTGCTCGAGGCGTACGCCGACCGCATCACGGATCCGATCCGTCGCTACTTTGAAGAGATCGGCCTGGTCATCCCCGGAAAGCTCTCGCCGCGGCTCGCGCAGACGGCCGCGGCCCGGTCCAGCATCAACTACGCCGAGTAGCCCCCCCCGGTTCGCGGCGTGATCACGACTCGAGCTGCTCGATGGCTTCGGGCAGCTCGGCGAGCCGCGAGATGGCGAGGTCGGGGCGTTGCGCGCCGAGCGCTCTGACCGACGAGGTCACCTGAATCACGCGCATCCCGGCGGCTCGGGCGCCCTGCACATCCAGGATCGCGTCGTCGCCGACGTGCACCGCGGTTCCGGGTTCGCCGGCAACCGCACGCAGCGTCAGCTGGAAGATCTCCGGAGCCGGCTTTCGAATTCCCACCTCGTCGGAAAAGGTCGTGTGTTTGAAATACCCGAGGAGCCGAAAACGCTCGAGCAACCGTCGGAGCGTCGCGCCCGGCGTTCGCATGATGTTCGAGACAAGCGCCAGCGTGTAGCCTCCTCCGTTGAGCGTCTCCAGCGCCGCGAGCGCACCGTCGTCGACGGTCGGCGGGACGATGAGGATGGGCCGCGCATAGGCGTCGACCAGCGCGGTCATCATCGCCGGCGGGACACGGCGCGGCAGCCCGGGATCGACCGCTGCGAGGATCGCTCTGACGTGGTCGTCGACCGGCACGTCCCGGTGCGTGGCCCAGATCCGGCTGAGATAGCTCCCCGATTCGTCGTAGGCGCGATCGAGTGCCGCCGCGGACACCGGCATGCCGGCGGCCGCCAGCAGGGGCTCGAAATCCGCCAGGCGGCGCTTCTTATAGCGGTTGTCGCTCGCCGGACCGTCGAAGAGTAGCGTACCCCAGAGGTCGATCGTGATGGTTTTGACCTTCATGCGATCACGCCGTGAAGTTCGGGCGACGCTTTTCCAGATAGGCGCTCATCCCCTCGACGGGCTCGCCGGTCGCGTATGCCGTGGCGAACGCGTTGATCCCGTGGCGCACCGCGGTCGGGAGATCGCTCTCTCGCCAGCGCACGATCAGCTCCTTCTGGAGCCGGATCGCCTCGGGCCCGGCCGCGAGGATCGCCGCCGCCAGCTCCTCCGCGGCTGGACGCAGACGGTCATCCGGCACCACGCGGTTCACGAGGCCCCAGTCGAGCGCCGTCGCGGCGGTGATCGGCGCGCCCGTCAGCAACATCTCCGCGGCGCGGCCGGGCCCGACCATCGGCGGCAGCAACGCCGCCTGGATGACCGAGGGCACGCCGACGCGCACCTCGGGCAGGCCGAACGAGGCGCTCGCCGCCGCCACCCGCAGATCGCAGGCCAGCGCGAGCTCGAACCCGGCACCGAGGCACGGGCCGTTCACCGCTGCGATCACCGGAAACGGCGCCCGATGCACCACGGTGATGGCGTCGTGGAGCGCGGTGATCAGCTCTCTTGCCCGGCCGACGTCGAGATCGCGCAGGACGCGCACGTCCATGCCGGCCGTGAACGCGCGGCCGCTCCCGACGACCACCGCCAGGCGCGTCGAGCGGTCCGCCGCGAGCGCGTCGAACGATTCGCGCACGGCGCGGATCAGGGTCGGTTCGAAGAGGTTGAGCGGGGGGCGGTCCAGCGTGCACCAGACCGCGGCCCCTACCCGATGGATCGTGAGCGGGGACGCCACTAGTACCGGCGCATCGCGGGATCAACCGTGCGGGCCCAGTAGTCCAGCCCGCCGCGAAGGTTCTTCACGCTCTTGAAGCCGCGCTGGCGGAGGTAGTCGGCGACCGCCGCGCTCCGGACGCCTTGATGGCAGTAGACGACGATCTCGTCGTCGGGATTCAACTCATCCGCCCTGAGCTCGATCTCCTCGATCGGGATGTGCACGGCATTCTCGAGCCGGCAGAGACGCGTCTCCCAGTCCTGGCGCACGTCGAGGAGGAGCGGTCGATCATTCCCGGCCAGGCGCGCCTTCAAGTCTTGCGGGGTGATCTCGTCCATACCTTGCTCCGCTAGCGGGGCGCCCGACGCCCGACCAGAAAGTCCACGAGCCAGCCGTTCACCGCCTCCACATGCTCGATCTGCGGGAAATGTCCGCACGCATCGACCCAGCGAACCGCCGCGTGCCGCAGCACCCCGGCGATTTCCGCGCAATGCTCCGCCCGCACGACGCGGTCCTGGCGACCGTGGATCAGCAACACCGGCAGCTGGAGCGTCGCCAGCGCACGTCGATAGTCGCCGGCGTGAGTCTCGAAGTCGATCCGCACGTCGCGCAGCGTCGCCAGATAGGCGGCGCGCGCCGCGGCGTCCGTGCGGACCGCGTACCCGTGGTCGATGAAGAAGTCGACCTCGCGCGGGTCGGGCGCGTGGAAACAGCGGGCGAGAGCGGCCTTGTAGAGCTTCGCGCACCCGCCGAGCGACAGTACCTCGCCGAGGCCGCGGAGCGCGACGAGTCGGTAGATCCACGACGGACGATAGCCGCATCCGGGGACCACGGCGCCGACGAGCGCCAGCCGCTCGACCCGCGACGGGTGCGTCAGCGCGAGCGTGATGCCGATCGCGCCGCCGAGCGAGTGCCCCACCAGCGACGCCTGCGCGAGCCCGAGCGCGTCCATGAAGCCGCGGAGCGCGCCGGCGAAGTACGCGAGGCGGTAGCGCGTGCGTGGCTTCGCGGAGTCGCCGAACCCCGGCAGGTCGAGGGCGAAGACGGTCGCCCGGCTGGCCAGCGGGAGGACGTTGTGCCGCCAGGATTCCGCGAATCCCCCTAGACCGTGGACAAGGATGACGGCCGGCCCGCGACCTTCAACGACATAGTGGAGGCGGAGCCCGTCGACCTCGCCGCCTCGAAGCTGCAGTTCCGGCATGGGGCTACGATTCTACCAGAGGTTTTTCAGGTGAACAGGTCACGGGGCGAGGGATTGGCCCGTATCGGTTGGCGCAGGAGCCGCTTCAGCATGAGGGCGTTCTGGACCGGATAGTCGCGGTTGTTGTTGTTGAAGGAGATGAAGACCTCCTCGGCCTCCTCGCTCACTCCCTCGATCTCGGGCAGAAACTCCCGCAGCTCCGCCTCGCTGTAGAGATAGTCGTACTTCTCCCGCACCGTCGGCTCCTCCCCGCGGAGACGGAAGACGGCCGTTGGCGCGGTCACCGTCGTCACCCGGGGCACGGTATGGCCCGCCGGCGCGTCCACGATCACGTGCGCCAGACGCGCGCGGCTCAACGCGCGCAGGGTCTCGTCGGTGTGATCGGGCAACCACGAGCGGTGGCGGAATTCGATCGCGATCGTCCACCCCGGCAGTCGCTCCGGCAGTGAGGCGAGATAGTCGAGGCGTCCGGGTTCGAAGTGGACCCACGGCGCGAACTGGAACAGGACATAGCCGAGTTTTCCGGCCTCCGCGATCGGGCGAAGGGCAGTTCGCACAAGCCGGAAGGCGCGATCGAGTGCCTCGGGCGGAAAGCTCGACGCGTCGATCTCGCCGCGACGTGTGCGTGGGGGGCTCCGCGGCAGGAGGGCGGCAAGGTCCGCGGGCACGGTCTCTGCCCTGGGGTGATGGCCAGTCAGGAGCGAGTACGCCTTGACGTGGAAGACGAAGCCCGGCGGCGTGCGCTCGACCCAGCGCAGCGTGTTCCTGATGTCGGGGATCGCGTAGTAAGAGCTGTTCACCTCCACGCCGTCGAACACGCTCGCGTAATAACGAAGCCGCGATTCGGCCGTCATCGACTTCCGGGGGTAAAAGGTCCCGGCCTCGATGAGCGCCGGATCCGTCCACGCGCAGATCCCGACGCGGATTTGCTTGCTCAAGCTAGACGATCTTCTCGTAGATGCCCGGCGGGATCACGCGGTAGACGTGGATCGGCTGGGAGACGTTCTTGAACGTCCTCTCGCCGAGGCTCTCCAGAACGAAGTCGGCGCGGATGCGCTCGGCGGTGGTGGGGCCGACGACGATCTCGCCGCCCTGAGCCGAGCCCGCAAAGCGCGCCGCCACGTTGGTCGTGGGTCCGGTGGCCGTGAACGTCCACCGCTGCCCCTTCTTGACCGCGTCGGGAACGAATTTCGACAGCTCGCTCTTGAGCTGCTCGAGGAGCTCGAGCCGCTGCCGCGACTCCCGCAGGCTCTGGAGGGCGGTCTCCAGCTCCTTGTTCTTCGTCGCCAGCTCGGTGTAGGCCTTGGTGAGCCGTGATGTCATGTCGTTGAACGCGCCGCCGAGCTCGCCGATCTCGTCGCGGGCTCCGGGCGACGCCCGCGCCTCGAAGTCTCCGTCACCGACGCGCCGGGCGACGGCCGATCAGGACGGCCACGATGAGCTCGGTGATCTTGAGCGCCAGTCGGGGACGAAACATCCTGCTCGGTGTCCTCACTTGTAATGCGTGCCGG
>WNFV01007544.1_pt1 | contig 12527 bp, 16 predicted proteins | sample 5400101 | NCBI WGS metagenome assembly WNFV01 (sample SAMN13153361, study PRJNA577476) | soil metagenome | isolation source: 115 cm soil or saprolite under grassland replicate 1 | place: USA:California | collected 2016-06-15
CGATCCTGCAAGGCGAGTCGCTCACGCGTCTGTTGCAGGGCGCTTTTGCCGGCTTTCTCGCAACAGTGGTCATCGGCTTTGGTTGGGGCGGATGGACCTTGGGAAGCACTGCGAAACAAATGGCGGACAAGAGCTCCAGCGCCGCCGTCGTGGCGGTTCTTGCCCCGATGTGCGCTGACAAGTTCCGCCAGGGCACCGATGCCTCGGCGAACATGGCCGAATTGAAAAAGGTCAGTTCGTGGATGCAAGACACCTACATCGAGAAGGGCGGCTGGGCGACATTTCCCGGAATGACCGGGCCCGACCGCGGCGTCGCTCAAGCGTGCGCCAACCTGCTCACGGCTTTGCAATAAGCGTCGATACGGACCGGGCAGGCGGAGCGCTCCTTGGCAATGACAAGGAGCGTCGCATTCATGTCGTCGTCGATCGGCCGTGACGACAGAGAGGTGATCTTGAACAACGCGAAAATACCTCCTTTGACCCCTGTTGCGTCCGACGCCGGCGGCTGGACGCAGATCCTTGTCCGTTATCGCGCGCCGAGCCTTGCGCGCAGCATCATCGAGCTCGTCATCACGGCCGGGCCGCTTGTTCTGCTCTGGTGTCTGATGTGGGCTACGCTCGATCTCGGCTACTGGCTTTGCCTGCTGCTCGCGGTGCCGGCCGCTGGCTTTCTCGTGCGGCTCTTCATGATCCAACACGATTGCGGTCATGGTGCCTTCTTCCATCGCCGTTTCGCCAACGATTGGGTCGGACGCGTGATCGGAGTGTTGACGCTCACGCCGTACGATTTTTGGCGACGCAAGCACGCCATTCACCACTCGACATCGGGCAATCTTGATCGCCGCGGAATCGGCGACATCGACACGCTGACCGTGCATGAGTACCTTGCGCGGTCGCGATGGGGTCGGCTGTGTTACCGCGTCTACCGGCACCCGCTCGTCATGTTCGGCGTGGGCCCGGCCTTTTTGTTCATCTTGGAGCACCGGCTACCGGTCGGGCTCATGCGCAATGGGTGGATGCCCTGGCTCAGCACCATGGCGACCAATGTCGCCATCGCGGCTCTCGCCGCCACGATGATATGGTTGGTCGGCATCGGTGCATTCCTGCTCGTGCATCTGCCGACCATGCTGCTCGCGGCCTCGGCCGGGGTCTGGTTGTTCTATGTCCAGCACCAATTCGAGAATACCGTATGGGCTCACGACCGAGCTTGGAACCTGCAAGAGGTGGCGCTGCACGGCAGCTCTCATTATGCCTTGCCGAGCCTCTTGCGCTGGTTCACCGCCAATATCGACGTTCATCACGTCCATCATTTGTGCAGCCGCATTCCCTATTACCGGCTGCCGCTCGTGCTGCGCGACCACCCGGACCTCGACGGCCTCGGCCGGCTCACCCTGCTCGAGAGCCTCAGCTGTGTGCGGCTGGTGCTGTGGGACGAACGCCGGCAACGTCTCGTCTCTTTCCGCGAGGTGCGTCGGCATCGTGCTTCAATTTGAAGGTGGTCCTGCGCGTCGTCGGCGCGTAGCGCCTGGCTCTGAAATGTTCGGACCTTGAGACGGGCGCAGCGAACAGCGGCCGGTCTCTCTTATTCGGGGCGAAGCCCTCTCCCGACCGGGCTTCCCTTCAATCGATGGTCTCGCGCCGAACAATCTCGGGTGAAAGGAAATCACATGGCTGGCCAACAAACGCCACCCGACAAAGCTTCGTCGACATGTCCCGAGTGCGGAACGGAAATGGTCATTATTCGTATCACGCCAATTCTGTTCGAAGGGGCATTCGAGGATCTCTCGCTCGCGTGCAAGACGTGCGGCCTTACCAAAACACTCAGGATCGAGCGAAGTTGATGATCTGAGGCTGCTGGACGGATCGTTCGCCAGCCGAATTGTCTAAACGTGGGCGAAACCCCAGCACAATCCCGCCGCGACGATCAGAATGATGGCGATCGCCCCGAAATATCCGGACTTTTGTCGAGCCGGCGAATGCTGCCGCGTCTCGGTGATCATCTGGAATTCGCCTTGAAATCGCTTCGAGCACCTCACCACTCATTGGGAAGGCGATGGAGTGCCGGAGCTCAATAGGGCCTCTCCTGAATCATCGACAAAAATAGGTCTCCAACGCCAGCTGTAAGTGAGTTGTCCTTCCTTTGTTCTTGGAAACCACGTCTTGGTGAGTTGCCAAGCTTTGCCGGTGCATTTGTTCAAGAGCACGATCGAAGGTGCGAGAGCACTGCTGGGAGCAAAGGTGCTGATCTCGAAGCAAGCGGTTTCCTGGGCGTTGACCGAAGCGGAAAAAAGCAAAGCTGTAGACGTGGCAATCATGAATGTTCGCATGATTTTCACCGATGGTGCTGGCGCAGTCGAAGAGGTTCCGTTGGAGCTTCGTGGGGACAGTATTGCAATGCATGATCACGGCCGTCCCCGGGCACTTCAAAATTTGCGCTTTCTTCCTCAGCGAGGGCGGTACGGTTGTCGCTATTCCTTCTGCGCTGAATCGTCTTATCGAAATTGACCGCCATCCATTCCTCGTTTTCGGCAAGCGTCGTGTAAGTCTGCTCCAGATTGCGCAGTTCACTCGTTTCGTTCGGCGAACGCGGTGTGATGGTGAGCAAAGCTCTGAGTTCGGCTGCTTTCGCTCGGTACTGCTCTGCAGAGAACATTTGAAGCGCCCTTTCTGTGGCAGGCGGGAGCACCTGGATGGTTTGAACGGCCGAGCGCACCTGGGAATCCCGTCCATTGCCGGACGGCGATCGACGTGCCAAGCAGATTATCATTCAGCGAAACAACGATCTGTTCAAAATTGCTCACATGGCAGAATGTTCTGCACTCGCATCCTTCGTTCCGATCTCGGGCTTGTCGTACAAAACCACGTTCAACAAGGAATTATGGATTTCCAGCTTTCCGTTGTATTCGATAAAGCCCAACTTGCGGAATTTGTTCATGAAAAAACTCACGCGCGATCGGGTCGTGCCGATCATCTCCGCCAGTGTTTCCTGACTGAACTTTCCCACGATCGGCTCCGGCCTGCCTTCCTTGCCGAAATTTGCCAGGAGGAGGAGAAGTCGGGCGAGGCGCTTTTCGCTCGAATTGAACAATTGGTCGACCAAATCCTCTTCAATTCGACTGTTCCGAGACAACAGGTACGTCATGAACAGTTCAGAAAATTCCGGCTCATTGTGAATGGTAGCGATCATCGTCGCCTTCTCCAGGCGAGTTATCACGCATGCATCGATCGCCCTGGTTGTTGCGATGCGCAACGGATGGCCATTCAGACATCCTTCGCCAAAAAACTGACCGGGTCCCAGGATTGCAACCACCGCCTCCTTGCCTTGCTCGGAAACGACAGTGAGCTTGACCTTGCCTTGCTGGACGTAAAAAACCGCATCCGCGGCCTCTCCCTGTGAGAAAACAATTTGATCCTTCCGGTATTTGGATATCGTTTTTCCCTCGCCCACATTGGCGAGAAATAGTTTGGGATCAAACGTGGCCTTGCGCCTCTTCCTCACAACGATTAGCCCTTTTTTCCTCAACAAAAGCTCCTTTCCCCCGCCGAATACAGTGCGACGCCGAGCAATTATAGCAAATTCCAACGCTAAAATGAAGAACTGGCTCACTTCCGATAGTGTACTCGGAGTCGCACGCGAGCGTTATCCCCAGCGTCACTGGCCCCGACATTTAGCGGATAAGTCGCCGCCGGAGCTGGCGGTTCCAGGGTCCGCCTCACGGCGCTCTCTATCGCGCCACTTTCCGCTTTTGACTTTCACCGTATTCGTCCGTGAGTCGGACGAGATCGGCCATGTCCCAAAGCTTGTCGGTGAGGCCGCACGCCTTCGCGCGTCTAAGCCCGGCGGCGATGACGACGTGACGCTGATGGATCCGGTCGCCGCCAACTGCGGCCCAAAACGAGAAGCCCCGGCCGGAGCCAGGGGGGGACGGGGCTGGGGCTGGGGCTTCCCATCTCCGGGACGACGCTGCTTACGCTACGCTCATCCTGGGGACTGCCGATGCAACGCGTGGGAGAACAGAAGGTTGCCTCACACATAATAGTTAAATTGACGCTCTCGGATTTGAATGCGGACACCGGGGATTCAATGAGGGCAACAGCTATTTTTGGGTCCTTATTTGCTCGGTCCGCGGTTCTGCGCTTCCGCCCAAGCGAGCGCTCCCGCTATGCCGCCAAAAGCAAAAACAACTACGGTGAGCATAAAGACGGCATCCATCGGCATAGCCTTTCCCGTCCACGGATGGGCGGGTTCAAAATCCCCGCATTGTAACCGGGCCGTTGCTCGTCGCGTCCGGTCAAAGAAAAGCGCCCCGGAAACCGGAGCGCTCCCAAAATTCGCCGGAGCCTCAGGCAGCGACCTTGGTCGGCTTGACCTCCAGAAGCTTGCTGGAGCTCGTGATTGGGATCGCCCGAGGCTTCATCGCCTCCGGAATCTCGCGCACGAGGTCGACGTTTAGGAGTCCGTTCTCCAGGCTCGCGCCTTTGACCTGAACATGGTCGGCGAGCTGGAAGCCACGTTCGAAGGTCCGCTCGGCGATGCCCTTGTACAGCACGTCGCCGGCCTTCTCCTCGTTGTTGGTCTGTTTTTCTCCGCGGATCGTCAGCCTGTTCTCCTTCGTCTCGATCGAGAGATCGGCGTCGGTAAAGCCGGCGACTGCGACCGAGATGCGAAAGGCGTTCTCGCCGCTCCGCTCGATATTGTAGGGCGGATAGGCCGACACCGAGCCTTCCACGCCGTCGAGTTGGTCGAGCATGGAGAACATTCGGTCGAAGCCGACGGTTGAACGGTAGAGGGGAGCAAAATCGAATGCACGCATAGCATGACCTCCCTTGTTGAGCGACATGCGAACGGTCCGCCCTCAGGGCCTGACCTTCCGTATCACGCAGCCTCATGGCCTGCGCATTTTGTATTTGGGGACGACTCAAGGCCATTGTAAGGGGCGAGATCAAATATTATCACGGTATTTGCAGGCCACGATACAAGATGATAACGTTGGAATATGCTACAGGAAAAACAGATCGTTATCTTCAAGTTCTTGGTAATTTTAGATCATTCACAATTATTACTACATCAATACTTGTGGGATTCCCCCAAAAAAATGCTCAATCGGTCAGCACCGCCCGCGACCCCCGGGACGGCGCGGATCGACATGCCCTCGGTGAGGCCGCCAACTGAGGCGGCCCCTGTACGAAAGCGTACCTCTTTCGACCTTTCGTCCATGCTACCGTCTTTGCATGCCGCGCTATTTCTTCAACATTGTGCGGGGCAAGACGGTCATTCCCGATCCGGAGGGAGACGCGCTTCGCAGCGATGCCGAGGCAATTCGGCATGCGTCCATGACCGCCCGCGACATGCTCGAAGAGCGTCACAGGTATAGCCGGCGGGGCATGGAGCGGTGGGCATTCGAGATCAAAAACGGCACCGGCCGTCACGTCGCCACGGTGCGATTTCTCGGAGGCCTCCTAGCACCAATGCGGGCCACTCGCAAAATCAAAACGGGCCAGTAGGAGTCGAAAGAGGCCAGCGCCGCCCTGTGATCGGGCTCACCACTTGCGTAGGGTGTCATAATCGAGAGAGTAGGTGCCGGCACGCCCGCACGCTGGGCATCGAACTACGAAAACGCGTTGACCCCCCTCGAATGCAGGGGCGATGGCAGTCGTGGTGCCGCACATAACGCACGGCGGCGGTGGTGGTTGGAATGATGGCATCATGAATGGCTCCCCGATTTTCAGGCGGGAGCGTGGCCGGGCTCTCAGCCACCGACGCCTGGGACAGAGCCGCAGTCGGTGATGTCCGGCACTGTGCACGCGATTCGAACGAATAGCGAATGGTTTAACTACCAGCCGGTGGAGTGAATTAGGACACTCGCAAATTCTTGGAGTTAAATGCCAATCGTCTGATAATACAGGACGCCGAGCACAATGAGCCCCAGCACGGAACCGAGCACGATAAGTGCCGTTTTGTCGGATGGGCTACTCGACGGAAGATTATCGTTGATCGAGACCTCGACTGGAGCGCGGGGGCGGGCAGTTGTTTGAGCAGCCATTAAAGTCTCCTGCTTCTATCTTCGGAAGGGCCGCGAGATACACTGGCAATATACCGTTCCGGTCGTTACGCCCTGAACGGGGTGTAGAGATTATTGCTGATGAGGCTTTACGCTCTGCCCCATAACGAATGACGCTACGCTGAAGCAGATCGCAGCAGTCAAAGCGACTGCCAAGATAGGGAGCCACGTCTGGACATAGAACCACATCTGGCGATCCTCCTGAGGTGCCTACTCCTTAAAGTTGATATGGTGGCGACAGGCGCCTTTTACTAGTAGCCAGGCGAATGAGGACACCCTCTGGGGGCCGCCACAATTGAAACCGACCCACTCTCGCCAATCGACTGCGCTCAGTTAGGCTTGGACGCACGGTCGGGCGCGCGCATCTCCTCCAATGTGAACGGCACAACTGCTTGCATGTCCCATGTGTGCAGGAAAACTGGCGCGCGCCAAATCATCGAGGGTAGTACTGAGTATGGCGCGTACCCATATGGCGCCGATTCTTGGGCAATCTGCGGTTGGACCTGGAATAGCGGGCTGAGTCTTACTGCGTCTTGCGCCATCGCTGCCGAAGCAAAAATGAACGTCGATCCGGCTGCGAGAGAAAATTGCAAAAATTTTCGCATTGTTTTTCTCCGTCGATTTTTGTTCACACGCCGTCGGGTCGAGCTGTGCTGGTTTACCGACATTGCGCGAAGCGTCGTCCGGCCTCCGTGGGGGGACAGACGACGAATCATTCAAAGACGGCGCCAGTCCATGACCCTTCTCGGCGCGGTGGCGGCGTGGCCGCTTGCTGCGCGTGCCGGCAGCCGACGGCACGACGCAAGAATTTCCGCTCAGTGGCGGTTATCTTATTTGAGCGCGGCTGACTTCGGTGCAAGCAACAGCGTGTAACACGCGTCCACAAGAGCGGAATTCGGGTACGATTCACCCGGGAGGGTCACGAACTCCTTGGGGAACTCGTCCCGACGCTTCCACGACTCGACTTTCGAAAGCGCGACTTGCTTCGACTCGGCGTCCGGCAGTGCGCGGAATTTGTCGGCGCACACGGGTGCCAGCGCCGCTACGACCGCGAGCTCCGACCGCTCTTTTGCCATCTTATCGGCGGTGCTGCCGAGCGACCAGCCACCCCAGTAAAAGCCGACAACGATCGTTGCGATGGCGCCGGCGGCTGCGCCTTGCAGCAGACGCGTCACCGATTCTCCTTGCAGCATCGAGGGGACTTGCATGGTATTTCCTTTCGCCCGACATGTTTCGGAGCGAGGCCACGGACACCCGGACGGGTTCCGGTTCAAAGTAAAATTGAGGACCGAACGCGTTGCGATGGCGTTTCGATTCGTATTGGCTTACGCCTTTGTCCGTCCGGAGTCTGAGCAAAACAGCTCACATCTACAGATTGATCGTGACCGGGGTCGCCGGGAATCAAGCTCGTAACCATCGAGGTCAGCGCTCAGGCTGACATCGATGCTGCGGTCCAGATCCTGCGCTCGGCATGTGCCTGGTAGGCAATAAAAGCTGCAACGTTCCCTCAGGTCTAAGCGCCTCTTCACAACGCAAGGATCAAAACCTGAGAGTTGTCTTAGCGATCCATTTCGATAAACACGTCACAATCAATATCACCCAGCGCCTGCATGATCCTACTCTTTGCTTGGTTACACTTTTTTTGATCGAAGTCCGGAGACGTTTTGTGCGTTTCGATCGACATGCCGATCATAAGCCGTTTGGTTGTTTTGCCCTGTCCGAGCAAAGTGGACAGAACGGCAATTCGGGTTACTAACTTTTCCTCCTTCAGAGACGCGAGACGCGCTTCTGCTTTATCTTGCAATGCCTGTGCATCGGGGTCTTGCGTCATTGTGTGACCTAAAGCGATAGAACTGAAGATCGACGATGAGAGACATATGGGGCGATGCAGCCAAATAGCGAGCCGAGATGCTTCCTTCATCCCGTTTCGCAAGGGACGCGCTACGGCGGCGCATCTCTCAACAGCTTCTCGAGCACGACCGACGTCGGGACGTGTGCGCCTTCCCGGCAGGCGTTTGACCTCGACCGCGGACGTGGACTCATGAACGCGCAGCCAAGGTGGAGCTGGGGGGCGCCTCCTCTGCCCAGACGCGAAAGCCCGACAACGTGCCCGGACCGAAGATGTGGGTCAGAGGCACATCGGCGGCGTCGCGGCCGTGGGCGATGAGGATACGCCCGATCCGAGGGGCGTTGTTGCGCGGGTCGAAGGTGTGCCAGCGGCCGCCGAGATAGACTTCGATCCACGCCGCAAAATCCATCGGCGCGTACGGCGGAGGAAGGCCGATGTCGGTAATGTAGCCGGTGCAATAGCGCGCCGGGATGTTCAGGCAGCGGCAGAACGCCACCGCCAGATGTGCGTAGTCGCGGCAAACGCCGTGGCCTTCAACGTATGCTTCGGACGCGGTTCTGGTGGCGCGGGAGTGCTCGTAGCCGAAGGTGATGTGGTTGTGGACGAAGTCGCAGATGGCTTGCACCCGCGGCCAGCCGAGCGGCGTATGTCCGAACAAGCGCCACGCCTCGTCCGAAAGGCGATCGGTCTCACAGTAGCGGCTCCCAAGCAGGAACAGCAGGGTGTCCGTCGGCAAGTGCTGGACTTGATGCTGCAGAGCGTTCAGGTCGGCCGGATCCGGCACGCCCGAATCACGAACAATGGCGTCCGTGCCGAGGCTGAAACGACCCGCGGGGGCAACGAGGCGGCTGCACCAATTTCCAAAACCGTCGCGATAGCCTTCTATGGGAACCGAGGGGTTCGTCATCAGATGATCTGGACGCTCCAGATCGGAGAACCGCGAGAAGTGCACGTTCAGCGTTACGATCATCGGCATCGTCTGTGAGAACTCGAAGCTGAGCTCACACCCGGCATGGATACGCATGATGTCTCCATTTCGTGGGATCAGCGGCGCCCGCTGCGCGTGGATTTCTTTCGGCCTCGTCTCTTTATGCATCGCCGCCGGCAATTGTGTTGCGGGACACGCCCCCCTCCAAAGAAAAGGCCCCCTCAAAGGGGGGCCGAGTCATGAGGATTGGTGGGGGGCTCACTAGCGCCCACGCCCCTCGGTTTGCAGCCCTCGCCCATCAAATTCAACGCCGCGGCGGTCGCGATCGACATCGCGGCCGTGGCGATCATCTCCGCCGCGAGGACCTTGCCAGCCCAGACCTTGTCGGCGGTGAAAGCCGCACTCGTAGAGGCCTGGACCATTCCAGCCATCCAGGTAAAAGCAAAGCCCGACGTTCTCGATCGGAGCAAGCGCTTCGATCGCCAGATTGGCACCCATCGACGCGCTCAATGGAGACGCCTCGACACGGCTCGGCACCAGAGAACCTGTCGCCAGGACCGTCGCCGCCGCTGTAAGAGTCAGAAGAAGACGATACATAATATTGATCCTCCTTGGATATCAGTTTTCTTATCCGCTACGCCTCAGCCCGACTGCACGAGCGGTGGTGTTTCTTCGCGCAGTTGCCCGCGAATTGCTTCAGCTCTTGCTTCCGCCTCTGCCTTCTCGACCGACTCTTCAAACATCAATTTTCTGATCTGGTGTTTGATGGCGATCGTCGAGGGGAGCTTGAGCTTTCTTCCAAACCGATGCGTGTGCATTGCGTACTCCTGTGGCCACCTGCTCGAAATCAGCGAGACGCGCTGCTTGGGGCGCGCGGGCGGAAGCGGGTGTTTGATGGGCACCCACGCCGAAGATGGCTCTATTGAATTGCGCCTGCCGACGGCACCAGGACTGCCGCTGTGGGGAACGGAGACTTCGGAACGTCGCCGATTTTTGGGCAGCTCTCGGACAAGCCGCTGCTTGCCTGTACCTGGTCATGTGGGGTCTAGGACGTAAAGAACAATGGCGGATCAAGAAATTACCCGCTGATCCGATTCGATGATGGCGTGGTCGGGTAGTGCGGCCGGTTTGAATTAAGACCAACGAAGCTCGGATCGCGAAGATTGCAGGTGAGCAATCTTATACAGACGGCACTCGGCCATCGGAGCTAGCCTGATCGCCTGAGTCGTTTTTTCCTGGAGGGAAATCATCATGTCATTGCAGCATCGTTTGCCGGACCAGGTGGTCCGTGCCGACCCTTGGACGTTATTTTGTGCAGAGTGCTCGCGGAAAATGAGAATCACGATAGCAACCCCAGCCCAGTATGGCAGGGAAACACGCACCTACGACTGCGCCTGCGGTCACAGCGAAAGGATCAACCTGGCCATTCCCAAGGCTCCGGCAGGGCAACGATATCGCTCATTTCCCAAGGGCGCCTGGTCGACAGCTTCAAGGTACGCCTTGGTTGGACGCGGTTCGCGAGGCATGACCGAAATTCATCCATGAAAGTGACTGCAGCGTCGCGGTCGCGACCAGGGGGACACGACCAGGCTCTCCGGACGACAAAGGATCGAGCCGATGACGCTTCACCAGTCGTGCGTGAGGCCGTGTGGCTAACGAACGCTCGTTGGAGGCGCGCACAAGTCGCTGAAAAGAATCTCTTGCCCAGCTATCGTAAATTGCACCACGCCATCCCATATACGAACTAGCAGATTAATCACGCAACGATTGTAGGAGACTCGTCATGACGACGAGCTATGTTCTTGCTGATCTTGCGACCAAAGTTGCCTATTTTTCCTTCACGGCGGTGGCATTCATCTTTGTCTGGATGTTGTTGACCGGTATGCATCCCTGAGGCTGTCGGCTGCCTTAACGCTGTCAACCGAAGCCGTTGCTGCATTTTCCGATCAGAGATGGACCCTGATCGCGATGATCGGCTCTGCCGCAGCGCGAAATTGAACCGATAGTCACGCCAGGAGATACCGATGAAATTCCGACCGCTTCACGACCGCGTCGTCATCGAGCGCATCGATCCCGAAGCCAAGACCGCCGGCGGCATCATTATTCCCGACACCGCCATGGAAAAGCCGCAACAGGGCAAGGTCGTCGGCGTCGGCCCCGGCGGCCGCGACGAGGCCGGGAAACTCATCCCCATCGACCTCGAGGTCGGCGACCGCGTGCTGTTCGGCAAGTGGTCGGGCACCGAGGTCAAGATCGACGGCGTCGAGCTCCTGATCATGAAGGAGAGCGACATCATGGGCGTCCTCGATGCGCCCGTGGCCAAGAAGAAGGCCGCCTAACCGGCGCACAATTCTCGTCCCGAGAGGGCCGCAAGCGGACAAGTCTGCGCAGTCTGCGTGTACTTGACCGCTGTGGCCGTCTCGCGGACCACCAACGGAGTGGACCAACATGGCTGCCAAGGAAGTCAAATTCTCGGTCGACGCTCGCGACAGCATGCTGCGCGGCATCGATACTCTCGCCCACGCGGTGCGCGTGACGCTCGGCCCCAAGGGTCGCAACGTGGTGCTGGACAAATCCTATGGTGCGCCTCGCATCACCAAGGACGGCGTCACCGTCGCCAAGGAGATCGAGTTCGAGGACAAGTTCGAGAACATGGGCGCGCAGATGGTGCGCGAGGTTGCCTCGAAGACCTCCGATCAGGCCGGCGACGGCACGACCACGGCGACCGTGCTCGCGCATGCGATCGTCAGGGAAGGTGCCAAGGCGGTCGCCGCCGGAATGAACCCAATGGACCTCAAGCGCGGCGTCGACCTCGCGGTCGAGGCCATTGTCGCGGACCTGCAGAAGAACTCCAAGAACGTCACCTCGAACGAGGAGATCGCCCAGGTCGGCACCATCTCGGCCAACGGTGATGCGGAGATTGGCCGTTTCATTGCCGATGCGATGAAGAAGGTCGGCAACGAGGGCGTGATCACGGTCGAAGAGGCGAAGTCGCTCGAGACCGAGCTCGAAGTGGTCGAGGGCATGCAGTTCGACCGCGGCTACATCTCCCCCTATTTCGTCACCAACGCCGACAAGATGCGGGTCGAGATGGAGGATCCGTATATCCTGATCTACGAGAAGAAGCTGTCCGGACTGCAGGAGTTGCTGCCGCTGCTGGAAGCGGTGGTGCAGACCAGCAAGCCGCTGGTCATCATTGCCGAGGACATCGAAGGCGAGGCGCTCGCGACGCTCGTGGTCAACAAGCTGCGCGGCGGCCTCAAGGTCGCGGCGGTCAAGGCCCCCGGCTTCGGCGATCGCCGCAAGGCCATACTCGAGGACATTGCGATCCTCACCGGCGGCACGATGGTCTCCACGGACCTCGGCACCAAGCTTGAGAACGTAACGATCAATATGCTCGGGCGCGCCAAGAAGGTGATGATCGACAAGGAGAACACCACCATCGTCAACGGTGCCGGCAAGAAGGCCGACATCCAGGGCCGTATCAGCCAGATCAAGGCGCAGATCGAGGAGACCACGTCGGATTATGACCGTGAAAAACTCCAGGAGCGGCTCGCCAAGCTCGCCGGCGGCGTCGCGGTGATCCGCGTCGGCGGCGCCACCGAGGTCGAGGTCAAGGAGCGCAAGGACCGCGTCGATGACGCGATGCATGCGACCCGCGCCGCGGTCGAGGAAGGCATCCTGCCGG
>WNFV01007548.1_pt1 | contig 12523 bp, 13 predicted proteins | sample 5400101 | NCBI WGS metagenome assembly WNFV01 (sample SAMN13153361, study PRJNA577476) | soil metagenome | isolation source: 115 cm soil or saprolite under grassland replicate 1 | place: USA:California | collected 2016-06-15
GCGGTCCCGACCGGATTCGAACCGGCGATCTCGTCCTTGACAGGGACGTATGCTAGGCCGCTGCACCACGGGACCGGATCACGCGACGCCCGTCGCGTGCCTGCAATTCTGCCAGAAGCACGAAATAAAGGGACGGCGAGCGTGCTTCCTTCCGCTCGCCGTCCCTGCCGGTGCGGCCGCTCTCAGTACGAGGCCGCGAGCTCGCGTCGCGGGGCGTTCGCGCCCAGCTGACGCGTGACCTCCCTCGAGATCCTCGACAGCTTCGTCATGCCGATGAACGTGAGGTCCACCCCCGCGTCCTTCAGCTCGTCGTAGCCAAGTCCCCGGTAGAGCCTCTTGCTCGCCACGTAACACATCTCGTCATACAGACGAGGCCACTCACGCCGGTTGCGCTCGTAGCAGAACGCGATGAATTCGACCGCCACATCGGTGACGGGAGCATCCGTCATATGCACCCGCTCCTCCCCTTCCAGTGACCGCGGCATCATGGCCACGCGCGCGGGTCACCACAAGGCTCCTTCTCCACGAACTCATCCACAGGACCGTCCACACCATCGACGCTCGCTATCCACATCTCGTCCACACGATCACCGAGGCGGACGATCGGAGAAGCGACGGCGCTCGGTGTCGCGCGCGCTCGCGCGATCGAGCGCGTCATCACCGAACTTCGCGCGGACCGCGTCGAGCGCGGCGTTCAGCCGCGCGGCGCGCGCGGCGTCGAAGAGACCGAGCTGCGCGCCGGCGACGAGGCCCGACGCCTGCACGCCGACCAGGCGCACGGGGCTGACGCGGCCTTGCGTCTTGTCGTCGCGCAGGACCTCGCGCAGCAGCGACCGCGCGACGCGGAAGACCGTGAGATCGTCGTCGGTCGGCTCGGCGACCGTGCGTTGGCGCGTCCGTGTCTCGAACGGCGCCACGCGTAGCTTGAGCGTGATCGTGCGCCCGCGGACCGACGCGGCGCGCAGCCGCTTCCCGACGCCTTCGGCGAGCCGCAGCAGCATGCGCTCGACCTCCGCGGGATCGAGCGTGTCGCGGTCGAACGTGTGCTCGTGCCCGATGGACTTCGCCGCCTCCATCGGCTCGACGATCCCGTCGTCGATGCCGCGGGCGCGCTCCGCGATCGCGGTGCCGTGCGCGCCGAAGCGCGCTTCGAGCGTGTGCACGTCGAACGCGGCGAGCTCGCCGATGGTCCGCAGTCCCCAGCCCTCGAGGACCTCGCGCGTGCGCGGGCCGACGCCCCACAGGCGCGACAACGGGAGCGGCGCGAGGAACGCCGCCTCGGTCCCGGGCTCGACGATGACGAGCCCGTCGGGCTTGCGGAGGTCGCTGCCGACCTTCGCGCAGAGCTTGTTCGCGGCGACGCCGACCGAGAGGACGAGGCCGAGCCGCTCCCGCACGAGCGCCTTCAGCGCGCGCGCGATCGCGACCGGCCCGCCGAAGAGGTGCGCCGTCGCCGTGACGTCGAGGAACGCCTCGTCGAGCGAGATCGGCTGCACCAGCGGCGTGTGCTCGGCGAAGAGCGCCATCACGGCCTCCGACGCCTCGCCGTACTTCTCGTGGTCGCCCCGCACGAAGATCCCGTCAGGGCAGAGGCGCGACGCCATCCGCAGCGGCATCGCGGAGCGCACGCCGAACGCGCGGGCTTCGTACGACGCGGCGCTCACGACGCCGCGCTCGTGCCCGAGGCCGCCGACGATCACGGGCTTGCCGCGGAGCTCGGGATGCTCGCGCTGCTCGACCGACGCGTAGAAGGCGTCGAGATCGCAGTGCAGGATCGCGCGGCCGGGCCAGGCCGCGGCGACGCTCACACGCGGGCCCCGTGACTGCGTGCCTCGGGCACCAGGAATCGCGCGAGCCGCTCGCCCTCCTCGATGAGCGCGGTCCGGTCGATGCGCGCGAGACGGCCGAACGGTCGCATCTCGACGACGGCCTGCGCCGGCTTCGCGCCGACCGCCCACGTGCCGGCGACCGTCCCGTCGACGAGGAACGTCTGCGCGACGTCGCCGTTCTTGATGATCACCGCCTTGTGATGCGACTCGGGGAGGATGCGGACGCGCTCGCGCGGCGTGTACGCGAGCAGGGTGCTGTCCCACTTCGGCAGGAACCGGACGGGCGCATCGGTGTCGGCGGGAGGCCGAGGCGCGCGCGCGAGGTCGTACAGCCTGCGGCCGCGCTCGTCGCGGAACGTGCGGATCTCCGCACCGAGCGTCTCGATCGCCTCGCGGATCGGCGGCGTGCGGATCGATGTCCATGCCGAGACGTCGCCGAGGCTCGCGGGACCGAACGCGGCGAGATAGCGGCGCACGGTGTGCACGATCGCGTCCGCGAGCGGGGGCACTGTCATGTTCGGAAGGACGCTGCGCGCGGCGACGACATCGCCGGCGCGGTTCGCGGCGAACATCCCGCTCTCGGGGACGTGGACGAGCATCCCGAACGACGCGACGAAGCTCCACACGAGATGCGTCGCGACCTCGAGCGGTAGCTCGGCCTTCGTCGCGAAGAGCCCGACGAGCTCCTCGCGCGAGCGAGGTGTCGCCGCGCGCCGCAGGAGCTGCTCGTGCATCTTCGCCGCGTCGCCGATGCCGGTACCGCCGGCGTCCAGGTACCGCTTCGCTTCGGGGATCCCGCGCGCCATGTAGCGCAGCAGCTGTCCCTGCGTCGAGGTCCATGCGGCGCGGCGCGCCTCGCGAGCGGCGATCGCGTAGGCCGGATGATCGCGCGCGCTCGCGAGATGGAGCGTCCCACGCATCAGCGTCGCCTTGACGACCCGCCGCTCCTTCAGCGCGCGCTCGAGATCGGCGCGCTCGAACCGCGCGAGCCGCGACCAGAGGCCGACATACGGCGCACGCGGCCACTGGGCCTGGAGCGCGGCGAGGCGCTCGATCGCCGTCACGACGTCGATGCGTGCGCGGGTGAGCAGCATCTGGCGCGCGAGGAGCGCGCGGTTCAGCTCGCGGAGCGACAGGACCGGATCGTTATGAGAGCCGGCGGATGACCCCGATGACCTTGCCTTGGATCTGGACGTCGCGGGCATAGATCGGCTGCATCTCCCCGTTCGCCGGCTGGAGGCGGATGCGGTCGCGCTCCCGGTAGAACCGCTTCAGTGTGGCGGTGCTGTCCTCGAGGAGCGCGACGACGATGTCGCCATCGCGGGCGGTGGCCTGCTCCTGCACGACGACGTAGTCGCCGTCGTCGATGTGGTCCTCGATCATCGACTTGCCGCGCACCCGGAGCACGAACGTGTTCCGGCCGCTCTTCGCGGCGAGCTCGCCCGGCACGCTGATCGACTCGCTGTGGTCCGGATACGCGTAGATCGGCGACCCCGCGGCGATCTCGCCGATGATCGGGGCGCGGATGACCCGTCCGCCGATCGCCTCGGGAATGGTGAGCGCGCGCGAGCGTGTCGCCGCCTTCTGCAGGCGGCCGTCGCGCTCGAGCTTCGTCAGGTGGTGGTGCACGGCGGAGGTCGACGCGAGGCCCACGGCCTCCGCGATCTCACGGACGCTCGGCGGATACCCGCGCTCGGCGGCCGTCTCGCGGATGTATTCGAGGATGCGATCGGCCCGGTGCTGGTCCTGCTTCGTCATCGTCCGAGCATACCGAACGGATGTTCGCTCGTCAAGGAGGCCCATATCCTCCCGCCGTGACCCTCGACCCGGAGGCCTTCCGCGACGTCGCGATCGACTACCTCCTGCGGACGCTCTGGGCGCTCGTCACGGTCATCGTGGCCATCGCCGTCGCCCGGGCGATCCGCGGCACCTCCATGCGGGCCCTCGACCGGCGGCGGGCCCACCCGAACGTCGTCGTGCTCCTCGGGAACCTCAGCCAGCTGCTCGTCTTCATCTTCGGCGGGCTCGTCGTGCTGGCGATCTACACGCAGGGCGCATTCGGCTGGATCCTCACTTCGTTCAGCGTGCTCGGCCTCGTCGTCGGGCTCTCACTGCAGGACATCCTCAAGAACTTCTTCAGCGGCATCTACATCCTCGTCGAGCGCCCGTTCCGGATCGGCGACACGGTCCAGATCGAGGAGCACACGGGCGTCGTGCAGGAGATCTCCTTCCGCACGACGCAGCTGCGGACGGACGACGGCCGTGAGGTCGTCGTCCCGAACGCGACGCTCATGACGAGCCCCGTCATCAACCTCACGCGCTATCCGACGCGCAGCACGCGGCTCACGGTCACCGTCCCCGCCGATGAGGCGGGCACCGACGTCGCGCAGCGCCTGCGCGACTCGCTCGCCGGGATCGACGCGATCGCCGGCGACCCGGCGCCGTCCATCCTCCTGCGCGGCGTCGCGGGCGGGAAGGCGCGCTACGAGGTCACGCTCTGGGGACGCGACCGCGACCGCGCGGCGGGCGAGGCGATCGCGCGCGTCCGCGCCCTCGGCGACGGCTGGGACGTGCACGGCGGCTAGGTCCACTATCTAGGGACACGCTCGACAAGGGGGCATGAATGGGCGACCGCGACAGCGGAGGCGGGTTCTTCGGCTTCATCGAAGCGATCCTCGCGATCATCGGCGCGCTGACGGTGATGGGCATCGCGGCCGTCGCGGTGTCCGTCCTCGCATGGGAGATGGAGCTGCGCCGGAGCGAGCAGGTCGAGGCCGCGGCCTCGGAGCCGCCCACCGCACCGACGGCCTAGCTCCATGCGCGTCGTCCTGAGGAAGGACGTGCCGGCCCTCGGACGGACCGGTGACGTCAAGGACGTGGCCGACGGCTACGCCCAGAACTTCCTCTTCCCGCGGGGTCTCGCCGCCGAAGCGAGCGCCGGCGAGCTGAAGCGCATCGCGGCCGTGCGCGCGACGGCGAAGGCGAAGAAGGACCGGCAGCACGCCGACGCGGAGGAGGTCGCGGAGCGGCTCGCGACGACCGCGCTCTCGTTCAAGCTGAAGGTCGGCCCGCAGGGCAAGGCCTTCGGCTCCGTGACCGACCGCGACATCGCCGAGGCGCTGCGGCGTCAGGGCTTCGACGTCCCGCGCGAGAAGATCCACCTGATCGACCCGCTGCGCGCCGTCGGGACGCACGAGGTCGAGGTGCGCCTGCTCACGGACGTGCGCGCCAAGGTGACGGTCGCGGTGGAGCCCGAATAGGGCTACGCGCCCTCGGGCGTCTCCCCGAGGTCGCGGTAGCGCGTGAGCTCCGGCTCGAAGTGCAGCTCGATCTCCGCGGTCGGCCCGTTGCGGTGCTTCGCGAGCTTGAGGCGCACGATGCGGTCGCGCCGTTCGTTCTGGTCCTTCTGCCAGAGGAACATGACGAGGTCGGCGTCGGCCTCGAGCGACCCCGAGTCGCGGAGGTCGCTGAGCATGGGCTCCGTCCCGCGCGTCTCGATCTGCCGCGACAGCTGCGAGACCGCGACGACCGGGACCTGCAGCTCGCGCGCGATCGCCTTCAGCGATCCGGAGATCTGCGCGACCTCGCGCACGCGGTTCTCGCTCTCCTCGGCGCCCTCGATGAGCTGGAGGTAATCGATGACGACGAGGTCGAGGCCGCGCTCTGCCTGGAGACGTCGCGACTTCGCGAGGATGTCGGTCACGGTCAGGCGGCTGGACTCCTCGATGAAGATCGGCGCCTGCTGCAGCTGCGCCGACGCCTGTGAGATCGACTGCAGCTCCTCCATCGAGAGGCGTCCGCGGCGCATGCGGTTCCCATCGATCTCCGCCGTCATCGAGATGAGCCGCTGCACGACCTGCAGCTCGCTCATCTCCATCGAGAACACCGCGCACGTCTTGCCGAGGCGCACGGCGGCGTGCTCGACGAAGTTCAGCGCGAGGCTCGTCTTGCCGAGCCCCGGGCGGCCCGCGACGAGAATGAGGTCGGACGTCTGGAGGCCGCCGGTCTTCTGGTCGAGCGTGCCGAGCCCCGTCGGGAGCCCGATGCGCTGGCCGTCGGCGCGCATCGCGATCTGCTCCGCATAGCGCGTGAGCGCGGTCCCGAGCGGGACGATGTCGCGGTGGAGCATGGCCTCGCTCACGGAGAACAGCGTCGCCTGCGCCTCCTGCACGGCGGCCGGCGCGTCGTCGCGCGTCAGCGCGAGGTGCGCGATGTCGTTCGCGGCGCGGATGAGGCGTCGCAGCACGGCGGTGCGCTCGACGATCGTGGTGTACGTCTCCGCATGCGTGACCGAGGGCACGTTCCCCATGAGGCCGACGAGGAACTGCGTACCGCCGATGGCCGCGAGCTCGCCCGCGCTATCGAGCTCGGCCGAGACCGTGCGGTGATCGATGGCCTCGCCGCGCGCCGCGAGGCGCTCCATCGCGCCGAGGACGAGGCGGTGCGTCTCGCGCGAGAGGTCGGCCGCGCCGATGCGGCCTTCGACGAGCTGCCCGTAGAGCGATCCGTCGAACAGGATCGATCCGAGGAGCGAGGCCTCGGCCTCGGGCTTCTCGGGTGGCGGCTGCGGGGCGGTGCGCTGGAGCAGGGTCGTCATACCGGCAGGTCGTCCTCTCTGGCGCGGCTGAAGAACCGCGCCTGCTCGGCCTCGAAGAGGAGCTCGAAGATGCCCGTCGGGCCGTTGCGGTTCTTCGCGACGCTGCCCTTGATGAGCTTCGGTGCGCCCGGGATCCCCTCCTCCTTGTCGCGCCACAACATGATCACGACGTCGGAGTCCTGCTCGATCGATCCCGATTCGCGAAGGGTCGAGAGCTTGGGCTCGTGGCCCGCGTCCCCCGCCGCGCGCGACAGCTGCGACAGCGCGACGAGGACCACGTTCAGCTCGCGCGCGAGCGACTTCAGGTTCCGCGTGATCGTCGCGATCTCCTGGACGCGGTTCTCCTCTTCCTCGCCGGTGCGCATGAGCTGCAGGTAGTCGACGATGATGAGCCCGATCGGCGACGTAAGGTGCGAGATCGCGCGCCGCGCCTTCGTGCGCAGCTCCATCACCGAGATGCCGGGCGTGTCGTCGATGAGCACGGGCAGCTTCTGCAGCGCGTCGGCGGCGGCGGTGTCGAGGACGTCGGCGCCGGTCCGCAGGCTGAGGATGTTCGTCTGCCCCGTGAGCCCGAGGAACCGCGTCACGATCTGCTTCACGTCCATCTCGAGCGAGAACACGAGGACGCCCGTCCCCTGGCGTGCGGCGTTGTATGCGAGGGCGAGCGCGAGGCTCGTCTTCCCGACCGACGGCCGCGACGCGAGCACGACGAGATCACCGCGCGTGAAGCCCTCCGTGTAGAGGTCGATCTCGCGGAAGCCCGACGAGATCCCGCTCAGCTCGTAGGGGTGGTCGAGCCGATCGCTGATCTGCTGGTAGTTCATCTCGAGCGCGGCCTTGATGTGACGGAGCTGCGCGTTCACCGCTTCGTCGCGCAGCGCGAAGATGCGCTGCTCGGCGCGGTCGAGCGTGAGCGCGATGTCCGTCGGCTCGTCGTACGCGTCGGCCGCGATGTCGCGCGCGGCGAGGAGCAGGCGCCGGAGCAGGGAGCGCTCCGCGACGCGGCGGGCGTGGCGCTCGATCTCGACGCTGACCGGGACCCTGTCGACGAGCTCGCGCAGATACGCCGCGCCGCCCGCGCGGTCGAGCTCCTCGCGGCGCGAGAGCTCCATCTGGATCGTGAGCGGGTCGATGCGCTCGCGGCGCTCGAGGAGCGCGAGGGCGGCCCCGAACACGCGCTGATGGCGGGCGATGTAGAAGTCCTCGACGCGGAGGACGTCCGCGACCTTGAAGATGGCATCGCGGTCGATCAGGACCGAGCCGAGGACGTGCTGCTCGGCCTCTCGGTCGTGCGGCGCGGCGCGGTCCGGCGAGCTCGTCTGCAGCGTCATCCATCGTCTCCGAACAGATGTTCTAACATGCCTGTCGACCCATCGACCCGGCCTTGCGAGCTCGCCGGAGGCTCCGCGAGGTGCCGGACCCGGAGGACGCTAGGGAACGGTCCCTCGCAGAGCGAGGTACTTGCCCACGAAGCGTGCCGCACGGCATCCACCACTTCCGTGGGCGATCCCCGTCCTCTCCACCGTCCCCGGCGTATTGGTGGACAAGGCTGTGGATGGAACGCTTGCTCCGCGGCGCGACCTCTTATCCACCTTCGCCCCCGTTCATCCACAGCCGGCGGGGATATGTCCACAATGGCGGGCCTTCATGACCTTTTCCTTCTTCTTCGCCCCAATGGTCCTGGCGGCATGACCGCGCCACGGCGGGTCCTGGTGACCGGAGGCGCCGGGTTCGTGGGGAGCCACGTCCTGGACGCGCTCGTCGCGCACGGCGATCAAGTGGTCGTCGTGGACGACCTCTCGACAGGCGACCGAGCGAACGTCCGCGAGGGCGTGCCCCTGCGCATCGTCGACATCGCCGACGGGCCGGCGCTCGGCCGCGCGATCGAGGGCGAGCACTTCGAGGCCGTCGTCCACTGCGCGGCGAAGACGAAGGTCGTGCAGTCGATGGAGCAGCCGGATCTCTATCGACGCGTCATCGTCGATGGCACGCGCAACGTCGTCGACGCGGCGCTCGCGTCCGGCGCGCGCGACCTCGTGAACATCTCGACGGGAGGTGCGATCTACGGCGAGACGCCGGCGTGCGCGAACGAGGAGACGTCGCTGCATCCGCTGTCGCCGTACGGGCAGTTCAAGGCCGAGGCCGAGGCGATCGTGCAGCGCGCCGGCCTGCGCAGCGTGACGCTCCGTCTCGGGAACGTGTACGGATCGCGGCAGCGCGACGACCTTGAGGGCGGCGTGATCTCGATCTTCCTCGGAGCGTGGCGCGGCGGGCGGCCGATCACGATCTTCGGCGACGGCACCGCCGAGCGCGACTACGTGTACGTCGGCGACGTCGCTGAAGCGGTCCTCGCGGCCCTCGACGCGAACGTGACCGGCACGTACAACGTCGGCACCGGCGTCGCGACGCCGGTGAACGCGCTCGTGGACCTCATGCGCGACCTCCTCGGACCACCGCCCTCCGTGGTGCACGCGCCCGCGCGCGCGGGCGAGATCCAGCGCTCGTGCGTCGACGTGTCGAAGGCGGCGCGCGACGGGCTGTGGCGACCGCGCACGCCTCTGCGCGAGGGGCTCCAGCGAACGGCCCGGCTCGCTATCCCCTAGCATCGGTCCACGTGCCAGTGACCGCGGTGGTCGGCGCGCAGTGGGGCGACGAAGGCAAGGGCAAGATCACCGATTACCTTGCACAGCAGGCCGATGTCGTCATCCGTTTCCAGGGCGGCAGCAACGCCGGCCACACCGTCGTCAACGAGCACGGCACCTTCAAGCTCCACCTCGTCCCATCGGGGATCTTCAACCCGAGCGCGCTCTGCATCGTCGGTCCCGGCACGGTCGTGGACCTCCCCGGGCTCGTCGAGGAGCTCGAGATGCTCGAGGGTCGCGGCATCTCGACCGCGAACCTGCGCGTCTCCGACCGCGCGCACCTCGTGCTGCCCTACCACATCGCGCTCGACCGTCTCGATGAGCGCGAGCGCGGCCGGCAGCGCCTCGGCACGACGGGGCGCGGCGTGGGGCCCGCGTACGCCGACAAGGTCGCGCGCCACGGCGTGCAGGTCTACGAGGTGCGCGACGAGCGCCGCTTCCGCGCGCGCGTCGCGCACGAGCTGTTGACGAAGAACGCGATCCTCGAGCGCTTCGGCGACGCGCCGCTCGATTCCCTCGAGGTCGCCGACGCGGTGCTGCGCGCGGCCGCGCGCCTCGGCGACCGGATCGTCGACACGCTGCCGCTCGTCGAGGACGCCGTCGCGCGGGACGGGCGGATCCTCCTCGAGGGCCAGCTCGGCGCGATGCGCGACCTCGACTGGGGCATCTACCCGTACGTCACGTCGTCGAACCCGCTCGCCGGCGGGGCGGCCGTCGGCGCGGGGATCGCGCCGCGGCTCATCACGCGCGTCATCGGCGTGGTGAAGGCGTACTCGACCGCGGTGGGAGAGGGTCCGTTCCCGACCGAGCTCAGCGGTCGTGAGGCCGACGAGCTCCGCGAGCGCGCGAACGAATACGGGGCGACGACCGGCCGCCCGCGCCGCGTCGGATGGTTCGATGCGGTCGCATCGCGCCATGCGCACCGGCTGAACGCGTTCACCGAGATCGCGGTCACGAAGCTCGACATGCTCGGGACGTACGACCGCATCCCGTTCTGCGTCGCGTACGAGATCGACGGCAAGCGCACCACCGACATGCCGCCCACGGCGATCCTCGAGCGGGCGACGGCGTGCTACGAGGAGCAGCCCGGGTGGGGCTGCGACATCACCGCGGTGACGGACCGCGCGCGCCTGCCCGCGGCGGCGACGGCCTACCTGCGACGGATCGAGGTGGCCGTGGGGGCGCCCGTGGGGATGGTGGGCATCGGCCCGGAGCGGACCGCGACGCTGCTCTAACTGACCGTGTCCGCCGGGATGAGGAACCTCGTCGCGGCGTTGATGAGGTCGGGGATCCGGAAGGGCTTCTGCACAGACCCCTGCGCCCCGAGCCTCCGCGCCCACTGGTCGGCGCTCGGGCCCGCGCTGAGCACGACCACCGGCGCGTCGAGGCTGCGGGCGCGCATCGCGTTCACGAAGCCTTCGCCGTCGAGGACAGGCATGTGCACATCGAGCAGGACGAGGCCGGGCGGCCGCCGCGCCATGAGGTCGAGCGCCTCCTCGCCGTTCGCCGCCGTCTCGACGTCGTACCCGTGCTCGCGCAGGACCTCGCGCACGAGGGAGAGGATCGCCGGCTCGTCGTCGACGACGAGGATGTGCGACCGTCCGCGCCGCAGGGCGCCGTCCGGAGTGCGCTCGATGGCCTCGAACTCGGCCCGCGCGTGGGGCTGCGTCTCGAGCCACTCCGTGAGCGCGTCGGAAGGCATGGGCGGCGCGATGAGGAAGCCCTGCGCCGCGTCGCAGCCGAGCGCCTTCACGAGGCCCCACACCTCCGGCGCGTCCACGCCCTCAGCGACCGCCTCGAATCCGAGCTCGTGACACAGCCCGATCACGGCGCGGACGATGACCTCGCTCTGGCGGTCGCTGAAGGTCGCGGACACGAATTGGCGGTCGATCTTCACGGCGTCGACCGGCAGCATCTGCAGGTACCGGAGCGACGAGTAGCCCGTCCCGAAGTCGTCGATCTCGACGCGCGCGCCGAGCCGTTTCAGCCGCTCGATGTTCTGCCGCGCCCGGTCGGGATCGCTCACCAGTACGCTCTCGGTGATCTCGAACGCGAGCCAGTCCGGCGACCCGCCGACCGCTGCGAGCCGTCGCATGATCGTCTCCGGTAGGTGCGGGTCGCGCAGGCTGTGCGCCGAGAGGTTGATCGAGAGCCTGAGCGCGGGATCGTCCGCGCGGCGGACAGCGAGGTCGCGCACGGCCTGCTCGAGCATGGACTCGGTCAGGGCGGGCATGAGGCCATGCCGCTCCGCCACGGCGATGAACTCGGGCGCCTCGAGCAGACCCCGCTCAGGGTGCTGCCACCGGGCGAGGGCCTCGAAGCGCAGCACCGAGCGGTGCCGGACCGAGACGATCGGCTGGTAGTAGGGGATGACCTCGCCCCGCGCGATGCCCGCGCGGAGCTCGTCGCGGAGGACGCGCTCCCGCGACCTACGCGAGCCGGGCTGCGTCTGCTGTGCGCTCATCGAACACCGCTCCCCCGCGTTCGCATGCTCGTGAGCGGTGTGAACGGGGTCTAGAGACGATGCGCTGCGTTTAGTACCAGTCTAGTAGCAGTAGAGTCCCATCCCGTAGCCCCCCGGCCCGCTCGACGGGCCGAACGGTGGCTTGGGAGGGGTCCATGTCGCGCACCTATCGCTTCGCGCTGCTCGTTCCGGCGATCGTCCTTGTCCTCAACGCCCTTGCGCTGGTCGTGGTCGGTAGTCCTTGCCTGCCCGGCGACTTCGGCTGCGGGTGAGCAACTAGAGGCGGGGAGCGAGTCGCGAGCTGACGGCGCCCGGCTCGCTCCCCTGCCGCTATCCTCGACGGCTAGTGATGCCGGTCCCAACTAGACCGGCCACGGGAGGGCTGCCATGCCGGTCGCGACGAAGCCGAGGCGGATCGTTCATCAGAAGGCCAAGGGACCCATCGACCCGAGCGTCGGGCACAAGGTCCGCGAGCTGCGGACCGCGCGCGCCATGACGCAGGCGGCTCTCGCCGGCCCCGACTTCAGCAAGGGCTTCATCAGCCTTCTCGAGACGGGACGTACGCGCATCTCGCTTCGTGCGGCGCACGTCCTCGCCGCGCGCCTTGGCGTTGAGGTCACTGACCTGCTCTCGTCGCCGACGACGGACCGGCAGGATCTCGAGTTCATGCTGCTGCGCGCCGAGCAGGAGCTGCGCGCGGGTCAAACGAAGACGGCGGTCGACATCGCCGCGAAGTGGACGTCGAAGGCGGGCGGGATCCTCCGCGCGCGCTTCCAGAGACTGCAAGCACGGGCGCTCATCGAGACGCAGCGCTCACCCGAAGCCGTGAAGCTGCTCAACGAGGCCCTCCGAGCGTTCCGCTCCCTCGGCGCGAAGGAGTTCGTGGCGCGGACCCTTTACGACCTTGCGCGGGCACACGCCCGCATCGGCGCCCCTGGCGAGGCGGTGCGGTATGCGCTCGAGGCCGAGCATGCCCTCGACCGCGGTGATG
>WNFV01007549.1_pt1 | contig 12523 bp, 13 predicted proteins | sample 5400101 | NCBI WGS metagenome assembly WNFV01 (sample SAMN13153361, study PRJNA577476) | soil metagenome | isolation source: 115 cm soil or saprolite under grassland replicate 1 | place: USA:California | collected 2016-06-15
GTCCCGCCTTCTGGTTGGTGAGCTTGCCGGCGACCGCGACGAGCTCCTTCGAGGTCTTCGGCGGCGTCGTGACGAGCTTCTTGTTGTAGATCATCGTGATGACCTTGTAGTTCAAGGGCAGGCCGTAGACCGTGCCCTTATAGGTCATCGCCTGCAGAGTGGTCGGGATGAAGCGGTCGCGCGTGGCCTTGTCGAGGAAGAAGTCGATCGGATCGACCGTGTTGCCGGCCTCGATCCAGCCGCCCAGGCGGTCCTGCGCATAGATGAAGATGTCCGGGCCCTTGCCCCGGGGCACGGCTGCCGTGATCTTGTCGGCGAAGGCGTCGTAGGGAACGGCCAGGGTCGTGACCCGATTGCCTTTGGCGGCCGGCGAGGCGTTGTACTGCGCGACGACCTTCTCGAAGGCTTCCTTTTCCTCGGCCCGGTATGCGTGCCAGACCACGATCTCCGCGGCCCCCGCGGCCAGGGCGCTGGCGAGCACGAGGCCGAGGGCGACGAACGCGAAGCGCAAGGGTCTCACGGGGTTCCTTCCTTTCTCGATTCGGCATCCAGCCGTTTCTCGGTCTTGGCGTCGAAGAGATGCAGTCGGTCGAGCTCGACGGCGATCTGGACCTTCTGATCGACTTCAGGCGTGAACTGGGGCTCGACTTTGTAGACGAGCGGCTCGTCGCCGGCCCGGGCGTGCACGATGACCTCGTCTCCGAGCGGCTCGATCACCTCGACCTCCACGGCGAGGGTTGCCTTCTCGCCGCGCGTCGGAATGGAGGGATCCAGGATGTGCTCTGGCCGGAGCCCCACCACGACCTTCTCTCCCGTGTGGCCACCGGCGACTCCCTTGAGCGAAGCGGGGATCGGCAAGGAAAACTTCGAGGCGGCGAGCGTGGCTCCGCCGTCCCGGATCGTGGCGTCGAAGAAGTTCATCGGCGGCGTCCCGATGAAGTTGGCCACGAAGAGGTTGTCGGGGCGATCGTAGATCTCGAGCGGCGTGCCGACCTGCTGGATCCTCCCGTCCTTCATGACGGCGATCCGAGTCCCCATGGTCATGGCCTCGGTCTGGTCGTGCGTCACGTAGATCGTCGTCGTCTTCAGCCGCTGCTGGAGCTTCTTGATCTGCGCGCGCATCTGGACGCGCAGCTTCGCGTCGAGGTTGGAGAGCGGCTCGTCGAACAGAAACACCGCAGGCTTGCGAACGATCGCGCGGCCGAGGGCGACCCTCTGGCGTTGGCCGCCGGAGAGCTGCTTGGGCTTGCGATCGAGAAGGTTGGAGATCTCCAGGATCGTCGCCGCCTCGTCGACCAGTTTCTCGATCTCGGCCCGCGGGAGCTTGCGGATCTTCAAGCCGAACTCTAGATTCTCGCGGACGGTCATGTGGGGGTAGAGGGCGTAATTCTGGAAGACCATGGCGATGTCGCGGCTCTTGGGTGGAAGATCGTTGACGATGCGGTCGCCGATCTCGATCACGCCGTCAGAAATCTCCTCGAGTCCCGCGACCATCCGCAGGGCCGTGGACTTGCCGCAGCCGGAGGGCCCGACGAGAACCATGAACTCATGATCTCGGACGTCGAGGTTCAAGTCCTCGATGACGGAGACCTTGTCGAACCTCTTGGCCACGTGCTCGAACTGGACCTCCGCCATCAATTCCTCCCTTGCCGGGTCTTCGCGGCGCCGGCCTTTCCGGGGGCTCGCGTCAGGATGCGCGCCGACAGAGGCGCGATCGTCGTCTCGATGGTGTTGCCGCTTCTCGGAACGGTGCCGCCGTTCCACGCATCTTCGGGGTCGCCGTCGCCCCACTCCGCCTGGACGGTCATATGGAGCGTCGCCGGCGCCTTCCCGCGATTGACGGCGACGACAACGGCGTCTTTCGATTCCGCGTCGCGCCGGACGAACGCGTAGAGATCGCCCTCCGCGGCTGCCGCGGTGTGTGTTCCGCGAGAGAGGGAGACGTGCGCGCGCCGGATGCCGATCAACTTCTTGTAGTCGGCGCGGAGGGCCTCGTCGCGGGGCGCACCGGATCCGGGGAGGATCTTGCGGTCTCCCCATGGCATGTCGCTTCGGTTGTCGGGCCAGTCGCCGCCCGGCCGCGCCACCTCCTCGCCGTAATAGATCAGCGGCATCCCGGAGGTCGTCAGTTGCAGGAGCGCGGCGAGGCGGAAGAGTCCGACATCGCCATTGAGCTGCTTGAGCGCGCCCGTCACGTCGTGTGAGGAGAGGAAATGCGAGACAAGATGTCCCGGGCGCACTTGCTCGCGCGAACGAAGGTAGTGGTCGAAGGCGACGGTTCGACCGCGGCCGAGGAGCCACCCCACGACGCTCCCCGCAAACGAGAAATCAAACCCGGCGTCGATCTCGTCCCCCTCGAACCAGGGATCCAGCACCTTCGCGTCCCCGCCCCAGATCTCGCCCAGGAGGAAGAATCCCTTCGGGAGTTCCTCCCGGGTCCGCTTCCGATGCTCCTTCCAGAAGGCATGGTCGAGGTGCTTGACCGTGTCCAGCCGGAAACCGTCGACGCCGGAACGTTTCGCCCATCCGATTTGTGCCTTCATCAGGAAGTTGGCGACCTCGGGCAACTCGGTCTTGAAGTCCGGCAACCCGGCCACGCACGAAGTCACGTCGTCCGAACCGCAGGTCCCGGCCGCCTCCGTCCGGAACCAACTCTTCGTCTTCGGGTCCGTCAGATAGTGAGAGTCGTAACCGGCGTGGTTGTAGACGACGTCGAGAAGGACCCGGATGCCGCGCCGGTGGCACGCCTCGACGAGTGACTTGAACTGCGCCTCGGTTCCGAAGCGCCGGTCCATGGCGAGGAAGTCGTCGGCCCAGTAGCCGTGGTAGGCCCAGTCCGGAAACCCCGCTCCGGTCACGAACCCGTCGATGTTCCTGACGACCGGGTTGATCCAGAGGGCCGTCACGCCGAGGTCGGCGATCTCGTCGAGGTGCTCGATGAGCCCCTGCAGGTCTCCACCGTGGAAGGTCCCCTTCGAGTGGATGTCCACGGCGACGTCGTTGGACGGGTCTCCGTCGGCGAACCGGTCGATGAGGACGAAGTAGAGGACGGCGTCCCGCCACTGCGTCTTCGAGGGCGCCGGCGGGGAAGGAGGGCTTGCGGCCTCCGCAGCCAGGGGAATCAGGAACAGGAAAACCGCGGCGACCAGCGCCGCGTGGTGGGAGGCGCGCCCTGCCCGCGAGCCGCGGTTGATCTGTTTGCTCAAAACAAGCTGTCTACGCTGTTCTGTGCCGTTCTCTCACAAAAACCGGCGGCGTTCAAGCTAAACAGATACTGCAAGCCGTGTCATGATTCGGTCTCACCAAAGTCAGCCTAAAACCTTTGAGGAAAGGAGAATCGGCGTGCCTCCGCGATCGCTTCGAAGACGCCTCCTGCAGACCGGCCCGCTCGCGGCCGCGGTTCTGATCGCCGTTGTCCCGTTGCGCGCTGCCGATCCGCCGCCTGTCCTGCTCGTCGTGCCGGCCGGAAGCGATGTGGCCAGGGTGGAAGCGGCGCGCGCCTCCGTCCCCTCCTCGCGCGCCTTGCTGACGGTCGGCGCGACCGAACGCGTTGCGCTGCGGGAGGGCGTCGAGCTCCTGGCAGACCGCAGCTTCGCGGACGCGCCGCCGTCCGATCTCGTGGTCGTGCTTCCGGGGGAGGCCGCGGGCGAGGAGGCGTTCCTCGTCGCGCGGCGCAGGACGGCACGGGTCATCCTTTTCCTCGGAGACTCGCCGCTGCTGCGCCGCCTGAAGGGAGACGGGTCGCGAGGCGCTCTCATCCTCGTCGGAGGGCCGGAAGCGGTCAAGGCGCTCGCCGGCGCGCAGACCCCCGCCTCTCCCGAGGCGGCCGCCGCCCCTTCGCCGGAAACACCCCGCGCCACCGAGGTCGCGGCTCCACGGCCGACGGCGGCCCGGCAGGCTGAGCCGACGCCGCCGGAGAGCGCCGTCCGCCGGTATTTCTCGGCGAAGAGTCCCACGCCGACCTCACCGCCCTCCGGCCCGCCCCGGTAGTAGCAACACGTCGGGGTAAGAGAGAAAGGGAGACCTACCGGTCCTCAATGCTCGGGCTACACTCGTTCTGGCGAGGAGGAAATCCGTGAAACGCAGGTTATGGATCGGGCTCGCGGCCGCGGAAATTGCGTCGATGGTCGCAGCCTCGGCGCAGACTGCCGATGAATTGATCGCCAAGAACATCGAAGCGCGAGGCGGTCTCGAGAAAATCCAGGCCATCCAGTCAATGCGACTGACGGGGACGCTGTCGGTCGGCGATGCGGCGATGCCCTCGCTGCTCGAGGTGAAGCGGCCGAACGAGACGCGCTGGGAGTTCACGGTCAATGGCCAGACGGCGGTCCAGGCCTACGACGGGACGACGGCCTGGGCGGCCGTGCCATTTGCCGGGAGAGCCGAACCGGAGCGCATGTCGGCGGAGGACTCGAAAGACATGGAGCTGCAGGCCGACATGGACGGCCCTCTCGTGAACTACCGGGCGAAGGGGCACCGGGTGGAGCTCATGGGTCTCGAGAAGATCGCCGATCACGATGCCTGGAGACTCAAGGTCACTCTGCGCAACGGAGACGTGCGTGACGTCTTCCTCGACCTGAAGACGCATCTCCAGATCGTCACGGTCGCGCACCGAACCGTCCAGGGCAAACCGGTCGAGATCGAGAGCAAGCTCGGCGATTACCGGGAGGTCGGGGGTGTCCTGCTGCCCTACTCCTTCGAGACGACGGCACGGGGCGTTCCACAGAAGCAATCGGTCCGTTTCGACAAGATCGAGTTGAACGTTCCGATCGAAGACTCGCGCTTCCGCATGCCCGCCGCGAAAAAGCCCGCCGAAGTGCCGCAGCCCGCGCGGACGCCTGCAACGACCCCCGCGACTCACTGACCTACTCCAGCTGAAACGAGATCTTCCCGTTGACTCGATAGCGAACGATCTTGTTTCCCTCCACCTTCGCCTCGAAGTTCTCGATGTAGATTGATCGGATGTTCTTCAGCGTCTTCGATGCCTGTTTGACCGCTTCCGCGGCGGCATCCTCCCAGCCCTTGTCGGATTCGGCGAGCACCTCAATGACTTTCAGAACGTTGGACATTTCGACCTCCTATCGCTGAGGTCATTCTGTCGCGGAAGACGATCGCCCGCCAAGAGCCGAACGCACCAGACGACTCGTGTTCCTCATCTGGGCGCTCGAGCGCGGAACCCGGATCGCCACGGAGACCATCATCGGCGTGGTCTTCTCGGCCGCTCTGGCGGTGGGGAGCCTGATGAGCTCGGGAGAGGAGCTCATCGAGGCACTGTTCGGCGGCCCCGGCACACTCACGGCCGGCGAGATCATCTTCGGGCTCACGGCCGCCGCGGGCGTGGTCTTCTTCGTCTGGAAGAAGAAGGACAGTCTCATCCCTCGCCGCCGTGCTGTCGACGGCGCTGGGGAGCTACGCCGCGGCTCTCCTGCACAGGCCGACGGGCCCCATGATCATCAGCGTCGCCGCCAGCTTCTTTCTATTGAGTTTGCTCCGTCGGCGAGCTTGACCCGCGGCGCTCTTTGATGCATTCGCATCATCGGGCCCGCCGGGGGATACCAAAGACTGCGGTCCATGCCGGAATCGTTGGTTTTCACTAGAAAGGGTCTCTGTGGCACGCAAAGAGTGGCGCCCGTGGCCGTGGTCCTCGCCGGAGGCCTGATCGTCCGCTTTCGCTCCACCGTCTGGGTCCTGCACGGCGAGCGGCGACCGGCACGCAACCGAGGCTGGGCTCGCCTTCCGGCAAGGCGCCGGACGGTACACCCCTCTTCCGCTACTCCGACCACCGCCACCGCTTGGGCGAGCCTTCCGGACCTGATCCTCAGCGATCACCGAGACAGCACGTGGCACTGATAGCCGCTCGTCGGCCGTCCAAGTAATCGTCGTCCTGACCCCGGTCGCGGCGCGAGGAGTCTCCGCGAAGCAACCGAGCGGAGGAGCCTCGCGCCGCGGGAGCGCAGCGCGGACCGGGCGACGAGGCGGGCGGCCGAGGCCCTTTGGCCGAGCCGCCCGCCGGCGGCGCAGCCGCGTCGCCCGGTCCGCGCGGAGCGACGGGCTAGTCCCAGGGATTGACGGTGAGCTTGTCTTTCACATCTCTCACGCCGGGCGCGTGGCTGACCGCTCCCAGGATTGCCTGCTTCTCCGGCCAGGTCCGCACCCTTCCTTCGAGAACGACGGTGCCGTCCCCGACGCGGACGCGGATGCGTTCGGCCTCCCGCTCGGCCCGGCGCTCCAGGGCCTCTTCGATCGATTCCCGGAGCTTGACCGGGTCGGCTTGGACGGCCGCGACAAAGAGGCGGTTGCGCACCCCTTTGACGCGGGCGAGATTGTGAACCGCCGCTTCGGCGTCTTCCTTCTCCCGCAGTGTCGCGACTTCCCCTTCCAGCGTCACGAAACCATCCGTGACCGTGGACCGGATCTTCTGGTCGGGAACGAAGGCATCCCATTCCAGGGTCGTCCGTACCGCCCGGGCGATCTCGGTGTCGGTTCCGTCGCGGCCGCCCGGCGACTTGACCCGGATGTCATCGGCCACATCGAGAACCCCGACGACGCGGTGCGCCGCTTCCCGGGCGGCGAGCTTCTTCGCATAGCTGTCCACGGTTCCGGTCAAAGTGACGACTCCTTTGTCCACTTCCACACCGACTTCGGTCTCGTCCACGCGGGAATCCCAGCGCAGCTCCCGAAGAACTTCCTGCTGAACCTGTCGGTCGGTCTTGACTGTTGCTACGAGCATGATCAGTCCCTCCTCCGGGCACATGCTGACACCGGGCCGCCGGCTGCGCATGATCTGGAAAGACCAATTGCGGGGCTGTGGCGACAAACTCCGGTGCGACTGTCGGGATCCCTTCACCTTGATGCGTTTGCGTCATTCCTCGCGGCCCCACTCTCGTACAACATCATCACGACGAGGAGGTCCCCATGTTGCAAAGTGGAATGTCCACGGCGCCGGCCGGCGGCCGATCCCGGGGCGGGCAGAGACCAGGAAACGCTCCCGCGCCAAAGGTCCCCACGCGTCCTCCGGCCGCCGCGCCCGGGAAGAGTGTCCACGTCACGCGCGAGCGCCTGGTGCGAGACCTGATGACCGAGAGGGTGTTCACGCTCAAGGGGAGAGACGACCTCGCCGCACTTTACGACTTGATGGATTCCCGGCACGTCCGCCATGTCCCGATCGTGGACAGCGACGGGGAGCTGGTGGGCCTCGTCACCGACCGGGACCTCTCGCGCAGCGCGTTGGGAGCCGTCGAAGAGCTGCCTCTTTCCGTCGAGCGCGACATCCTGCGCCGGCGGAGGATTCGCGACATCATGGCGACCGAGCCGGATACGATCGAGCCGGACGCGACGCTCAAGGAAGCCGCGGAGATCCTGCTGGAGAACAAGGTCGGATGCCTGCCCGTGGTCGAGGGGTTGCGCCTCGTCGGGATCATCACAGAAGCGGACTTCGTTCGCGATTTTCTGGAAAGGGGATAGCCATGATCGCAAGAGCAACCTGGATCTTCCTTGTCCTGTTCGTCTCAACCGCCCTTCTCTCCGCGCGGCCGGCGGTCATCGAGATCGACAAGTTCAACTGGGTCAGCGACCGCTTCGCCACGGGCGGGCAGCCGACGGTCGCGCAGATCGCTTCCCTGAAGCATGAAGGATTCCGCACGATCGTGAACCTTCGCGAGCCCTCCGAGTACGATGCGGACGCGGAGGAGGCCGCGGCGAAGGAACATGGCCTCGCCTACGTCAACATCCCGGTCACGAAGGACGCGCCGAAGGCGGAGCAGGTAGACATCTTTCTCAAGTTGGTGAAGGAGGCCCGTGCTCCCGTCTTCATTCACTGCGCCACCGCCAATCGCGTTGCCGCCTTCTGGATGATCCGACGCGTGCTCGTGGACAAATGGGACGTCGAGGATGCCGAGAAGGAAGCCAAGGTCACCGGCTTGAAGACCGAGAACATGAAGGAGTTCGCGCTCGAATACATCCGCCGGCACGCGACAAAGTAGGCCGGTGTTCCGGCGAATCCTCGTTCCGGTCGATTTCACGCCCCGGAGCCTCCGTGCGGTCCGCGCCGCCGCGAAGGTCGCCGCCACGACCCGCGCGAAGACGACGCTCCTGCACGTCATCGAGCGCATCGACGACGGCGAATCCGGGGCATTCGAGTCGTTCTACCGGAAGCTCGAGTCTGCCGCGCGAGTGAAGATGAAGGCACTTCTTGGCCCGTTCGGAGAGGGTCTCCCCGTGCGCGCCGAGATTCTCTATGGCAAACCCGTCGGCGAGATCCTGCGGTTCGCGCAGGCCAATCGCATGGACCTCATCGTCATGAGCTCGCACAAGCTCCCCCTCCGACACAGCGGAGAAAGCTGGGGAACCGTCAGCTACAAGGTCGGGATCCTCTCGCGCTGCCCCGTGCTCCTGGTCAAGTGACGGACTACCCGCTCTCCCAGCGCGTCCGAGTGACGGTCGGTCCGGAAGCGGTTGCGCACTGCGCCGAAAGGCCGCGGATCCCGCGCAAACTCGGAGCGACGAGAGCAGATCCTTCGCTTCGCTCAGGATGACAGGGGTAAGCGTTACCTCGACACATCCCCAGCGGCACATCCACTAAACAAACCGGATGCCGCCGGTGCTCGCAGCGATTGAGCGGGATCAGGCGAGCGATCGAGGCCGCATCCGGCCGAGTCGCTCGCCGGTGCGTCCCAAAGGGCGGATCCCGCGCAAGCGCGGAGCGACGATTAACTGACCTTGCGGACGTAGATTTCGCCGGCGATCGCGGGATCCAAGGCCAGGGTCGTCTCGCCGATGCGCAGCACGGCGGCGGGACTCTTCTGCTGGAGGCTGACCGTGGCGCCCGGAACGATGCCGAGGTTCGAGAGTCTCACCAGCCGCTGCGACTCGCGAGGCACGATGTAGACGATCCGGCCGCGCTCCCCGACTCCCAGCCGGTCGAGCGGCTGCACGAGAGGCTCGACGGTTCGGGTCAGGGACTCGCAGCACGGCCCGGGAGGGATCGGCTTTCCGTGCGGGCAGAACTTCGGGTGGCCCAGGAAGGCGCAGATCGAATCGGTCAGGCCGTCCCCGAGCACGTGCTCGAGCACGCAGGCGGTCCGGTTGACCTGCTTCTCGTCCTTGACCTCGAGGACCGTCGTGAAGAGGCTCTCCCCGAGGCGGTGCCGGCGCACCTGCAATTCCGCCAGCTCCCGTCCTTCCGGCGTGAGCATGACTCGTTCCCCGGAGATCCGCGCGAGATCGCGGCGGGCGAGTTTCTCGAGCGCGGCGTCGAGCTCGGCCACCTGGGTCGTCTCGCGCAGGTCGGCAAGGCGGTCCCGCCCCTGCTCACCGAGCGTCCAGAGCTCCTCGGCGACCTCTTCAACATCCTGATCTACCAGGTCCCGGTCATGGCTCATGGGTTCTCCATCGATTCCAGATTCGAGAAAGTCCGCTCACGATCCAGGACGAACGGGGGAACTGAAAACCGCAGTTGGGGCACTTGACCAGGTCGCATCCGTTCGACATCGGGCAGGTGCCGCAGACCCGACCCCCGTGCGTGAAGCGCGATCCGCAGAGAGAGCAAGTGAAAACGGTTCCGGCGTCCTCGAGGGCGGGAATCGCCCGGAACGAATCTCCCGAAGGCGCGGCGGCAGAGCGGCTCATTTGAGGTTCACCGGGAACGCGGTCAGGACCCAGTGGACGGCGGCCCCCGCCCCGAGCGCGAACGGCGTGATGAACGCCGCGATCGCGAGGGCGGTCCTCCAGCCACGCTCCTTGACGATCATGAAGAAGTTCGCGATGCACGGAATGAAGAGGGTGATCGTCACCATGGAGACGACGATCTGTTCGGCAGAGAGCTTCCCGTGGCGGGCGAGCTCGAAGAGTCCGGCCGCGCCGAAGTCCCGGCGCAGGAATCCCACGACAAAGGCCCCGGCGGTCTCCCGCGGAAGTCCCAGGAACCCGGTCAGCACGGGCTCGGCCAGGCGCTCGACGAAACCCAGGAGCCGCAGCCGGTCCGCGACGAAGAGGATGAGCGTGCCGAGCACGAAGAGAGGGACGGCCTCCTTCAGGTACCACTCGATGCGGGCAAGCGTCTTGACGGCGATGTTCCCGATCTGCGGCACCCGCAACGGCGGGAGCTCCAGAACGAAGTCGCTCCCCCGCCCGGGCAGCATCTTCGCCGCAAGGCGTCCGACGAGCACGATGACGCCGAGGACGACGCCGATCCAGATCACGACCGCCCAGAAGGAGAGACCGGAGAGCATCGCCATGACGACCGTCAGCTGCGCCGAGCACGGGACGCCCAGAGCGAGGAGCAGGATCACGATCAGCCGCTCCTTGGGCGTCTCCAGGATCCGAGTCGTCAGTGTCGCCATCGTGTCGCATCCGAGTCCCAGGACCATCGGCAGGACGGCCTTGCCGTTCAACCCCATCTTCTTGAAGAGACGGTTGACCATCACGGCCAGGCGCGGGAGATAGCCCGAATCCTCCAGAGCCCCGAAGGCCAGAAAGAACGTGCCGACGATCGGCAACACGAGCGCGAGCGAGTAAGCCAGGGCCATCGTGATGATCCCGTAGGGGCCCACGAAGAGGTCGCGGACGATGGCCCACGGGATCCAGCGGTTGGCCGCGGCGGTGGCGGCCGGCGAGAGGATCTTCCCGAAGAGACCATTCTCCAGGAGATCCACGAGGGTCTTCGCGCCGAAGACGCCGACAAAGAGATAGGCCAGATACAACACCACCGCGAGAATCGGGAGGCCCCAGATCCGGTGCGTGGTGGCCACTTCGAGGAACCGGGCAAAGCGGCGGCGCGGCGGCTCTTCCGGCGCCCTCGGCGTGGCGGACCACCCGATACGGGACGCCTGCGCCAGCCGCGCGCGGTTGACGACGTACGCCACGGGCTCGGAAAACTCCCGGCGCAGGCCCTGCCGCACTTGCTCCAGACGCGCCAGCGACTGCGGAGTCAGCCGTTGCGAGAGCCACTCGGAGAGAGTGAGGTCTCCCGAAAGAGCCATCAAGGCGAGCGACCGGGCGGACAGGCGCGAAGCGGGCAGGAGCGGGATCACCGACTCCAGTGCTTTCTCGATCGGCTCCGGGTACGCGATCCGGCCTTCTCCCGGGCGAGCCTCTTCCAGAGCCGCGATCAGGCGCGTGATTCCCTCCCGGCGCACCGCCACCGTCGAGACGACCGGCACGCCGAGCCTTTCCGCGAGCCCCTCTTCGTCCACGGCCAGCCCGCGCGCCCGGGCCTCGTCCATCATGTTCAGGCAGAGCACGAACGGGATCTCCATCTCCGCGACCTGGACCGCGAGGAGAAGGGTGCGCTCGAGGTTCTTCGCGTCGCCGACGACGACGACGTTCTGTGCCGGGCCTTCGAGCAGGATGTCTCGCGTCACGCGCTCGTCTTCAGAGAACGGCACGAAGGATGCGGCGCCCGGAGTGTCCACGATCGCCACGCGACGGCCCCACACAACCGTATGCCCCCTCGAAACCTCGACGGTGGTCCCCGGATAGTTGGAGACAGTCACGTAGGTTCCCGTCAGGGCCCCGAAGAGAGCGCTCTTGCCGACGTTGGGATTCCCGACGAGGACGACGCCCGACGGCGGAGCGCCCCGGCCGTCCGCCTCGCCTTCGGCGCGATTGAGACTCGATCTCATGTGCGAAGCCTAACGTCCCGAGGGCTCCCCTTCCTGATGCAAACGAATCAGCTCATGAAGCGGACGATTCAAACGCATCTTGTGAGGCCCGCTCCGCGGAGCGACGCTTGGGCCTGGAGGTTCAAGGCCAGAAAGGAGACCGTCATGAAACCCTTCCATCGGATCATCGTGGCCACGGACCTGTCTCCCACGTCGGAGCCGGCCATAGAGGAAGCGATCGCTTTGGCCAAAGAAAACGGTGCGGTCCTGCTCATCGCGCACGCCTACCAGCCGCCAGGCGTCGTCGACGCGCAAGCGGTCGCCGCCGGGGTCTACGAGGAATGGAACCAGAGCATCCGGACGGAGGTCGAGGGCAAGCTCCGGGGGCTCGTCGAAAACGCCGCGAAAGAAGGGGTCAAGGCCGAGCCGCTCGTTCTCATGGGCGAGCCCTACGAGGCGATTGCCGGAGCCGCGAGAGATACCGGAGCCGACCTCGTCGTCATGGGAACGCACGGCCGCAAAGGCGTCTCGCGCTTTTTCCTGGGGAGCGTCGCGGCGCGCGTGATCTCGACGGCTCCCTGCCCCGTGATGACCATTCGCGCCGCCTAGATCTCTTCAATGGGTGACTTCCTCGGAATGAGTCAAGTTTCCGATACGTCAGGAACCTGGTTGGTAATCCGCCCCGGCGTCGGTCCGGCTCCCTCATCGGCACGCGACGGCGGGCCGTGACAGGCGAACCGGCCGTCGCTCTTTCGCGAAGGCGCAGTGGCAGCGAGGCGATTTGAGTCCGTCGGGATGCGCTTTCGCTCACGGCCTCCTTCCATGAGAAGGCCTTCAGATGTCAAGTCGGCCGGCCGTGGCCGGCCCGCGGCTGGTCACGGTGGCCTTGCCTGGTCGTGGGGCAGGTGGGTCGTCGGCTCGAG
>WNFV01019543.1_pt1 | contig 12520 bp, 15 predicted proteins | sample 5400101 | NCBI WGS metagenome assembly WNFV01 (sample SAMN13153361, study PRJNA577476) | soil metagenome | isolation source: 115 cm soil or saprolite under grassland replicate 1 | place: USA:California | collected 2016-06-15
TCGCTGCCCGGGATGGCGCGCTCTCGTTCGTCACTCCGCGCGCCGGCCTCACGGCATTCGTGCGCGTCGACGGGGCAGAGGCGCTGCAGCAACGACTCGCCGCGGACGGGATACTGGTCGTCCCCGGCGGGCTGTTCGAGTGCCCTGACCAGCTACGGATCTGGCTCGGCGGACCGGTCGCGGAGTTTTCCCTCGCACTGGACCGCATCGGGTGGCATCTGACACATCCTGCGCCGCCTCGGGCGTGAGCGTCGACACCGCTGCGGCGATCACGGCGATCGCCGCCGCTACCATGAAGCGCCCAACCATCGCGCTCGTCCTCGGCAGCGGACTGGGCGCGCTCGGGGACGAAGTGCGCGACGCGGAGCGCATCCCATACGAGGCGATTCCGGGGTGGGAGCGCAGCACCGCGCCGGGTCGCGTGGGTCGGCTGATCGTGGCAGTACTCGAGGGGAAGACCGTCGCCGTGATGCAAGGCCGACTGACTACTACGAGGGCTACGACATCGCGGCCGTGACGTTCCCGATCCGCGTGTTCGGCGCATGGGGCATCGACACGGTGCTCCTCACCAATGCGTGCGGCGGCCTCAACCCGTCCTACCAAGCTGGCGATCTCATGCTCATTAGCGACCACGTCAACCTCATGGGTGTGAACCCGCTGCGCGGGCCCAACGATGACAGCCTCGGGCCGCGCTTCCCGGACATGGTCGGGACATACACAGAGGAGCTTCGGACACTCGCGAAACGCGTCGATCCGAACCTGAGGGAGGGCGTGTATGTCGCGGTCGCCGGGCCGAACTTCGAGACGCCCGCTGAGCTGCGGATGCTGCGCGGCTTCGGCGCCGACGCGGTGGGCATGAGCACCGTCCCCGAGGCCCTCGTCGCGCGGCATCAGGGCATGCGCGTCCTCGGCATCGCGACGGTCACTGACATGGCGACGGGCATCCCCGGGCTCATCCAGCACGTGACGGCGGAGGAAGTGCTCGCGGTCGCGAACCGCGCGGGCCAGTGCCTCGCCACCGTCGTGAAGGGCGTCGTCGCGCGACTATGAGCCGACGATCGACGATGATGTCGGCGTCGCAAGTCGGTTTGTCACGCTAGCCCAAATGCGACGTCGGCGGCGCGCCGCCGACCATCTCGCCTCGGCCGAAATGCCTAGACAACCTCGGGTGATTTCGCGGGCGGTGCCTGCCGCCCCGCCGATTCGTTTCGCCAAATCGCGTTTGTTTTCCGCCCACACCCGGAAAGACTCTGGATCAGCCAATCGGAGGTTCGAATCCTCCCTCCCCAGCAGACGCCAATGAAATCGCCTCGCGCCGCTGAGTGCGCGAGCGGTACCACCGCTAACAGAGAACCAGCCGATCACTCGACACCGCGGCTTTGCCCGCATCTTCTGACGTACGGCACGCGGAAGGACGGCTGATTCGCCTTCAGGCTGACAAATGATGCCCCGATTGCGGGCCTCGCGGCGCGGAGAATTCCGGACAGGAAGCAGCGCATTCACCGAGCTCGCTCGGGGAGGCGATATATTTCCCAATGAACCTTTGGAAACATCGATCGACTCCCGCCTTCGGGCGCTCTCGCATCACCATCGCCTCCGAATTCTGGCCATGGTCACAGCCCGGCCCGTTTCGGCTACCGACGTCGCGGCGAACCTCGGTATTGCGCACGCGAGCGCGAGCTACCACCTGCACCAGCTGGCGGCTGCCGGCTTGATCGTGGTGGCGGGAGGACCGCAGCCGCAGCCACGCGCAAACGGGCGGCCGAAGCAGTTCTACAAGATGCGAACCGACCCTTTCCGTGGCCTCGGCCCGCGGACCGCGCGCCTGCTCGATCGGGCGATGCTGAGCGACCTCGAGCTCCGGCTGCGCCAGCCTGGCACGACGCGCACGGTCAGCGATGCCGAGGTCTGGCTCAAGCCGCGAGACTGGCGACGCCTCGTCGACCTCATCGGCCAGGCCAGCACGATCGTCCACGAACGCGGTCAAGCTGCCCGTACACGCGGGGCCAAGCACGTCAGCGCGACGACTCTGCTGCTCGAGTTCCGCGAGTGACCGTTCCGCATGCCACGCTGGATCATTCGCGCCCCAGTCTCATCCGCGACGCGTCCTTCATTCGGCTTTGCCTGGCCCAGACGATCAGTACCTTCGGCGCGAAGGTCTTCTCGATCGCGATCCCGGTATGGATCCTCGCCGACCGCGCCGAGGGACCGGCCGCGCTCGGTGCCCTTTTCGCTGCGCGCACGACTGCGACCTCGCTGCTGTTGATGGTCGGCGGCGTGCTCTCGGATCGAGTACCTCGCAAGGTACTGATGGTCGGCGCGGAGCTGGTCCTCTCCGCCACCGTGGCGACGCTCGCCTTCCTACCCAGCGACGTGCCCTTCGCCGCGATCCTCATCCTATTCATCGTCGCCGGCGGGGCGGATGCGTTCTTCACTCCGGCCTCGCAGTCCCTGCTTTTTGATCTGGCCGGCGCCGACCGCCTGGAATCAGCGAACGCGATCTCAACTCTGCTCGTCCGCGTGACCGGCCTCATCGGCCCCGCCTTCGGCGGACTGCTCGTGGTCGCCATCGGGATCCACACAGCGCTGCTGATCCACAGCAGCACGTCCCTCATCAGCGCAGTCGCGGTCGCGTCGACACGTCACGTGGTGGCGGCGCGGTCGGTCGCACCGATGAACGCGCGCGCACTCTGGCGCGACGCGAGCGAAGGGATCCGCGCGACGATGACAACAGGCTGGCTACGCGCCGTCCTGTTATCGGACCTAAGCCAGACGCTCTTCGCGGTCGCGCCCTGGTTCGTGCTCCTGCCGATCACGTTGGTGCCACAGGGCGCCGCCGACTACGCGGTGGCGGTCGCCGCCTTCGCGGCCGGTGGCCTGCTTGGAGCCCTCACGCCACTGAAATGGCAGCCTCGCGCGATCGGACGTGCCGCCCTGCTCGCGCAGGCGCTCTTTGCGCTGCCGCTGGTCGCGCTCGCCCTGCACGCGCCCCTTCCGTTGCTGGCGGCTACCGTCGTGATCGGCGGCTACGGCGCCGATCTTGGTGCCGTGCTCTTTGTGACCGGGCTCCAGCGCGGCGTGCCGCGCGAAATGCTCGGCCGGATCACGGCCCTCAGCTACCTTGGCTCGGTCGCCTTGCTGCCCGCAGGCTTCGCACTTGCCGGCGCGCTCGCGCTGCCGGTCGGCGTCGAGCCGATACTCCTCACCGGCGTCGCGGTCATCGCGACCGCCACGAGCCTGGCCCTTCGCACATCCGGCGTGGCATACATGGGCACGCGACCACAGCCGCCGCTAACGAACCGGGCGTCGTAGATCCAGGCGAGATCGAGCCATCGGACGCGGGTTCGCACCCGGCGGTGCTCGTTGCAGTTGCCAGCCACAATCACCGCCGTGGAGCAGTACCTCGCGGAATCCCTCGCAAGGCGGCTAGGTCTCGAATTCGATGAGGCAGTCCTGCTCGGGGAGGGAATGAACGTCTTGGTGGAACTTCGGCCCGCTCCGGTCGTCGCCAGGGTGACCCGCCTAGCTCACCTCGTTCGATCGACGGATGCACTGGTTGGCGGCATTGGACTGGCCAAGGCCCTTGGTCGTCGAGCTGTGCCTCCATCTGACCTCATCGATCCCGGGCCGCACGTCGAAGGTGGACGTTACATCGCGTTCTGGACGTATCACGTGGGCGCGGCCGCATCACCAGCCGAGGCCGGCGCGGCCTGCGCGCGTTCCACGAGGCGGCCGCGACATACTGCGGTCCCTTGCGCGGCTTCGATCCGCGCCCGGAGGCGGTGCGCATCTCCGATCTTGTAGGCGGCGAAGCGGCCCAGATCCTTCGCGCCGCGGCAGAACGCTTGACGCCGCCGCCGCTCGCGCGGCAGGCGATCCATGGGGACGCGCACTTCGAAAACGTCCCGGCGGATGGCGTCTGGCAGGACTTCGACGAAGCTTGTCTCGGTCCCAAGGAGTGGGACATCGCGTGCATGGTTCACAGGTGGGCCGTCTTCGGCGAGCTCGAGCACGAGACCCATGAAGCCCTCGTGGCATACGGCCCCTATGACCGAGAGGTGGTTGACACGCTGCAGCCACTCGTCGTCTTGGGCATCGCCGCTTGGGGTTCTCTCGCGCCACTCATCGGCGAGCCGACTGGCCCCCGCACGCGGCAGCGTTTGGAATGGCTGCGTCGTCATTAACAGATTCCTCACCGTCGAGCTTCGGCAACGCAGCGGGGATGAGGTCGGCTGATTTCGTGAGCGGTGCCTGCCGGCTCGCCATCCATTTCGCCTAATCGCGTTGTTTTCTGCCCGCTCCCAGAGGTGACTGAGGAATTTTCCTCGGCTGACTCTGGATCAGCCAATCGGAGGTTCGAATCCTCCCTCCCCAGCAGACTCCCCGCCATCACCAATGTTTGCGGACTTGCTAGCCCGCCACAGCTTCAGGCCCTAAGACACTCAGAGCACCTGATTTCCCCTGGGACTGACTGACTCCGCCCCTCCGGCTCCGCAGCAGTGCGTCCATCGGGCTCGGACCACGGCGACGCTCCGCGAGCGGGAGCTGGTGGCTGTATCGCTGGAGCATCTTGTCGTCGCGCCAGCCACCCGCCTGCTTGAGGTCGAGCAGATCGCCGCTGCCGTACTTCCGGTAGTTAGTCGCCCAGGTATGCCTGCACACATGCGCCATGAAGCCGCGTACGCCGCTCCGGTGCCGGATGCGCGTGAAAACCTGCCCCATACCGCGCGTGGTCATTGGCACCCCGCCAAGACCAAGGAACACCCTCTCGGTGCCGCCGGACAGTTCGGCGCTCTCCTCACGAAAGTCTCTGACGTACCGGTCGAGCGCCTTTGCGGTCTCCTGCCCGAATGGGGCTTCCCGTGGCTGTCTGGACTTGCTCGTCTCGGCACGAACCGCGACGAACCGCTCGCGGATGTTGACGTCGTGCACTAACAGAGCGCACAGCTCACCGAGTCGCAGCCCTCCGTCCAGCGCGAGAGAAACGAGCGCGTGGTCCCGTTCGGGTTGACGACTAGCTCGTGCGGCCTTCAGGACGGCTTCGACCTGGTCGGGCGTGAGCGGCCGACGAACATCCTGCGGCACCTTCGGAGCACGCACGTCCGCGAGGATGCTTCGGCCACGCTCGTGACGAATGCCGACTCGAGCGAGCCACGATCCGAACGCTTTCAGGCTCGCGCACCCTGCGCGAGCGACATATGCAGAGACCTCGCGCCGATCTGCGACGTATCGATTCACCACGTTCGGATCTACGTCCCCCAATACCGCTTCGTATCCGTTCACGCGCAGCCACTTCACAAAGTGGCCGAGGTTCTTCGCGTAAAACTCGCGGGTTCGCTCTGCAAGGTCATGGCAGTGCAGCAGGTAGCTATCGATGACGGAGTCGAGCGGCGTGTTCTTGTTACGCATCGCTGCCCACCGTCGAACCTTCAATGTCGCCTCCTTCTTGCGACGGCGGGCGGTCCCGCAGTGAGGCTACAAGTTCTCCTGCGTCCTGCGCGAATCGATACTTGCGCGGCAGCAGTGCGCGTTTTCTAGCGGCCTCCTCGCGAAAGGGCCGCGAGCTCGACCAACTCAGGTCTGGAAACTGGCGAAGCAGCCGCCGAATGACGTCCGTTGGCTGAATGAGGTCTTCGAGCGCTGCGTAGCTCGATAGATAACCGAGAAGTGCGGGAATGAGCTTCTCCCGATTGCCCTCCACGACTCGGAACGGAACCAGACCGCAGCGCGGGAACTCGGCGATCGTCACGGCTTGGGCGAGCTGCCATTCGGGACGTACCGGCCACCCCTCGCGATCCCCTGGCCCAGGCGTCCGCAGCTCCACGAACCTGCGCGTCGCCCACGCCCACAAATCACCGCGACACGAAATCGCCTCGGCCACAGAACGAATTTGCAGTTCGCGGAGCGACTCGGATGATGCCTGCGCCTCGACACGCACCACAGGACCTTCGTGACCAGACCAGAACAGCGGCGCGAATCCGCCGCCCAGCCCGAGCGTGCGTGGCGATCTTGGCGTTAGTGATCAGCCCGGCAACGTCGTCGCGCCGGATGATCCAATCGGCAAAGTCGGCGTACAAATCGACCCGGCTCGCGTGAGGCTCGCCGATGCTCCGCTCGATTACTCGCTCAGCCACAGCCCGCGACGCGTTCACCGCTTCGTCGACCCCGACCTCGTGGATAAACGACGACCTGAGCTGTACGTAAACGGAGGGAAGGTGCTTTGAGTCCGTGAGCTGGAGCCGGAACTCGGCACAATTGAGCACGACTGGGTACCGACCGGCGCCGTGCGCCCCTACTGTCAGGAGGAAGCCCAGCACCTCTCCCCACGGCTCGGGAGAGGAACGGTCGACCGCGTCCCGCGCGGCCTTCACATCAGCCATCAGCTCGGGAGCGATAACAGCCGAGGCCGACCAGTAGAGCGAGTCGACGCCTGCGGAGAGTTGCCGGACTTCTGCTGCCCTCGGCTCGGAGGGCACTCTGTTAGAGGGTGCGTGCCCTCCGCCTGATGGATGCTCGGGTTCGTGGTGTGCATGTGACATAGCGCTGTCGCGCCGTAGCCAGGTCGGGCGTCTTCGCTCCGATCCCTACTCCAGCCGGGTCCGGCCTAATTTCAGGAGTAGGCGCCTACCAGCGTGCACACTACGCTGGTGTCATCAGTCGGCGGCCACATCGAGAGTGATTGGTATTCAGTTCTCGGTTCTCATTCCGCCGTCGTGTGACCCAAAGCCCTGGCGTTCGTCAGCTCATCCGTGTTGTCCCTGCCTTTGCTGCGACGCACCTCCTTCTGGCTGTTTGACAAACGAAAGTGGACCGGTTGCCAAGATCAGTCAACTTTCGAGCACCTGACTCCGGCCTCGCGTCCTCGACCCGGCAGGCTCGCGTGCCAGCGCAAGCCACCCCACGGCGCTTCGCGTCCGTGGGGACCCGGCTTGCGCTCGCACGCGCCTACGGCCTGCTATCGAGGGCGCTCACCACTCCGGAGCTACTGACGGGTGACAGCGCCGCCCCAGTCCGGAAAGCGGTCCAGCTTTGGGCCACCGGCCGCCATAACCCGAAACGGGATTCGCTCTGTTTCGAACGGACCCCAGCTCGCGTGAAGGGTACCCGCCCCGACGCCAAGCGCTGCCAAGTATTCCCGCCCATCTCGTCCGCTAATCCTTCCCAGAGTCGTTGGCGAGATCGTCCACATGACGTCATTCGTTACGACAGGCCCGTTGGCGTCTCGCTCGCGCACGCGCGACATCAGCGGCTGCTCGTCGCCAACTCGCATTTGGAAGAACCTGTCGGGCAAGATCTCTACGACGTGTGGCGTCAGCACAAATCCCGGTTTGCTTGTACCGTGCCGCCCAGGCCCACTAGCGGCTAGCGGCAGTACTAGCTTTGCGAGAGTCTCAGGCGTGAAGTCGCCTGGGCGCCAGTCGGGGCCAGCCCACTGACGAAGATCCTCCACGCGCTTCAGTTCTCCCTCAAGTGATCGAAGCGACTCACGAAGTTTGGCCACATCCGCCAGGAGATGCGCCGCCAGACCTGAAGGGGCGACACGAATCGCAAGCCGTATTGCATCGCTGTTGTTGTCCACGCCAGCGATGCGCTGTAGCTTTTCCAACGCCTCGATCTCTTCCCCATCCAGTCGCACCGCGATCATTCGACCTTCTGCCTTAGCCACATTCGTCCTCCGGCACCGCTCGCGCTCCTTGTCGGGCTCGCCCGGCCCGCCCATAGGCAGGCGGGCCGATCTCAGCGAAACCCAGAAATGCTCTTGCCACTGGAGCCCAGACTTGTATATCATCGTCAGACATGACTCGTCAATCGCGGTCTGCCAAGCCTGGGACCGCGACAAATGGGTGGTTGAAGCGAGGTACTTGGGCTGATACCGTCGCCCTTGGCGCCTGGGTAGAGACGCGATGCGCCTCTTGTCGGGCCTTTGGGCCCGACCCCAGACGCAGCCAACCTCCACCTCTAGGCTCTTAGTCGTGCACCTCTGTTACTTGGACGAGTCAGGCACCCCTGAACTCTCCGGAAATACCTCTCACTTCGTTCTGCTTGCGCTTGCCATTCCCGCCAACCAATGGCTCCCGAAGGACGACGCCATCGCTGCGACCAAGACGCGATACGACCTACAAGCCGCCGAAATCCACACCGGCTGGATGACTCGCCGCTACGCCGAGCAGGAGAAGGTACCTGACTTCGAAGCGATGGACCGAGCCACGCGCCGACGCGAAGCTACTAAACAACGCCAAGCCATGCTCCTGCACACTGCGGCGACCAAGCCGGCGAGGCGTCTCCAAGAACTCAAGAAGGCGATGCGCAAGACCGATCCCTACATCCACCTAACCCTCGGTGAGCGACTGGCAGTCCTCCGGGACCTCAGCGACGCACTCGCTGGCTGGCAGGACGCAGTCCTCTTTGCGGACGCCATCGACAAGCGATCTCAGACGCTCGGACCGAACAAACTCGGCCCTCTTGAAGAAGCGTTTACACAGGTCGTCGCTCGCTTTGACGCTCACCTCCAGCGCGTTCTCCCCAACGAGCTCGGCATCCTGATCGCGGACGACAATCAAGCCGCGAGCAGCCAGTTGACAGACGTCATGCGTGGTTTCTACAAGCGCGGTGTCGGCGAAAAGTACCGGTGGCGTCGAGACATGAAGCAGATTGTCGAGACGCCGCTATTCGTGGACAGCCATCTCACCGGAATGATTCAGATGGCAGACCTATGCGCCTACGCCGTCAGGCGCTTCTGCGAACACGGCGAAACCGATCTCTTCAATCGCATCTACCCACGATTCGACCGAACCGGCCGAAAGCTCGTTGGGCTTCGTCACTTCACCGGACCGAACCGGTGCCGCTGCCGCATCTGCGAGGACCACCACCGGGCAGCATGACGAACTGACTCCCTGTCGGTTTGGGACCGCCCGCCGCGCCTATTCGTGCTCAGAACCCGTTAGAAGATCAAAGTTCCGGCTCGGAGACTCTGGATCAGCCAATCGGAGGTTCGAATCCTCCCTCCCCAGCAGACGACAACGAAATCGGCTCGCGCGGCTGAATGCACCAGCGGTAGAACAGCTAACGGGAAGTCAGCCTATCGGCCAGCACCGCGAGTTTGCGCGCGTGTTTTGAGCGGCTGATGCAGAAGCTCGGCTGATTCGCTATCGAGCTGACAGATCGCGTCCTGCTGATCAACGAGGACACGCGCCTTGGCTCGCGGTCGGCGCGCGATCTGCGCCGCATCAGTAGGCTGCGACCCGATGCCACTGCAGGCGGTCTTCTATCGCGACCCCGCTGGGAACGAGCCGGTGCTCGATGTGCTGAACTCCCTGCCCGATCGCAAGCGAGCGGTCATCGAGAATCAACTCGACCGGCTCAACATGCAGGAACCAGACGGGCCGCCGCTGCCGCAGCCCTGGACCTCCCAGATCGAAGGCGAGCTGCGGGAGTTCCGCGCCCACTACGGCGAAGAGCACTACCGCGTGCTCTACCGGCGCTCGGGCAATCTCCTGGTCCTGCTGCACCTGATCCGCAAGACGACCCGCAGCGTGCCCAAGCGCGACATCCTGACTGCGAAGGAGCGTTGGGCCGATTTCAAGCGACGGATGGAGGCCGCCAAGCGCACGCCGCCGCGGGCAGCCGGGCACGACGCGCCCAGACGCCGCTAGGACCTTGTTAGCAGATATGCTAAGTTGGCTTCATGAAGAAGGCCGCCAGTGCCATTGGAACCACCCTCAGTGCGGCTCGCCGCAGGCACACCGCCAAGAGCGCTGAATACCGCCGCGAGCGGGAGCGGCTCGAGCCCTACGAGAAGCTCGCCCGCGCGGTCATCCAGCTTCGGATGCGCCAGAACCTGACGCAGGAGCAGCTCGCGGGCCGTATCGGCACGACCGCGTCGGCGATCTCGCGCCTCGAGAGCGGCCAGCACATGCCGAGCATGGAGACCCTGCGCAAGCTCGCCCACGCGTCGGGCGGGCACCTCCTCGTCGGATTCGAGGTCCCCGGCGAAGCGGCGAAGGACCGAGAGCTCGTCGCCATCTAGCGGCCTCGGCGTTCGAAACAGTCGCCAAGAGGGCTGCCACGATTCGCACCTGTGCAGTCCTCCGCACGCCTTCATCGGAGTTCGCAGCGATCCACACCATCGCTCTTGAGAGGCGCCGCGAGTGGCGTGCACGCCGCACGCCGCAGCGACGGCGGCCCCAGCTCCACGGGTATCGCGACGCGAACGTGCCTCCCCTACCCAACTTGCTCTCCAGGCAGAGGCCGCCGCAGTGGGGCTCGACCCGAACGCGAGGTCGGCGGCGCGCGACGTCGAGCGTCGCGCCTGACGCGAAAAGGCTACGCGGTCTTGGCCATCGCGAGGATTTGCTCACGGGACGGCAGCGGCATGGAGGAGTGAATCGACTTGAGGTGCGCTTGCACGTTCGCGACGAACTCGTTGTCGTCCTTGCCGCTGATCCGCACGCTGGAGTGCCCCTGCGCGCAGTCGGTGTACTTGCCGGCCATGTTCGGCCTCCCCCTTCGTCACTCCCGTGACGTCGTCAACACTGTAGGCGGCACGCCAACTACGACGCGTCGAACCTCGAATCTCTAGGTACAAGCTCGGCTGATCTGGCGGACGGTGCCTGCCCCCTCGCCAATCCGTTTCGCCGAATCGCGTCGTTTTCCGTCCGCTTCCAGAGGCGACTCCGAGCGCCGGGAGCCTTGCGATCAACATCGGGCGTGGCACGCTTCGCCTGCAGACGAATGCGTGCGACCAATCTGCCGATCACGATGTGGGCGCTTGACCGCACCGCGGCCTGATTCCCGCGCGCCACCACCAGCGGGGCTAGGAACCGGGCCGGCAGCACGACCGGCCGGTGAGCACCGCTACTCAGGCGGCAGCGACGTGTTCGTCCCCGGGCCCCGGCTACTCCACTTCTCATCGATCGCGCGCCTGATGGCGAGCAGGCGCAACCCCTTGGTTTTCATGTCGATCACGTCCCGCGTGATCCCCGTGCAGATGTCTCAGCCGAAGCTCATCGTGTCGAGACGGATCCGTCCGTCCGGAAGGACCTCGCGGACGTAGCAGTCGAAGTTCGAGCGGTGGCCCCCGGCGACGCAGCCGCAGTAGCAGGGGAACCACTTCAGCGTCGCCTCGTTGGCAGCCGCGTACCGGTACATTGCCTGCGTCTCGGTCGGGAGCGTGAGGAACTCCGGAGGCCACTCGTCCTTCGAGGGGTTCGCGTAGAGTTGGACGAGGGCGTCTTCCGGGCGTTCGAACCGCGGCGCACACGACGTGGCGATGGCGCCCGCTGCGATGACCAACATGCGCCGACGAGTGAGGGTCACGGACCGATGGTATCGGCTGTACGAGTACTACATTGCCGTCGATAGATGCGCCGAACGCTCGGAGCCCACGTCCGAGGCGCCTGACGGCGGTGCTTGGGTTCGTCGCTGGCGTCGCGCTCGTCGTGGCCGTCGGCGTGGCGATCGGCTGGCGTCTCCATTGGTTCGCGGCGGCGCCGGCTTCGGGCCCAATTCTTGACACTCGACCGGCGAGCAACTTCACCGCCGTGGAGTTGCGCGGCCAGGCACTCTACTACGCCAACTGCGCGAGCTGCCACGGCGGTCCGACAGGCGGCGGGATGATGGACTACCCGCCGCGCCACAACTCCAACGGCCACACCTGGCACCACCCCGACTGCGAGCTCAAGCAGATCATCCGCGAGGGCGGCGATGAGATGACGGCGATGATGCGGGACATGATGGCCTCACCCGAGGCGCCGAAGATGCTTGCGTTCAAGGACAAGCTCTCCGACGCGGACATCGACGCGGTGCTCGCTTACATCAAGACGATGTGGTACGCGGGGCAGCGCGAGCTCCAAGCCGAAGTCACTCAGGCGTCGTGCGCGAGCTGACCTAGCGGACCCTTCGAACGACACGACGTTTCAAGGGGCATGAGCAGATGACCCGCGGCAGAGGAGAAACGACATGAACTTCGCGCGTTGGGTGGCGCAGGTGCTGACTGCAATGACGTTCAGGCAACACGGTTACTCGAGGCTCTTCCGGGTGGAGCAGGCGCGCACGCGGATGGCGTGGACGCGCGATGTATCCGCCCCATTCTCCAGACCGTCGGTATCGCCGGGTCGTCGGCGCGATCGGCGTGATCCTCCCCGCCGCGACCGCGGTGCGGCCGTGGCTGACAATCGTTGCCGCAGCCGGCCTCGCCACGGTCATGGTCTTAGCGATCGTGTTCCACCTGGTCCGCCGAGAGTGGCCAAACATCGCGCTGAACGTCGTTCTGGGCATTCTGGCCATCGCGGTGTTGTATGGGCGGCTGGTCGTCGAGCCCCTTTAGCACGATGCCTCCTGAGCTAACCCGGGCGCTCCCGAGGAAACTCGCGAGTCGGGGGTCATCCGGTGGAACACTTGCAACAAGTGGCTGAGGCGGCCCCGCGACTGCGATCTGTGGAATGCCACGCATTCCTCTCGGGAAGAGCTCGGCTGATTTGGCGGACGGTGCCTGCCGCCTCGCCGATTCAGTTTCGCCTAG
>WNFV01025913.1_pt1 | contig 12520 bp, 12 predicted proteins | sample 5400101 | NCBI WGS metagenome assembly WNFV01 (sample SAMN13153361, study PRJNA577476) | soil metagenome | isolation source: 115 cm soil or saprolite under grassland replicate 1 | place: USA:California | collected 2016-06-15
GCGGGCGTGAATCGGGCGTCCGGACCAACCTGCGTGCCCAGATCACCAGCTTCGTCGGCCGCGACGACGACATCGCCCGCATCACCGGGGTCTTCGCCGGCGCCCGCCTGGTGACGCTGACCGGGCCTGGCGGGGCGGGCAAGACCAGGCTCGCGAGCGAGGCCGCGGCGCGCCTGGTCGACCGCATGCCCGACGGGGTCTGGATGGTGGAGCTCGGCTCGGTGGTCGACCCGGCCGACCTGCCGCAGGCGGTGCTGTCGCTGTTCGGCGCGCGGGAGCTCGCGCTGCTGGCGCCGCGCGGCTCCAGCGCCACGGCACCGGCCGACCGGCTGGTCGAGGCGCTCGGCGGCAAGCGGCTCCTGCTGCTGCTCGACAACTGCGAGCACCTGGTCGCCGACGCGGCCGCCCTGGCCGACCTGCTGCTCGGCCGCTGCCCGGAGCTGCGGGTGCTGGCCACCAGCCGCGAGCCCCTCGGCATCACCGGGGAGGTGCTGCACCCGGTGGCGCCGCTGGCCCTGCCCTCCGACGGCGTCGAGCCCGCCGAGGCGCTGCGCTACCCCGCGGTGCGGCTGTTCGCCGACCGGGCGGCCGCCGCGCGGCCCGCCTTCGCCGTCGACCGCTCGACCCTCGCCTCGGTGCTGCGGATCTGCCGTGCCCTCGACGGCATCCCCCTGGCGATCGAGCTCGCCGCGGCGCGGCTCCGCGCCCTCTCCCCGGAGCAGATCGCGGCCCGGCTCGACGACCGCTTCCGGCTGCTCGCCGACGGCGGCCGGGCTGCCCTGCCGCGCCACCAGACGCTGCGTGCCGTGATCGACTGGAGCTGGGACCTGCTCGGCGACGCCGAGCGGATCCTGCTCCGCCGGCTGGCGGTCTTCGCCGGGGGGGCGACCCTCGAGGCGGCCGAGCGGCTCTGCGCCGGGCCCGGGCTGGACGGTCCCGCCCCCGACGAGGTGCTCTACCTGCTGGCCTCGCTGGTGGACAAGTCCCTGGTGGTCGCCGGCGAGGGTGCCGGTGAGGTGCGCTACTCGATGCTGGAGACGGTGCGGGCCTACGGCGAGGAGCGGCGCCGCGCGGCCGGCGAGGACGACGCGTTGCGGCGCGCCCACGCCGAGTGCTTCCGCGACCTGGCCGAGCAGGCCGACCCGCAGCTGCGCCGCGGCGACCAGCAGCGCTGGGTCGAGCGGCTGGCGGTCGAGCGCGACAACCTGCACGCGGCGCTGCGCTGGGCGGTCGACCACGAGGACGGCCCGCTCGCGTGCCGGCTGGTCGCCGCCCTCGGCTGGTACTGGTTCCTGCGCAGCCTCCGCGCCGAGGCCACCGAGTGGGCGGCGCAGGCGCTGGCCCTGCCCGGCGAGGTGCCCGCGGCGGTCCGCGCCCAGGTCCTGGTCGTCGGCGCCTTCATCGCGATCAGCGGCGGCGTGGACGTCGCCCGCTCGATGACCCGTCTCGAGGAGGCCGTCGAGATCGTCCACGGCATGCCCGCCGACGACCCTGACCGCTTCAACCCCATGCTCGCGTTCCTCGACGTGATGCTGCCGCTCCTCCGCAACGACGACGCCATCGCCCTCGACCAGGCCCGCAAGCTCGAAGGCCAGCCGGACCCGTGGGTGCGCGCGCTGGGGCACTCGATGGTCGGCGGGCTGATGGTCAACCTCGGGGAGGCGGACGAGGCCGAGGCGCGGTTCGACCGCGCGCTCGGCGAGTTCCGGGCGCTGGGCGAGCGCTGGGGCCTCGGCCAGGCGCTGGTCTCGCGTGCGGAGCTGAGCGCCACCCGGGGGCGGCACGAGGAGGCCGTCGCCGCGCTCGAAGAGGCCCGTGAGGTCTTCGTCGGGCTCGGCGACCGGGAGGACGTCGGGCAGATCATCATCCGGCTCGCGCAGGAGCGCGTCCGCGCCGGGCAGCTCGGGCAGGCACGGGAGGACCTGGCGCTGGCCGACCGCATCGCGCACGAGGTCGGGGCCGAGGACCAGAAGTTCTTCGTCCAGCACATGCTCGGCGACCTGGCCCGCATCGAGGGACGCCTCGACGAGGCCCGCGAGCTGCTCGACGGCGCCCTGGGCCACTTCCAGGAGGTCAGCCACCCGATCTTCCAGCGGCACGCCCTGCTGCTGGTGTCCCGAGGCCGGGTGGACCTGGCGGCAGGCGACGTCGAGGCTGCCAGGCAGTGGTGCGACCGGGCGCTCGAGAGCGCGGGCAGCTCCAGGGACCGGCCGGTGATCGCCCGCGTGGTCGAGCTGCGCGCGGACACCTACCTCGCCGCCGGGGACGCCGAGCAGGCCGCGGTGCTGCTCGGGACGGCGGAGGTGCTGCGGGGGATGGCCGACGAGGCGGACGTGGACCTGGCGCGGGTGCGCGCCGCCGCCATGGCGGCCCTCGGCCGCGACGGCTTCGCCCGGGCCTACCAGCGCGGCACGGCGCGGCCGCGCGACGAGGTCCTCGCCGAGCTGGCCCCGGCGGCGATCGATGACGCAAAGGATCGCGCCGCCCCCTGGCAGGGGACGGCGCGAGCCAGGCTCGGCCCCGGCGGCTGACCGGCCGCTCAGGCGCGGCGCCGGAAGGCGCGCAGGGCGAGCGGTGCGAACACCACCAGGAAGACGGCGGCCCAGGCCAGCGAGCCGAGGAGGGGGCGGGCCAGGTCCCCGCTCACCAGCAGTCCCCGCAAGGCGTCGGCGAGCAGGGTCACCGGGTTGACCCTGACCCACGCCTGCAGCCAGCCGGGCATCGTCGCCGTGGGGACGAAGGCGCTGCTGGCGAACGTCAGCGGGAAGATCACCACGAAGCCGAACGCCTGCACCTTCTCCGGCTCGTCGACCAGCATGCCGACCAGCACCGGCAGCCAGGAGAAGCCGAGGTTGAACGCGATCAGCAGGGCGAAGGCGCCCGCCACGCCCGCCGGGCCGGTGCCGACCCGGAAGCCGAGCAGCATCCCCACGCCGAGCAGGATCGCCACCGACCACGCCTGGCGCACCACGTCGGCGACGATGCGCCCGGCAAGTGGCGCCGAGCGGGCGATCGGCAGGCTGCGGAAGCGGTCGAACACCCCCTTGCCGATGTCGCTGTTCAGCGCGACCGCGGTGTTCATGGTCAGGAACAGGGCGTTCTGGGTGATGATCCCGGCGAGCCCGAACTGCAGGAACTGGTGGACCGAGCCGGAGATGGCGCCGCCGAAGACGTAGGCGAACAGCAGCACGAACATCAGCGGCTGCAGGCTGAGGTCGATCAGCTCCATCGGGTTGTGCTTGATCTGGACCAGGCTGCGCCAGGCCAGGGTGAGGGCGTGGCGGACCGCGGCGAGCGGGGCGACCCGCGCCGACAGTCCGATCGGGCTGGTGGTCTGCGTCATGGTGGTCATGTGGCACTCCGATCGTGGTCGTCAAGTGCACCCTTGCCGTCGGCGCTGGTGTGGCGGCCGGTGAGGGCGAAGAAGGCCTCGTCGAGGCTGGGCTTGCGCAGGCTGAGCTCGGCGACGGCCACGCCGGCCTCGGTCAGCCGCTGCAGGACGGCGGGCGACAGCGCCGGGTCGCTCACGGTGGCGGAGACCGCCCCGTTCACCTTCACCGAGTCGGGCGCGCCGCCGGTCAGGTCGGTCACCACCCGCACCACCGTGCCGATGTCGGCCTCGCGGACCGGGCTGACCTGCAGGACCTGGCGGCCGACCTGTGTCTTGAGCTGGTCGGGCGTGCCGGTCGCGACCACCCGGCCGCGGTCGATCACGACCACGTCGTCGGCGAGCTGGTCGGCCTCCTCCATGTACTGGGTGGTGAGCAGGACCGTGACCCCGCCCTCGACCAGCCGGCGGATCACCCGCCAGAGGTCGCCCCGGCCGCGTGGGTCGAGGCCGGTGGTGGGCTCGTCGAGGTAGACGACGCTGGGCCGGCCAACCAGGCTGGCGGCCAGGTCCAGGCGGCGCCGCATGCCGCCGGAATAGGTCTTGGCCGCGCGGCTCCCCGCGTCGGCGAGGGCGAACTCGCCGAGCAGCTCGCCCGCGCGCGCCCGCGCCTCGGCGCGGGAGAGTCCCAGCAGGCGGGCGATCATCACCAGGTTCTCGACCCCGGTCAGGTTCTCGTCGACCGCCGCGTACTGGCCGGTCAGTGCGATCATCTGCCGCACCTCGTGGGCCTGGGTGACGACGTCGTAGCCGCGGACCGTCGCGCGGCCCCCGTCGGGCCGCAGCAGGGTGGCGAGGATGCGCACCGCCGTGGTCTTGCCGGCCCCGTTGGGACCGAGCACGCCCAGCACCGTGCCGCTGCGGGCCGCCAGGTCCGCCCCGGCGAGCGCCGTCGTCTCGCCGAAGCGCTTGACCAGGCCCTCGGCCTGGATCGCGTAGCTCATGTCAGCTCCCGTCTCGCTTGCTCGGTGGCTTGCGGGAGCACCTTGGACCATGCCGCTGAGCTGGCGGTCACACGCGACCCTCAGCGCGCACCGCCCGCTGGCATGCCGCTGACACGCCGCTGGCACGGGCAGGTTTGCAATCACATCGCCCACCACGGCACGCCTTGGCAAGCGATCCCGCCGCAGCCACCTAGGGCCCAAGCGGATCCCGCCGCAGCCACCTGGGGCCCAGGCAAGGATCCCGCCGCAGCCACCAGACCGCCCCAGGATCCCGCCGCACCGACCCGGGGCCCAAGCAGGATCCCGCCGCAGCCACCCAGACCGCCCCAGGATCCCGCCGCACCGACCCGGGGCCCAAGCAGGGATCCCGCCGCAGTACCCGATGGGGGGGTCCCGGGGGGGAGCTGTCCTCGGGCTCCCCCCCGGATGAATCAGGATCAACCCAGAACAGCGCGGGCCAGGGTCACGGTGGAGCTGACCACCAGGCCGACGAGCACGACCTGGCGGAAGCGGGCCGGGTCGATGCGCGCGAACAGCCGGTTTCCCGCCCACCAGCCGAGCGCCACGGCGGGCACGCCGGCGAGGGCGACCCAGAGCGCGCTGCGGTGCATCTGGCCGGCGAGGGCGTAGCCGGCAATGCTGAACATCCCGCTGCCGGTGAAGACCACCGCGATCGTCGCCCGGAAGGTGCGCGGGTCGTAGCCCATCGCCTGGAAGGCGGCGACCAGCGGCGGGCCGCTGGTGCCTGTGGCGGCGCCGAGCGCCCCGGTGAGCACCCCGACCATGCCCACCGTGGCGATGCCGGTGCCGATCCGTGCGCCACGCCAGACGATCAGCGTGCAGGCGAACGCCACCACGGCGATCAGCGCCGTGAGCGCCCGCTCGGGCGCGCCACGAAGCACCAGCAGGCCGAACGGCATGCCGAGCAGCGCGGCGCCGACGATCGCCACGGCGGTGCGCCAGCGCACGTGGCTCCGCTCCCGCGCCGCCATCGTCACCGTGATCAGCTGGCTGACCAGCGCGGCGCCGACGACGGCGGTGCGCGCGTCGGTTGCGGCCGCGAGCAGCGGCACCGCGACCAGGGCGAAGCCGAACCCGGTCACGGCCTGGGTCCGTGCAAGATCGCGACCTGGCCGCCGAGGTGAGCGAGGAGCAGCCGAGCCTGCCGGCGTTCCCGGACGGCTCGGCTCGCGGCTCCTCCCGCCTGCGCGAGCGCATCGCCAGGACGGTCGCGGTCCTCGCCCTGGCGGTGACCGCCGCGTACCTGGGCTGGCGGGCCGTGGCCACGATCGACCCGTCGGTGTGGTGGCTGTCGCTGCCGATGTACCTGCTGGAGCTGCACGCGGCGGTCGGGCTCGGCCTGTACGCGTTCTCGCTGTGGAACCTGGGGGCCGGGCCGAGCGCGCGGCCGGCGCGCGAGACCCCGCTGCGCGTCGCGGTGCTGATCCCGACCTGGAACGAGCCGTCGGAGGTGCTCGCTCCCACGATCGCGGCCGCGGTCGCGCTGCGGCCCGCCCACGACACCTGGGTCCTGGACGACGGCGCCCGGCCGGAGGTGGCCCGGCTGGCCGCCGACCTCGGCGCCCGCTACCTGCGACGCCGCGACCGCGGCAACGCCAAGGCCGGCAACCTCAACAACGCCCTGGCGGTGGTCGACGCCGACGTGGTCGCCGTGCTGGACGCCGACCACGTGGCGCGGCCCAACTTCCTCAGCGACACCATCGGGTACTTCGACGACCCGCGGGTCGCCCTGGTCCAGACGCCGCAGGACTTCTACAACCTGGGCTCCTTCGAGCACAGCCGCACCGCCGCCCGGGACGGGTTCAGCGAGCAGTCGCTCTTCTACCGGGCCATCATGCCGGGGAAGAACCGCTGGCAGGCAGCCTTCTGGTGCGGCACGAGCGCGCTGCTGCGGACGGCGGCGCTGCGGCAGGTCGGCGGCGTCGCCACCGGGACCGTCACCGAGGACATCCACACCACCATCCGGCTCCACGTGGCCGGCTGGCGCACCGTCTACCACAACGAGGTCCTCGCCAGAGGGCTGGCCGCGTCCGGCGCCCGCCAGTACATGCTGCAGCGCTACCGCTGGGGCACCGGCGCGATGCAGGTGCTGCGGGCCGACAACCCGCTCACCGTCAGGGGCCTCAGCCTGGCGCAGCGGCTCGCCTACTCGTTCACCCTGCTCGGCTGGTTCGACGCCTGGCGCTCGCTCGGCTACCTGCTGCTGCCCGTCGCCGTCCTGTTCACCGGCGCGGTCCCGATCCGGGCGCCGCTCACCACCTTCGCGGTCGCCTTCGTGACGACCTTCACGCTGCAGCAGCTCGCGCTGTGGCTGCTCGGCCGCGGCTGGCAGCGACCGTGGCTGGCGATCCTGTTCGACGTGGTGCGGCTGCCCTCGAACCTGTCGGCCACCCTGGCCCTGTTCGGCAGGCGCGCGGCCAGCTTCCAGGTGACCCCGAAGGGCCGCACCGGCGAGCAGCGGCGGCGGGCGCCGGTGCCGTGGATCCTCTGGGTCGTCGTGGTCGCCTCGCTGCTCGCGGCCGCCTGGTTCGGCGCCAGCCTCAACGGGCACACGCCGCTGCACTACGGCGTGCCGGTGGTCGCCTACGCGGCCGCCGGCTGGCTGCTGTTCAACCTGGCCGTGGTGCTCGCGGCGATCGGGCGTATCCGCGGCGTCCGCTTCGGCGCCGAGCGGCGCGCCAGCGTCCGCTTCGCGGTCAGCCTGCAGGCCCGGCTCGACGGCGCGTCGTGCGTCGCCAGGGACCTGTCGCTGACCGGCGCCCGCGTCTTCGCGCTCGCGGCGCTCCCCGCCACCGTGTCGACCCTCATCCTGCAGGCACCCGGGCAGGACGTCACCGTGCGCTGCGTCGAGCGGGCCCGCATCGACCATCCGGGCGGCGGGCAGACCGTCGGCCTCGAGTTCCTGCCCGACCAGTTGCCGGTGATCGGCACCTTGACCCATCTGCTGTTCAACGCCGGCGTCGGCCTCGAGGCGCAGCCGGAGCCCGCGTTGGCCGCCGCGGCCGCCTGACCTACCTGGCGCCGCCTCCCCGGCCGCTGAAGTGCCTGCTCAGCAGGGGCATGAGAGGCGACAGGAGGGCTGTGGAACCAGGTGGAGGTTCGCGGCGGGTTGCTGCTACAGTTCTGAGGCCTTCGAGCCGGGAAACCGCAGGCCGGGAGCGTTAGCCACCCGGGGTCGTTGCACCGGCCGGAGCGCGACGGGGTCGGCTGCACCGGCTCCCATGGCGGCGTAGCTCAGAGGTAGAGCAAGCGGCTCATAATCGCTGTGTCGGTGGTTCGAGTCCACCCGCCGCTACCGAGCGAGAGTGGTGGTGCCGGTGCACAGCCGCTCTCGCTTTGTGGTTGGGTCCTGGTGGCGGCCGCCCCGCCCGCGGCGCGGCGGCGCAGGCCGGGACGGGAGTGTCTGACCAGGCAGGCAGAGCTTGGAGGAACCAGGCGATGGCGAAGAAGAGGTTTGAGCGGACGAAGCCGCACTTGAACATTGGGACGATGGGGCATATCGACCACGGCAAGACGACCTTGACGGCGGCGATTACCAAGGTGCTGCACGAGCAGAACCCGGACGTGCCGTTTACGTGGAGTACGAGACCGCCAGCCGCCACTACGCCCACGTCGACATGCCGGGGCATGCCGACTACATCAAGAACATGATCACCGGCGCGGCGCAGGTCGACGGCGCGATCCTGGTGGTGAGCGCGCCGGACGGGCCGATGCCGCAGACCCGCGAGCACGTGCTGCTGGCCAGGCAGGTCGGGGTGCCGTACATCGTGGTGGCGTTGAACAAGGTGGACATGGTCGACGACGAGGAGTTGTTGGAGCTGGTGGAGTTGGAGGTCCGGGAGCTGCTGACGGCGTACGAGTTCCCCGGCGACGACACCCCGGTGGTGCGGGTCTCGGCGTTGCGGGCGTTGGAGGGGGATCCGGCGGCGGCGGCGCAGGTGGTGGCGTTGATGGACGCGGTCGACTCCTACATTCCGGAGCCGGCCAGGGAGGTGGACAAGCCGTTCTTGATGCCGGTGGAGGACGTGTTCTCGATCACGGGCCGGGGGACGGTGGCGACGGGGCGGATCGAGCAGGGCGCGGTGAGGGTCGGCGAGGAGGTCGAGGTCGTGGGGATCCGGCCCAAGACGACCAGGACGGTGGCGACCGGGGTGGAGATGTTCCGCAAGCTGCTGGACCGTGGGCAGGCGGGCGACAACGTGGGGGTGCTGCTGCGGGGGGTGAAGCGGGAGGACATCGAGCGGGGGCAGGTGCTGGCCAAGCCGGGGTCGATCACGCCGCACGCGGAGTTCACCGCGCAGGTGTACGTGCTGAGCAAGGAGGAGGGGGGGCGGCACACGCCGTTCTTCAACAACTACCGGCCGCAGTTCTACTTTCGGACCACGGACGTGACCGGGGAGGTGACGCTGCCGGAGGGGACCGAGATGGCGATGCCGGGCGACAACACCGAGATGACGGTGCGGCTGATCCAGCCGGTGGCGATGGCCGAGGGCTTGCGGTTCGCGATCCGTGAGGGCGGCCGCACCGTCGGTGCCGGCCGGGTCATCAAGATCCTCAAGTAGCAGGAGACCCCACGCCGCATGAACCAGAAGATCCGCATCCGCCTGAAGGCGTACGACCACGAGATCATCGACCAGTCGGCGCGCAAGATCGTCGACACGGTGACTCGGACGGGCGCGCGCGTCGCCGGGCCGGTGCCATTGCCGACCGAGAAGTCGGTCTACTGCGTGATCCGCAGTCCCCACGTCGACAAGGACTCCCGCGAGCACTTCGAGATGCGCACCCACAAGCGCCTGATCGACATCCTCGACCCGACTCCCAAGACGGTTGACAGCCTGATGCGCCTCGACCTTCCGGCGGGCGTGGACATCGAGATCAAGCTATGAGCACGACGACCAGCAAGGGCATCCTCGGCACCAAGCTCGGGATGACCCAGATCTTCGACGAGAACGCCCGCGTGGTGCCGGTGACGGTGATCCAGGCAGGGCCGTGCACGGTCGCCCAGCTGAAGTCGCCGGAGCGTGACGGCTACGCGGCCGTCCAGCTCGCCTTCGGCGAGGTCAAGCCGCGCCGGATCACCAAGCCGGTGGCCGGCCACTACGCCAAGGCCGGCGTCGAGCCGCACCGCCACCTGGTCGAGCTGCGCACCGCCGACGCCGCCGAGTACGCCCTCGGCCAGGAGCTCAAGGCGGACGTGTTCGCCGCGGGCGACCGGGTGGACGTGGTCGGGGTGTCCAAGGGCAAGGGCACCGCCGGGGTGATGAAACGCCACGGCTTCGCCGGTCTCGGCGCCTCCCACGGCACCGAGCGCAAGCACCGCTCGCCGGGCTCGGTGGGCGCCTGCGCAACGCCCGGCCGCATCTTCAAGGGCATGCGCATGTCCGGCCACATGGGCCACGAGCGCGTCACCGTGCTGAGTCTCCAGGTCGTCAAGGTCGACCCGGAGCGCAACCTGCTGCTGGTGCGCGGCGCCGTGCCCGGCCCCAAGCGCGGCCTGGTGATGCTCCGCTCCTCGGTGCGAGCCAGGGCCAGGGAGGTGCACGGCTGATGGCCAAGGTCGACGTGGTCGACGCCCGCGGCAAGAAGTCGGGCAGCGTCGACCTGCCCGACGACGTCTTCGGCGTGCAGGTCAACGTGCCGGTGATGCACCGGGTGGTGCGGGCGCAGCTCGCCGCGGCGCGGGCGGGCACCCACTCCACCAAGACCCGCTCCGAGGTGCGCGGCGGTGGCCGCAAGCCCTGGCGCCAGAAGGGCACCGGGCGGGCCAGGCAGGGCTCGATCCGGGCGCCCCAGTGGACCGGCGGCGGGGTCGTGTTCGGCCCCAAGCCGCGCGACCACGAGCTGCGGGTCAACAAGAAGGAGAAGGCGCTCGCGCTGCGCTCCGCCCTGACCGACCGGCGCGCCGGCGGCAACCTCAAGGTGCTGGACGCGCTCGACTTCGACGTCCCCAAGACGGCCGAGGCGGTCGCGCTGCTGCAGGCGCTCGGCATCGCCGAGCGCAAGCTCCTGCTGGTGGTGGACGGGCTCGAGGAGGCCGCCATCAAGAGCTTCCGCAACCTGCCCGCCGTGCACCTGCTCACCTTCGACCAGCTCAACACGTACGACGTCCTCAGCTGCGACGTGCTGGTGTTCACCCGCGACTCGCTCGAGGCCTTCCTCGGCCGCGGCCGGGACGACGGCCAGCCCCAGGACGAGCTGGTGCTCGAGAACGGCGACGAGGGGTCCGGGGCCCCCGGCTCTGAACGGCAGGAGGCGTGATGAAAGACCCGCGCGACGTGATCCTGTCCCCGGTCGTCAGCGAGAAGTCCTACGCGCTGCTGGACGCCAACACCTACACCTTCATCGTGCGCCCGGACGCGAACAAGACCGAGATCAAGGAGGCCATCCAGGCCATCTTCGAGGTCCGGGTGACCAACGTGAACACGCTGCACCGCAAGGGCAAGCGCAAGCGCACCAGGCAGGTCGTCGGTGTCCGCAAGTCGACCAAGCGCGCCCTGGTGACGCTGCACCCGGACGACAAGATCGAGATCTTCGAGGCCAAGTAGCCATGGGCATCCGCAAGTACAAGCCGACGACGCCGGCACGGCGGGGCTCCTCGGTGGCCGACTTCGTCGAGGTCACCAAGAAGACCCCGGAGAAGTCGCTGCTCGCGCCGGCGCCGCGCAAGGGCGGCCGCAACGTGCACGGGCGCATCACAACGCGCCACCAGGGCGGCGGTCACAAGCAGCGCTACCGCGTGATCGACTTCCGTCGCGACAAGGACGGCGTGCCCGCCAAGGTCGCCGGGATCGAGTACGACCCCAACCGCACCGCCCGCATCGCCCTGCTGCACTACGCCGACGGCGAGAAGCGCTACATCATCGCGCCCAGCCGCCTGCGCGTCGGCGACCTGGTGGAGTCCGGCGAGGGCGCCGACATCAAGCCGGGCAACGCCCTGCCGCTGAAGAACATCCCGGTCGGCACGATCGTCCACAACGTGGAGCTGCGCCCGGGCGGCGGGGCCAAGATGGCCCGCTCGGCCGGCTCCGGCATCCAGCTCCTGGCCAAGGAGGGTCAGCTCGCCACCCTGCGCATGCCGTCGGGTGAGATCCGCCAGGTGCAGGCCACCTGCCGCGCCACCGTCGGCGAGGTGGGCAACGCCGAGCAGGAGCTGATCAACTGGGGCAAGGCCGGGCGCCTACGCTGGAAGGGCAAGCGCCCGTCGGTGCGCGGGGTCGCCATGAACCCGGTCGACCACCCGCTCGGCGGCGGCGAGGGCAAGAGCTCCGGTGGCCGCCACCCGACCACCCCGTGGGGCAAGACGGAGGGCCGCACCCGCCGCCGCAAGCCATCCGACCAGCTCATCGTCCGCCGCCGCCGCAAGGGCAGAGGAAGATAAGACATGGGACGTTCGTTGAAGAAAGGTCCGTTCGTCGACGACCACCTGCTGGCCAAGGTCGACGAGCTGAACCGTCGGCGCGACAAGCGCGTCATCAAGACGTGGTCGCGTCGCTCGACCGTCATCCCGGACATGGTGGGCCACACGATCGCCGTCCACGACGGACGCAAGCACGTGCCCATCTACATCTCCGAATCGATGGTCGGCCACAAGCTGGGCGAGTTCGCCCCCACCCGCACCTTCCGCGTGCACCGCTCCCAGGAGCGGGCCACCGGGGTGCGTTGACGACAGAACGAGGGACACGAGAAATGGAAGTGAAGGCCCAGGCCCGGTTCGTCCGGGTGACGCCGTTCAAGGCGCGCCGGGTCGTGGACCTCATCCGCGGCCAGCACGTCGACGAGGCACGGCGGATCCTGCTCTACACGCCCCGCGCGGCAGCGCTGCCGGTGCGCAAGGTGCTGGACTCCGCCATCGCCAACGCGGAGAACAACCACCAGCTCCCGGCGGACACGCTGTTCGTCTCGCGGGCGTTCGTCGACGAGGGCCCGACCCTGCCGCGCTACCGGCCGCGGGCGCTCGGCCGCGCCTACCGGATCCGCAAGCGCACCAGCCACATCACCGTCGTCGTCGACTCCAGGGAGGCCTCGTAATGGGACAGAAGGTCAACCCGTACGGCTTCCGGCTCGGGGTCACCACGGACTGGAAATCCCGTTGGTTCGCTGACAAGGACTACCAGCGCTACCTGCACGAGGACATCGCCATCCGGAGGTACCTCAAGCGCCGCCTGAC
>WNFV01009172.1_pt1 | contig 12518 bp, 8 predicted proteins | sample 5400101 | NCBI WGS metagenome assembly WNFV01 (sample SAMN13153361, study PRJNA577476) | soil metagenome | isolation source: 115 cm soil or saprolite under grassland replicate 1 | place: USA:California | collected 2016-06-15
TGAGCTCCGCACCCCGCGATCACTCGCGACGCACGTCAGGGCGGGGCCAGGCCATGAGCACGGACCTGGAACTACGCCGCCGTCATCTACGGCCCTCCTATCTGCGAGTCCACTCGCAACGTGCGACTTCGTGTCGCAACCTGATCCATGAGTACGACCTTGCCGCCGCTTGAGCCGGATCGAAGGTCTGTGTGCCCTTCGGGCTCACGCTCACCACGACGCGCTCGCGGGCGAACTCGATCGAGGCTCGGACTTCGGTCATCGGTCCCCCTTCTTCGTGGAAGACCCGATGTGTACACGATCTCCGTCAGTTCCAGACGCCGCTGCGAGCGCGCCGATTCAGTGGAGACGCGCCTAGATCCCTGCGGGGCAGTTCGCCACGTGGAGGTATTGCCGGCACTCGTCGTCGGTGAAGCCTCGGGTGACGCGCTCGCGGGCGAGTCGCCGGAGCTCATCGATCGGCAGGAGATGCAGGGCGACCGTCCCGTCGCCGCTCGCGGTGGCCAGGAACCGGCCGTCGGGACTGAACGCCACCGTATTGACGACGAGGTCATGGTCGAACAGCGTGAGGCGCTGTCGCCCGGTCGCAAGATCCCAGAGCTTGGTGGTGCTATCGATGCTGCCGGTAGCGACGAGCGTTCCGTCTGGGCTCACAGCGACGCCCAGGATCGCACCGCTGTGCCCCCGGAGCGTCGCGAGCTCCCGGCGCGACTCCAGGTCCCAGATCTTCGCCGTCCCGTCCCAGCTGGCCGTGACCACCGTTCCGTGGGGCCCGAACGCGACGTCCTGGATGGCGTTGGTATGGCCGCGGAGCTCCCCCACCCGCTCGAGGCTGTCGGCGTCCCAAACGGTCAGGGAGTCGTCACGATCGTTGTTGGATACCAGCCATCGACCGTCGGGGCTGAAGGCGAGGGCGAAGACTTGGCTCTCGGCGTCGACTGCGTGGAGTTCCTTGCCAGAGAAGGCATCCCACAGTCGGACGGTCCCATCCCAGCTGCCCGTCGCGAGATGGCGCCCGTCCGGGCTGTACGCCACGGCCGACACCTGATCGGCGTGTCCCGCGAGCGTCATCATGAGCTCCCCGGTCGTCACGTCCCAGACGGGGGCTGCGCTGTTCGCCCGGACATTCTCATTAACGCTACCGGCGGACCCCGCGAGCCTGGTCCCATCCGGGCTGAACGCCATCCTACGGATCCTGGCGTCGTAGCCTTTCAGCGTGATGATCTTCGCCCCCGTCTCGACGTCCCGGATCGTGACGCCGGCGACCTGGCCCGGCACGGCGAAGCTCGTCCCATCGGGGCTGAAGGAGACTCCGCCCTGGCGCAGCGCCGGGCCGGGAACGGTCAGCCAGTCGCGGCCTCCGGTCGGACCGATGTCCCACCGTCGCGCGGTCCCGTCGGCGCCCCCGGTCAGCAGCCGGTCCCCATCGGGGGTGAACGCGACCTGATCCACGCCGGGCAGGATGGGGTCAACGGAAGCGCCGGCTCCAGCTGCGTGCCCGGCCAGTGTCAGCAGGGACTCGCCGGTCACCGCGTCCCACACCCGGGCGGTCTCGTCGTCCGCGCCCGTCGCGATCCACCGACCGTCGGGGCTGTAGGCGATCGCGAGGACGTCCCCCGTGTGGCCGGAGAGCCTGGTGAGTGGCTCCCCGGTCTGCGCATCCCACGTCTGCGCCTCGAGGTGGACCGCGGTGGCGATGCGAGTGCCATCTGGGCTGAACGCGACCGCTAATGCCTCCTCCGGCCGGCGAGGAAGGACCATCGAGATCTTCCCCGTCGCCAGGTCCCAGATCGGGGTGCTGTTCCACCCGCCGCTCGTCACCCTGGATCCGTCGGGGCTGAAGGCGGGGGTGAGGCCTGAGAAGTTGGCGAACTCCTCGCCGGGGGGGCCCCTGAGGACGAGGTGCTGCGTGCCCGCCGCGACATCCCAGATCCGGACGGTGCCGTCCGCGCTCGAGGTGGCAAGCAGGGACCCGTCGGGGCTGAAGGCGATGCCCAAAACCAGATTCCGATGCCCGCGGAGCACGTGGACCTGCCGGCCGCTCGCCGCGTCCCACAGCCGCGCCGTCCGGTCCGAGCCGGTTGTGGCTAGCAGCGACCCGTCGGGGCTGAAGGCGATGCCGTTGACCTCCCCCGTGTGTCCGCGGAGCGTGAGGAGGCGCGTGCCGGTGTCCGTCTCCCACACGGTCGGGGTCCCGTTCTCGCCCGTCGTGGCGAACCGCTTGCCGTCGGCGCTCATGGCGATCTCGCGCCCCTGCGGCACCGTGAGCAAGACCCGGTCCTCCTGCAGCGCCCGGTGAAGTGCCTCCTCGGCCACCGGAAGGACCGGCCGGTCCACTTCCCACGTCGCGTCCACCGCCGCAAGCGCCAGGAGGATGCTTCGTTCGGGATCGACGTCGAGGTTGGCGACGGCGGCGGCAGCCAACTCGCGAGCGGACGCGATCCGGGCCTGGTTCTCCGCCCGCACGGCTTCATCCCGCGCCTGTCCCATCTGAACGAGAGCCAGCCCCCCCGCCAGGAGAGCCACGACGAGGAACACTGCCGTCCCGACCAGGAGGCCTCGCAGGCGGCGGTTCGTCCTCCGCTGTCGCTCCGTCTCCCGCTCGCTCGCGACACGACTCTCGGACAGGAACTCGCGCTCTAGGTTGTTCAGCTCCTCGGCGTGTTCCGCGGTCCAGTCGAGCGCCGAGGCGAGCCGGAGGCCCCGGTACAGATCGCCGACCTCCTTGCCGGACCGCTCCCACTCCTTCGCCTGGTCCGTGAGGTGCTCGCGGAGTCGGCGACCAGCGCGATCCTCATCGAGCCAGGCCTCGAGCCGCGGCCATTCGTGCAGCAGAGCCTCGTGCGCGACCTCGACCGAGGCGTCATCCGCGATCAGCAGCCGAGCCTCGATCAGCGTGTCGAGCACGGCCCCCACGTCCGCGTTCGCGCCCGGGTCGAACTCCAGGATTGGGACCCGACGCCGGGTGACGACCTCCCCCTCGCCGGTCGAGAGTCGGAGCAACACGCCCTTGGCCACGGCCTGCTGCTCGACGGTGAGTTCGGCATACGCCTGCTCGGCGAGCCGGGCGACCGCCCCGCGAACGCCGCCGGTCTCCGAGTAGCTCTCCAGGCGGATCGCACGCCCTTGCCGTCGCTGCCACAACTCGAGCAGCGCCGTGGACAGGAGCGGGAGCCCCCCGGGCTCGTCGACGACGTCGGCGATGAGGGCATCGACGAGCGGCCGGTCCATCCGCAGACCCGCCAGGCGCGCCGGCAGCTCGATCGCTCGCCGGTACTCCTCCTCCGTCATCGGCCCCACCAGGACGTGGTTGTCCGCGACGAGCTCGACGAGCGCCGGATGGGCCGAGCACCGCCCGTAGAAATCGGCCCGGATCGCCAGCAGGACCGTGACGCCGGACGCCCGCACGGTGGACGTGAGCGAGTCGAGGAATCGCTGGCGCTCGGCGTCGTCGTCACAGACCGTGAAGAGCTCCTCGGCCTGGTCGACCACGACGAGGAGATGTCCCCGCTCCTCGTCGACGAGCGATCGTGCGGCCTCGAGCGACGTCTGCGACGAACCCAACGAGCTGCGGAGCCGCTCCGGCAGCGCGGCGAACACCACCCGATCGAGCTCGCGCTCCGGATGCTCGCCCGGCCTGAGGATCGCGCGGATCCAGCCCTCGCTCCCCGGCAGGGCCCCTGCGGCGAGCGTCGGCAGGAGCCCGGCCCGGACCGCCGACGACTTGCCGCTGCCGGACGGTCCGACGACGGCCAGGAACGACGAGCCCGCGAGACGGGCAACCATCTCCGCGACCAGCCGCTCGCGGCCGAAGAAGTATCGTGCGTCGGGGACGTCGAAGCTCGCGAGACCCTTGAAGGGCGGCTCGTCCGCCACCGGCCGCTCCTCGGGGCCGGTCAGCAGCTCTCCTCGCTCACGGACCCGCTGGAGGTCGATCACGGTGCCGACGACCTCTGCCTCTGCGGTCCTCAGGCCCACGCGTTCGCGTGCGGCCAGATCGGCCGCTCCCCCCAAGCGCCTGGCGGCTTCGCCCTCGGCCCATCTGACCGCCATGCGGTGCACGTCGGCCGGGGCGCCCCCGGTGGCCTGGAGGATCGCATCGACAGGGACCTCGGAGGAGGACTCTTCGAGGTAGAGCGCCGCAACGGCCCGTACGCCGTCGCGGTCGAAGGGTCCGAGCCGGCGGATCCGGTCCTCGGCCCCGTCTCGCAGGATCCCGACCACCAGCAGACGTCGCTCGTCGAGCCGATCCACCAGCTCGGCGATCGGCGCGAGCTCCGCGTCCCCGGCGACTTCGAGATCGTCGAGGACCAAGAGCGTCGGACCGGACGAGCCAGCGGCCGCTTCGATCGCCATCTCGACGTCTGCCGACGATCGTCTCGAGGACGCGTACGCCACCGATCCGCCCTCGCGGGCCGCCAGCTGCGCCGCCTCGGCGGCGAGGAGCGTCTTCCCCGCGCCCTCCGATCCGGTGACGATGACGATCCGACCCGGTCCTCGGCGAGCCTGACGCCACGCCCAGCGGATCCAGCGGGCGTCGCGGTCACGGCCCACCAACCTGGCGAGCGGATCGAGCTCGGGGGGGACGTCCAGGAGCACCTGCGGCTTCTCCGTCCGCGCGCGCCGTTGCTCCGAGGGCGTCCCGATCGGCCCGGAGAACGCATCGTCGTGGGTCGCCTGCCACACGGGGACGGGCACGTTCATGCCCTTGAGGTCGAGCGGCACACGCTCCTCGAGCCGCACTCCCTCCACCGTGCCGGCGAGGTGCGCCACGCCCTGCGAGACGAGCACCTCCCCCGGACCAGCGCTCGCGCACAGACGGGCGGCCAGGTTGAGCGCTGCGCCACGGAACCCGCCCTCCATGGGAACGGCCTCGCCCGCGTCGAGGCCGATGCCGACCGCGAGCGGGAGCGATGGGTCGAGTCTCGCCTCGTCCTGGAGGACGACCTGCAGCTCCACCGCCGCCCGCAACGCCTGTCGCGCCGACCGGAAGACCGCGAGCGCCTCGTCGCCGCGCAGCTCGATCACCTCGCCGTGGCGCGATTCGACGCCTTCCCGGGCGACCTCGGCGAACGCCGCCGCCAGTCGGGCCGCCGCCTCGTCTCCTCGGTCCCGCGTGAAGCTCGTGTACCCGCGCACGTCGGCGATCAGGAAGGTGCGGATCTGCGCCTCGGCCGTGATCCGTGCGGCCGGCGCCGCCCCGACCGCATCCGCGAGCGCCGCCGCGAAGGCGCCCGGCGACCGGTGGCGGCGGTCGGGGTCGATGGAGAGCCCCCGTCGGATCACCGGCTGGATCCGGCCCGCCGTGCCGCGAGGGATGTTCTCCCAGGTCGGCAGGTCGCCGCGTGGGGGCCCCCCGTGAGCAGCGCGAACGCCGTCGCGGCGAGGCCGTACACGTCTGCCGCGGCGGTCGCGGTTCCGGCGGCGAGCTCCGGCGCCGCATAGCCGCGGGTGCCGCCGTAGCGACCCGGCCGATCGGTTCCGCCCGGCACGGAGAGGCCGAAGTCCACGAGCACGACGTGCCCATCGGGAACCAGGATCAGGTTCCCCGGCTTCACGTCCTGGTGGACGACCGGCGGCTCGTGCCCGTGGAGGTGGTCGAGCGCGGCGGCCGTCTGGCTCACGTACTCGGCGACCTCGGGAGGTGGGAGCCCGGGAGCGCCGCGGTCGGCGAGGACGCGCGACAGGCTCACGCCTTCGACCCAGTCCATCACGATGCAGTAGCGGTCGCCGTCGAAGAAGTCCTCGCGGATGATCGGGAGGCCCGGATGCGGCTGCAGGCTGAGCAGCATCCGCGCCTCCCGGAGGAGGCCGCGGCGTTCGAACTCGGAGCCGACCTCGAGGATCTTGAGCGCTACGACCCGATCGTGCTGGTGGTCGAGCGCGCGGGCGACCTTGCCCTGCCCGCCGTGACCGAGGACCGAGAGGATCTCGTAGCGCTCGCGGACGAACGGCGTCCCCACGTCACCCCTTTCTCGTGCGCCCGGATACCACGAGGGCAGGGTACGAGCTGGCCCCCCGGCCCGGGATCCTCCCGAGGACGTGATTTTCCTGGTCGGGAGGTCGCATGTCCCTATCCTTTCGGGTAGGTTCGCGCACGTGGGCGGGCCAGAGGTCGACCAACCGTCGCTCGAGGTCAGGGAGGCAGGACGGCCGAGGATCCTCGCGATGGATCGCGACCGCCTCACCATTGGGAAGGCGCCCTCGAACCATGTCGCCCTGACCGGGGACGGACGCCTCTCCAGGCTCCACGCGGTCCTCGAGCGGTTCGAGGCCGGCTGGTGCATCCGCGACCTCGGTTCCCGGAACGGCACCTACTTGAACGGCCGCCGGATCTGGGACACGCATCCCCTGCGCCCTGGGGACGAGGTCGTCGTGGGGCAGACGACCCTCGTGTTCCGTTGGCCCGGCCATGACGCGGCCACGGGAACGACGGACTCCTCGCCGCCACAGCCGGAGCTCACGAGACGGGAACGTGACGTCCTGCTCGCCCTCTGCCGCCCCATCGTCTCCGGGGACGTGTTCACCGAGCCCGCCTCGATCCGCGAAGTTGCCGCCGAGCTGACGGTCACCGAAGGCGCCGTGAAACAACACCTGGCGCACCTGTACGACAAATTCGGTCTCTTCGAGACGGGCGAGCGCCGCCGCGTGCGCCTTGCCAACGAAGCACTTCATCGCGGCATCGTCACGCTCGGCGATCTGCGTAACGCCCCTGGGCGGGCCTGACCGTCCGGACAGGAATCCCTCCTCGATCCGGCACGGAATCCTGAGCCTCGCGGGGATCGTGCGGCCCCTGCCGAACGCGCACCCTCCCACGAAGGATGCGGAAGGAGAAGCGATGCCGAGGCTGCGGGTGACTCTCCGGGAGGTGGAGGTCGACTTCCGCCCCACGCCCGTCCGGGGGGAAGGGCCGTTCTTCGTAAGCCGGACGTCCCTCCCGCGGAGTTGCGGAGCCCTCATCCGGAGGGAGATCGCAGCGTGGTCCTCTTGAGACGGGCAGCGCGAGAGAGAGGAAACCGGAATGAGTGCCTGGTGAGTAGTTCACGACGGAGCAGCAACGCAGCGCGCATCCCCTCGCCTGCGCAGGAGGCGTTCCTGAGCACTGGGAACGATGGGTCCGGATCGACAGGTCCGGAAAGGAGGAGGTATGAAACGAGCAGTTAGATGGGCAGTGGTGAGTGTGGGACTCGCCGGCGTGATCACGGCAGTGACCCTCGCGCCGAGTGAGGCCACGCCGCCATCAGGACTGACGAACATCCCGTTGGCGCGGGGGTCCAATACGTCAGACGGGACCATCCCGCTCAAAGCCGGAACGGACGTAGCCCTCGCGCAGATCACGGTCAGCCCGGGCGGCTCTTCTGGTTGGCACTCGCATCCGGGGGGCGCGATCGTGGTCGTCCAGCAGGGCTCGCTCACGGTGTACGAATCGGTCGGCGACCAGTGCGAGATCGCTCGGTACAGTGCGGGTCAGGCGTTCGTCGAGCGACCTGGCGAAGTGGATCAAGTCATCAACACGGGCACGGTCCCGTATACCCTGTTCGTCACCTTCCCACGTGTGCCTCCGGGTGCGTCCGCGAGAACCGACGAGCCGGACCCGGGCACGTGTCCAGGTCTCTGACGACCTGACCGAGCACGTACGCACTTCCTTTCTAGTCGGGCATCGCACAGAATGTCCGGCGCCCGCCTCTGTGAGCAAGCGTGAGCAAGAAGGCCATTTCGAGGCTCCCCGCGGACCCTCCACGGGGCCCTTCTGAGCAAAGATCCGCAGGTCAGAAAGGGTGCGAGAGGGGGGAGTCGAACCCCCACGCCCTTTCGGGCACCGGATCCTAAGTCCGGCGCGTCTGCCGTTCCGCCACTCTCGCCAGGGCGCCAAGCGTAGCTTCCGCCGCAGCAGCAGCGAACGCTCCTCGGCGGGACGGGCGACAGCGCGGGCTCACCCCTGGGGCGACTCGCCCTGCCGGTACCAGCGGCCGGCCCGCTCGTCCAGCCGGTGTTCGACTCCGATGTCGTCGGTGGCCCACCAGATGCCGTCGTGGAACCGCCAGGGCCGGGAGAGCAGGAACCCCACCCCGGTGCTGATGCCCTGCTGTTGGCGACCGCTGCACCGATGCCACCCCAGAGCACGATCCACAGGAGGAAGAAGAGGACGAAGACGCCGCCGGCGGGCCCCACGGCCAGCGATCATGTCCCGCGCGGCGCGCCGTGTCCACCCAGCGAGCTGCCTGGGGACTCGGCGGAATCCTCGGCCTGCGCTCGCCCGTATGCCCCTCGTCGGTGCCCCGGTACCCGAACCGGCGAACGGTTCGGCTCGAGAGGAGGAGAGGATGAAGCGCTTCCTGGTCCCGGTCTTCGGGGCAGTGCTCGTGATCGCTCTGGCCGTGCAGGGTCCCGCGGCGAGCTCACGGGCGCCGAAGGTCCTGGAATTCGACACGATGGGCGCCGTGGTCGGGCCCTTCGTCGGTGCGGACAATCCGATCCGCGGCGTCAACGGCGGCGGGCTGCCGTGGCAGATCGCCGAGGGGCGCGGCGAGCTGACCGGCGGCGGGAAGCTGGACGTCGAGGTCCGGGGCCTGGTGCTGCTCGACGGCGCGCCCGTGCCTCCCGAACGACGGGGCACGAACCCCATCCCCAACTTCCGGGCCATCGTGAGCTGTCTGACGATCGTGGACGGCGATGCGGCGACGGCCAACGTGGCGACCGGCCCCCTCCCCGCAACCCCGACCGGGGATTCCGAGATCCAGGCGACCGTGGCGCTGCCCAGCCCGTGCCTGGCCCCGATCGTCTTCGTCGGGCCGTCCGCGACCACATGGTTCGCCGTGACCGGCCAAGCGTAGAGGGATCCGGATCCGGCGGGAGTTGAACGTGCGACCGATCCTGTAGGTCAATGGAGGTCTCCTCCCTGGGGGAGGGAACGCTACCGAAGGGGTCGCGGTCGGGCAACCCCTCGGGGAACGGGGGCGTGCGGGAGGCTCAGGTCTCGCAGCCGACGCCGTCGCCGTCGCCGTCGAAGCCGTGGTCGTCGGGGGGAACCACCTCGAAGTTCGTGAACGTGATGTCCCCGCAGTCGAGGTCCGGCGGGGGAGGAGGGATGCACACGGTCGGGTAGCTCTTATCGCACTTCGAGCCCCCACCGCCGCCCCCGCCCCCACCGCCCCCGGCCTTCGAGCACGACCCCGAGTAGGCGATCACGGGATGGAGCTCGATGCCGTTCGGGGCCTGCCCGTCCTGGCCGTGCTTGGCGTCGTAGAAGCCCACCCCGGTGATGGTGGCGGTTCCCTTGAGCTTGGTGAAGCCGGACCCGATCGAGCCGCAGTCCTTCAGCAGGGCGGTCCGGGCCGCGGCGATCTTGGCCTTCTTGTACGACCCCGCGGCGCCCTTGCACTTGGGGTCGGGGAACTCGACGATCATGGTCTTGGCCTTCGCGGCCGCCGGCGCGACCACCAGGTGGATGTCGCGGTCCTCCTCCAGGGCCGCCTTCAGCAACGCCACCTTGATGGTGTAGGTGCGCATCTCCGCGCTGTGGCGGATGCGCTTGGTGTCCGGACCGAGGAACGAGGGCTCGGGCAGGCCCCGGAGGAAGCCGGCGCTCCGCTCGAGTGGCCGGTAGGCCACCCCCTTGGCCCGCACGTCGGACAGCGTCTTCACGCCCCATCGCCACTCGCCGCACTGGACCGCCTTGCCGGCCTTCGCGGCGATGCCGGGGCCGGGGCTCGCTCCTGCGCTGGACAGACCGAGGACGCCGGCAGCGGCCAGACAGAACAGCGCAACGAGGTGGCGCCGCAGGGACACCTCCTGCTGGAGTGGTTCGCGCTCCGCGACGGCGTTCCCACCTGGCGGTGGCAGATCGAGGACGTGGTGGTGGAGCGCGAGCTCGCCATGGCCCACGGCCGGGCGGCCGTCGGCGTGGTCATGCGGGTGATCCGCGCGCCTGGGCCCGTCCGGGTCGAGCTGGAGGCCCTGGGGACGTGGCGGGATGCCCACACCGAACGGTTCGGGAACTGGGAGCCCGTCGTGGACCGGCTCGACGACGGCTATGTGTTCGAGAGGCGGTATCGGGTCCGGGGGCCGGGGTTCGACCCTGCCGGCGCGGCATGGTATCGCGGGGTGAGCCACCGGGAGGAGGCCGCCCGGGGCCTGAGCGACCGCGAGGACCTGTTCTACGGGGGGCGGTTCGGCCGGGATCTCGGGCCGGGGGAGACCCTCGAGGTGGGGGCCTGGGCCGGCCCGGACCTGACCGAGAGCGCGGCACCGCCGCCGGCGACCGCCCTGGTCCAGGCGGCCCGGGACGCGGTGGAGCTCGCGGCCCGGGCCGAGCCCCGCGACGCGGTGGAGCTCGCGGCCCGGGCCGAGCCCGCGACGAGGGTGGACCGCCACCTGGCCATGGCCGCGGACCAGTTCGTCGTGGCCGGCCCGGCCGTGGTGGCCGGATACCCGTGGTTCGGCGACTGGACCCGGGACACCATGACCTCCTACGAGGGATTGTTCCTGGAGACCGGGCGGTCCGACGAGGGCCGGGTCCTCCTCGAACGCGCCGCCGCGTCGCTCTCCGAGGGCATGCTGGCGAACACGCCCGGCGCCGGCGGCACCGAGCACAACACCGTGGACGGGGCGCTGTGGTTCGTCCATGCCGTGGGCCGCCACGTGGACTGGACCGGCGACCTCGACCTCGCGGCTGCCATGGGCGAACCCTTCGCCGGAATCGTGCGGTACCACCTGGAGGGAACGCGCTACGGGATCCGGGCCGGCGCCGACGGCCTGCTGACACAGGGCGCCGAGGGCGTGGCGCTTACCTGGATGGACGCGCGGGTGGACGGCCGCCCGGTCACGCCGCGGGCGGGAAGCCGGTCGAGGTGAACGCGCTCTAGGGCTCCTTGGGTCCGACAGTCTTGAGGATTGAGGCAAGTTTCATGCGGCAGGTCTGATTCGTGCGTGGTCGACGTACTGATCGATCGAGCGATCGACCTGGCGAAGAGCCCGGCGAAGCTCGAGTGGGGCCGGGCGAAGCTCGAGTGGGGCCGGAGGATGGTCGGCCGCGAGCAGCGGTCCCAGCAGACGATCATGGAGCTTGGTGTAGAAGAGCGCGACCCGGACGCCCTCGGGGGTGAGGACGTACGTGTTGGTGTGCTCCAGGCGGCGGACGAGCCCCTTCAGCCGGAGCCGACGGAGGTCGTACGTCATCTGCGCGCTGGTGTAGAGGCTGCCGAGCAGCGAGCTCACCCGGGCGCAGAGGCTCCGATTGGTGAAGCCGACGGCGGCGTGCACCAGCGCGCAGAGGGCGCCGGCCAGAGCCATGACGCGGGGGTCCCCGAACCGGAGCGCGGGGGCCCGTTGGCCCTCCTCAACCGAGGGCAGTCCGACCCGCTCCAATAGCGTGGTCGAGATGGCACAGTCCTGGCCGACCCGTTGGACCTCGAGCAGCCTGCGGTTGGCCGCCCGAGCCTTGCGTTGGAGCTCGGGGAGGTTTCGGAGGCGCCGCTGGCACCCGAGGTCGGTGGGCGAGTTCACCACCGTCTCGATGCGAAGCGCCCGGCCCTCCTTCAGGTACTCCTTGATCCGGGAGTGGCGGTAGAACACGTTTACGGTGACGTCGGTGCCCCGGGTGACCACCTTGGTGGAGAAGGTCCCCGTGGTGTTCCGTCGGACCTGGCGGGCGAAGACGAGCTGGACCTCGTCGGGGCGGCCGAGATCGAGGTTGTCGGCCACGGTGGCCTCGAAGAAGGCCCGGGCCCGCCGGGGGGCGTCGAACACCACGGTCCGGGACACCTCCACCTGGCGCATGGACAGCTCCCACCAGTACCCTGCCGCGCGATCGGCGTCGGAGAGGGGGGTGGGGATGCGCCCGATCCACCGGTCGAAGAAGGCCTGGATGTCCGCCGGGCCGAGCCGGTCGCAGATGGCCTGGAGCACCGCGGGCCTCGAGCAGGAAGCGAACCCGTTGGCGAGGGGGGTGTAGGGGATGCGTGCCCGGTCGGCCTGGCGCTTGGCCCACTCGTGGCCGTTCACCCACACCTTCCCCGGGTAGGGGAAGTAGCTGCAGATCTTGATGAACCCCGGGCCGAACTCCCGGTCGAGCACATAGAGGTAGTACACCGTGACCCGGCGGTCCGCCTTGGAGAACCCGAACCACACCGCCCCGGGCTTCTGCGCTCGGTCGTAGCCCGTGAACACCGACTGGAACTCCTGGGCCACCCCGATGGCCACCACCCCGGGCTCCTGCGCCCGCTCGAGATAGGGACGCATGACCTCGATGTGGCGATCCCCCTTCTTGAAGTGGACGAGGGGGATCCCTTCCGCCTCGGCGAATCGGCGGACGGCCGCGCGGAAGGCATTGCCGATCCTCGCGAACAGGGCCGGTGAGGGGATGGGGTTGCCGAGGTGCTCGGTGAGGAACGTGACCACCTGGCCCCCGACCTGCAGGGTGGGGACGTAGGCGTTCAGGTACACGCGATCGAGGCACTCGATGTCGAGGGCGGCGTGGCCATCGAGGAGGTCGTTGACGTTCACTGGCTCAGTCACGC